>Ga0308414_1000089_pt1 | contig 51052 bp, 33 predicted proteins | sample HotsprSampleOS50_FD_205667 | JGI IMG/M metagenome (GOLD analysis project Ga0308414, IMG submission 205667) | Hot spring phototrophic mat microbial communities from Octopus Spring, Yellowstone National Park, Wyoming, United States - 20090730_OS50 ... | reverse complement strand
GAAGGAACTGCGGCTGGCGGGGATCAGCACGCGTGAGAACGGCAACGTCTTTTTGCCGGGCTTCCTGGCGCGGTACAACCAGCGCTTTGGCGTGGCGCCGGCGCACGAGGCCGACGTGCACCGGCCAATGCTGAAGGAACACCGGCTGGACGAAATTTTTGCGCTCCGCACGCCACGCGTGGTGGCGAAGGACTATACGGTGCGGTGTCGTAAGCGCGTCTTTCAGCTGCTCAAGAGCCAGCCGGTGCGGGTATATCCGCGCCTGCGAATCGAGGTGGAAATCCGGCTGGATGGGAGTATGCACCTGCGACATCGCGGCAAGTACTTGAAGGTGAAAGACATCCGTGCGGCCGTGCGGGCCTCGCTCGCGCGCGCGCGCCACGCGAGGGGCTTCTTCTGATGATGTTTGCGATGACACCGCACAACAGGACATTTCTATTGAACGTAACCATAGGACATTTCTATTGACTTGCAACAAAAATTACCCGCGGCTTGCATTTTCGGGGCGGATATGCTATACTATGCGTGCGGTTTGTGGAACCCGATTGACTCGAACAGAGAAAAGGCAGTATGAACTCCATGGTTCGCACGTGGCTTGCGAGTGGTGTAGGCGTATGCTTTTTTGCCGTCATGGCGTGGGGCGATGCGCCCCCACAGACGCCGGCCTTGGACGAAGTGCAGGTGACGGCCGACAAGCTGGACTACTTGACATCGGGTGAAGTATATGCATCCGGGAACGTGGTGGTGGTGTATCAGGACCTGACGGTGTACGCCGAGGAAGTGACGTACAACGACGTGACGGGGATTGTTGACTCGCCCGATTGGACCCGCGTGACGTACAAGAATGTCGAAGTGATCGGCGAGAAGGTGGTGTTTAATGTGCGCACGCGCGCCGGGCAATTTGAGAATGCGCATGCCATTGCCGACCTGGGCAATTTCAAGCACGAGGGCCGCTGGTATGAGCGCAAATGGTATGCCTATGCGCGCAAAGTGACCAAAGACCCGAACGAGAATACGTTCCACATGCAGGACGGCAAGGCGACGACCTGCCCGCCGGAATATGAGCACCCGCTGTACTGGATTGAAGCCAAACACATTTCGCTGCTGCCACCGGAAGCGGATGACCCTGACAGCATGGGGCGGATTGTGGCGCGCAACGGTTTTGTCAAGCTGGAAGGCATCCCGCTGTTGTGGCTGCCCTACATGACCTACACGATCCGTGATGACGACCGGCAGTCGCCGGTGCAAGTGATGGTGGGGTATTCGTCGCGCAAAGGTGTCTTTGCGGTGGCGGCGCTGGATGTATTCCGCAACCAGCATCTGCGCGTCACGCCGCACATTGATTACTACTCGAAGCACGGGATCGGGTTTGGAGTAGACGGCTCGTATTACTACCGTGCCACGAACATCACGACGCTGTCGGGCAATTGGAAGACCTTTTTTCTCGAGGACATGAGCAAACAGTTCATTCATGGCATGGACGAAAAGGCCGGCGATGAAAAGGACACACCCTTCCGCTACCGTTTTCTCTGGGAACACACGCAGACGTTCGGGCCGGGTGCGGGCTGGCTGAACAAGGCCAAGATGATGTGGGATGTGAATCTGCTCAGCGACAACGACCTGATGCAGGATTTCTACTATGACGAGAACAAAACGCACGGCCAGCGCGACACATGGTTTGACATCACCAAGCCCATCGGTGAAGACAACGAAGTGTCGTTGTATGCGGTGAAGCAAATTAACAGCTTCTACACGACGTATGAGCGTCTGCCAGAACTGCGGCATGTGTTCCGCAAGCGGCGGATCCTGACCATCCCGGCATTGGAGGTGCCCGTGTATTATGAAAGCAAGACCCGCGCGGGCTCCTACCATTTTGTGGAGAGTGACGATATCAGCGGGCACACCAGCTATTCGCTGTGGAAAGCGTGGACGGATCACAAAATTTCGGCGCCCAAGCGCTTTTTCGGGTTTTTGAATTTCGAGCCGTTTATGGGCGTGGCGGCGGAGTTTGGCAGTGTCAGTTCGTATCACACGGGATATAGCACGGACTGGAAATGGCGCAGGCGCGTGTGGGCCTACAGCGAACGCACGCCGCCGATCTTCTGGCAATTTGACTACAACCGCTTCTCGCGTGTGCCGATCAATGTGTATACGGAACAAAGCGAGGGCGGCCTGTTCCACATGCTGCCTTACGGCGGCGTGGACATGAGTTTCAAACTGCACCGCACGTATGACATGGAGGGCACGTATGCCGGGCAGTTGTTGCGGCGCTATTTGAGCTCTGACAATGAGAAAATCCGCCACATCATCGAGCCCAAAGCGCGCGTCATCGGCACGCCCGGATTCGGCACGGACAGCGGTTTGGCAGCCGGCTCCGATCTGGGGCTGCGCAATGCATTCCAGATTGTACGCAACGGGCGCAACGCTGATGTGCTAGACTTCACTTTCTATCACAGTGCGCGCGCCCTGACAGGCGATCTCTTTGAAGAACAAACCGTGGCGCGCAAGTACCGCCGCTACAACCGCCGGGGCTTCCGCCCGTACGAAGAAGAAAAGATGTATGCCGCGACGCACGCCTTCGGCTTCGACTGGAATGCCACTCCGCTGGAATGGCTCGACATTGAGGGCGATGCGGTGTGGGATTTGGACAAATACAACCGCTTCACCATCGCAAATATCCGCACGCATGCCGACGTGAGCTGGGCGGTGCAACGCCTGTTTGCCAGCCCGTACATGATCCGGCCGCTGCGCGGGCGCAAGGACGAACTAGTGCTGGATTTCAGCTACCGGTATTTGTATGACCAGGCCAATCTGATTTCCGCGGGCGGGCGCGTGTGGTTTGATGACTTTACGCCCCTGCTCTCGGAGAAGATGCAACAAAAGACGTGGGCGCGTGAGTGGACACGCGGCTGGGGCGCCGGCGTCAATGTGCGCTTCGAGGCAAAGTCAGGCACCTTGCAGGAAGTGGAGTATTCGCTCTACAAAAATTGGAAGAAATGTCTGGACACGGAGCTGACCTACCGCAAACGCGACGGCGAAGATACGCTCATGGCAACGTTTTGGCTGACGGCCTATCCTGGCGCCAAACTCGAAACCGGCAGCCCGTAACGCGGCATGAGCAGGCGCGCGCTGATCACCGGCATCTCCGGCCAGGACGGAGCCTATTTAACCGAACTGCTGCTCGACAAGGGCTACCGCGTGTTCGGGCTTGACACCCGCCCGCCCGAGACAGTCTTCCAGCATCTCCATCACGTCAAAGACCGCATCGTTCTGCATCAGGCCGATTTGCTTAACTTTCAGTCGGTGATGGCGCTGATCGAAGAAGCCCAGCCGGATGAAATCTACAATTTTGCGGCGTATTCGTTTGTCCCGTTTTCGTGGGATGAGCCAGTGTTGGTTGGTGACCTCAACGGCCTGGGTGTGGCGCGGCTGCTCGAGGCCATCCGGCGCGCCAAGCCCGATGTGCGCTTCTATCAGGCGTCGTCATCAGAAATGTTCGGCAAGCCCGACACGGTGCCACAAGACGAGCATACCGCCTTCCGGCCCGGCACACCTTACGGCACGGCCAAATTATACGCACATTGGATCACAGCCAACTACCGTGACAAGCTGGGGCTGTATGCCTGTTCAGGAATTTTGTATAATCATGAATCGCCGCGGCGGCCGGAAGAATTTGTCACGCGCAAAATCACTGCCGCGGCGGCGCGCATCAAGGCCGGCCTGCAGCAGGAATTGCGGCTTGGCGACCTGCATGCGCGGCGCGACTGGGGCTATGCCAAAGACTATGTGCGCGCCATGTGGCTGATGCTGCAGCAACCGCAGCCGGATGATTACGTGATCGCCAGCGGTGAAGAACACCGCGTCGGCGAATGGGTGGAGATTGCGTTCGGCCACCTGGGATTGGATTGGCGGCGCCATGTCCGGCAAGACCCGGCCTTGCTGCGCCCCGTTGAGTTGCGGCGGCTGGTGGGCAACCCGGCCAAAGCGCGCGCGCGCCTGGGCTGGCAGCCCAGCGTGACTTTTGAAGAGCTGGTCAAGTTGATGGTGGATGCCGATGTTGCCCGCCTGGCGCACAGCAGCGCGGAATGAGGTGCGGTGCACGCGCACCACACCCGGGAAGAACTGAGTCATTGTAACACGAAGGAGCATGCGATGTACAAAGTGATTGCCACCGACGGCATGGATGCCGCGGGCATTGAGGTGTTCAAGAGCGCGTCCGGCCTGTCGCTGGAAGTGCGCAAGGGCGTCAAAGCGGATGAGTTGCTCAGTATCATTGGCGAGTATGACGGCCTGGTCGTGCGCAGCGCCACGAAGGTCACCGCGGAGGTAATCGAGGCCGGCAAGAAGCTGAAAGTGATCGGGCGCGCGGGCGTGGGCGTGGACAATGTGGATGTTAAGGCGGCCAGCCGCCGCGGCATCGTGGTGATGAACACGCCCGAGGCCAATACCATTTCCACCGCCGAGCACACGGTGGCGATGATGTGCGCGCTGGCGCGGCAGATACCGCGCGCGGATGCCTTGATGAAACAGGGCCAGTGGGAAAAAAAGGCGCTGACGGGCGTGGAATTGTACGGCAAGACGCTGGGCGTGATCGGCTTTGGCCGCATTGGCAGCTGGGTGGCCAATATCTGCCGCGGCTTTGGCATGCACATCCTGGCCTATGATCCCGTGGTGGCGCCGGAACGCATCATGGAAGCGGGCGCCACGCCGGCCTCGCTGGACGAACTGTTTGCGCAGAGTGATTTCATCACCGTCCACACGCCCGTCAACCACGAGACGCGCAATCTCGTGCGCAAAGAAACGATTGCCAAGATGAAAGCCGGCGTGCGCCTGGTGAATTGCGCGCGCGGCGGCATTTTTAATGAAGATGATGTGTGCGATGCGATTGACGGCGGCAAAGTGGCGGGAGTGGCGCTGGACGTCTATCCGAAAGAGCCCAATGAGAACACGCGCCTGCTGAACTACCCGCAGATCGTACTGACACCGCACATCGCCGCGTCCACGGATGAAGCCCAGTCGCGCGTCAGCGTCGAAATCGCGCGTCAGATCGTACAGTACCTGACGACAGGCCTGATCACCAACGCCGTCAACGCCCCGGCCGTCAGCTCGCAGGCGTTGCAGCAGCTCATGCCGTTTGTAGAGCTGGGCAGCCGCATGGGCGCCATGTTGGCCCAATTGGCCGCCGGCAAGCTCAGCCAAGTCAATATCAGCTATGAGGGCGAGCTGGGCGGCATGGATATGGCGCCGGTCACCAACGCCATCGTGGCGGCGCTGCTGTCGGCCAATGTGGATGGCGTCAACCAAGTAAATGCGCGCTTGGTGGCGGATGACATCGGATTAAAAGTGATCGAGCAGAAGACGACCAGCAGCAAGAATTACGCGAACTATATCCGCGTCGAAGCCGTGCGCGCTGACGCCGAGCCGCTTTCGATTGGCGCCACAATCTTTGGTGATGAGCGCCAGCACCCGCGGATCGTGCGCATCAACCGCTCGCATGTGGACGCCGTGCCGGAAGGCTTTTTGCTGATTGTGCCGCACGTAGACCAGCCCGGCATCCTGGGCAAGATCGGCACAATTTTGGGCGCACATCAGATCAACATCAACCGCATGACATGCGACCGCCTGCAGCCCGGCTCGACCAACTTCGGCGTGTATACAACGGATCAGGACATCCCCGAACCCGTGCTGCAGGAAATCCGCGCAGTACCAGGTGTGCTTGACGCGCACCGCGTGGTGTTCTGAACCCGGATGACACGCCGTTGTCCCCGATCACCGCATGGCTGAGCTGGCACAAATTGACGTGAACAAACCGCTCCCGCGGCACGTGGCCATCATCATGGATGGCAACGGCCGCTGGGCGCGCCAACACGGCTATGCCGCGCGCCTGCAAGGCCACCGTGCCGGTGCCGAAACCGTCAAAGCGGTGCTGCGTGCCTGTGACGCGCTGCACATCCGCTACCTCACGCTTTTCGCCTTTTCCTCCGAAAACTGGAAGCGCCCCGCACGCGAAGTCCAAGGCCTGATGCAACTCTTGCGCGACTTCCTCATTGACAACATGGCTGAATTGGTTGAAAAAGGCATCCGCCTGCGCGCCATCGGCCATCTGGGCGATGTGCCCGAGGCCACGCGCGCCGCCCTGGACGACGCCATGGCGCGCTCACTGCACAACACAACACTCGATTTGATTCTGGCGCTGAGCTATGGCGCGCGCCAAGAACTAGCAGACGCCGCGCGGCGCATTGCCGAGGACGTTGTCCGCGGCGCCCTCAAACCCGAAGATATTAACGAGCAGACCATCCAGCAGCGTTTGTACGCGCCCGACGTTCCCGATCCTGATCTGCTCATTCGCACAAGCGGCGAATTGCGCATCAGCAATTTTCTTCTCTGGCAGATTTCCTACAGTGAATTGTACGTGACGCCAGTGTTGTGGCCGGATTTTCGCGAGGCAGATTTTTACGACGCCATCTGCGCGTTCCAAGCACGCCAGCGCCGCTTCGGCGAGGTGAGTTAAACACCCGCAGACACCGCGGAACTACAGCTGGCTCTGCGTCTTACGATGTGCGATATGTTATTGAGGCGGGGAAGCCTGTGTGCGTGAGAAGGCGCACGTACACGCGGGGGCGGCGGCGTCACAGACGGCATTTTCTGTCGTTTGCAATCAACACTTTCTGTCGCATGACAACGTTCTCATTGGACATTGGAGATGGGACATGGGACATTCGGCATTTTGTGTCGTTTGCCATCAACATTTTTTGTCGAATGAAGGCCAGCCCTGGATACAGCGGCTAGTGACATAAGACTGGAGGGGCAGCGGCCGCGCTGCCCGCATGCCCGGCGCGCATCAGGCCGCCGGGGCCGGCGGCCCTCCCTCGTCGCCGGATCTAGCAGCCGGGAACAGTGGCAAGGTGTTCAGAGGCTGCTGCGGCGCAAGGAAGGTCTGTCAAACGCGCGAGCGTGCGCACAACGAAAAACGCCGCGCGTTGGTCTTCAATGTTGAAGAGCAACGGCGCGGCGTAAAGGCCGTAAGTGCGCTGCCCGCTGGTTCTGCCGTGTCACCCCGAGGATCGTGTGGCGGGCAGCGCGTGCTTACGTCCAAGGAAAGATCATCCGGTGCACTTCCAGCCCGCGTGCCTGATGGTGCTTGCAGCGCGAACAAATCCGGTTAAAGCGCCCATGCGCGTTGAACGTGTGGCCACACTTGAGGCACACTCTCTGAATCCGCTTGAGCAGTGTCGGGTACATCGTAAATCCTTGTAACGGTTACGTGCCTATCTGCAATCGTCAACGAATGATGAGCATTCAGCGTGCCAGTTTACTTAAGCTATTTTTGGAGAGATGCTTAGCTATATTTTTTTGTTCATGGGAGCGCGGCGAAAAGTACGCGCTGCTCCGGTGAGATACGTATTTTGCCCTGTGCGTGCGGCGAATTAGACGAACAATGGCACCGGCTCAAACGTGCGCGCGTCAAACAAGCCGCGGTCGGTGATCTTTAATTCAGGGATGGGTGTCAACGCCAGGAAGGAGAGCGTCATGAAGGGATTATCAAGTGAGCTGCCCAGCGCATGCGCGGCTGCCAGCAGCTTTTTTTGCGCCGCCACCACCTCCGCCAGCGGCCGGCCGCTCATCAGCCCGGCGATCGGCAAGGGAAGCACGGCCGTTGCCTTCTCATCCTCCACGACAACACAACCGCCGCCGCAGGCAATCAGCGCGCGCGCCGCGGCCAGCATGTCGCGGTCAGTCACGCCCGTCACAATGATGTTATGGGCATCGTGCGCCAGTGTGCTGGCGAGTGCGCCGCGTTGCAGGCCCAGCCCGCGCACGACACCGACGCCAACACGCCCAGTGGCATGATGGCGTTCGATGACGGCGATCTTGAGCAGGTCGCGCGACGGATCGGACGCCAGCATGCCCTCGCGCAACGGGGCGGGGGCCGTCGTGGCGCGCGTGATGATCTGGCCCGGCACCAGTTCCATCACGCGCACGTTGCGGCCGGCCGCGCGGACGGCAAAGGCGTCGTCGCTGAGCGGCGCGACATTCATGGCGGCGGCGGGCAACGGCGGTGGCGCGCCGATCTCCGCCACACACACGCCCTCGCGCGCCACGACGCGCCCGCGCTTGAAACACAGCTTCGGGCGGCACTCTTCCAGCGTATCAGTCAGAAAAAAGTCCGCGTAATACCCCGGCGCAATCGCACCGTGGTGTGCCAGTTTATACATGCGAGCGGGATTGATGCTGGCCATCTGCACGGCGGTGATAGGCGGAATGCCGTGGGCAATCGCCACGCGCACGGAATGGTCAAGGTGGCCGTGCTCCACCAAGTCATCCGGATGACGGTCATCGCTGGCCAGCGAACAGTTGCAGGCATTGGCGGGCGTCACGATGCGCGCCAGCTCGCCGAGATTATGTTCTGCGCTGCCTTCACGCAGAAGGATGTGGATGCCGTTGCGCAGTTTCTCCAGCGCTTCCTCCGCCGTCGTGCTTTCGTGATCGGTCTGAACGCCAGCGAGAATGTAGGCATTGAGCGGCCGGCCGGAAAGCCCGGGGCAATGGCCGTCGGCCACTTTGTGCGCGGCCAGTGCGGCGCGCCGCAGCATCTCCGGATCGCCATTCAGCACGCCGGGAAAGTTCATCAGCTCGCCGATGCCCGCCACGCCCGGGTCATCAATCAGCGTCGCGAGGTCGCTGGCATGCAGCGTGGTGGCGGCCGACTCAAAGGGCGTGGCGGGCACGCATGAGGGCAGCATAACAACGATGTCCAGCGGCGTGGCGTGCGCGCTCTCCAGCATGTAGCGAATGCCCGGCAGTCCCAGCACATTTGCGATTTCATGCGGATCAATCACCGCGGCGGTGGTGCCGCGCGGCAGCACGGCACGGGCAAATTCAGGGATGGTCAGCAGTGTGCTTTCGACATGAATATGTGCGTCAATGAATCCCGGCACCAGCAACGCGCCCTGCGCGTCAATCACCTCGCGGCCAGTGTAGCCGCCCAAGCCCATGACCACGCCATCATACACGCCCACAGTGGCCGGCATGATTTCCGCGCTGAGCACATTCACGACACGTGCGTTGACAATCACCAGGTCGCACGGGGCTTCACCGCGCGCCACCGCCAGCCGTTGCGGCAAGGTTGATGCGTTCATACAAGCATTGTAGCACGCACGCCAGCCGTTGTCAACTGATGCTGCGCGCCTGGCAGCGTGGTTAGAGCTTGAGGACGGCGCGGGCGATGGCTAGGTAGATGGGCACGCCCACAATGTCTGCGACTGATGTCACCAGCGGCGAACCGGCGGTGGCTGGGTCCATGCCGATCGCGCGCAGAACAAAGGGCAGGATTTGGCCAACCAAGCTGCCCATCATCACGACGGCCAGCATCGCCAGGCCCACCGCGGCGCCAAGCCGCCAGCCGCCGCGATACCAGCCCAGCACAAAAACCACGCCCGCCATGGAGAGGCCCAGCAAGGCACTCAGCACGGCTTCGCGCAGCAGGAGCCGCGGCCAGTCGCGCATGTGGACATCACCTGTCGCGAAGGCGCGCACGGTCAGCGTTACGCTTTGCGATCCGGCGTTGCCGCCGCTGTCAATCAGCAACGGCAGGAAAAACACCAGCGGCACCATACGTGCGATTACGTCTTCAAAATACGCAATGCCCGCGCCCGAAAAGACGTTCACGGCCACCAGCCCAAGCAGCCAGCCCACCCGGCTGCGCACAAGATCATACGTCGTGGCGTCCGAGAAGCGCATTTCCAGCGGCCGCACCGTGCCCAATTTGTGAAAGTCCTCGGTTGATTCTTCTTCGTCAACGCTCAAAATGTCATCAGCCGTGACAATGCCCAAAATAACATTGTCAGCATCGACAACGGGAATGGCAAACAGGTCGTACTTGCGGAACAGGCTCACCGCTTGTTCGCGTGTCTGATGCGTGTACAGCGCCACGAACTGCCAGTCCATCAGCGTGCTCAGCGGCTGGTCAGGATCGGCCATCAGAATTTGGCGCACGCGCACATCATCCAGTAACTGGCGCCGTTCATTGACGACATACACCATCCAGAGCGTTTCGCTGTCCGAGCCATACTGGCGGATATGTTCGAGAACCTGCCCGCAGGACCAGTTGGGGCGGACGCGCACGTACTGGGTGGTCATCAAGCGGCCGACGCTGTCCGGCGGATAATTCAGCAGCATGTATGCGTCGGCGCGCTGGTCGTCCGGCAGCATGTCAATCAACTTACGCGCGACGGCGGAGGGCACTTCTTCCAGCAGCGCCGTGCGGTCATCAGGCGACAGCGCGGTAAGAGCAAGGCGGGCTTCGTCATGGGCCATGTGCTGCAGCAGCGCCGTCTGCTGGTCGGGGCCAAGCGCATCGAAGACCTCGTTGGCCTTGGCGCGTGGCAAGAGGCGGTAGAGCAGGATGCGTTCGTGCGGCGCGGCGTCCTCCAAGACTTCGACGAGCTGCGCCGCGGGCGCGCCGCCCATCAACGCGCGCAGGCCGCCCCAGTCCTGGGCGCCCAGCAGCTGCCGCACCTGCGCGTTCAGCGAAGCTGAAGCCGGCTGCTTCATGGCCCCTCCGCCACGAGATGCCGCAAACTCCATGTGGCAATGGAGAAATAGATCAGCACCCCGCCAATGTCAACAATGGACGTAACGAGCGGCGCGCCCGCCGCCGCCGGATCAAACCCGAGCGCACGCAGGCCAAGCGGCAAGAGCAGCCCCGTCATGCTGCCAAACAGCACCACGCACAACATCGCCATGCTTGCTACCATCGCGATCGCCGGGCCCCCGCGCATCAGACCCAGCAAAAACACCGCCGCACCCATGCACAGCCCCAGCAACATGCTTACGACAAGCTCCCGGCGCACTATCTGCCACCACTTGCCCCGCCGCACGTCGCCGACCGCCATGGCGCGAATCATCAGCGTCGTGCTCTGCGAGCCGGCGTTGCCCCCGCTGTCAATCACCAGCGGCAGAAAAAATACCAGCGCGATCGCCGCGCTGATCGTCTCCTCAAAATACGCCATCACCGCGCCAGAAAAAATGTTGACCAGCACCAGCGCCACCAGCCAGCCCACCCGCTTGCGGTACAATTCACCGAGGCGCACCTCGCGCAAACTGGTCTCGATCGGCTTGACTTTGCCCAGCTTTTGAAAGTCTTCGGTCGTCTCTTCCTGCACCACGTCCAAAATGTCGTCCACGGTTACCATGCCGAGAAGGACATTGTCACTGTCGACCACGGGCAGCGTGTACACTCCCGTCTGCTTGAACAATGCCACCGCCTCCTCCTGGTCTTGCAGCGAACGCAGGCAGGTGTAAGTTCCATCCATCAACGCTGTCACTGGCGTGTCCGGGGCCGTCAGCAGCACGCGCCGCAGCGGGATATCGTCCAGCAGGCGCCCGCGCTCATCTGTGACATACAGCATCAGGATCGTCTCGCTGTCTGCGCCGTGCTGGCGGATGTGCTGGAGGACGTCCGACACGCGCCAATGCGGCTTGATCTGCATATACGCCGTCGTCATCAGACGGCCCACGCTGTGTTCGGGATAGCTCAGCAACACGAGGGCTTCGCGGCGCTTCTCATCGGGCAGCAGCGCCAACAGCTGCTGCGTCACTTCAGCGGGCAGCTCCTCGAACAGCGCCGTGCGGTCGTCCGGCGTCAGGCCTGCCAGCACACTGCGCATTTCGTCCTGCGCCAGATGCGCCACCAGCAGGTTCTGCACCTCGGGTGTGAGCAGCGCAAACACCTCGCTGGCCAGCGCCCGCGGCAGCAGGCGGAACACCACCAGGCGCCCGCGGTCGTCCAAATACGCCACTAATTCAGCGATCTCCGGCGCCGGCTGCGTGCTCAAAAATTTGCGCAGCGTGCTCCACTCGCCCCGCGTGATCAGTTCATCAAGTTCGGGTTTAAGCAGGTGCAGCAGAATCATGGCCGCATTGTATCAAACCTCGCTTGCGCCCGTCAACTCCCGCCCGGCGCTCGTAGATCCGGCGGCAGGGAGGGCCGCCGGCTACGGCGGGCTTGTGCGCGCGGGGTACAAGGGCTACGAGGCTGTTGCCCTTCCACGCCTGTGGTGCTAGTCGCCGGATCGAGGCGTTCAGGGCGCATTGACACGGCGGCGGCATTGTGATATAATTTCGGCATTGCAAAGTAACCCAGTGAGTAACCGTTTAGCTGAGGAGCGTCTATGAAAGCGTTTGTGTGTGTGCTTGTGGCCGCGTGCATGCTGGCGGGCTGCGCGTCGGTGGAAACCACGCGTTCGTTCAACGGCATGAAAGTTGACCAGTCCGGGTTTGTCGAACATATCAACGGCAGCGTCTGGGGCATTTATCTGTTGCCTGTCATCCCCTTGATCGTGCCGTATGAGGAAGGCTTGGTGGATGTTGACACGGCCGTCAATATGGCCACCAAAAAGGCGCGCGCGCTTGGCTACAACCGCGTTACCGACCTGCAAACCGACTGCACCAGCGTCTGGATTATTCCCACCTTCGTCCTCTGGTACAAGGAAGTCGAAGTCTCATGTAATGCTGTCAAGTAAGCAATACTGATGTGTGCATGCCTGGCCAGTGCGTGCCGGGCATGCGTGTCTTTCGCTCTGCGTGAACAATTTGCACGTAGCCAAGTTCGGCGGCACGTCGCTCGCCGATGCCGCCCAGTTCCGCAAAGTTCGTGCAATTATCGAAGCCGACCCGCGCCGCCGCGTTGTTGTCGTCTCGGCGCCCGGCAAACGTGATGCGCACGACCAGAAAATCACGGATCTGCTGCTGCTGTGCCATGACATGGCGGAGAATGATCTCGATATTGAGCCGGTGTTTTCCAGAGTGCGCGGCCGTTTTATGACCATCGCCCGCGAGCTGAACGCCCCGCTGGACTGTGCCGCTTTGTTGGACGAGACGCAGACGCGCATCCGCAAACACGCTTCGCGTGATTTTACCGCCTCGCGCGGCGAATACCTGTGCGCCAAAATTATGGCCGCCTGGCTCGGCGCCACCTTCATCGAGCCTGCCGACGCCATTTTCCTCCACGACGACCTGCGCATCATGCCGGCCACGTATCCGCGGCTGGCCGAGCTGCTCGACGGCCCCGGCCGCTTCGTTATTCCGGGCTTCTACGGCAAAAACGAACGCGGGCGCATCACCACCTTCTCGCGCGGCGGCTCTGATATCACCGGCTCGATTGCCGCCCGCGCCGTGCAGGCTGCTGTTTATGAGAACTGGACGGATGTCTCGGGCTTCTTCATGGCCGACCCGCGGATCGTCAAGAATCCGCGGCACATCACCGAGCTGACGTACAAGGAACTGCGCGAACTGGCGTACATGGGCGCCAACGTCCTGCACGATGAAGCCATCTTCCCCGTGCGCGACGCGCACATCCCCATCGAAATCCGCAACACTAATGATCCGAGCGGCGCGTTCACTCGCATTGTCGCCCAGCGCACCGCCACCCCCGATCGCATCGTTACCGGCATCGCCGGCCGCAAAGATTTTGTCCTGTTCCAAATCGAAAAAGACTTGATGAACAAAATGGTCGGCTTTGGCCGCCGCGTCCTGCAAATCTTCGAATCCTACGGCGTCAGCTACGATCACTCACCTACCGGCATTGACAATATGTCCGTCGTTGTGCGCGCCGATAATCTCGGCGACAAAGAACCACTCATCGTGGACGAAATCAAGCGTGTGCTCGAGCCCGACAGCATCGAAGTGATGCATGATCTTGCCATCATCGCCACCGTGGGACAAGGAATGATTCACTGCGTCGGCTTTGCCGGCCGGCTATGCACGGCGCTCGGCCGCGAGGGCATCAACCTGCGCGTGATTGACTTGGGCGCCTCCGAAGACAACATGATCATCGGCATCAGCAACGAGCATTACGAACGTGCCATCAATGCCATCTATCGCGAGTTCGTTCCCTCGTGAAGTACCATTCCAGCGGCTTGAAGCGCAGCGCCCAATGCCAGTGGTGCCGGAGGAGAGACTCGAACTCTCAAGAGGTTGCCCCCACGGGTTTTTGAAACCCGCGTGTCTACCAATTCCACCACTCCGGCGTGGAAGAACCGCGCTGTATTGTAGCGAACTCTGCGTTTTTTTTCAACTAGCGCCGCGCCGTATTCGTCATCACCGGCTCGTAGCCCACGGCAAACTGTGCGGGAAACGGATTCCCTTCCGGCGTCGTCACGCTCTGTGCAATCGTATCAATGTGATTGCTAAACGCCTGTACGCTCTGGAACAGCCGGAACAACGCCTGCGTCGAGTCCAGTGCCCCGCCAAACGTCGCCAGCCGCCGCGCGCTGTCCGCCCAATTCCACACGTTCGACATGTTCACGCCCGCCAGTTCGGCCTGATACCTGATCTGACCACGCAGCCGGAAGTCCACGCTGGCGCGGCTGCCCAATGCGCGCATACTCTGCCATGCCATGACTAACCCCACACTTGCAAGCAGGGCAATATATGCACTTCTTGTGTTCACATTTTCGTTATAGCATTTTGGCGTGGTGCGCGCTGTGCAGCCTGCTGCTGCTCGCCGCCTGCGCCACCGCACCTGCGCCCCAGATGCCTGCGCCGCTTACGGCCCATCACATGACACGTCCTTCAACTTCCGCCGAAATTAGTGCCTTTCTTCACCAGCTCGCCGCGCAAGATACGAACGTGACGCTCGTCACACTGGGCCGCTCTGTCCTTGGCCAGCCGCTGGAAGCCGTGCTGCTGCCCGCCGCAGGCCGCGCGTTTGCCGGCCCGGACGACCCCCACCGCCCTCTGACGTTTTTCTTTCTCGGCACCCAGCACGGCATGGAGCCCGCCGGCGGTGAGGCATTGCTCGAGGTGACACGCCGCATTGCCGCACACCCCGATGCGCATGCCCAGTTCATTATCATGCCCAACATGAATCCCGATGGCCGCGACCGCAACCGCCGCGTTAACGCCAACCACGTCAACCTCAGCACCGATTTTCTTGCCCTTTCGCAGCCTGAGACGCGCGCCGTGATGGACATTCTGCGCCGCTACCGCCCGCATGTCATGCTCGATGTGCACGAATCCGCCGCGCTGAAAAAGAAATCCCTCGGCGCCCAAGGCTATCTGATTGATTTTGAAGCGCAATTTGAACCGGCCAACCAGCCGAATGTACACCGCGCCCTGCGCGTCCTCGCGTTTCGCAACTTGTTGCCAGACGTGCTGAAGCGCGTCCAGCGCACGGGCCTTCCTGCCCAGCGCTACATCGGCGAAATCACCAGCACCAATCAAGTCCTCACCCACGGCGGCCTCTCCCTGCGCAATGTGCGCAACATGGCCGGCCTGATGGGCACGTGCGCATTTCTCCTCGAAAACAAACTCGACCCGTCCACCGGCGAGTATCCCACGCCGCGCAATATTGAGCTGCGTGTGATGAAGCAGTTTATCAGCATTCGCGAGTTCTACTATGCATGCAGGGCGGAACGCGGTGCGATCATGGAAGCGACCGCGGCTGCGCGCCGCGCCTGGGACGCGCCCGCCACCGGCCAGATAGTCTGGCTCTCCAACCGCTACATCCCAGCCACACCCGATGCGCGCCGTATGGTCCCCTTAATCCGCATCAGCGACATGACACGCGTTGAACTGCCCTTCCGCTATCATCGCATGATCGAGCCCGGCGGCGCCGTGCACTTGCCCGCCGCATACATGCTGCCCGCCGCCAACAGCGCTGTGCCATTGCTGCTTCTACACAAGTTCAAATTGGAATCCGCGCCCAATGACATGTTGACCGTGGCGACACAGCAGCCGGGCGGCGTGTTGCTGCCAGTTTTGCTCGAAGCCCGGTAGTGATACAATGGTGGGCGTTACTAGGATCGAACTAGTGACCTCTACCTTGTAAGGGTAGCGCTCTAACCAGCTGAGCTAAACGCCCGGGACGCAGCGGGTGCAAGAATTATACTCGAGCGCCGGCCTGTTTGTCAACATGCGCAGAAGCCCCAATCGCGGCGACGAGCGACACTGGCGTGGAAGGGCAGCGGCCTCGCTGCCCTCGTGCTGCGCGCGCCTCAAACCGCCGAGGCCGGCGGCCTCCCTAGTCGCCGGATCTGCGGCGCCGCTTGCTGTTGCCCCCGCCGCGCCAAAATGATATACTACGCCATGCGTATCGTGCGGTTTGCTTGTACTGATGCGTGTTCATCATCTCCGCTCATTTCGCGCGTGCGCGGTGCGGCGGGCGTCCGCACATAACCACTCTGCCTCCCTTTATGCCGACCGTTACCATCGTCTATCATTCTGGATCCGGCCACACGCGCGCCATGGCCGAGGCCGTCCAGGCCGGCGCCGCGTCGGTTGACGGCGTTACCGCACACCTGGTTGCCATCGAAGGCACCGACATCACCGAAGGCCGCTGGCACAATGACGGCGTGTTGAAGATGCTCGACGCATCTGATGCGATCATCTTCGGTTCGCCCACCTATATGGGCTGCGTGTCAGGCCAGATGAAAGCGTTTCTTGACGCCACAGCGGAGCGCTACTTTACCCGCGCGTGGGCCGACAAGCTCGCGGCGGGCTTTACCGTGTCCGGCGGCCCTGCTGGCGACAAACTCAACACACTTGTCACGCTGGCGGTGTTCGCCATGCAGCATGGCATGATCTGGGTAGGCCAGGAGCAGACAGCCTTCAACGACGCGGGCATCAACCGGCTGGTATTCCACTTGGGCGCGGCCGGCCAGGCTGCCCAGGAAGACCCATGCATTGCACCTAACGCCGCAGACAAAGAAACCGGGCGCCGGCTGGGCGTGCGCGTTGCCACATGGGCTAAGAAACTGCGCGCGTAACTGCGATCCGTGTCTGGCGGAACAGGGCGTGCTGAAGTGCCGCGGATGCGCCTGCTGCAACCACGCGCTGTGCGACCCTGCTTCGATGCAGGACGGCGGCTTGCTGGCACTGTTGCAGATCACACTGTCCACGCCCGGCACTTCGTGCGTGATGCGTGTGCCAAGACGCGCCAGCTTGGCAAAGGGTTGGGCGGCCGGTTCGGCCGTCACTGCGTCCGTGCTCTCCCACTGGGATGAACGCAGATGAACGCGGATGGTTGCGGCGGAGTGTGCGGAGGAAGCCCGCGTGTTGTTGTAATCACAAGGCTTGCAGCCGGCGGCCCTCCACAAAAATTGGAGGGGCAACGGCCGTGTTGCCCTTTTCCCCCGCGCACATCAGGCCGCCGAGGCCGGCGGCCCTCCACAAAAATTGGAGGGGCAACGGCCGCGTTGCCCTTTTCCCTTGCGCACATCAGGCCGCCGAGGCCGGCGGCCCTCCACAAAAAATGGAGGGGCAACGGCCCCGTTGCCCTTTTCCCCCGCGCACATCAGGCCGCCGAGGCCGGCGGTATTCCCTAGTCGCCCGATCTAGGTAGTGTGCTTGCCATGTCAAGTAAAATATGGTATAATGATGTTATAGTAAACATACACGTGCTAACCCTCAATTGAGTACTCGCGATGATCTCGTGCACCGGACGCAGCAGAATGGTTCCTGTTCTCGCCATCTTCATGACCGCGACGTCTTTCGCCGCCACGCCGTTGCCGGCCCTCGATCTGGCCATCAGCAAATATCTCGGCACCACGCGCCAGGAAGAAATCATGCTCAACCGTATCGTGCCGTATGCCGGCGCGCACATCGGCGGCGTGCACGTAGACACCTCGCACACGCCCCCGCGGCTGTATTTGTTTGACAGCGCCAACAACCGCATTCTGGGCTATCGCAAATGGAGCCCAGCGGTGCTGCCCAACGGCCCTTTCCCGCATGCCGACATTGTCATCGGCCAGCCCGCGCTGTGGGATGCCGGCACGGCCAACGGCGACAACACGCGCTTTCTGCCGCCGCGCGCCAATACGCTGGCCTTGCTGCCCTTCCCGTACGTCAGCTCCACGGCTGAAGCCCCGCGTTCGGGCATGATGGCGACTGACGCCGCTGGGAATTTTTACGTCGTCGATTTGTGCAACAACCGCGTGCTGAAATACATTGACCCATTCGATACCGACCAAATCGCCGATGACGTGTGGGGGCAGACCACCTTCACCAACCGCTCGCCTACCAACGGCACGGCCCCGCCGCCCACCAGCGCCACCACGCTGCGCACGCAGTGGGATTACGGTACCACAATCGGCGCGTTCTCGGCCGGCGTAGACGTTGATACGGCGAGCAACATCTGGGTGGCAGATTCGTTTAACAACCGCGTGGTGCGCTTCCCCGCTGCGTCCAAAACGGCCGATCTCGTGCTTGGCCAAGCCAACTTCACAGCCAACGGTTCTGGTACCACCATGAACCGCATGTATCATCCGACCGGCGTGCGGGTGCATCCCGTTTCAGGGGAAGTGTTCGTCATGGACGGGCAGAATGATCTGCCGCCTGGGCCGCGCGTGATGGTATTCCGCCCGCCTTTCTCGAACGGCATGAATGCGCACCGCGTTTTCGGCACCAACTACTTGAGCTGGGCGCGCGGCCTGTGCCTGGACCCGTTTGATACCAACATCATTTGGGTGGCCGACGGCGGCAAAGACCGCATCGTTAAATTCAATCATCTCACCGGCCAGCCGCTGGATGTGATCGGGCAGGTGGATGTGAACAGCCACATGGGCATCGGCAAATACGTGCGCCCCGACGGCTCGGTCGCCGACTTCAAGCAGCCCGACGGCAGCATCAGCATTGACAACAACACCAATTTGTACTTCACCAGTTTCTATGGATTGAACAAAGTCATCCGTATTCCGCTGCCCATCACGCGCAACGCGCAAGGGCATGTCTGGTCGAATGGCGAGATGATGAAAGAAGGCATGAACGAGAACAGCGGGCGCACGATGCAAGACCACTACGGCATGGCGCGCTGGCGCACGCAGCTCTACGTGCGTGACCGGCTGCGCGTGCTGGTGTGGACGAACTTTCAGAGCGCCGTCACGTTTCAATCCGCTGATTTTGTTATCGGGCAAACGGGGCTCGATAAAAACGAACCGGGCGGCACCTTCGAAGGGCGCCAGCCCACCATGATTCATTCGGCCAGTAATTTTCTCTTTGTCTGCACGGACTGGAAACTGTTTATTTTTCAAACGCCCATCACCAACACCAGCCGCAATTATGCCCCCATCAAGACCATCGATGGCGGCCAGCCCAACCAGCTCAAGTGGGCCGACGACAACAGCGACTGCATGCCCGTGCATTTTACGGGCGTCTGCTATGACCCTCTCAGCAATGTCCTGTGGGTGGCGCACAACCATTCCGCGGGCAACCCGGGGGCGCGCGTCCTGCGCATCCGCAACCCCTTTGCGCCGATCCCTATCGTTGACATGGTGCTCGGCCAGACCAACAAAACCGGCGGGCTCAAAAACAAAGGCAAATACATCGAACCCTACGGCCCCTTCACCGTGGACGGCACGGACATGGCCAATCCGTCGCTGGTCTTTCTCGACAACTACCGCAACCTGTACGTCGTGGATTCCGGCTACGAAGGGCGCGTGGACAACGCGGGCAACCGCCGCGTGGTGCGCTTCGACGCCTCAAAAGCCGACAGCTCGCCCGGCTTGTTCCCCAACTACTCCGCGGATGCCGTCTTCTGCAAGCCTAATTTGACCACCACCCGCGACTACTTCGATGCTAACCGTATCGGAACCCCGATCGCCATTTCCTTCGGGCCCAGCAACGAGATGGTCATGACCGGTGACACCTATGACGGCGCAACGGAGCAGGGCATGCGCGTGTTCTATTATCCCACGCCCCACGTGGGCGCGGCGCCGCAGCCCACCCACATCATTAATACATATGTCGGCAACCCTGCCTTCACCTTCTTTGACGGCGCTACCATCGTCCTGCAGGACCACACATGGAACCGCATTATCTTTCATGCGCCGCGCGCCACCGCGCCTTTTGTAGATGTAACCAACGCGATCGCAACCATCGTGGCCACCACCGCCACTGTTGGCGGGACCAACGTGAATGTGGCCGGCGGCATGTGGTGGAGCAACGAACGCGGCGGGAGCGGCACGATCCCCGCTGCCGCCGCGTGGCAAATCACCGGCATCCCCTTGCAGTTTGGGCCGAATCTGATTACTGTCAGTGGCACGAACACCGCAGGATTGGTGGCCAGTGATACCGTTACCATCACGCGCGATTATGCCCCGGGCGAAGGCCCGCCTGATGTAACTATTACCAATCACCCCGCGCTGTTCCCGAGCAATGTGACGAGCTGTGCGCTGGGCGGTTCGGCGAACATTCATGCCGTGGGCGGGCTGCGCTGGCAGAACAACCGCGGCGGCAGCGGCAGCATGCCTGCAGCACTCATGTGGAGTGTGGCGGGCATCCCTCTGGCAGGCGGCGCCAATATCATTACCGTTACAGCAACCAATATCTTTGGCAGCAACGCCGTGGCATCAATAACCATGACGCGCGCCCCAGGTCCCGGCGAAGGCGCGCCCGCTGTTGTTATTTCCACCCCGGATACCACCGTGGACGATTCCATCACCACGTATGCCATTGCCGGAACTGCCAACCAGCACGTCGTTGGCACCATGTGGTGGACGAATTCGCTGGGCGGTGGCGGCACGTTCCCCGCCGCAGCCTCTTGGTCAATTCCGGCGGTGCCCTTGGGCATGGGGGATAATTTCATCAGCGTATACGGAACGAATGTATATGGCGATTCGGCCTCGGCCACCGTGCGCATCACGCGCGAGACCGTGATTACTGACACGGCATGGCAGATTTTGAGTGTAACGAACGGCCGTGGCTATAGTGGCGTGGGCGCCGGCCTGCGCATGAACCAGCGCAGTACGCTGGTAAAAAATTATGATAATGACGGCTATGTGTATGTGCAAGGGCACGCTGACGGAGGCAACCCGCGCACGCAAAGCATTTGGCGCGTGCGCGCTTCCATCGCCCAAGAAGCCGCCGCAGGCGCATGGCAGCTCTGCATCGGCGGCATTCCTGTCAATCAAGACGGTGGCGAAGAGGGCCAAACCTGGGTTAAATTCAGCAATGTGTTTTACTCAGCCATGTGGTGCCAGTTTGGCACTCCTCACGGCAGCCCGTGGTACTGGTCGTGGTATGGTTTTTACTCTACCAACACGGCGGGCAGCCCCGACACGCCGGGCAGCGTGCCGCACGCGCCCGTCATCGCGCGTGCCACCGGCGATGAATATCCCGGCGCCGCGCGCAACATCGGGGGCATCATCGCATGGACAGGCATCACCGCCTTGACGGCCGTGTGCACGGATCGTGACGACGGCGGCAGTGGCGGCGGCCTCGACGCGCAAATCCGCCGCTGGAACGGCTTTGGCGCGTTGAACACGCTGGCTGAGCGCGAGTGTGAAAGCGTGAACACCAAGTTCGCCGCCTGCGGCTTTGACGCTGGCCGCAACGGCCGCGCATTTTTCCTTGATTGCCGCAGCCCCAGCGGTGTCAATTACATTTGGTGTGCCACCAATTTGTTCGCCAGCGCGGCCAACATCACCAGTGCCTACCGCTTTGCCGCCATCCCCGGTAACAACACCAGCGACGCGGTGGTGGATGTGGCCGTAATGAACAGCGCGCGCTTTTACGGCCACACGCTGGTCGCCGTGTCGGTTTGGGCAAGCGGTGCGCGCAAAGTGTATCTCTACAACGCCGAGCGCCCGGACATCGCGCCCACGAACATCACGCCGAGTGTAGGCCTGAATCAGTGGCGCAATACGTTGGCTGCGCACGGGCCGTATTTGTTCATGAGCTATGATACGGGCGGCGAACAACCCGGGCTGCAACGCCTGAGCTTGTACAACGCCGATTTGACCGTCTTGGGCGTGCCGGAGCCTGCGGGCGTACTGGCGCTGCTCTTAGCTGCGGGTGCCGCCATACGCCGGATGCAATCATCAGAACAGAAGTGAGGTGGCACCGGGCGCGGCACCCGGGGCGGGCGTGGGGCGGCGTGCCCCGCAGCAGTGCTCCTGCTCAAAAACAGGAGCTGCGCTCCCGCGATCCCGCGCAACATGTTTGATTACAAGCGGTGTGCGTGCTTAACCTGCCACGATCATGAGAGCATCACCGTGCCTTGAGCCGTTCATCAGCGACGGCAGCAGTCATGCGGCTGAAATGGTAGTAGTTGTGCAGGCGGCCACTCTGTCATACAGCCACGTCGTGTGAACCGGCAATCCAGCAGCCACCGCTGCTCCCTGCTGCCCACACAGGAGCAGTCACGAATGGCTGGCCCTGCTCACACTTCAACGTGTAGAGATTGACTGCTTATCTGTAAGGCGCGGGAAAACCGAGCGCCACTCGAGTGTCTGCACGGATCACCGATACCATGCATACGTAGCATACTTACAGCCACATTGGCTGGTCATGCTCACCCCGCGCCATGGAAATGCTCTTCACATCACGCGCCGTACATCCGCGATCCGCACCGGCCGTGAAGCCTGCCGGCGCGCGGCCTCCTGCACCGGTTGCAGCCGCTGGCTTGTCTCGGCATCGGGCGCCCCGCAGCAGAGCGTAACGCCCGCTGCAGGAAGCTCGGCAAACTCGCCCTGCATCCGGCGCGCATCCAACTCATTCATCACTGTTCCCTCATGCATAACATAAACGCAAACCTGCGCTAAACACGAGCAAGAGTAGTGCCAACTGGCGCGCACATGCTGCCCGCCATGTCCGGAACAGCGCCCGGTGAATGCCCAAGGCGATGCCAGCTGTACTGGTCAGGGCTGCGTGCGGCACCAAGGCGCCCGCATGTGCGCAGATGGGGCGGCGGCGGCATATCCGCCCATCGGTGCAGAGCACGCCAGGGCACGGCGAAAACGCCGCGCCGCATACCCTTTTCGACCACTTCGCCGCGCCCAGCCCGCTCGTCCGCAACACCCGCTTTTCAGACGGAAGCGAGCTTCCGCGCCGCGCACGCGCCGCCCCACACCGGCCAACCCATGAAATGCACTAGAGTGACAGAACTACTTCAATCCCCACCGGCAAGCTCTTCCAAGTCTTCAAGCCCCTCAAGCTCGTCAGAATCATCACTGCTGCCCAGGTCATCAAATACAGTGAGCAGTTTCTGTTTGTCTAGCCATTCATCCCAGATCCGGCGACTAGCGACATAGGCGTGGAGGGGCAGCGGCCTCGCTGCCCTTTTATCCCGCGCGCACAAGGCCGCCGGGGCCGGCGGCGCCTAGTCGCCGCATGTAGGTCATCATGCCGGCTTGATTGTACACGCATCTTTTGATATACTTAATTCCCAGTTATCACTTACTATAGAGGATGTTATGCAGATCAGAGTGGTGATAGGCGCGTGTGCAGTGGCGGCGGCAGTTCAGGCTGCTACCTCCTCATTTACTGTGGTTGCGTCGTTTTACCCGGTCTATCTGGCTACGCGCAACGTCACGCGCGACGTCCCCGGCGTGCAGGTAGTGTCTCTGGCTCCTGCCACAGCAGGCTGCTTGCATGATTACGAACTCACGCCCGCTGATGTCAAAATTCTCGAACTGGCTGATGTGCTGGTGATCAATGGCGCGGGCATGGAGCCGATGCTCGAACCATGGATTAAGCGCCGGCCAGAGCTCCCAGTAATTGATGCGAGTAAAGGCATCGCCCTGATCACGCAGTCCTCTCAGCACCACTGCCATCATGGACATCATCATACGTGCGAAACGGCCGCCCCTAATCCGCACTACTGGCTGAGCGTCTCGCGTTACATCCAGCACGTTGATACCATCGCGCAGGGCCTTGCGGCAGCCGATCCGGCGCGCGCTCACTTGTATCGTACTAATGCCACTGTGTATATCGCGGTACTCCGCCAGCTGCGCGAAGAGCTGCGCCAGATGCTCGCCGGCGTTTCACAACGTGAACTGATAACTATGCACGATGCCTTTCCCTATTTTGCACAGGAATTTGGCTTCACCATTGCCGGTGTGGTGCAGCGCGAGCCCGGCCATGCCCCCAGCGCGCGCCACATGGCCGAATTAGCCCAGCTGATCAAAAACAAAGGCCTGCGCGCTATCTTCACCGAGCCGCAATACAGCGATGCCCCCGCACGCACACTCGCGCGCGAGACGGGCGTAGCCGTGGCTGCGCTGGATTCGATTGTCACGGGGCCTGATGATCTGAACGCGTATGCCGATGCCATGCGCCGCAATGCGCGCACCTTGGCCGCGGTGCTGGCACCTCCGCCCCTGCCGCCGCCCAGCGCTCCTTCGCCTGCACAGCCCGCCCCAGCTTCTGAACATGCCGCGCCTCATGCCCCTTGACATTCGACATGTGAGTTCACTTCTGACTCCTTAATTCGTTCATTCTGCCTTCTGACGTCTTCTTCGTGTCTGCCCGTCTTCGTGGCTCCTTTCCCCAAATCGTAAATCGTAAATCACAAATCGTACATCGTCAATCCCCGCCTTCGCCGCCCCGCGTTTGACCTTGCCGCGCAGGTTTGCTACAATGCCTGCACGACATCATTACTAATAATGCGAGGAGCTGTTTTGTGGAATGCATGTTTCTGCGCGGCACGTGCGCACTGACGGAACGGCGCGCCGCTGCCTTGCGTGATGCCGTGCGCGCTGCCCTGCCGGCCGCCGGCATTCATACACTGACGGCGCAATATTGTTATTTTCTGGAATGCGCGGCGCCGCTGGATGACCGCGCGCTCACCAACGTCTGCGCCCTGCTGCACGCGGTGCCCGCAGCAACTCCACTCGTTGGCGTGTTCGTCATTCCGCGCAAAGGCACCATCTCGCCCTGGTCGTCCAAAGCCACCGACATCTTTCACAACTGCGGCTTGGATACGGTCACACGTGTCGAACGCGGTATTCACTATCTGTTCGGCTGTGCCAACGGTGTATATGCAGACCGCACCCAGCTCCTGCCCGTCCTGCAGCTGCTGCATGACCGCATGACCGAAGGCGTGTACGACGACGTTGCCGGCATGTTCGATCATCGCGCGCCGGCGCCGCATCGTGAGATTGATGTGCTGCAGCATGGCATGAGCGCCCTGGCGCAGGCCAACCGCGAACTCGGCCTCGCGCTGAATGATGAAGAAATGGCGTATGTGCTCGACGCCTGCCGGCGTATGCAACGCAATCCCACGGATGTGGAGCTGGTCATGTTCGGGCAAGTCAACTCCGAGCACTGCCGCCACAAAATTTTCAATGCGCAGTGGCGTATTGATGGGGTTGACCAGCCGCATGCGCTCTTCGCTATGATCCGCACCACGCACGCGCGCAATCCGGGCGGCACGCTCATCGCCTACGAAGACAATGCGGCGGTACTAGAGGGCTGGCACGACGTGCGCTGTGAAGTGGCGCAGAACGGCGGGTACGTGTACCATGAGCATCCCGCGCAGCTCGATCTCATTATCAAAGTCGAGACGCATAATCATCCCACGGCGATTGCGCCGTATCCGGGTGCGGCCACCGGCGCGGGCGGTGAAATCCGCGATGAAAGCGCCACCGGCATTGGCGGCAAAAGTACGGCGGGTCTGTGCGGATTTATCGTGTCCAATTTGCGCGTGCCCGGGTTTATCATGCCGTGGGAACGTGACTATGCCGCCTTTCCCACCCGGCTGGCCACACCACTGCAAATCATGCTGGACGGCCCGTTGGGCAGCGCAAACTACGGCAATGAATTCGGCCGCCCGCAAATCTGCGGCATGTTCCGCACCTATGAGGCATTCTACAACGGCCGCTATCGCGGTTATCACAAGCCCATCATGCTTGCAGGCGGCACCGGGCTGATCAAGCGGCAGCATACGCGCAAACATGCCTTGCTGCCGGGGGCGTTGATTGTGCAGATCGGCGGGCCAGCCTTGCGCATCGGCCTCGGCGGCGGCGCGGCCTCCAGCATGGCCACAGGCAGCAACACCGCCGATCTCGATTTCGATTCCGTCCAGCGCGACAACGCCGAAATGGAGCGCCGCTGCCAGGAAGTGATTGATGCCTGCATCGCCTTGGGCGATCAAAACCCCATTCTGAGCATTCACGACATCGGCGCGGGCGGCCTCTCCAACGGCTGCCCGGAGCTCGTTGCCAAGACCGGCGGCACCTTTTACTTGCGGCGCGTGCCCAACGAAGACTCTTCAATGAGCCCGATGGAGATTTGGTGTTGCGAAGCACAGGAACGCTTTGTGCTCGCCCTCGCGCCGGAATCGCGCGAACGTTTCATGGCGCTGTGCGCGCGTGAACGCTGCCCCGCTGCCGTCATTGGCGAGGTCACCGGCGACGGTCATCTGAAGCTGGTTGACGAGCATTTTAACGCTACGCCAATTGATCTGGATATCGGCGTGATTCTGGGCAAGCCGCCCAAAATGCTGCGTGACGTTACACGGCGCGCAGAATTGCACGCGCCCCTCGATCGTGCGAATGTTACGGTTGAAGATGCTGCTGCGCGCGTGCTGCGCCTGCCTGCCGTGGCCAACAAAACGTTTTTGATTAGCATCGCCGACCGCACCGTCAGCGGCTTGATTGCCCGTGATCAAATGGTGGGTCCCTATCAAACTCCGATTGCTGATTATGGCCTGACGCTGGCCTCCTACCGCTCCTATCACGGCAGCGCCATGGCCATGGGAGAGCGCACGCCCATTGCGCTGGTCAACGCGCCGGCCAGCGGGCGCATGGCAATTGGCGAAGCGCTGCTGAATATCGCCGCCGCCGCGCCAGGTGCGCTCAGCCGCGTAAAATTATCTGCCAACTGGATGTGCGCCTGCGGCGAAGAAGGCGAAGATGCGCTCCTCTATGACACCGTGCGCGCGGTCGCGCTGGAGTTCTGCCCCGCGCTGGGAATCTCAATCCCAGTGGGCAAAGATTCGCTCTCCATGCGTACCGTGTGGCAGACGTCAGACGGCGCGTCGCACCGCCAGACGGCGCCATTGAGCGTGATAGTGTCAGCGTTTGCTCCCGTGGACGATGTGCGCTTGGCAGTGACGCCGGAGCTGAAACCCGGCGCGTCCGTGCTGCTGCTGCTTGACCTTGGGCGCGGGCGCAACCGTCTGGGCGGCTCTGCGCTGGCGCAAGTCTACAATCAAGTAGGCAATCAACCTGCCGATGTGGACGATCCAGCATTATTGGCGCGGGTCTTCGCTGCCGTACAAGAACTGCTCGCGCGGCGCATGGTTCTAGCCTGCCACGACCGCTCGGATGGCGGGCTCTTCGTCACACTGGCCGAAATGGCCATTGCCGCGCGGCGCGGCGTGCGCGTGGCGCTCGATACGCTGGGCAGTGATGATCTCGCCGCGCTTTTTTCTGAAGAACTCGGCCTCGTCCTGCAAGTCGCCGCGGAGCAGCGGGATGCGGTGCAGGCCGTCCTTGCCGCACACGGCGTGGCTGACGTCGCGCATGAACTCGGCACGCCAGCCGCGCAACCAGTGGTTGAATTCACTCGTGCAGGCAACACAGTCTTTGCGGACCGCATTGCGAACCTGGCACGCGCCTGGTCGGAACTCACCCACCACATGCAGTGCCTGCGCGACAACGCCCCCGTCGTGCAACAAGAATTCGAGGCTTTATCCGACGAGCACGATCCCGGCATGCACTGCCATCTGACGTACGATCCCCACGCACCGTTCATCTGCACCGGCGCGCGCCCGCGCATGGCCATCCTGCGCGAGCAGGGCGTCAACGGCCACGTGGAAATGGCAGCGTGCTTTGACCGCGCTGGCTTCGAATGCGTAGATGTCCACATGACCGATCTGCTCGCGCGGCGCGTGACGCTGGATGACATGGCCGGCCTGGTGGCGTGCGGCGGCTTTTCCTATGGCGATGTGCTTGGCGCCGGCGCCGGCTGGGCGCGCACGATTCTCTTTAATCAGATGCTTAAAGAAATGTTTGCGCGTTTTTTTGCGCGGCCCGGCACGTTCGCGCTGGGCGTCTGCAATGGCTGCCAGATGATGGCGCTGCTCAAAGAGATCATTCCCGGTGCAGAGCACTGGCCGCAGTTCACCCGCAATCTGTGCGAACGGTTTGAAGCTCGCTATGTCACGGTTGAGATTCTTCCCTCGCCATCCATTTTCTTTACTGGCATGGCGGGCTCGCGTCTGCCCGTGCCCGTGGCGCATGGCGAAGGCTTCGCCAATTTCGAGCTCAGCGGCGCGCGCGACGCACTCGAACAACAGAATCTTGTCGCCATGCGCTATGTGGACAATTATGGCGCACCGGCGGAGCGCTATCCCCTCAACCCCAACGGCTCGCCCGGCGGCATCACGGCCGTGTGCTCGCGCGATGGCCGCGTGACCATCATGATGCCGCATCCCGAACGCCTGTTCCGCCGCGTGCAAATGTCGTACTGCCCGCCGGAATATCCTGAAGGCGAAGCCGGCCCGTGGCTGCGCATGTTTTCCAATGCGCGCGCGTTCGCAGGCGGCTGATTCGGCAGATACGAGCGGCGACAGCAGCTAATGCACATGCTTCATTCGACAAAAGCGGTCGTGTGCAATGCACATTGTATCTCGAATGACCAACGGCCAATGTTTCCGCGTGTTCTGCGTATTCCGCGCGCAGAATAAAGAGCGCATGGATGACACGGAATGCCAGGGAAATAACAAACAATCACCGCAGTCCCTGCGCTGTCTACAACGCATGGACGTCATCGCCATATTCCATGCCAACCATCCGCGTTCATCGGCGTTCATCCCAGTTGAAGCACTCGATATCTGCGCAACATAACAGCCGCCAGCCACACTGTAGCGCAAGTCCGTGCGCTGCAACGAGTTAGACGGATGCGTAAGTCCTTGCGTGGCAATGTTTTAGACAGCTGCGTAAGTAGTTGGTAATCAATGACGTGCGCATCAGTAACGTTGGAGGTCTTTTTACGTGCTAAGTAAAGAAGCCACTAGGATGAACGCAGATACACGCGGATGGAGATCGTGCTTGTGGCGGCGGAGGCATGGTATCATGCCGCATCTGTGTGTATCGGCGTGCATCTGTGGTTTATTGTGTAGCCGCGAAAGAACGCATGGAGCACAAAATTCAATCAACACAATTTGTCGTTTGCAATCAACACTTTTTGTCGAATGACCGCCAGCGCTCGCGCCGTATGATGTTCGTTACGTCTGACGTCGTACTGTGCGTCTCCTTCATGCGCTTCATGTCCTTCATGGTTATCTTGTCACATCACACACCGTGATGAGCTGCGCACTGGCAGCGCACGCCTGCCCTCCGCATCTCACGCATGCCACTACGCCATGCACTATTCAAGGCCTGACCCTGCGCGGTGCCCAAATTGTTATATGTTAACGCTGGACCCCCTCTGTACACATTGGTAATCGGTGTTCCGTTATCGGTCAAGAGGCGGCCGAACGCATCATAAACGTAACTGGCCGCTGTGACGCCGCTGGCATCGGTTAGATAGGCCGTGTCGCCGCGATGGTTGGGATGATAATAGTGTGTCACTGGCTGGCTCATTGCGCCACCGAAGCTGAAGGCATCGTAGCCAAATGAAATGGAAGAGTGGCAGGATGGAACACTGGAAGACTGGGCCAGACGGTTGCCATGTGTCATGGGTGTACACGGCGGAGTAGTGGGATTCGGGTGTGCCACGGGAATGAGTGTAAGAGACGTTGAGGTCATCGCGGGGTTTAGAGAGGAAGAGAACTTGTCATGAACCAGGATGTCTTGCTCAATAACACGTTGCATACGAAACATTGTGTGCGGGGGAAAGCTGTAATACAGATTGCTATGGCAAGATTAGCACATTAAGGAAACTAAGTATCCATAGCATAGTGGCGATACCAATTACGGTCAATACTCCTGCACAGATGAGCAAGATCCTGAGTATGGTGGTGTTTGCAACGCTGCTATGCATGTGATTCACAAGTGACACGAGAAACATTATTGATAGTGCGACTATCGGTATACACTGCTTATCTAAGAGACACTGTTTGCCGAGAGCTTTATATAACTGCCTTATGTTGGGGATAAGTGTAACGGATATGAGAGCATTGAGATACCATACCACCAGGGAGGCAATGTAGACTTTGCCACTGGCCGATTGCTTGTATGTATATATGTGCATGCGAATCACTTGCGATGCCTGTTGAGATAATTCTTATATCGTTCATGCCGATAGACTTCAGACATACCCCAGTAGTTATTGAAATTACCAGGTGTGTCTAGGAACAGTTCATCTAATGCATTGGCGAGCTGCGCTGTAATATGTGTCAACAACCCAATTGCTGTTTCAAGAATGTCTCTCTCAAACATGTCTGCGAGTTCCGTATCACCACCACTAGCTGCCGTTCCATAAACTGCGGCGCAAAAACGTGAAAGGGCTTGAATCAAAGGAACACCGTATATTGCCATATACATAGCGACCGTTTGCCCGACTTCGGCGTTCTTTAGCTCACGTTCTATATCTTCATTTGTGTATAGTCCATAGGAATCGCAGCGCACAGCGGGTCTGTTTTTCACGAAAGCATACACATTTGGATCTGCTGAGGCAAAACTTATGGGGTCTTTGGTGGTCCAGGTGCCGGTGTCCGGGTCGTACCAGCGGTAGCCGAAGTAGTAGAGTTGCGCATCCGGGTCCCACTCTTTCGACGAGAAGCGGTAGGCGGTCAGCGCGGAATTGGTGGCGGTCAGCAGACCGCCGAACGCATCATAGACGTAACTGGCCGCTGTGACGCCGCTGGCATCGGTTAGATAGGCCGTGTCGCCGCGATGGTTCGGATGATAATAGTGCGTCACGGGCTGGCTCATTGCGCCGCTGAAGCTGAAGGCATCGTAGCCAAGTGAGGTTTGACCTTGGACATGTGACGTTCGACGCAGACGGTTGCCGCGCTTGTCGTAGCCATGGCCGGTCGTGGTGCCGTTGGCATAGGCGGCCGTCTGCAAACGGCCTTTGGCGTCGTATGTGTACTGCACGGTTTTGTGTCCCGGGGTCATGGCCGTGTCGGTAATGGCTGTGAGCTTCATTATAGCATAATCGTACTCATAAGCGATAGTGTGCGCGGGGATAGCGACGCCGTTGACGGGCGCGGGCGCGACGAGCATGTTGGTGCGCTGGTCGAGATTGTCGTAGGCGTAGGAGATGGTATAGGAGATGGCATTATTGCCGCTGGCGGCAAAAGTGACGTTGGTGAGGCGGCCACGGAGGTCATAGGAGTAGGTGTGGACGCCGGCGTTGTCAGTGAGAGTGGCGGAGCGGCCGGCGGCGTCGTAGGAACAGGCGACTTTTTCGCCGGAGGGATAGGTGAGCACGGCACGGGAATTATCGGGCGCATATTGGATGGCGAGCAAGGTGGTGCAGACGTCGGCATCCGCCATTCAGCGCGGGTCTTGCGGATATTGCAGTGGGTTGACTGTGGTGGTTCTGGTGATTTCGAGGCTGGTGGCGGCGAGCGGGGCGCTGACAGGTTCGGGCGCGCAGGCAATGGCGGCGGCCGGTGTGGGCACAGATGCGATGAGGGCATCGACGTCCTCGGCCGAATCGGGCATGGGGAGTTCGGGGGCGGCCACTAGCGCCGGTGCGGGCGCGGGCGCAACGGGTTCGTAGAGCAGATTGGTGACGAGGCGTGGTTCAACCGGGCGGATGGTGATGGGCACACGTTCAGTGCGCACGAGGGCGAGGACATTGGTAAGGCGGCCGGCGGCGTCATAGGCATAGGCGCGCGTCCAGCGGCCATCCGGGGCGATAGTGCGCACAAGATTGCCGCGGTTGTCGTAGAGGAAGGTATTGGTGGCGTGGTTGGGGGCAACGGCGAAGATGAGATTATTGCTGAGGTCGTAGGAGAAGCGCCAAGTGCGGCCGCTACCATCTTCGTATGCGGCAAGATTGCCGCGGTCATCAAAGGTGGTGCTGGTGATGGCGGCGACGGGGCTGTTGGCGTGCGGGGTGACGTAGATGCTGCGGATGCTGATATTGCCGATGTGCTCGGTGCGGGTGGCGCTGTAGACCAGTTTGATTTCAACCGGCGGGCCTTTGAGGGGCTGGTAGGCGAGGGGCATGTCGGTCAGAAACAGACTAGAGGGGCGTTGCCACACTCGTGCGCATGGTATAGGGTGTACAAGCCGCGCTTCCGCATGTTGTATCTACGCGCTAGAAGTGGGGGAAGGCGCTGCTGTTGTGTGACGCCTCCTGGCGTGGGCAGCTGCCCTGCAGCTAGTTGCCGGAAGCAGGACACATATCGCGCATCACAGAATTGGTGCCTGGAGGAACACCGTGCCGCCTGGCAAGCCATTTGGTTTGCCAGGCACGCCGCGCAACATTATTGGTCTGCTCCAGCATGGTCAATTCAGAATAGGCCTCAAATGCCAGGTTGTCATCTGAAGACTCAAGCAATTCCTCGAGGAGGCGTGTGTAACGGGACGGTTCTTCACTCTTGACGATGAGACGTGTGAATCTGGCGCGATCGGCTTCCGTCGTTGCGGATGCGCGCAATTCTTTGGCGCGTTGAACACCGCGCGCAGCCACAAGCGGATCTTGACTGCGGGCAAGGTATGCCAATGCCCGGGGAACCAATGCACGTTCGTTTGAAGAGTTCGAAGCAGCGAGAGAACGAGCAATACATTCATACACGCGTAGATATTCCTGTGTAGAGGCGGGCCCTACGTGATGCTGGGACAACAGCCAGGAAAGGCAATCCAGCATGTTGCGCTTGTACTCGTAGGTAGAGAGCGTATTTGTCAGAAGAGCTTCACAGTGATACAGCGACCACCTGAAACTGCCTGCAACAAGCGCGCTGTGGATCGTCCAATCGGCGAACTCAGAGTGGTTTGTGTGAGCAAGGCGGACATGTGTCAGGTGACAGGCCACGAGCTGTGCGGCTGCGTCGTTTGACACGAGTAATGCCGAGAGTTTTTGAGAGAGCAAATAACTGCGGTGCAGCGCGCCAGTTATCTGCGCCTCAAGTGCGGCGCGTTGCTCAGGCGAATGGCGCGGTACTTTGGCGAGTATCCTGCGATAATCCGTGGTGAACGATGTAGCAATCTCGTGCAACAGGTTCGACACACAGCGTATGTTGTCACTGGCATGTACAGCTGCGTGGCACAAAAGCATTGTGATGCAAACCGTTCGAAATAATTTGGTGTTCATAAGACTCCTAAGTGTAACGTTATTCCACATGATAGCCATTCCACTCTGGAAGCTCTTTATGATCCAAGTCTGCTTATATAGCAAGGTTTCGGATTCTTGAATCGAGATGTCAATAAGTTGCGCGTATTTTCCGTCATATCCTTGACCATTCAATGTAAAGAAATTGAACATGTCGCTGTAACCAGATGTGTGATTGTTTCCTTTCCATAGACCGAAAATACGGCTTGAAACGTTGTCCGTGATATTTACAGGGCCGAATTGAAACCCTGGACAGAGTGCAACACCTATATCAGGCGCACTGACAGCGAAACGTCCTGTGACACTTACGGGCGAACCAGCACAATCCGATGATTGCCAGCGGCAGATTACATGTTGGTCCAAGCCGTTGCCATCAGCTTTGCCATGAATCCAGTGGAAGGTTACTTGCTGTTGTTGCATGTCTGATGAGGAAAGCTCATTGTACTGGGCTGATGCTCTCGTGCAAAGATAATCTTTCACCGTCCTGCCTTCTATCGCCCAAGTGTAAGAGGGGCTATTGGGGGAATATGCGGATGGAAGAAAACTCAGTGCCAGGCTAATCTTCTCACCCACACGAACGTTGCGCACCGCTTGGCCTAATATGGTGCCATTGCACTTCATGTTGACTTTCACCTGCCAGAAGGTGATGGCATCAGTGTCCGTGATGCTTGTATCGTTTTTGTCGGTGACCTTGCATGAGACGGTAATTTGCTTGGCGTTCTGATCGCCGAGGGGGATGGTGTACTCCTGGCTGGCGCCGGTTCCTTTGTCCTGGCCGTCTATCGTCCACTGATACGTGTAGTTGCCCGAACCCACCCAGCCGTCCGACACGCTGGCGCTGAATTTCACCGTTTGTCCCAACATGCCTGCTTGTGGACCTTCTATCTTTACCGTTATGTCCTCGGTATTGGGTTGAACATTGCTTGCCTGCAATTGTAGCACACGCAGCGCCAAAAGGCAAGCGGTTCAGACCCGCAGTTGTCACATGGTTCACCGCGCACATCGCGTTGCCTGATTCGTGCTGCTTGCAGGTGCGATCGTACTGTGCGAACGGACTCTGTCACCCCTGCCAACGGCCTGAAGATGAACTGCCACATTCCTTAACGAAGATGTTGCCGTAGTTTCTCCTGCATACTTGCTTGCTTGTCTTTCGTATCCTTCATGTTGCGCGTAGTAGAGTTCCGTTGCAAGAAATGGAAGCCGCACGAGAAGACCACGTGACCATCTGGAGATATACAGGCACGCCTGCGGGGAGGACAACCGTCGAGAGACACATGTCGAATTTCACTCGCATCTGCACCGCTTCATTAATTGGTTTGGGCACGGGCCAATATCCGGCACTAGCGATACAGCACTCTGGCAGGCGCGGCGGTTTCTTCCGCTGCGGGTCAATCCTTTTTGAACTCCTTGCGTTGTGCTTGGAGGATCGCTTCTATCCTATTGCTCATGCTTGGCGTGGCCCGGCTTAAGAGATCGTCCAGTATGGCGTGCGTGTCCTCGCCGAGTTCTCTTAATAACGTGACAAAGGGGATGGGGTCATCCTCACTCAGTATGGCCGACCACAGCATGTTTGTGTACTCATCACGCCCGAGCCCGGCATCGAGAAGAAGCGTATCATAATACATCGCTCGTTCATGGTTATCAGATGCCTGTGCAATGAGATCGCGTACAATCTTTGCTCCCAGCGCACGGTCAACCGGCGGTATGCCGCTGCGTGTGTCGTTCGGCTTGCGTCCCAAGAGTATTGCAGCTGCGGCGACGCGCACATCTTTGTGTGGATGGGTTCCCGCCTTGCCGAGTATGGGTTGCAGCATGGCAGGCGAGACAGCGTACTCATCCCGATACAGCAGATACGAGTGCAGCGTCGTTATGTAACCTGCAATTATTCCCGCATCCCAGCGTGGATCGCCAAGCATTGCACTAAGAGCTGTTAAGTACGCGCGCGGGCTGGCGGCACTGAGCGCACCTTGTATCGCACCGTGTGCTTGTACGACACCTCTACGCCGTGCAGAGGATGTGTCAACGGGTGCATTAGTCAATTCCGCAACCAGCAAGGAGGCCACATCTTCGTGATCGCGTGCGAGAGACATGATGCGCTCCATGGCCATGGTTGCCTGCGCCGCAGTTTGACGTGCGCAGTCATTGGACGAACCATCATGCGCTGATGCCAGCATACGTATATCGTGTATCAACGCCTGTGCTTCGTCCAGTGGAGCAGCGCTGCTGAGAAGCGTCCCGATTAACAGGACGAACACTGAGCAAGTAGTAGTGTTCATGTTTTTGCCTCTCTTGTCGTGTTAAAATGATGGCAGTCGGCCATTTCACTCGGGTAAGTTAATGCCGCTTACAGGCAGGCTGCCCGAAGGTCCTTTAATGCTTTGTGTGATAGTCCATGCCGAATTGTATTCTGCCTTCATTATGACGTACCAGTACCGGTACGCCACAGGTACAACGATACTGCCGGGTGTGCCGCAAGTAAACATGGCATAGGCCCAGCAGCGCAGCCACATATACCCTTCTGTATTGGCGGTGCCTAAGCCAACGCAAGGGCTGTCGCGGAACTCGTCAGTATGAATCATTGCATCGAGACCACGTCCAAAAGCAACGTTGCAGGGAAAGCCGTACCGGTGAGCATCAACGACGGCAGTTTGTATCCACCATCTGTCGTACGGCTGGGACGTTGTCAGACGCACGCCACTCCCAGCCATTGTGGCATCCCCGTATGATAAGCGAAAAGTACCCAGTGGAAGCGAGCCGAGAAACTGCACTTGGCCTTCTTCGATGGTGACGCTAAACTCCGGTTTTTTTACCATGAAGGCATTTTCTGTTTCCACACACGTGCCGTTAATGGTCAACGCGAATTTTACGCTTTTCTGCGTTCCAGCAGGCCTGCCATCAACCCAGTAGTAGATCACTGCTGGGGTTTCGAGCTGACTTGGCGACAACGGTACCACGTGTGCACTGGTCTCGTTGACTTGGTAGTCGGCAATAGCGTAATCTGGTATGGTCCACATTTTCTGAAAACGGGCTGCGCCAGATGGCAAAATTTCCGCGCTCAGATTCATGCGCGCCCCCGCCCACACATCCGATGTGCCGCTAATTTCAGCACCGTCGCGCTTCAACGTGATCTTCACCTGCCAGAAGGTGATGTCATCGTCGTCCGTGATGCTTGCATCCTCCTTGTCGGTGACCTTGCATGAGACGGTAATTTGCTTGGCGTTCTGATCGCCGGCGGGAATGGTGTAATCGAACGTGTTCACGTTGTTCTGCCGCGGTTGCTCTTGGCCGTCAATCGTCCAGTAATACCAATAGGTACCGCTGCCGCCCGTGCCGCTTTTGGTCAATGAAACCTTAAGCTGCACAGTGCTGCCTACCAGGCCTGCGCCAGGCGTGATGGCCGTAATGTTGATACGTGGTACAGAGACATTGGGCGCCTCTGCCTGCAATTGTAGCACACGCAGGGCAAAAAAGCAAATGACATGCGGGCGTGGCATAGACACCCCGCCCTTTGCCTTGCACGCATAACTACGCAACCGGCCTGTGCACCCGGCTGTGGGCGTGGGCACCCGATACACCGGCTCACATCCGCGGCAGCGCAATGCAGCGCCGCACTCCTATTTGCCTGTCTCTGCGGCGGCTATCTCCGCCAGGATGCGATTGGCGATCTGGACGACATGCTTCATAGACGCATCCCCCGCAGGCACACCTAAAACAGCCACGTGAACACAAATTGCCCCGCGTCGGAATATGAGCGATTTGCCATCTGCAAAAAGCACTTCGTCCGGCTTGGGTGTGAGTTGTGCTGCTAAGGCTGCGTCTGAGTGCCACGGAGATGCCGTGGTTGTGGTCGCGTAGAGGAATGCTGAGTGTGCTTCCTCCGGCGTGGGAAATGAACCGTACTTCACATAGCCGTCAAATGACTCTGCTAGTGTGAATTGCTGGTAGTATGCATCCTTGCGCGTAAACTGATTGGTGGCGATTTCTGCGTACTCAACACGCCCTTTCCCGTCTATTTTCACTACCATATCCGTGCTAAAAAGATGCCATCCTCCTTCCCACACACTGGCGCGGCGCACGGATAGTCCCGGTAGCGCGGCGACCGACGCGGCCACACCCGCGATCTGTTTCAGGTGCGGTGGCAGATGCTCTGTCATGTTTGTACTGGCGTGTGACATTAGTGGTGCGATCATGGCGGCTGACAAAATAAATGTCAAAGTGTGTGCATTCATTGATGATGCTCCTATTGTATGGTTGTGATTATATGTGGTGTCTGCGGCAACCAGTTGCCGGAAAGCGGAAGGCGGACATCCATTTCGTAGTTATTGAGGGCAACGCCGGCCGGTATGTAGGGCGCATTTTGACACGCGCGAATGCACGCGTCGTAAACGCTATTGTTGTACCAACCAACTTGATGAAAATTCCACCATACGGACTGCCAAGGCCAGTTCATGGGCTGGATGGGACAGGTTTGAAATCCGCCTTGAATCCTGCGCACTTTTATGTCGTTGCTTGGTACCCCAACTGCATTTGCAAATAACTGCACGACTGCGGACATGTCCCGGCAATCCGCCCAGCTATCGGCGAGGAGACCAGAGAAGTTGCAACTGTTGGCAGAAGTATGACTATCACCGCCGTTGTATGTTTTTCCGAGACCAGTATATGCTCTGCTAGTGATTCTCTCGACAGTCTCAGCCGGGGTTGATTTGCCTTGAGCCCATGTACAGACGTAGTCCAGCACATTCATCCACGGGTTGAGCGTGTTGCCGGCCGCCGAGCTCCACGGCGCGGCGGGGGCGGCGTACAGCACATACACCGTATGGCCGCCCATCGTGCCGAATGTCGCCGCGCTGGCAAGGTTGTTCCCGTTGACGCTCGTCACCTGCCAGTCCCAACTGAACGTGTTTTTGCTGATGGTGTCCGGTGCAGGTTTCGTTGTGGAAAATACGGCGTAGTTCTTGCCGTTAATCATAACACTGCCCTACGACGCGCCGTTGGCTGCCGTCACCTGCGTCTCGTTCAGACCGCCCAGGCAGCCGCTGGACGTGGCTTTGATCTTCAGCGAGGTGACATCTCTTGGCAGCACGGTAAAACGCGCGGCAATCTGCGGCGAGGTATTGCGTATGTAGGCCGCCGGTTTGTTCGCGCCGCCGCTGACGTATTCCGGCGCACTGATCGCCGTGGTCTTGTTTTCGCGGATGTTCAAGCCGTCCTGAGTGTGAGCGCTCGTGGTGTAGTTAAACGCAACCGCGGCAAGATTGACTTTCACCTGCCAGAAGGTGATGTCATCGTCGTCCGTGATGCTTGCATCCTCCTTGTCGGTGACCGTGCATGAGACGGTGATGTGCTTGGCGTTGTGATCGCCGGCGGGAATGGTGTAGTTGAACGTATTCACGTTGTTCTGCCGCGGTTGCTCTTGGCCGTCAATCGTCCAGTAATACCAATAGGTACCGCTGCCGCCCGTGCCGCTTTTGGTCAATGAAACCTTAAGCTGCACAGTGCTGCCTACCAGGCCTGCGCTAGGCGTGATGGCCGTAATGTTGATACTTGGTACAGTGACATTGGGCGCCTCTGCCTGCAATTGTAGCACACGCAGGGCAAAACAGCAAGCGGTGAAAAAGGGTAATCGTCGTCGCATGGTCACTCTCCTTGTGTGAGGTAGTTAAGGCCGCGCACAGCACGCACGCGGCGGGGGAAGATGTTGTTATTGAGGACGCGGTTGGTGGCGATGTGGAGGGGAATTTCGTCCCGCGCGGGCCAGTCGTGAAGCAGGGCATCGAGAAAGAGCTGATCGTCGGGCGTGTCCCAGCGGTTGGTGAGAGCGGCTTCGATGGCGGCGGTGGCGTCGGCGGCGCACCAGCGCTGGGTGGCCACGGCGTCCCAGATGGCCGGGGCGCCGGGGATAAGGCTGCAGCAGTCCAGCACGTCGTTGCTGCGGGTGGGCTGCAGCGCCAGCGCGGTTTGCAGATGACGCACGGCGTTGGTGGCATCGTGAAGCTTGAGACGGCAACAGGCGCTATGGATATGGCGCAGGGCGGCCACATCGGCGAAATCCACGCACGGCACATCCACGGCCAGCAAGGCCAGAGCGTGGATGGGCATGTTCATGTGCATGAGGATGGAGGCGGCTTGGAGGTAGGCGTCAGCAGTGTAGACAAGACAGGCAGGGAAGGCAGGCACGGTGAGGAAATGAACGAAGGCTTGGTCGAGGTCTTGGTGGAAGACGCGCGACACGTGGCCGAGAAAATAGTGGGCGGCGCCGGCGGTGTAGCCGTCGGGGTTGCACGGATGGGCGAGGAGGCGGAAGACGGCCTCGGCACGCGGGTAGTCGCGCGCGCGCCAAAAAACGGTCAAGGCGCGCTGAAAGAGCTGCATGGGGACGCCGGGGAGGGCGAGGGCGTTGGTGAACGAGGCGAGCGAGCCGGCCTCGGCAGCGGTGTCTGCAATGCGCGCGAAGAGGGCATCGAGCAATGAGATGGTGGCAGAGGCGGAGAAGACTTCTTGGGAGCGAGCCTGCACGGCGGCGGCCAGTTCGGCGCGGGCATGGGCGAGGTGTGGGGGCGCATTGGGCGCCGCCGCCATGGCGGTGAGGGCGGGAATAAGCGCCTCGATGCGCTGTTGTTCGGCGAGCAGGCGGGCGAGGGTGGGAAGCGCGGCGGCAGTGCGCGGCTGACGCAGGGCGGCGGCAATGATGGCATCATAGTAGTTGAGCAGGGCGCGGCGGTCCGCGGTGTCCAAATTGTCGCGGGCCGCGTCCAAAGCGGCGCAGACGAGATCGAATGCCGCGGTTGGAAACACGGCAAGGCACTGGACGGCGGCGGTGAAGCGTTCATGAGCATTGGAGATGGTGCGCGCCTGATAGACAAGCAATTCGGGGAAGGGTGCGCCGCCCGCCCGCACATAGGCATCAGCATGGGGGCGCACGCCGGGTGCCTGTAACAATGCCAGGCGCAGCAGATGCCGCAGGAAGAATTGATCGGCGGGATCATATTCGAGGATACGGGCGGTGTTGAGTACCTGCACGACGCTGTTATGGGGGTGAACCTGCGCCAGACGGTTGATGAGGCATTTGTAGCCCGTCCAGCGTTTGCCGCGGGCGGCATCGGCGTAGCGGGCAAGGAGGGTTTCGATTTCATTGGAATGGAGGGTTGAAAGCCAGCCGTGGGGGCCGGCGGCTTGAAGGAGCCACCAGTAGTAATAGGAATAGAAGAGCAGCGCCCACGGTTCACCGGACTCATCGCGTGGCTGGGCGAGGGCGGCGCGCGCGGCGGGGTTAGTGAGAAAGGCGGCAGCGGTGTCAATTGCCGCGTGAAGGTTGTTGCTGGTGGCGAGCGCGCAGCAGTGGTTGAAGACGGTTTCAGCCGGCGGCGTTTCGGCAGCCACCGAGGAAAGTGCGGCAAAGCACAAAAACACCACCAAGGGTGAGATACCCAGGGGACGACGGCAACACCACCGGAGAGACGAAATTAATCCAGAAAGAAAGCGACTATAAGAGGGCCGGACTGCCGGACTGCCGGACTGATTATACCAATTTTGATAGTCAAGCTCATGGTTTCATCATCGGCGTTGCGATAGTATAACATTTGTGCAATGAAAAGTCAAGCTGTGTAGCGGAGCTATCATTGCAGGTTACAGTAACTGTACGCGGGAGGAATTGCGATAGCGATGCCGATAGGGACAGCGCGTGGCGGGCGGAACGACAGGCTCACGGAACACGCGAAAGAACACGGAAAGAAGCCGTCGCAGTTCCTGTGGTTATAACACCATGCGAGCCTTCTCCGCACACCCGCCGCAACCATCGGCGTTTATCTGCGTTCATCCCAGTTGCATTATTGGATGTGCGTACAGCATAACACCCACCGGCCACACTGAATCGCAAGTCATTGCGCCGCAATAACTTACACACGTGCGTAAGTCGTTGTAGTGCAACATTTTACGATGTTTTGTAAGTAACTGGTAATCAACGACTTGCGGTTCAGTGAGGGACGCGGCTGTTTTGGCGCGGTAGATCTGGAAGGAAGGAACTAGGATGAACGCAGATACACGCATATGGAAACGGTAGTTGTGGCGGCAGATGGGGAGTACGGTGCCGCATCTGTGTGTATCGGCGTGCATCTGTGGTTTATTGATCGCCGCGAAAGAACACATAGAGCGCAAAGATTCAATCAACACTTTTTGCCGTTTGCAATCAACACGTTTTGTCGAATGACCGGCGACCAGCGTCCAATCTTTCTGCGTGTTCCGCGTGTTCCGCGGGCAGAACAAAATGCCCACGGATTACACGGAATGGCACGGAAGAAGATTTACAATTTACAATTTGGGGGATTAACCACCAAGACACGAAGACTCGAAGAAGATCGCGGAATGTTTCAGTGCTTCTGCGCGTGCAACGGCGGTTGATGGCATGGCCGCGAAAGAACACATAGAACGCAAAGATAGCATCGTTTATTTTCGGCGTTTTTCCGTGTGTTCCGCGGGCAAATGAAGAGCCCACGGACGACACAGAATGACACGGAAAAACGTCACCGCGGTTCCTGCGGTTACAACAACGTTCAGGCGTTCTGCGCATATTCCGCGACAACCATCAGCGTTTCTCTGCGTTCATCCCAGTTCTACTACTCGACATCTGCACAGCACAACAGCCACCGGTCATACTAAATTGCACGTCATTGCGCCGCAACGACGTATGCGTAGGCGTAAGCCCTTGTGTGGCAATGTTTTGGAATGTTATGTAAGGAGTCGGTAGTCAATGACATGCGGGTCAGTGAGGTGGGCGTTTTTTTCTGTTTTAAGTGAAGAAGGAACTAGGATGAATGCGGATGAACGCAGATAGAAACAGTAGGTGTGGCGGCGGGTGCGCGGGACGGAGCCGCATGTGTGTGTATCGGCGTGCATGTGTGGCTCATCCCAGATTCGTCGACTAGAAAAAGTGGCGACGGCGGTACCGGCGCCACAGTGGTGCGCGGGACAAAAACGGCCTGTAGGGAGTTACTGCGTGGTCTAGTGCTCTTGAGCAGGCCACCTAGTCGCCGCATCCAGGTATACATCGCACAATGTGCATGGCGCGCGCCACGGGCCGGCTAGAACTGAATTTGCGCGATGGCGTTGTTGAAGGTTACGCCGCGCAGGAGCTGGCGGCGCAGGTAATCGCGCATCTCCTTGCTCGTCCACACTGACGTGGAGGTGGCGTTGGCTACGATAGTCTGATGGGCAATACGCTGATTGGCGGCAAGATCGTATGCCACCACATCCATGTTGACAAAGGCTTCATAGGTAAGCCATTCCACGAAGTTCCAATTGGCGCCGCGGCCGACGGCATAGCATTCGTTGATATGAAAGACCAGCATGTGGGTGGCGCGGATTTGGTCGGCTTCGGCGCGGTCTTTGACAATGACGACGCGGTTGAACAGATTATACCCGCGGAAGCGGTTGAACATCGCCAGGGCCATCTCTTCATATGGATCATCAAGGACGCTGACTTCGCCTTTGCCATACATGACGCGCGGGAACCACGAGGCGCGGTGGCGCTCGGCGAGCGCGTCTTTAGCGCCCGGGTTGGAGCTGCCCAAGGGCAGAATCGCAAGGATGGCGTTCTGCTTGCCCGTGATGGCCATGGGCACGGGTTGAGTGGTTTGGCGTGTCGCGCAGCCGGCCAGGGACAGAACTATGATGGCCGCGGCGGCCGCGGTGAAGCGATGCGAGGCATAAAACGTGCGCATAGTCAACTCCCGCCACAGGTTAATAGCCAGACGATGGCATGGCGCTGGGCCGGCTGGGCATCAAGGTGATCACCACGCGCCGGTTCATGCGCTGGCCTTCGGCGGTTGCATTATCGGCCACGGGGCGGAAAGGCCCGTAGCTGGCAATGGCCATTTTGCTGGGATCAATCAGGCGCTGGTCGCTGAAATAGTGCAGCACGGCTAGCGCGCGTGCTGCTGACAGCTCCCACTGCGAACGATAGCCGGACGTGGCAACTTCACTTGGGTCGGTGTGGCCTTCGATGGCCAGGTAGTGATTGGGATACTCACGCGTGATGGTTGTGCCAATTTCGTCCAACACGGGATAGATCGCTTCTTTGATCTTGGCGCTGCCGGGTTCGAAGAGCACTTCGGAGACCATGCTGACCTGCATCACGCCTTCCGGCGTCGTATCCACGCGCACGAAGCGGCCGTCGGCGCCGATCTGGCCTGCCAAGGTATAACTGGCCACCAACAGGCGCTCATTCTGTGCGATCAAATCGCGGTTGCGCGCTTCGATCAGCGCGAGACGTTTTTCATATCTGGCCAGCGTTTTGTTGCTGATCCTGGCTTCACCGCTGTTGGGATCGTAGGTTTCATGTTCGGCCTTCAAGCGGGCGCGGTGGACTTCATAGACTTCGCCGGCGATGCCGCCGAGCAGGGCGCCGGCGCCGGCGCCGGCGCCCGCGCCGATCGCCACGCCCACACCGCCGCCGGCCGCTCCAATGCCCGCGCCCGCCCCGGCGCCGATCAAGGCGCCGATCAACCCGCCGCGCTGCACCGACGTGCAGCCCGTCAGCAGAACAACCATCATCACCCATGCCAGTGTGCGCTGTTTCATAGTTGTACCTTGGTTGGTCCAGTCATTGCGTCGTGCCTGCTTCCCGATTAAGCCAGCGTGCCATACCCGCTACAGCCAGCCCCAGCAACACGACGCCCGCCACCGCTGCGCCGATCCAGCCCAGCAACGACAAGACCGTCATGATCACGCCGGCGATCAGCACGCCCAGCAGGATTGACCACATCGCGTGGTGAAAAGAAAGGCCGAGCAAAAAGGCGGCCATCGCGCCTGTCCACGCGCCCGTGGCGGGCAAAGGTATGGCGACAAAAATGGTCAGGCCCAATGTTTCATACTTCTCAATACTGGCGGTTTTCCGGCGCGTGCGCGCAAACAACCATTCAAAAAAGCGCCGTCCCAGCGCTGTGTTCATGCACACGCGCGAGAGCGGGCCCAGCAGCAGCAGGATGAATGGAATCGGCAGCATATTGCCCAGCACGGCCAGCACAAACACCCAGCGCCAGTCTTGTTTCAACAGGTTGATGCCGACAGGAATGGCGCCGCGCAATTCCACAATTGGCAGTGTGGCAACAGCCACCACGGCCAGCTTAGGCGGGCAGCCATGATCGCGCAAAAACAGCGCGATGCGGTCGCCCACATGGGGGGCAACGGGAACCGTGTTTGTTACAGCGTCATCCGCGCGAAGCAGCGTGGCGGCCAGCGCCGCGCTGACAATGACCGCAGCCACGGTGTTCCGTGCCCTCATGCGCCCTGCTCCACGATCTTAAGCGGCTCTACCCGAAAACGGAAAATCGTTTCCTTATCGCCCACATTCAGCGTCAGCATGGTATTCAAGCGCGTCAACAGCAGACGGTAGGGCACTTTGACTTCTTCACCCTTGAAGGCGATGCCAACGTTGGCGGAGCCTAGCATATCGCGCGCATTGTACACGGCGCGCAACAACTGCTCAAAGCGCTTGATCTTGTCAAGTAACGCGGCGTTCAAGACATATTGCTTGCCACAGTGCTCGCATTGCAGCCGGCCCTCGGGCTCGAGCTGCAACAGGGAAAACGCCACGACATTGCTGCACCCGACGCATTGCAGCTCGATGTGGTTGGCTTCGGAGTAGTGTTCGGATGCCATGATCAAAATCCACGCATGATTAGATGATGCAGTCAGGGCGCGCCAACTCCATCTGTTTCAACTCGGCGCGCGCGGCTTCATAGCCCTCGCGCCCCATCAGGGCGTAGGTGAAGAGTTTGCCTTGCTCGACGCCCGGCTGGTCGAATGCATTGATGTCATACAACTCGCCCGCGTAGGCGGTCTGGAGTTCAAAGAACATCAGCACCTGGCCGATGTAGTATGGGTTGATGGCCGGCAAAGAAATGGTGACATTCGGGCGGCCGGCCTTAGTCAGCGCGGCGCGTGTGGCGAACTCTTCGGCGTGCAGTAGTTTGTTCAGCGTGTGCCCGCTCAGATAGGCAAAGGCCGGATCTGTGCTGAACCCCTTCGGAATGGCCGTCTGCATGCCAAACTGATCGGTGTGAATGAACGTAAACAACTTGTCAAGAGGGCCTTCCACATACAGTTGCACCTGGGAATGCTGGTCGGTGGCACCCAGCGCGTTGATGGGCGTGAGGCCGCAGTGAACAACCTCGCCGCGGCGGTTCACGCGCTTGCCCAGGCTTTCGGCCCACAACTGCCGGAACCAGTCGGCAATGTCACGCAAACTCTGCGCATACGGCATGAGCACGTTCATGCGGATGTTCTTGCGCACGTCGAACAGATAGTGCACCGCGGCGTTGAAAAATGCCGGATCGCGCCGCCAGTCCGTGCCGGCACAGCGTTCGAGCATGTCACGCGCGCCGCGCAAGAGCGCTTTAATTTCGATGCCTTCCACCGCTGCGGGCAACAGGCCCACCGGCGTCAATACCGAGAAACGCCCGCCCACATCGGGCGGAATATCCAGGCAGCGCAGGGCGTGCGTTTTGGCCAGCGTGCGCAACGCGCCTTTTTCGGGATCGGTGGTCAGCACAACATGGCTCTTCCACGCGCTGCCCAACGCCTGTTCCAGCCAGGCACGCACGACGAGGAAATTCGCCATCGTCTCCGCCGTGCTGCCGGACTTGGCAATCACGTTGACGATGGTGCGCGCGGGAGTGAGCGTGGCGAGCAGGTTGCCGATCAACAGCGGATCAATATTGTCGGGTACGAACAGGCGCGGGCGGTTGCCGCGCGCCTCCCGTGAGCTGTAATTGTAGAAGGGCGGGTTGCACGATGAGTGCAGCGCAATTGCCCCCAGCGCCGACCCGCCTATGCCGATGACGACAAAATCATCGCACTGCCCGGCCAATTCGTTGCCCAGTGCCGTCAGCATGTCGGCTTCTGCTTCGTGATAGGGGAGCTTGGTGAAGCCCCACGCGCTGCGCGCGGCCTGCGCGTGTGTGTAGACGCGTGCCAGGTGCGCCTCGGCCTCCGCCAGGTCGTGGGTAGTCAGCCCGGCGGCGCCGACGGCCTCCGCGCGGGCATTGGTGTAGTCATACCGAAGAGTCTTTTCAGCCATGCCTTGGTTCCTTGCTGCAAACGACGGCGCTGCCCGCCGCCACATTGGTTATTTCTTCGGCAAATTATAGCATATGCCGCCCCGAAAAGCAACCGAAAACAACCCTAGATCCGGCGAGCAGATAAAATCCGCGATAAGAACCCCGCTAGATACTAAAGAGTAAGCAAACCATCCACCCTGCAGGGGCGGTGACGATGCCGCGCGTTCGTGTGATGTGCGGCAAGGCGGCATGCCGCTGTCATGGCAGTATGTGCGCGAGGTTTCGCGGAGGACGCAGGATGAGTTCTGGCTGCGGATGCCGAACGCACTGGGGATTGTGGGATGGGCGGCTGTGTGGGTGTATGGGTGGCGGCGGCGGAGACAGGCGGCGACACACGCCCGCTGGCGGCGGCGGTGGCACGGCGAGAGCGGCTGCCGCGCGCCCCCGGCCGTTGCAGCGGCGCCCGTATGCGTAGCGCGTGCGGGCACAGCCCATAAACGGCAACATGTGCCGTGTGCAACGTGCGAGTGTTGTCGTGTGAACACCGGTGCAGCTTGTGCACAGGAAATGGCGGCACTTGGCGCACGGCATGCGCCCGCGTTATTCCTCTTTGCGATGGAAAATACTGACGGTCAGCGTGTCATCGGCGATGGCAGTTTCGGCGAGGAGGCGGAAGCGCGCGTCTGCGTTGAGCGCGGCGCGTTGTACTGCGCAATATGCGGGCAGTTCAGGATTGCCGAAGTAGAGCTGTGCCAAGGGATGCGCGCCGGGCGTGACGAGCACGGCATATTGAGGGGAGGCCGTGCCCAGCGTGGCCGGCCAGGGCTGGACGTCCCATGCAAAGCCATACAAGCGCGCATAGGCGTCCAAGGTAAGATGCGACAAGGCGGACGTTGCGGGAGTATAGACGACAGACGCGCCGGGCGGCACGGTGGCGAAGATGAGCGCAAGCGCCTGCCAGCCCGCGCGGTGGCGGTCGAACAGTGGTATGCGGGCCAGATGCGCAGGCGCGACGTCGCGGGAGAGCGCGCGGGGCAGGCCGGGCAGCATGATGATGAGCAGTGCAGCAACGATGACGGCAGCACGAAGCAGGCGGGGCCATGCGGACAAGCGGCGGGGCGCGCATTTCATCACGAGGCGTACGGCGCCTGCCGCCGCGAAGCAGGCAACCACGGCATACACTGCCACGGCTTGAATGGGAGGTACAAGCGGCACGCGCACGGCTAAATAAGCCAGCACAGCCACCAGCGCCAGCAGGCCGGGCCAGCGCGGCAGCAGGGCCGGTATTCCTGCGATGGCCAGCGCAGCAACGACAACGCACGCCACAGGCGTTGCGCACCACTGTTGCCGCAAATACAGGGCGGCCAACGCGAGTCCATCATGTGCGCGCAAGTGTTGCCGCACAACCGAGAGCAGCATCGAGGCATTGTCAAACAGCATGAGCCAAACTAGCACGATCCACACAGCGGGCAAGGCAAAGGCCAGCGCGCGGCGGGCGTGCATGCCGCCAAGCTGCAACCACACCAGCCACACGCCGGCCAGGCTTGCGCTGCCCAAGGCCACGGCCAGACTGGCCGTGTCTGCCTGCCAGCGATGTACGGCCAGCAACACACACGGCAGGACGCCGGCGAACGTGGCAAGAGCGGCGAGACCGCCGCGCCAGCCACCGTACACCCATTCTTCAGTGCAGTATACCAGCAGCATAGCGGGAATGAACAGCAGTCCCCACTCCGGCTTTGCATACCACGAGAGCAGCAGTACAAACGATGCGCCACACCATGCGGCGGGCGTGTTGCGGCGGCGCGCCCATTGATATGCCAGCAGTGCTGCGATCATGCACATAAGTGCTGGCGCGGTGCCCGTGAAGCTGACGGCAGAGATGAGGGTTAGTGGCGACAGCAGCAGGAGCAGCCCCGCGGCCATGCCGGCCAGGGCAGCTTCTTCGCGCGGCGCGTAAGTGCAGAGACGGCGCACCAGCACGTGCAGCAGCACCACGGCGGTGATGCACGTAGTGATCGTGGCAAGCCATAGCATGCTGTTGCGGCCAGGCAGAGCCCACAGGAACGGCAGGGCGAGAAGGTTGCCAATCAACGACGTGTTGCCGAGGGAGAAATGCCAGTGCAGCAGCGCGAGCACAAGCTGGCGTGCGCCGGTGATGGTATCCTTGGCATGCAGTGCGGCGGTAATGTACTGGCACTCGACGCCCGAGGGCGGCGTGCGCCAGCGCAGCAAGCACAAGGTCAGTAATACGACTGCCGCCATGCTACATGCCGCAAGTACAACGGCGTGCGCAGCATCGAACGTGGTGCGGATACGCGAGAGGATAGCTGTCATCGTGCTGGTGCGGGCCGATCGTTGTGTACGAGTGTCCGGAGCATGCGTTGTAATTCACGCTCGCTGAGGGCACGGTCATAAATGGCGGCTTCTCGCAGGCTGCCGTGCAGCGGATACGCGCCGTTGGAGAGGGCGCCAATGCCGAGCGGCAGAGGCAGCGTGATGCGTGGCACGCGTGCAGGTGCTTCGAGATCGGCGAGGCAGGTGCCATTGACATACAAGCGCACGCGCTGCGTCGGTGCGTCGTAAACGCCGGCGAGGCACAAGCAGGCATTGCTCCACTCGGGCTGCCAAGGATAACCGGCGCGCATTTCGCCCCGGCCGGCAAACTGAACGGCAAAGCCGGCATGATTCTGCGCCGGGGCCAGAATAAGAAACCACGGGCTGTTGGAAGGTGAGCTGCCATAGCCTTGGCCGAGCGGAATGTGCACCGCGTGTTCCTCGGCCGGGTCTAGGATGGCGATGGCAGTGAAACTCGCCGTACGGTTAAGCACGGGCAGGTTGGTCGTGAAGGGAGCAAAGGGGGTGGCGCCGTCGTGGTAGAAGTGAAAGATCATCCCGCGTGCGCCACGCAGCACAGGAGCAGAGGGTGCCTGCAAACGGACAGTGGCGGCGCGCTGCTGAGTATGCAGCTGGCGGAGCGCAGGCACGGCAGTAGGCGAGCCGCGGCGCACGGCCGCGCGCAAACACGCGCAGGCTGCTTCTGCATACATCGCACGCACATCTTCGGGCACGCGCTGTGTGAGGTCGAGCAGCCGCCCGGCAATCCATTCATACATGGAGGTATGACGCGAACGGAAATACAGCGGGCTGCGCGCGGCTTTGATGGCCGTTGCGTGCATGCCGTAGCTGCTCAACAATTGTGCAAAAGCGTAGGCGTCGTCCTTGTCTTCAATGCGCCGCACCAGCAGCAGGCGCAGCTGCCGCTGCACGTCCGCGTCGCTGCACCGCGCGAGTAAGTTGGTCATTTCATCCGCCGTGATGTCGTGCGGCGGCACATCCAGCATGAGCTGTGAGACGACAGCGCGGATATGGGCGGTACGTTGGCTGACATCCCATCCAGCCATGGCAAGCTCATACCACCACAGATCATATTCGAACGGCAGGCACAGGCCGCTGCGTTCGAGTTCCACGCGGGTGGCGTAGGGCAGACGGCCGCTGCCGGCCACGAGCCAGATTTGAGAATGCACGCCGGCAAGCTGTGTCAGCTCCACCGCATCGGGAAGGCGGCTAAATTGCACATAGCGCACATCATGCTCAAGAGCAGGGCGCGGGTGCGGCCGCAGCGTGTAGGCGAAGATGCCCCACGCGATGCCATTGCCATCCTCGATGGCAATCACACGCGCACCCGGGCGGGCATGCCGGCGGATCACCGCACTCCAGGCGCGGTGCGACGGCCCGTGGTTGAGCGCTTGCATGCCACGCGTCAGAATCATTCTGTCCCAGCCGTAGTACAGCATGAAGGCGATCATGAGGCACGTCCCGGCCGCATGGGCCGCCCAGTAAGCGCCGCGGTGCCGCCGCAGCCGCTCCCACCCCGGCCAGGCTGCCACGCGCCCCGCCAGCGCCGACCAGCCCGCAAACCATAGCACGACCGTATGCACCTGCGTAAACACAATCCGCCGCGAAATCGGCACCACTTGCGCCTGGTTGCAGAGATGCACCGCCGCGCCCCATACGGCATACGTCAACAGGGCAAAAGCGCCCATGGGCAGCGGCTGCAACCACAAGATGAGCGCCAAACTTGCCATCAGCACGGCCAAGAGATAATCGCCACTGCCATCAGCGATAGGCTGCACAATGGCGCGCACAAATTCCACGGCATACGCCGGGCTAAACACCTGCGGCTCGCGCCAGAAACCGTCATTGGCCGTTTTGGAGACACTGTGTACTTCCCCGCCGATGGCCAGATAGTGTACCGCAAACAGGAACACCGGCACGCTTGCGATGATCACGTTGTTGGCCACACGCCACCAGTTACGCTCCGCCGGCGCACGCTGCAGTTCGGCCCGCACCAGCAGATATGCCAGCAGTGCGGTTACTCCCGCCACCCACGGCGCGCCCCACGGCCACGCATGCGCGGTGAGAAAGGCCACGGCGCTGTAGGCCAGCACAAGCCCGCGCCGCCCTTCCCGCGCGGCCTTGACCGCCAGCACCCAGCCGCACAGCATCAGCCCGGCCCCCAAACTGTAAAAGCGGTTCTGCAGCGCGACGGATGTAACATAGGGGTGCCAGAGCATCACCCATGCAGCGGCGATACCGGCATACCGGCTGCCGCATTGTGCCACCGCCCAGTACGTGCCGAGGACAATCAGCAGCGAGCCGAGCACCACCGGCAGACGCGACGAAAAATCGCTCCAATAGATCGCATCGCACAGCTTGGTGAGAATATAGCTGAGGCTGACGGGATAGCGCAGCAGCTGGCTGAGCGGCTTGCCGGCAAAACCACAGCGGTGGCTTAGTTCATCCAGCCACATGCCCGCTACGCCGGCGCGCGCGGCAATCGCCCAGATGAACGCCGCCACGATGCCGCATAGCAGCACCGCGGCAGCGAGGCGTTCAGGCGAGGAAGCGCGTGAAGAACGCATGCCCGTGACGGAGGGACAGCTTATTCAGCCGGGCTGCTCTGTTCGTCACGCGGCTGGTCATCCGGCTGGTTGTCGCGCTCGTTCCCAGGAGGCTGCACGTCACCGGCGGCTGGTTCAACG
>Ga0308414_1000087_pt1 | contig 51352 bp, 47 predicted proteins | sample HotsprSampleOS50_FD_205667 | JGI IMG/M metagenome (GOLD analysis project Ga0308414, IMG submission 205667) | Hot spring phototrophic mat microbial communities from Octopus Spring, Yellowstone National Park, Wyoming, United States - 20090730_OS50 ... | reverse complement strand
GTGTCTGGCTGCCATGCCCGCATTATACATCACATGCCTGACACCGCATGCGTTTGGGGCTATAATGCCCCTGTCAGGCGCGTTTTCTTGTCTTACTTAATTTGCAAGTAGTTCTAAGCAAATTATATCGGACTCTACGCCGCGCGCGTGGGCGCGGTCGCGCCGCCATTCGCGCAGCGCCTGATAGCGCTCCAGCACCTCAGGAGCCGCCGGCCGCTCACGCGCTGGCCGGCGTGGCCGGCGCGGGGGCGGCGCGCGCCGGCCAGCCTGCACAGCTGCCAGCAGCCGCTCGCCGTCGCGCGCGACCAGGCGCGACCCCACCCCGCTCACCATTTGCAGCTCAGCCAGCGTGCGCGGCGCAGCCTGCGCCAGCTCCACCAGCGCCTGGTTGGACAGAATCTTAAACGGCGGCCGATCGCGCTGGCGGGCCAGCTCCTCGCGCAGCAGGTACAGCTCGCGCAGCACAGCTAGCTCGCGCGGGGCAAGGTGGTGCGGCTTGGCGATGCGCCAATAGCCTTCTGGGTCGAACGACGTGTCCGGCACAGCAGTCGCGCACAGCTCATCGAACAGCTCGTGCGCCTCGGGCAGCAGGCCCGCCGCCTCCAGCTCTGAATACATGACGTCGCGCAGCGCCGGCAGGTAATGGGTATCAAGCTGGGCGTAGCGCAGGTGCGAGGCCGACAGCGGCCGCTGCGCCCAGTCGTCAAGCTGGTGACCCTTGTCCAGCGTTACGCCCAGGCGCGCCGCCACCATGCTGCCCAAGCTGAAGGCCTGCTCGCCCAGAATGCGCGCCGCCACCATCGTGTCGAACAGACTGCTGAAGGCAAAGCCGTAGTCGCGCTTGAGGCAGATAATGTCGTATTCAGCCGCGTGGAACACCTTCTCCACAGCTGGGTCAGCGAACAGCGCGCCCAGCGGCGCTAGGTCGTCCAGCGCCAGCGTGTCTACAATGTAATCCGCCGTGCGCGTCGAGAGCTGGATCAGGCACACGCGCTCCCGGTAGGCGTACAGGCTGTTGGACTCGGTATCAACCGCCAGCAGTGGCTCGCGGGCTAGCGCGCCTGCTAACTGCGCCAGAGCAGGGCGGGTGGTGACTAGGGTGGCAGGCGGCAGTGACTGCTTGGTGGGCATATGCGTGTGAAGGAGTGTGCTAAGGTACAGGCTGTTGTGGCGCGCGCCAACTATATCGGCCCGACCAGCATCTGAGAAGGGGGGAAAACGCGGGTCGAAAAATGAGTATTTGCGCCGCTATGCGTTCCGACAGGGGCGGGTTTTTGACAGCCAAAATCGCTTGTGATATATTGTACATGCCTCACGCGCAAAGCCGAAAAGGGGCGGCGCTGCGCGCAAAAATGAGCGTTTTTTTAGGGCAATCAGCAGGTTGGTTTTCAACCCTCCAACTTCAGGCTAAACTATCCGTCAATCTCGGGTATTGTGGAGGAGGCACGTCGTTACATGGCTTCAGCAAGCGCAGCCAAACCCAAGAGCGCGGCGGCCGCGGAATCGAAGACAGCGGACAAGGCCGCCGTCCAGGTCAGCGCGCCCAGCCGCCGTGAGTTCCTGTATTACATCTGGGGCGCGTCTATCGCGCTGTTCCTGGGCCAATCCACCGTTGGCCTGCTCCTGTTTGCTTACCCGCGCTTTAAAGAGGGCGAGTTCGGCGGCGTGTTCACCATCGCTGCCGACGAGATTCCGGAAACCGGCGCGCCCCCGGTTTCTAAACCGGCCGGCCGCTTCTGGCTCTCCAACCACGAGGACGGCTTCACCGCACTGTACGGCGTCTGCACCCACCTGGGCTGCCTGCCCAAATGGGTGGATACCAACGGCCGCTTCGAATGCCCCTGCCACGGCTCGAAGTTCGAGCTGAGCGGCAAGTACATCGAAGGCCCGGCCCCGCGCGACCTCGACCGCTTTCAGGCGACGGTCATTTTCACCGACGGAACCACCGCTGAAACCAACGCCAACGGCGACCCGATCCCACTTAACGGCCGCACCGTTCAGGAAGTGCGCGTCAACACCGGCGCGCGCATTCTTGGCCCGCGGCATCTGTAAAGTCTGGCAGGGCTGTAGCCTGGGTTCTGAGGAGATATTGTAATGTCAGTACTGCCGTTCCCATCCTTCCTCGACGACATCAAGGAGAAGGGCCTGAAGAAAGCCCTCTTCGAAGGCGCCAACGAGGTCACCGAACGCCTGACCGCCGGCATGAACATTCAGGACATCCGCGAGGCGCTGCGCGGCGAGAACCCGTCCCGCCGCCCCAACCCGCGCCTGACGCCGCACGCCGACGGCTTCTGGCTGCACATGCGCCCCAGCTATTTCCACCGCGACATGACCGGCCTGTATCCGACGTTCCGCCTGGGCTGGCTGTCCACTTATTTCGTCTTTTTCGAGACGATCACCGGTATCATCCTGATGCTGTGGTACACCCCCTCGCCCGACATTGCCTACGGCAACATGCTCAACATCTTGAGCAACGTGCCGCTGGGCCAGTTCGTGCGCGACCTGCACCGCCTGGGCGCCGAGGCAATGGTGCTGATCGTGTTCCTGCACATGCTGCGCACGTTCTACACCGGCAGCTATAAGAAGCCGCGCCAGTTCACCTGGTTCACCGGCGTGATCCTGCTCATTTTAACCGGCCTGCTCAGCTTCACCGGCTACCTGCTCCCCTGGGACCAGCTCGCGCTGTGGGCCGTGACAATCGGCGCCAGTATGGCAGAGGCTACCCCGCTGGTCGGCGAACAGGTCAACCTGCTGGTGCGCGGCGGCCCTGAGCTGGGCGCCAACGGCCTGCTGCGCTTCTATCTGGCGCATGTGCTGCTGCTGCCCGCTTTCCTGTTCATCTTCACCGGCGTGCACTACTACAAAGTGATCGTGCACGGCCACAGCCTGCCCCCGCGCAGCGAAAACCCCGGCGAGGACACCGCCAAGCGCGTCCCGCTGGACAAGCGCGTTTACTTCATTCCCGAAGTGATGACCAACGAGATCATGTGGGCGGCTGTCACCACGTTTATCCTGGTGGTGCTGTGCGTCTGGTTCTACCACGCGCCGCTGGAAAGCCACGCCGACCCGCAGGTGACGCCGTTGGGCACGACTGCCCCATGGTACTTCCTGTGGATCCAAGGCGCGCTCAAGCTGGGCGACAAGACGTTCTGGGGCATCATCTTCCCCACCGCCCTGCTCGGCTTCCTGGCCGTCATGCCTTACCTTGACGTAACCGTCAGCCGCCGCTTCGCCCACCGCCGCTTCGCCTTCAGCGTGTCGTTCGTCATGCTGGCGCTGCTGGTCGTCACCAGCTACATGGGCCTGCCGGAGTTCGGCGTTGCCACCTCGCCAGACACTGAAATCCTGCACGAGATGACGTTCGAACCGGCGCACAACCACATGGGCGTGCTGCGGCCCGTGCCGTTCGACCAGGTCGTGGTGGGCAACTACACCACGCGCGAGTTCGAGGCGGAAGCGGGCAATGCTCAGGCTGCCGTCGCAGCCTTCAATGAGGAGCTGCAGACAACCGGCCAAGCGCAGCAGCTCACCAACCTGCTGCGCGAACAGCACCTGGCCGTGCCTGCGCTGCGCTTCACCACCGTCCCTGCAGACGCGCCGGAACTGCGCCACGCTATGGAGACGTTCGCCCGCAAGATCCAGGCCGAGAACCAGGAGCTGGTCAACGGCTGGGGCGTGCTGATCGTGACGCAGAACCAGGAGAACCTGCGCCGGCTGGACCTGGTGATCAGCTGGGATGAGGTGCTTGTCGAGAACGGCGAGGTCGTGCGCGACGAGAACGGCAACCCGGTGTTCGTCCTCGACGAGAACGGCAACCGGGTGCGGCGCATGACGCCGGCCCACTTCTTCCTGCACCGGAACGCAGGTTACTACGAATAGGCATCACTAACAGGGATATAACCCGATGCTGCAACGCATGCTCATTGAGAAAATCGAGAACCGCATCCTCGTCGGCATCCTAATGTTCCTGGGCATCATGGTGCTCACCGGCTGGGTTGCGATCAACGAACCAGGGCGCATGGCCGCGTTCGAACAGCAGCACCTGGCCCGCTCTATTCAATGGGGAGCCGAACTGTACGCTGCTAACTGCTCCACCTGCCACGGCAACGAAGGCTACGGCATCCTGGGCCGCGCGCCAGCGCTCAACAGCCCGCAGCTGTTCGGCCACGACTTCTTCGCCAGCCTTAACCGGCAGGCAGAGCGCCTGAACGACACCAAGAACGAGCTGGCGCGCCTGCAGGCCGAACTCGACTCCGGCAGCATCACCCGCGAGCGCCAGGCCGAGATCCAGGCGCGCATCGCCGCCCTGCAGGCGACCTACGGCGACGACATCGTGGCCGGCATTGACACGCGCCTGGCCGAGATTGAGCAGGAGCGCCAGAGCCTGCGCATGCAGATGCAGCCAGCGATTGACAAGGGCTATGACCCGGACAACCCCGACCGCCTGGCGACGCTGGGCTGGCAGGGCACGCTGGATGCCTTCCTGCAAACCACCCTGGTGCACGGCCGCCCTACCAGCGAGAGCTATTGGCCGCAGGCCATGGTCGCCTGGTCGCAGCGCGCCGGCGGCCCCCTGCGCGATGACCAGATCGAGAACCTATCCAATTACATCATGAACTGGAACCGGACGGAGTGGACGATTGAGGACCTGCTCTTAGTCCAGCAGTTCCCCATTCGGCCTGGCCTGCCCGGCGCAGAAATGGCGCAGATCGAAGGCGTGGGAACCAACGTGGAAGCAATTATGGCGCAGCTTGAGGGCGTCACAGGCGACCCGCTCAACGGCCAGACGATCTACAACAACCCACCGCTGGCCTGTGTAGGCTGCCACGCGATCGAGGCCGTCGCCCCGCTGACGGCCAACCAGTGGAACGACACCGTCAACGTGCGCCTCAACGAGCCGCAGTTCGCCGGCTACACGCCGGAGATGTACATCGTTGAGAGCATCGTCAACCCTGGCGCGTACCTCGTGCCCGGCTACAGCAACGCCATGCCGGCCGATTTCGGCCAGCGCATTGACATCCAGATGCTGGCGGACATCATCGCTTACATCAAGAGCTACGAGTAATCCCCCAGCCCGTCCCTCCGCTTACAGCAAACCCCTAGGCCGCCCGCCTGGGGGTTTTTTGTTCAGCCTGCCGCAGCGCGGCGCTTCCCCTGCACTCAGTTTATCAGCGCGCGCGCCAACGACGGAGTCCGCGCTGTCCAGCGAACACAGCCGCTGCTGTACAGGCAGGGGCCGCTGCGCTACAATGTGCGGTTGTGCCCTGCGAATGCGCCAGCGTATCAAAAGAAGGGAACGGCGTGTGAACACCCTTAGCAAGTTCGTGAAGCCTCTTACGGTTGCCCTGGCGTGCACCCTGGCGCTCACAGCGGCGCTGCCGGCGCTGGCCCAGGCTGCGCCCGCCCCGGCCGCGGTCGAGCAGGCCGCCCCGGTGGGCATCGCCACTCTCGTTTTTCTGCTGGGCGCGGGCGCGGTGCTGCTGGTCGGCGGCATCATGCTCGCCCGCGACAGCTTCCGCGGCGATTCAGATGAGAATCCCTGAGCCAAGTGACGTTCTTCCTGTGAGCGGCGGGGTGAACGCGCTATAATAATATTGGTTGCGGAAGTTAGCATAATGACGCTGTTTGCGCGCCGCAGCGCGCAGATATCTTAAAGAGGACGTGCAATGGCTCAGGCAACGTGGGAAAAACCGTCCGTCAGCGCCAGCGACCTGCCGAGGTCACGCGGGCGGCTCAAGTTTTTGATCGGCGGCGCGCTGATTCTGGCCGCCGTCGTCTATCTGGTGGTCTCCGGCACGATGGCTGGCGCCCGCTACTACATCACGATTGACGAGCTGAAAGCCAACCCGTCGTATGTGGGGCAGACGGTGCGCATCTCCGGCGCTGTGCTGGGCGACTCAATCTTCTACGACAGTGAGAACCTGATTATCGAGTTCACCATCTCGCACATCCCGGCTGAGGTCAACAACCTGGCGCTGGCCCTCTACGAGTCCGTCAACAACCCGAATATGGCCCGCCTGCCTGTCCGCGTAGAGAACCAAGTCAAGCCTGACCTGCTGCAGCACGAGGCGCAGGCCATCCTCACCGGCCAGCTCGGCAGCGACGGCGTGTTCCACGCCAGCGAGCTGCTGCTCAAGTGCCCCAGCCGCTTCGAAGAAGCCGGGCCGGACCAGTCTATCGGCCAGCACCCGGGAGCGTAAACGGCCCAGCCTATGATCGCAGAAATCGGTCTGACCACGCTTTTTGCGGCCTTCATCGCCGCGCTCTACGCCGTTGCCGCCAGCGTTTACGGCGGGCGCACCCACAGCGAAGGCTGGGTGCGCAGCGCCCGCAACGCTGCGCTGGCCACCTTCCCGCTGCTTGCGATTTCTACCGCCATGCTGCTGGTGGGCCTCATCAACCAACAGTATCAGATCAGCTATGTGTGGTCGGTGACTGACCCCAGCACGCCGTTTTTCTACCGCGTAACCGCGCTGTGGGGGGCGCAGCAGGGATCGCTGCTGTTCTGGTCGCTGCTGATGAGCCTGTTTGCTGTGAGCGCGCTTCTGCTGAACTGGCGCAGCCACCGCCGCCTGATGCCCTACGTCATTGCCTATACGATGGCGACGCTGGCCTTCTTCCTGGGGCTGTCGCTGTTCTACGAGAACCCGTTCGAGCGCTTCTGGATTCTCAGCAACAACGAGGTCGTGCGGACGGCGTTCATCCCAGCCAACGCCGTGCCGCCCTCATCAGTCCGGTTGGCCGAGACGGCCAACGGCCTCAACCCTCTGCTGCGCCACTTCGGCATGATTATCCACCCACCCATGCTCTACCTGGGCTTCGTCGGCTTCGTCATCCCGTTCGCCTTTGCCATGGCTGCGCTGGCCTCTGGCGACCTTTCCACCAACTGGATCAACGCCACGCGGCGTTGGGCGCTGGTGGCCTGGCTGTTCCTGGGCTTGGGCCTGATCCTGGGCGGGCGCTGGGCTTACGACGTGCTCGGCTGGGGCGGTTACTGGGGCTGGGATCCAGTGGAGAACGCCGCCTTCCTGCCCTGGCTGATCGGCACAGCCTTCCTGCACAGCGTCATGATCCAGCAGAAGCGCGGCATGCTCAAGGTGTGGAACATGTTCCTGGTGATCGGCACGTTCTCTGCCGTCATCTTCGGCACATTCGCCACCCGCAGCGGCCTGATTGACAGCGTGCACAGCTTCGCCCGCAGCGAGATCGGCTTCCCGATGTTCCTGTTCTGGGCTGGCATGACTGTCGTCTCCGTCGGGCTGATCCTGTGGCGCTGGAACCGCGGCGAACTTAAGGACGAGCACCAGTTCACCCACGTGCTCAGCCGTGAATCGCTGTTCGTGCTCAACAACGTAATCTTCGTGGCGCTGTTCCTGGCCATCTTCTGGGGCAGCTTCGGCGCGCCCATTGTGTCGGAGCTGTTCATGAACACCAGCATCACGCTGGGCACGTCGTACTTCATGCAGGTGACGCCGCCGCTGTTCGCTGCGCTCTATATCTTGATGGGCGTCGCCCCGCTGTCGGCTTGGGGCTACACCTCGCTCAGCCGGTTAGGGCGCGCGCTGGCCGTGCCCTGCCTGCTGACGCTGGCCTTCGTCGCGCTGATGTTCATCGGCGGGATGCGCACGCCGGTCGCGCTGGTGGGCTACGGCATCGTCGGCCTGGCCGGGTTCGTGGCGCTGTACGAGATTTACCGCGGCGCAGCGGCCCGCCGCCGCGGCCTGGGCGAGACCTGGCCGCGCGCCGCCACTGCTTTGTTTGCCCGCAACCGGCGCCGCTACGGCGGCTACGTGGTGCACCTGGGCATCACTATCATCGGCATTGGCGTAATCGGCAGCACGCTTTTCCAGCAGGAAACGCAGCGCACCATCAGCCTGGGCGAGACGCTGCGCATCGCCGACTACGAGCTGCGCTACGACGGCTTTACCGAAGCCATCGCCGAGGACGGCCGCCTGATGCAGATCACCGACGTAACGGTCATTCGCGGCGGGCAGGAGATCGCCCAGCTGCGCCCGCGCATTGACCGCTACCCGCAGCAGCCGATGACCATCGCCGGAGCGCACAGCACGCTGGAAAACGACTTCTACGTGCTGCTGATCGGCTGGGAGCCGGTCAGCCACACAACGGCCACCTTCAAGGTGTACATCAACCCGCTGGTCAACCTGGTGTGGTGGGGCGGCTTGGTCCTCATCCTGGGGACGCTGATCGCCGCCTGGCCAGCCGAGCCGCTGGCCATCCGCGTTGAGGAAACCGCGCGCGGGAGGGGCCGCGCAGGAGCAGCCGCATGACCCGACTGATCAGAACCTTACCCTCGTCCCCCTGGCGCAGGACTCCTCCTCTCCACATAGAGAGGGGGTTAGGGGGTGAGGTCACAAGAAACTGGATTGTGAAGCTTATCGTCCTCATCCTCCTGCCTGTGCTGGCGCTGCCAGCAGCCGCGCAGGACGTGATCATTACCGATGACGAGGTCAACGCCGTCGCCCGCGACATGTACTGCCCGGTCTGCGAGAACATTCCGCTGGACGTGTGCCCCACCGCCGCCTGCGCCGACTGGCGCGAGGAAATCCGCGAGATGCTGGCCAGCGGCTTCAGCGAGCAGGAAGTCAAGGACGCATTCGTGCTGCGCTACGGCGAGCGCGTGGTGGGCACGCCGCAGGACCCGACGCTGCGCGCCCTGTCGCTGGTCACGCCCTGGCTGATGGGCGCGGCGGCGCTGGTGGCCGGCGCGTATGTGCTGCTGCGCTGGCAGAGCCGCCGTCCAGCCGCGCCGGTCGTTGAAGCGGGCGCTGCCGCCAGCCGCGCCACCGACGACGACTACCGCGCCCGCCTAGAAGCCGATCTGCTGCAGCGGCGCTAGGCGCGGCCTTCACAGGATAAGTGATGACAGAAACACCACTGCCCTTTGAGGAACTGGAAGCCGAAGAAGTGCCCCGGCGCCGTTTCGGCATTATTTCGATCGCGCTGATCGCCGGCATCGTGGTGGTGGCGGCTGTGTTCGGCGTGGCGCTGGCGCGCCAGAACCAAAAGGTGCAGCCAACCGCTGGCCCTGCACCCGATTTCACCGTGACTACCTTTGACGGCGAGACGATCACCCTCTCCGAGCTGCGCGGTAAGGTAGTGGTCATCAACTTCTGGGCGAGCTGGTGCGGCCCCTGCCGCGACGAAGCGCCAGACCTAGAGCGCATCTGGCAGCGCTACAAGGACCGCGATGTGGTCGTGCTGGGCATCACCTACGCCGACGCCGACGCAAAATCGCTGGCGTTCATCGAGGAATTCGGCATGACCTACCCCAACGCGCCCGACCGCGGCACGCGCATCTCCAGCATGCTCTATCACATTCAGGGCGTGCCAGAAACGTTCATCGTAGACCGCGAGGGCAACATCGTGCAGTTTATCTACGCGCCCACCAGTGAGGCCGTTCTGAGCCGCATCCTGGAGCGCGTCCTCAACGACGGGGCTTAAGACGGCGTTATGAGCATCGAGGGGATTGTCGTTTCGCTGGTCATCCTGCTGCTGACCGCCGCCGCAGTCGTCCTGCCGCTGCGGCGCGGCCAGGGACGGGCTGCGGTGGAAAACGCCCTGCTTCAAAAGCAGCGCGAGCGCCTGCTGGTGTACTACGAGCGCGTGCTGACCAACATCCGCGACCTGGACGAGGATTACGCTACCGGCAAGATCGCGCCTGAGGACCACGCTCAAGAGCGCGAAGTGTGGGTGCAGCGCGGCGTTCAAGTGCTGCGCGCCCTGGACGACCTGCACAGCCACAGCATCATCCAGGGCGCTGTGAAGGACACCGCCGCCGCTGACGAGGCGATTGACGCCGCCATTGAGGCGTCCATCAAGGCCTACCGTCAGCGGCTGGCCGGCGAACAGCACTGACGCGCACACAGAAATCAGGTGACATGACTGCATTTGCCAAACGCGCCGCGCAGACCGCTGTGCTGGTTCTGCTGCTGGCTGCCGCGCTCGGCGGCGGGCTGCCGGCCGCCGCGCAGGACGCGCCGCCTGCTGCTACCGAGGACGCATCTCCCGCCGCTGTCGGCGTCGTCAGCGGGCAGATCGCGCACGGCACAGCCGGCGGCATCGTTCCGCCTGGGCTGCCGGTAAGCCTGTTCGTGTTCGACCCACAGTTCAACCGCGAGCGCTTCACCGCCACCAGCGACGATCAGGGCCGCTTCCGCTTCGACAACGTCACCATCGCCGACGGCTACTCCTACGCCGTCACCGTCGGCTACCGCGACCGCACGTTCGCCAGCGCGGTGGCGCGCGGCAGCAGCGCCAGCCCGGCGCTCGATCTCCCCGTGACGATCTACGAACTCACCGAGGACCCGGCCGTAATCCGCATCACTGGCGCTGTGTGGCAGATCAACGCCATCGCCGACGGCCTGCAGGTGGCGCAGGTGCTCATTTTCGAGAATTTGTCGGATCGGCTGTTCACCAGCAGCCGCGCCGTCAGCGACACGCAGTTCGCCTCGGTGCTCGTCACGCTGCCGGTGGGGGCGGTCGTGCTCGGCTTCCCTGGCGCGCAGGATCGCTATCTGGTGGACAGCTTGCAGCCCGAACCCGTCGTGATTGACACCATGCCGGTTGTGCCGGGGGACGACCACGTGTTCCAGGTGGTGTATTTCCTGCCCTACAACGGCGGCGCGATCATCGAGCAGCCGGTCGGCTATCCCTTCCAGGGCGCGGCGCGGCTGCTGCTCAGCCCGCTGTCGCTCAGCGCCGCCGGCGATCAGTTCCCAGCCATCGGCCCGCAGACGGTGGGCGAAAGCGTCTACAACGGCTACGGTTCTACGCTTAATCTGCTGCCGGGCGACGTCTTTCGCTTCGAGCTTTCCGGGGACAGCGCGCCCGCCGCCGCTCAGATCGAGACCGGCGGCGCAGTGGCCTCCAACACGTTGGTGATCGGGCTGGTCGGCGTAGCTGCCGGGGCGGCGATCGCCTTCGGCGCGGCCTACACGCTCACGCGGCGGCGGCGCGCCCCCGCTGCTGCGCCGGCTGTCGTGGACAAGAACCGCCTGATTGACGCCCTCACGCGCCAGATCGCCGAGTTAGACGAAGCGCACGACCGGGGACAGATCAACCACGACCTGTACCATCATCAGCGCCGGCAGCTTAAGGCGCGCCTGGCCCAGCTCATCGGCGAGGACAGCGCGCCAGGCGGCCCCAGCCATGGCTGACGCGTCGCCGCTCATCGAAACGCGCGCGCTCACCAAGGCCTACGACCTGCTGGTGGTGCTGCGCAAGCTCGATCTGCAGGTGCGGCGCGGCGAGTTCGTGGCGCTGCTGGGGCCGAACGGCAGCGGCAAATCCACGCTGCTGCGCCTGCTGGCTGGCTTGACCAAGCCCACTAGCGGCGCGATCTTCGTCGGTGGCTGGGAAATCCCGCGCGAAGCTGCCGCCGTTCGCGCCCAGATCGGCATGGTGAGCCACAAAGTGCTGCTCTACGAGAACCTGACTGCGCTGGAGAACCTGCGCTTTTTCGCCCGCCTTTACGCCATCCCGCCCGCCGAGGCGGAGGCCCGCGCCCGCGCCCGTCTGGAACAGGTGGGGCTGGCCCGCCGTGCCGACAGCCTGGTGCGCACGTTCTCGCGCGGGATGCAGCAGCGCCTCAGTATCGCCCGCGCCCTGCTCCACAACCCCGACGTGCTGCTGCTCGACGAGCCGTACACCGGCCTGGATCAGGACGCATCGCTCACGCTGGACGGCCTGCTGCGCCAGGCCCACGCCGAGGGCCGCACCATTGTCATGTCCACGCACCAACTGGAGCGCGCGGCAGAGATCGCCAGCCGCGTGCTGATCCTTTCGCGCGGCGGTGTCGGCTACGACGCGCCCGCTGCTGCCCTCAGCGGGCTAGCGCTGGCCGCCGAGTACACCCGCGTCACCAGCCTGGCGGTGTCCCGATGAACACGCCGTTCCTAGCCGCTGTCGCCGCCATCGTCGCCAAGGACCTGCGCGCCGAACTGCGCAGCCGTGAGCTGGTCAGCAGCATGGCGCTGTTCGCGCTGCTGAGCATCCTCATCTTCAGCTTTGCCCTAGAGCTGAACCGGCTGGCCCGCCAGGAGGCTATCGGCGGCGTGCTGTGGGTGACGGTGGCCTTCGCCAGCATCATCGGCCTCAACCGCAGCCTGGCGGGCGAGCGCGACCAAGGCAACCTGGACGCCATGCTGCTGGCCCCCATCGCCCGCAGCGCGGTGTTCTTCGGCAAGCTGGCCGGCAACTTTGTGTTCACGCTGGCCGTCGGGCTGATCCTGCTGCCGCTGCTGACCGTGTTGTTCAACCTCAACCTGGTGCAGCCCTGGGTGCTGGTCGTGCTGGCGCTGGGCGTGCTGGGCTTCTCGGTGGTGGGCACGCTGCTGGCCACTATGACCGTGCAGACACGCGCCCGCGAGGCGCTGCTGCCTATCGTCATGCTGCCAGTGGCGCTGCCAGTGCTGCTGGGCGCGGTGCGCGCCACCACCGCCATCCTCAACGGCGCGCCGCTTGAGGATTGGATCGCCTGGCCGCAGATTCTTGTTGTCGTCAACGTGATCTATCTCACGCTGTGCTACCTGCTGTTCGACTACGTGATCGAGGATTAGTTTTTTGATAGTTTTCTGTAGATATGCTAAGATTTTTCGCTATCGTTCGAGAGGCTGCTAGTCAAGGCTCGTCAGCCGCCAGCAGAAAACAGCGCGCGTTGCAGCGCGCCTCAACTGACGGCTGACCGCTGTGGACTGTGAGCTGCATCGCATTTGTGTGGAGGAGAACACATCGCATGAGCGCCGTCTCAGGGGTTCCGGCCAGCAGCGCCGGGACGCAAACCACACCAGCAGGCATTGCCGCCTGGCCGCCGCTGCTGCGCGTCCTCACCCTGGTAACCATCCTGATGGTGCTGGCCGCCCTGTATATGGGGCTGGGCTACGCCGGGACCGATGTCACGCAGGGCAACGTGCAGCGCATCTTCTACATTCACATGCCGGCTTTCTTCGGCGCGTTCTTGGCGCTGAGCGTGACAGTCGTTGGCGGGATTCAGTACCTGCGCACGCGCCAGCCTCGCTGGGACGCGCTGGCGCTGGCCGGCGCAGAGGTCGGCCTGGCGCTGACGCTGGTCAATCTCATCACCGGGTCAGTCTGGGCGCGGCCAATTTGGAACACGTGGTGGACGTGGGACCCGCGCCTGACGTCGTCTGCCATTATGACGCTGACCTACGCCGCCTATCTCATGCTGCGCGCCGGCATCGAGAACGTTGAGCAGCGCCGCCGCTTCGCCTCGGTCTACGGCATCGTCGCCATCGTGACCGTCATCATGACGCTGGTCATTATCCGCATCCGGCCGGACACGATCCACCCGGCAGTGATCGGCCCTAGCCCGCAGGACGCGCAGGGGTCGTTCGAGCTGGCGGCGACGCCCGGCGTGGGCGCGGCCCTGGGCGTCAACATGATCGTGTGGGGCCTGCTCGTCCCGGTGACGCTGCTGTGGCATCGCTACCGCCTGCAGGCCGAGCACGACCGCGTCGAAGCGCTCAAGGCCGAGGTCACCGGAAGCTGACGCGCCCGCTTGCACCGCTGCACAGGAGAACCGTTCACAATGCCCGACACAACCGCTTACCTCATCCTCGGTCTGGTGGTGACTTTCGGCATCCTCGGCTTTTACGTCGCCAGCCTGGTCATCCGCCATCGCAGCCTGAAGAAAGATTTGCGCCTGATCGAGCAGCTTCGCGACGAGCAGTAGCGCCTGGCGCGCGCTGAACCTCACCCCCTATCCCCTCTTGCCCTTGCGGGCGCAGGCCAAATGGCTGAGGAGGCAGCCTTGCGTCAGCGAGACGGGGGTGAGGTGATTACCAATGCGCATTCCGCACAGCGCAGGTATACTTGCCGTATGTTAGCTCGACTGCTGCTCGCCCTGGCCCTGACGCTGACGGCCTGCGCTGCCGCGCCCAACCCGGACGCCGCCCCCGCCGCTGCCCCCTTCCCCACCATCACCCCCGGCCGGCTGGTTGTGGGCCTGCTGCCGACGGTCGAGGCGGCCAGCGCGGGCCAGCCGTTCAACCCGGCGACAGCGGTGGCGCTGGCCCGCCGGCCTACCGCCGCGCCCGATTACGCCGCCTGCCCGCCGCCAGCCAGCCCTGCGCTGGGCGGCCTGCCCGCCTCCAGCCGCCAAGCTGCGGACGCTGTGATGGCTTTTCTGTCAGCCGGTGGCGCGCCTCAGGCGCTGGCTGCGCTGATGCAGGCTGAGTGGGGACTGCCGCCGGCGGCCGCTGCCGTGCGCGCCGACGCCGACCTGACCGGCGAGGGCGTCCCCGATGTGCTGGTCGTCGTCCAGCTCCCAGATGGCAGCGCGGCACTGCTGGCGCTGGCCTGCGCCGGCGGGCGCTACACGGCCCTGCACGAGGCCTTTACCGACGGCCCTACCCAGATCATTCACGCTGGCGACATCAACCTGGACGCGCGGCCAGACCTGCTCTACGCTGTTGAGCGGTGCGAGGCGGCCGGCAGCGCCTGCGCCTACCGCACCCAGCTTCTGAGCTGGGAGCGCGACACGGGCAGTTTCGTCTCGCTGCTGGCCACCCCCATCATCAGCCCCATCCTGCCCATTCTGGCCGACGTGGACGGCGACGGCATCCTGGAGATCGCCGTTCGCCTCACCAGCAGCGGCACAGCCGAGACCGGCCCGCTGCGCACCGGCGTCACGATCTATGACTGGGACGGCGTCGGCTATGCGCTGTCCATCACCCAGCTTGACCCGCCACGCTTCCGCGTGCAGGTGATCCACGAGGCCGACCGCAGCCTGCTGCGCCAAGACGCAGCGCGCGCTGCTGAACAGTACGCGTTGGCCCTCAGCGACACTAGCCTACGCAACTGGCACAACGACGACCAGATCGTGCTGACGGCTTACGCCCTCTACCGCCTGCTAACGGCTTACGCCTACACCGAGGATCGGCGGCTGCTAGCCACCTATCAAGAGCTGGGCCGCCTCTACCCTGATCCGGCTTCGGCCCCGGTCTACGCCCTGCTGGGCGAGGCCTTCTGGCGCGCTTTCCAGACCAGCAACAACCTGCGTAGCGCGTGCGCTGCCGTTCAGGATATAATTACGGCGCGGCCCGAAGCGCTGAGCCTTATCAACCGCTACGGCAGCCGCAGCCCGACTTACACAGCAACTGACCTGTGTCCGTTCTAGACAGCGGCGCGAAGGCTGCTCCGCCGCGTGTCCGATACTATCTCGCAGCAGCCAGAGGACAGCTCATGTCAGATTTGCTCACCTACTTCCAGGGGCAGCGCCAGCGTATGGTGGACCTGCTCACCGAGCTTGTCGGCTACGAAACTTTCACGCAGAGCAAGGCCGACGTAGACCGCCTGGGGGCCTTCATGCGCCAGCAGTTCGAGGCGCTGGGGGCCGACTCCATCACCAGTTTCCCACAGCAGGACGTTGGCGACTTCCTGCTGGCCAAATGGAACGACAGCGCGCCCGGTCAGCCGATCCTGTTCCTCATTCATATTGACACCGTGTGGCCTATCGGCACGCTGGCTGAGCGCCCGGTGCGGATTGACGAGGACGGACGGCTGTTCGGCCCCGGCGCGATTGACATGAAAGGCGGCATCACCATCGCGCTGACCGCGCTGCGCGGCCTGCGCGAGCGCGGCGAGCTGCCCCACCGCCCGATCTGGGTCCTTATGACCACGGACGAAGAAGTGGGCAGCACTTACTCGCAGCCGGTGATCGAGCAGGTCGCGCGCCAGTGCGGGCTGGTGCTGGTGATGGAACCGGCCACGCCAGAAGAAGCGCTCAAGACGTGGCGCAAAGGCATCGCCACCTACACGGTTAAGGTGGAGGGCCGCGCCTCGCACGCCGGCAACGCCCCAGAGCAGGGCATCAACGCCATTGTGGACCTGGCGCAGCAGATCATGAAGCTCACCAGCCTCAACGACCTGAAGAACGGCACGTCGGTCTCGGTAACAATGGTCAAGGGCGGCAGCGCGTCGAACGTGATCCCAGCCAGCGCCGAGGCCACGGTGGACGTGCGCACGCTGAGCGCGGCAGCCTATGAGGCGATCAACGCCCAGGTGATGGCGCTGGAGCCGTTCGTGCCGGGCGCGCGGGTGAGCGTGCACCAGCACCACGCGCGCGGCCCTATGGAGCGCAACGCGCAGATGATCGCCGCTTTTCAGCAGGTGAAAGCTATCGGGGAGCGGCTGGGGCTGACGGTGCGCGAGGACGGCAGCGGCGGCGCATCGGACGGCAACTTCACCGCCTACCTGGGCGTGCCCACGCTTGACGGCCTAGGGCCGCAGGGCGATGGTCTGCACGCCGTCCACGAACACGTTGTGATCGCCAGCTTGCCGCGCCGGGCGGCGCTGGTCGCCGCCATGCTGCGCGAGTGGCGCTTTGAGGGCTGAACGCCCTCTCCCCCTTGTATCAAATTATTACCCCTCTCCCGCTTTAACAGCGGGAGAGGGGCCGCCGCTTAAAGGTCAGGGGCGCAGCCAGTACTGGTTCAGGCCGAACTCGCTCACCACCTGGCTTTCAAGCGCCCAACCGCGCAGGCCGCCGCCGTAGTCAATCTCCCAGAACAGCAGGTTCCCCACACACACCGGGCCGCCCACTACTGTGAACGTGGCCGGCGCGTACACGATACGGAACGCCGGGCCGCCTGGGGCCGTCCGCAGGCTGCTGAAGCGCTGCGCAATCGAGCCGGGCCGGCCCACTGTCAGGCGCGGCGGCAGCGAACCCGCGCACGTGCCGGGCGCAGCAGTTGGCGGGACTACAGTGGGCGGCCGCACTGTCGCCGTCGGCGGCACTACCGTCGTCACAGCCGCCGGCGCCAGCCAGTATTGATTGACGCCAAACTCGCTCACCACCTGGCTCTCGGCTGCCCAGCCCACCAGACCGCCGCCGTAGTCAATCTGCCAGAAGTTCAGCGGCACTACGCCGGCGCACACCGGGCCAGCCAGCACGCGGAACGTGGCTGGCGCGTACACGATACGGAACGCTGGGCCGCCTGGGGCCGCCCGCAGGCTGCTGAAGCGCTGCGCGATGACGCCCGTGCCGCCCACCGTCAGGCGCGGCACCAGCGAACCGGGGCAGCGCGCATCAACAGCCTGTGCTGCCGCGCTGCTGATGTCCCCCGTCGCCACCGGCCCCCCACCGAGAGCGAAGCTGGGAACCACAAACAAAAACACCAGACTTAACAGCACGAGTGTAACAACGAGCTTGCGCATAGTACTGAGCCTCCAAATGTGGTGCACGCCAGCAATAAAACCGGTGGTCGGCTGTTCAGCGCGCCGCACGCGCGAACCGGCAAACAAGGCACACCAGCCTGAAATTTATAATATATCACCAGCGCCGCAGCGCGCAAGCTGGCCGACTGACTGGGGTATCCGCGCGCGATAGAAAACAGACAGGCGTTTCTTACAGGCTCTGACACAGACCCGTTCAGCAGTCACGAAAGCTTTATGCCCACTGCCATGCCATCGCCCACACCAATAATCGTCGCCAGCAGGCGCGGGTGCTCGGCCAGCGCGCGGTTGAAGGCGTGCATGGCGCGGTCGGCGTCGGCTGCCGGGGCCAAAACGCCGCCGTGGCGAAAGGCGTTGTGGGCCGTCACCAGGCCGCCCACGCGCAGGTTGTCAACGGCCCAATCCAGATACTGCGGGTAGCGCTCTTTATCGGCGTCAATGAACACCAGGTCGAACGGGCCGCGCGCCCGCAGGCCGTCGAGCAGCGCCAGCGCGTCGCCCTCCAGCACTTCAACGCGCCCGCCAACGCCCGCCCGTTCGAAGTTGGCGCGGGCGACAGCGGCGTGCTTGGGGTTCAGCTCCAGCGTGTACAGCCGGCCGTCGTCTGGCAGCGCCCGCGCCAGCCACGTCCCGCTGTAGCCGGCCAGTGTGCCGATCTCCACGATGCGGCGGGCGCTGACCGCGCGCGCCAGCACCTGCAGCAGGCGGCCCTCGTGCGGCTGCAAGCTGATCTGCGGCAGCGCGTGGCGACCAGCCTCGTCCTGAATGGCGGCCAGCGCAGCATCTGGCCGCGCGTACAGGCTGGTTACATAGTCGTCTAGACGGGCACGGGTCTGTTCATCCATCGGCGATGCCCTCCTGTTCCTCAATGTAGGCAGTGTCGTCGGCGCAGCTCTGGCCTGGCCCGGCCTGGCGCTTCTCCGGCAGGCTGCCGCGCCGCAGCACAAAGTGATCCATATCGCGGGCGACGTGCGTCTCCGGGAAGACGCTGCGCGCCTCCTGGACGATGTCGCGCTCGCGGTAGCGCCGCGATACATGCGTCAGAATGAGCGCGCGCACGCCGGTGTCGCGCGCCAGCTCGGCCGCCTCCCGCGCGGTGATGTGGCCGAAAGCGCGGGCCGCGTCGGCGTCCTGCGCCAGGAACGTGGCCTCGATCACCAGCGCGTCGGCCCCGGCGACGTGGTCGCGCACGTTGTCCAGCCGGCCGATATCGCCGATGTGCACCAGCTTCACGCCGGGGATAGTCGCGCCCAGCACCATTTCCGGCGTGATCACGCGGCCGTCGGCCAGCGTGACGGCCTCGCCGTTCACCAGGCGCATGCGCTCCGGGCCGAACGGCACGCCCAGCGCAGCAGCCTGCTCTGCCAGAAACGGGCGGCGTGTTTTTTCCTGGAACACAAAGCCGAAGCAGCCGCTGCCGCGGTGCGTCACCGGGAAGGCGCTGACGGTGAAATCTTTGGCGCTGAAGATGCGGCCCGGTTTGATGTCAACCAGATGTATCTTGATCGGCAGGCGCTCGAAATCGAGCACCACGCCGTACAGGAGGTTCTGCACCCGGTCGAGCGTGGCGCGCCCGCCCCAGATTTCCAGCTCGGTGATGTTCTCCCAGCGGGCGAACGTGGACACCAAACCGCCCAGCCCTAGGATGTGATCCAGATGCGCGTGCGTCAGCAGGATGCGGTTGAGGCGCTTGAAGCCGATGCCGCTGCGCAGAATCTGGCGCTGCGTGCCCTCGCCGCAGTCAATCAAGAAGCGGTGCTCGCCGGCCAGCACCGCCTGGGCGCTCAGCCCCCGGTGCACCGATGGCGCCGAGGCTGAAGTCCCCAGGAAGACGATTTCGAACATCAGTCAGTCTCTAACCGTTAATCCGGTAATCAGGAGCGTCAGTGAACAACATGCAGCAAAAAAAGCGGTGTGCGCTGTCCTGCCGGGCGCTGAATGGCAGCAGGCTGGCAGCGCGTTCAACCGCCGCCCTCGCCAGCCACTGTAAAGGCGCTGCCGGGCAGGAACAAGCGCGTGCCGCGCTGCTGGTTGTCGTCGTCCAGCACCGGCATGCGCGTCTTGTCGCTGTCCTGGTACACGCCGATGGACATATCATACTCGCCAGGCGGCGTTGAGTCGAGCAGCGTGACGAACGTCACTTGAATGAAGATGTCGCGCGGGTGCAGGCTGGCAGGCCGCACGCTGATCGTGTCGGTCTGTGCCGCAATGGACGCTGGGTCGGCCAGCACGTGCGTGAACAGGCGCATATCGGGCGGCAGCGGGCCGTCCACGCGCCAGTAAGTCACGGACGTGACCACATCGCCCGGTTTGAACGTCCGGGTGGTGCTGGTCTCGTAGCCCACAAACGTGATGTTGCCGCCAAAGCGCACCGGCAGCGCCGCCTCCTGCGCACCGCCGGGGGCGTCGGGCGCGTAGGACACGGGCGCAGTTATGGTGAACAGGCCGATCTGGTCGGCCAGCGCGCTCGACACATCCATCACGATCACGGTGTTAGGCGGCAGGCTGTCGCTGACTAAGGGTGTGCCGCTTTCCAGCCAGCGGCGCAGCGGCGGCGGAATGCTCTCCAGACCGCCCGGCTCGGTCAGAACCACCTGCTGACGCTCGCCGCCCTGCGCCAGCACCAGACCTGTGCCGCAGTCCGCTAGGCGCAGCGCGCCGCGGGGGCGGTTCATGGCCAGCAGCACACGCTGGGCTTCGGTGATCTGGGGAGACGGCCCGGTTCGCGTGGGCGTGCACAGCAGCGTGGGCAGTTCGCCGGCTGTGTTGTCGAGGTAGCGGGCCAGCGCCCCGGTGCGCCCATTGAAGGCCTGCTGCACCGTTTCAAGCTGGGGCCAGCGAACGAACAAATCCGTGCCCATCCAGTTCAGGTTAAAGACTAGCAGCGCCAGCAGCCCAACGAGCAGCGCGGCGCGCGCCCGCCCGCGCAGGCTGCTGTGCAGCGTCGTCACGCCCAGCCCGAAAAGCAGCGCCAGGGGCGGCAGCAGCACGCTCATAGCGTTGAAATCGGGCGCAGCGGCAGCGAACACGGCCGCCGGCAGCAGCGCCAGCAGCATGATCAGCGGCAGCGCATAGCGCGGGTGACGCCCCTGGCGCAGCGCCGTGAGCAGCCCCAGAAGCACGAACACACCGCTCACCAGGTCCAGCAGGGGGCGGCCTGGCAGGTTGTGGGCCGGGCTGGCATCGCCCACAAAAAACAACCCGCCGATCGTGTCAATGATCGCCTGCAGCGGCGGGTGACGTGTGATGTCGTAGTCGCCAAACAGCCGCTCAACCCCGGCCAGCTCCGGCAGGCGGGTAGATGAAATTACGTAAGGCACGGCCACAATGAACCCCACCAGCACGGCGAAACCGGCGTAGCTGAGCGTGCGCGGCGGCAGGCGGCGCGGCGAGACAATCACAAAAACGATAAAGGCCAGCGCGCCCAGCGCCAGCAGAAAAGCTGCTGGGTGCACATAGAAACTAACGCCCAGCAGCAGGCCCAGCCCGGCAAACAGCGCGGTTCGCGGCTCGCGCCCGGCGCTGCCAGCGCCGCACACCGGCAGCGCCAGCGCCAGGGCAAGCATCACCGCAGCCACCAAAAAGGGCACAAAAGTGTGCGGACCGACAGTGCGCGCCAGCAGCACCGGCCACAGCCCGACCGCCAGCAGGCCCAGCGCCGCCAGCCCAGCCAACCGGCCGTACAGCCGCCCAGCCAACGCGTAAACCAGCGCCAGCGTCACCATGCCGGCTGCAACCGACAGCATGCGGTAGCCCAGCGCGCCGCCGCCGGTAAACGCGCGCGTCAGCGCCAGCAGCATGTGGTACAGCCCCTCGACGCCGCCTGCCGCCCCCAACGGCGCCAGGTTGTAATACACCTCTACGCGCCCTTGGCGCACGGCTTCAGCCACGCGGATATCCACCACCTCGGCGTCGCTCAAGCCGGGCGGCAGCGCGCTCAGGCCCCACAGGCGCAGGCCGGCAGCCAGCAGCAGCAGTCCCAACGCCAGCGCGAAGGCTGTCCGGCGCGCCACACCCGCGGATATAGTTTTCACAGCGCCGTTGCCCAGGCAGTGAAGGCGAGCACCAGCACGCCCAGGCCTACGTTGAGCCACGTCAGGCGGACTTCGCGCCGGCGCAGGCGCTCCCATTCGGCTGGATCGCCCCTGCCGCGCTCGGCCAGCAGGCTGGCGCGCTCCAGCGCTGGCACCACCCCAAACTGCAGCAGCAGGCCGCACACCACCATGCCAACAAAGGCGATGTGCTTAAACAGCATGGCACGGCTCCATTCATTGTCAAAGGTGAGCATACCCTCATAGTTGGGATCGGCCGTCATCTGGAACAGGCCGGTTACGATCAGCACGGCCAAGCTGAGGTTGGCCAGCGGGAAGAAGCGCTTGCGCAGCCGCGTGAGCAGCGCGTAGAGCGCCGGGCTGCTGGCCAGGATGCGGCGCGTCTCTGGCCACACCAGCAGCGCCAGAATCACCAGGCCGCCCACCCACACGACAGTGGCGACCATGTGAAAGAACAGGCTAATCGCAAGGGTTGACTGAGACAAGTCCGAGCGCCTCCGGGCTGTCAGGCGCGCGAGCCGGGATCACCCGGTCGCCGCAGTGCTTTGCCATGTTCGCCAGCGCCACAAACGCCGGGCGGGTGTAGCCGTCGGGTGTTGTCACGGCCCACCAGTATTCTTCGTCGTCCGGCGTCCACGATGGGTCGGCGATGTAAATGGCTGACATTAAACCCACCCAGGGCCGCCAGTGTTCAGCCGCGTAACGATACGCCTCAACCATATAACGCGCCTGTGTCTCCTCGTCAACTGCAAACCAGGCGTAAGACGGATTAATTCCGGGGTCGGTCGTCCAGCCTACTTCCAAAATAGCCGCCTGGCGCGACGCGTCGCCGTTGGCCACCATGATGCGCCGCAGGTCCTCAACACGGCGGAAGGTGAAAAAGCGCTGCCCGCCCTGCCGCTCGGCCTCGTCCGGGCTGAGCTGGGGCGGGGAGAAGCCAGGGGCGTGCATACCTACCACATCAGCGTAACGCTGGAAGCCGGCGTCGTACAGCTCCTGCAGGAACACATCGTCCGGGCGAGCGGTGGCGTCGTGCGTGCCAGTGGGGGCCAGCCCGGCTGAGATAACGATGGCGGCGGGGTCGGCCGCGCGGATGGCCTCGGCGCAGACGCGCAGCAGATCGGTGTAGGCGGCGGCATCCGGCGGGCGGCTACCCCACTCGCGCGAGAGGTTCGGCTCGTTCCACACTTGATAAGCGGCGATGCGCCCAGCGTAGCGCCCGGCCACCATCCCGCAGTAGGCGGCCCAATCGTCCATAAAGGCGGGGTCTGGCGGGCCGTCAATAAAATCGCGATCCTTGCGCCCCGGGATAGACGGATGCGCCCACGCCGGCGCGTCGCTCAGGCGCGCCACCAGCTTGAGGCCGCGCGCTTCCACCGACGCCACGATCTCGTCGGCGCGCGCGAACTGCCACTGTCCTGGTGCTGGCTCAAGGTCCTCCCAGGCAAAGGTCTGCTTGACGTGGCTGAACACCATCAGCCGCACCCAGTCCAGGTGCAGATTGGCGCTGTGGTAATCCCACCACAGAAACGCCTGGATGCCGTAAGTGAGCGACGTAAATGGCGGGTCGGTGACAGCGTCGGCGCGCAGCGGGTCGGCCAGGGGGCGCAGCGCCAGCGCGGCGGCAGCAAAAAACAGGGCCAGCCCGGCCAGCGCCGCCCCGGCCCTGTTCCACCACTGCCGCTGGCGGGCGCGCACTACGAGCCTCGCGTCCCCCGGCGCTCAGCCTGCCACTCGCGCAGCGCGTCGTACACCGGGCGGAAGTTCCAGTCTTTGCCGATTATCGAGTAAGGCACGTTGTCGTTGGTCGGGTCCCAGCCGGCCTGCGGCCCGTAGTTGAAGTTCCACAGAAAAGCCAGCCACACCGTGCCCCAACGTTCCATGTTGTCCAGCGCCTCGATCGTCCACAGCCGCTGCTCGTCGAGCGTGTTGTCGTTGGCGAACTCAAAGCCCGGCGGGTAGCCGTCCAGGTCCTCAGTCGAGGCCCAGCCGAACTCCGTCACGCACAGCTTGAGGTCGCTGCCAGCCAGTCGAATCTTGTTGGCGTAGGTCTCCAATGTGCTGCGGAAACTCCAACTGTGGTGCGGGTTGTCGAACGGCCCGCGAAACGTGGCCGACGGATTAGGCGGCACGCTGTCCCACGTCACGCTCGGCCCGATGTTGTAGCCGTTGTGGTGCGCCCCCACACAGTCGGCGTAGTTGAGCATGCCGGCAGCAATCAGCGCATCCATGTACGAGAAGTCGTCAATGGCCGACACGCGGCCGTCCGGCTCGGTCCAGCCGCCGGTGGGCGACAGCGCGCCGCTGATCACGATCACACCGGGGTCAATGTTCTTGACGGCCTGGTACGTTTGGCGCAGCAGGGTCACGTAGTCGGGCGCGCTGAGGCCGCGCGTCGAAGTCCATTCGCGGTCCAGGTTCTGCTCGTTCCACACCTCGACAGCGTGCACCATGCCGGGGTAACGGCGCAGGATGGCGGTCACGAAGTTGACATAGTCCTGATAATCCGCTGGGGGGCCGTGTTTGCTCAGGTTCACGCCCGGCTCGCGCGCCCAGTCCGGCGCAGTGACGACAGACAGCATCACCTTCAGGCCAAAGCGCGCGGCAGAGGGCATCGTCAAGTCGAGCACTGTCCAGTCATACCGGCCGCGCTCGCGCTCAAAGTCCTCCCACCGCACCTGCTGCTTGTACCACTCCAGGCCCAGCTTTTCGCTCACTTCGCGCATCCACATGTCCTGGTTGTCCGGGTTGAGGTCTAGGCTGTACTGCACCTGGATGCCCAATTGGTAGCGCCGGTCGTCCACGGGCAGCGGCGTTGGCCCCTGAGTAGGAAACGCCGCCGCAGCGGGGGCGTCCTCAGTGGGCGCGAGCGTGGGCGACGCCGCAGCGGCCAGCGCCTGCCGGGTGGGGATGAGCGTGCTGGTGGGGGCCAGCGCGACTGCCGAGTCGTCGGCAGCAGGCGGCAGGGCGATGCTGGCGGCATCAGCCGCAACTGGCCCCTGGCTGAGCGCGCCGTAGGCCACGTAGATGGCGACGAAGGTGCAGGCGCCCAGCAGCGCCGTAATGCCCAGCCAGACCAGCGCAAACGTGCGCACCTGCCTGCGCGTATTAGACGTCCGTGAAACCATAATTGAGCAGTGTCCTTTCCGGCTAGCGCGCGCCGGCTAGCGCGCTGCACGCCGGGCAGCTGCCATCGGCGCGGATCATAGCGTAGCCAGCCATCGGATCTGAGTCGTAACGGGTGAAATCCACATTCCAGACGATCATCAGGCGCACCCGGCCGCTCTGCGACGCCAGCGCAGCCGCCTCGGCCAGCCAGGCCGCGTGCTGCTCCAGCGTCACATTCGACGCCCAACTGAAGAAGGGCGGCAGCGGCGGGTAGCCGGCGCTGGTCAGGTAGCCCAGCTCAGTGAAGCAGATGGGCTTCTGACCGCCGACAATGCTCCAGTACGTGTCGAGCATGCCGAAGAAATAGCGGGTGTAGTAGCCGTCGCGCGGGTCGCCGCTGCGCTGGCTGGGCGGAATGATGCCCTCGTTGTAGTGCGCGCCTACGCAGTCCATCCACTGCAAGCCGCCTGCGTTGACCACGTCGCGCAGCCAGTTGTCGTCGTTCACCACCTGGCCGGGGAAGGCCGCCTCTGCGCCGGTGGGGGCTGGCGCGCCGCTGATCACCATCACGCCGCCGTTGGTGGCCTTGATCGCCTGATAGGCCTGGCGCAGCATGTCGGCATAAGCCGCCCCGCTGATCTGGCCGCGCGGCCACTCGCGATCCAGGTTGGGTTCGTTCCACACCTCGATCGCGTCTGGCCCCAGGGCTGCCACGCCTGCCAGGAACTGGGCGAACTGCTGCACATAGCCTGCGCCGCCGGCTGCCAAGTCAGCCGGCCGGCCCACCACGCCCACCAGCACCTTGAAGCCGCGCGCTCTGGCGTCGTTGATCACGCCGGCTACCGAGCCAGGGTCCTGGCCGGGGCTGTAGCCCACCTGCACCTTCATCCACGTCATGCCGGCCTGGCGCATGGCAGCGGCCGCCCGGTCGCTGGCTGTGCTAGTGACGTGGCCGCCGTACTCGAAGTTGCCCACAACGATGCTGCCCGCCCCCGGCCTAACGGCAGCGCCCCCGCCGCCTGAAGGGGCGGTCTGGGGCTGCGGCGCTGCTGCTACTGGGGCCGGCGTTGCAGTCGGTTCTGGCGTGGGCGTGGGCGTGGGCGGCGGGGTAGGCGTGGCAGTAGGCGCGAACAGCGCCACAGCAGCGCCGCTGCGCGGAATCTCGCCCGCGCCATCTACCACCGCCACGTTGACGGCGTAGTTGCCGTCCGGCGCTTCAATCGTCACCACCAGCGGCTGATTCAGGCTGGTAGTGACCTCGCTCAGCAGGCCGAAAGCGCTCTCGATGCGCCAGCGCAGCGCGAGCTGGCGGTCGGCTGGCGCGTCAGGGATTTGCAGCTTGTAGTTGAGGATGCTCTCCAGCACGCCCGCGCCCAGGTCTGGGGCCAGCAGGTCGGTGAAGGCGACGCCGCCCAGCGCAAAAGGCACGGTGCGATCCATGCGGAAGCGCAGCGCGCCGGAGTCGACCAGCCACACGCGGGCCGCCAGCGCGTCGTCAGCGTCGTAGTACTCAACAAACGGCGTGTTGATGCGCGTGTCATAGCCAGAGACGGCGCGCAGGCCGTCCAGCGCAGCCTCGATAGCGCTGCCCGGCGGCACTGTGCCGCCCTCGCTGAGGTCGGCGGCGATCCGCACGTCGCCCAGGCCGGCCAGGCCCTCGGCGTAGCCGATTGGCGTAAACGCGCCGGCGGCCTCGCGCACCGAACGGGCCGACAGCCCGATCAACACCTTGTAGCGGTCCACCTGGCTGACGGCCCAGCGCAGCATGGCCTCGATGAGCTGATCGCTGCCGGGCGTGTAAGCGCTGGGCGCGGTGGGCAGGTTGATCTGCACGTAGTCCGCCGCCTGCCCCAGCGCTTGCCAGTCGTAAGCGCCGGTGTTCCACACGCCAGCAACGTTGTCCGCCGCCGGCACGACTACGCCCAGCGCCAGGCCGCTGCGATCCATACTCTGGCCCAGCGCTGTCACGAAAGCGGTGAAGGCGTCGCGGCTGTCGGCGGGCAGATCGCGGTAGTCAATGAACACGCCGTCCACGCCGTTGGCGCTGGCGAAGTTGACGATTTCGGTCACATGACGGTCGCGCAGCGCCCGGTTGCTGAGCACGGCCGTCACCGTCTGCGGGTCGAGGGCGCGCGGGTCAATGAAGTTGCGGATCACGGGCATGACGGCGTAGCCAGCGTTGAGGTCCACGCCGGCAGCCAGGCTGCCGGTGAGCGTGCCCTCCAGCGTGGGCTGCAGGCCCGCCGGGGAGACAATCGTGGCAAGCTGCGCCACCTCTGACGACAGCGTCTGCACCACGTCCACAGCGATCAGCACAATCGGCTGCGACGGCGGGGCTGCCTGGAACAGCGCCACATGTTCCGGCACGGCGTCCACTGCGGCCGTCAGCGCCGCGCCTGTCAGGCGTGCCGGCACAAAGCGCCACTCGCCCACCGCTGAATCATAAGCGTAAACGCTCAGCAGATCGGCGCTGCTGCCAGGCGGCACATCCAGCACCAGCGACACCGTCTCCGGCGCGGTGCCAGTGGTCGCGATGCGGTAGACCTGCCCCTGCAGCGCCAGTTGGGGCGGCCGGGCCGCCAGCGCAGCGGCCCACTCCGCGCCGCCAGCGCCGGACTCGAAAGCGCTGGCGTCCAGCGGTTCGATCACCACGCCGAAGCCAGCGCCCGGCGCGTCAGGGTCCACAACCAGGGTCAGGCCGCCGTCCTTTACGGCGTTGGCGTTGGAGTCGAGCATGGCGTACTGCACGCCGAACAGCCGGTTCCACAAGTTAATCGGCGGCAGCAACAGCCCGACCGCCGCCAGCGCAGCCGCCGTCAGCAGCGTCAGCACGGCGGGCAGCCAGCAGCCGCAGCCGGCACGCCGGCGCATCGCGGTCTGCTGCACCGGTGGAACGGGCTGGGTATCTTCACGAACAGGCACTTCTGACATTGACGATCCTCGAAATTCCGGTATTGGCCGCGCCCCGCCCTCGGGCAGGCGAACGAAGGGCGATTATACCCCGCGCTCGCCTGCGCTGTGAAGTTCGTAGTCCAAGCGGTGGTTAGCGGCCCAGCGCCTCGCAAGCCGGACACGATCCGTCCGGCCGGATCATCGCGTAGCCGGCCATTGGGTCAGCGCCGTACTCAGTGAAGTCCACGTTCCACACGATGGCCAGGCGCACGTTGCTGTTTCGCGCAATGGCGATCGCCTGGGCCAGCCAGGCAGCCTGCTGCGCCACGGTCACGTTTTCTGCCCAGGCGAACCCACCGGGCAGCGGCGGATACCCCTCCGGCGAGAGGTAGCCCAGCTCGGTGAAGCACAGCGGCCGCTGCCCGCCGAAGGCGCTGTTGTATGTATCGATCATCGTGCGCAGGTAGCGGGTGTAGTGGCCGCTGTTGCCGCGCGGGTCGCCGCTGGTCTGGTTGGGGCTGACAATCCCCTCGTTGTAGTGAATGCCCAGGCAGTCCATGTAGCTGGCTGCGCCAGCCGCGGCCATCCCGCGGATGAACAAGTCGTCATCGCAGCCGGCCCCGCTGCACCCGCCAAAGAAACCAGTTGGCGCGGGCGCGCCGCTGACCACCAGCGTGTTCGGGTTGGCCGCCTTGATCGCGCCGTAGGCGGCGCGCAGCAGCGCCGTGTAATCGGCCGGGCTGATGCGGCCCGCCGGCCACTCGCGGTCTATGTTCGGCTCGTTCCACACCTCGATCGCGTCGGCGCCCAGGGCGGCCACGCCGCCCACAAAGGCCGCGTAGTCCTCGAAATAGCCCGGCTCGTACAGCTGCGCTGGCAGGCCCACCACGCCGAGCAGCACGCGGAAACCGTTGGCATGCGCCTCGTTGATGATGCCGGCCGTGCTGCTGGGGCTTTGGCCGCGCCGGTAGCGAATCTGCTTCTTCACCCACGTCATGCCCGCCGTGCGCATCGCGCTGACTGTGCGCTCGTTCAGGCTGGCGACGTGACCGCCGTAGCTGAAGCCGCGCACCGGCGCGGTGCTGGCAGACGGGACAGGCGCAGCGCCCTGCGCCGTCTGCGGCTGGGCTGGCGCAGCGGGCGCGCCCGCGCCAGGCTGGATCGCGCCGCCCTCCACCACCGGCAGACCGGCGAACTGCTGACCACTGAGCACGATGAAATCGAGCACAACCCAGCCGCGCGCGCCGTCGGCGGTGCTGACGCGCACCCATCTGCCGTCCGCGCTGCGCCCGTCCACCACCACAGCTTCGTTAAACGCCAGCGTCCGGATAACCGCGCCGTTGGGCGCGGTGCGCAGGTTAACCCCAGCGGCAGTCGTCGTCCGCACTGAGCTGCCGCTGCCGCCAGTCGACACAGCCGGCGGAGCTGCGCTCTGCGCCTGAGCCGGGGGCTGAACCGGAGCCGGTCCCCCCTGCGGCGCGGGCAGCGTGAACGGTGTGTCCAGGTACACCGGGCGCAGGGCGGCGGCCTCTGCCTGGGACAGCGCCAGCGTCTCGATGAACGCCCAGCCCACCTTGCCATCCGGCGTAATCCCGCGCACCCAGGCCCCGCTGAAGGCCTGCCCGTCCAGGCGAATCGGCGTGCCGGGTTCGTACCGGCCCAGGATATTCCATTCCACACCCGGCCCGGCGCGCAGGTTGCCGCGCTGGGCAAACGTCGTCAGCACATCGCTGCTCTGTGCGCTGGCCGCCCCCACCACACTCAGGACAGCCGCGGCCAGCAGCGCCAGCCAGAAACGTCGCATCGTTAACACCTCCCAGCACTATCCAGTACAAACAACAGCGCAAGCGACAGAACGCCCTGGTTCCTGCGTGCGCCACCCGGCTTTTCATACCAGTGCGCCGCATTCTACCCATTGGGCACATCACAAGGCAAGTAAATGCAGCCCCGGGGACTGGTGAAGATCATGGATACAGACGGCGATTCTAAGCGTAGAAAAACCCGCATGTGTCCGCAAAATTTACCAGTCCCCAGCCCCGCCAGATGGCCTGCCCTTCAGAAAAGCCCACCGGCGCAGTAAACTGCCGCTGTAACACAAGGACAAACCACCCATGAGCGGATTCTACGCCACTATCGCCCGCTACTACGACGCCGAGCACACTGACCGCACCGACGATCTAGCGCTTTACAGCGAGCTGGCCGAGGTGTACGGCGGCCCTGTGCTCGACGTGGGCTGCGGCACAGGCCGCGTGCTGTTCCACCTCGCGCAGGAGGGGCACACTGTCTGCGGGATTGACAGCGAACAGGCCATGCTCGACCGCGCGCGGCGCAAGCTGGCCGCCTTTCCGCACCTGCGCGCGCGCGTCACCATGCACCAGGGCAACGTGCTGACTTTCGAGACAGACACAAACTTTAACCTGGTGCTGCTGTCGTACAACAGCCTGATGCACTTTCACGACCAGCCGCAGCAGCTTGCCCTGCTCCAGCGCCTGCGCCGCTGGACTGCGCCCGGCGGCGCGCTGGTGATTGACCTGCCCAACGCTGGCGAGACATTCGCCACCCAAGACAGCAGTGCTCTCACGCTGGAACGCACATTTATCGACTCCGAAACCGGTCACCTCATCATGCAGCAGGCCGTCAGCTACCTGGATCGCGTGCAGCAGCTCATGCACGTCACCTGGATTTACGACGAGATCACCGGCCAGGGGGCGGTGCAGCGCACCGTCGCGCCGGTTGTGTTTCGCTATTTCTTCTACCCGGAGGTGCGGCTGCTGCTGGCGCAGACTGGCTTCGAGGCAGTCGAAGTTTACGGTGACGCCGAACGCGGCCCATTTCAGGACGGCTGCGAGCGCATGATCGTGCTGGCCCGGCCTGTATAGGGCGCGCCATGAACCTGTCAACCTGTCCCCGCCGGTTTATCGTCGGTGTAATCATGCTGCTGTTGACCGCCGGCTGCGCGGCCGACATCCCCACACCCACGCCTACGCGCGCGCTCAGCGGCCCGACGACTGCCCCCACCGCCAATCCATTCTTCGCCGGGCCGCCCACCGAGCCGCCGCCCGACATCGTTGGCGGCCCTGGGCAGAACGACCCCACCGCCGCCGCCCTGCCCAACCAGGCTGCGCTGCCGCCGCTGCCAGTCGGCACAGTGCAGGGGCTGGAGCAGACGGTCGAGCTGGCCGCGCCAGACGGCGCGCTGCTCACCGGCGGGCTGCTGGCGCACAGCGAGGCACGCATGCCCGGTTTGCTGCTGCTGGGGCCGGATCGCCTGAGCTGGGGCGATTTCCCAGCCCGCCTGCACGCCGCTGGCTTCACGGTACTTGTGATGCAGCCGCGCCCGGACACGGCGCGCACCGATATACCAGCTATGCTCGAGGCGCTTGGCAGCGGCATCGCCGACCCGGCGCGCATCGGTGTGATCGGCGCGGGAACCGGCGCTGATGCCACGCTGCGCGGCTGCGCGGCTGCCCCGATCTGCGCGGCTGCGGCGCTGCTCAGCCCGCTTGACCCCGGCCTGACGACTATCCTGTTCCAGTACAACCCGCGCCCGCTGTTCATCGCCGCCAGCATCGAGGATGAGCAGTCCTATGCTGTCGCGCAGGAACTAGAAGCCAATGCCACCGGCGACGCATTTCTCCAGCCGCTGGAGCGCGCCGGGCAGGGCACGGCCATCCTGCAGAACCGCCCCGACGTAGGCGACCTGCTCATCGCCTGGCTCCAGCGCCAGTTTGGAGGGTGAGTGCGTTATAATGCGCTGCGGATGCATGTAGATAAATAGGGAGGCTGAGTGTGGCCGTTCAGACGAAGCTGTACACCGTTGAGGAATACCTCGCATTCTGCCAGCGGCCGGAGAACGCCGAACGGCGGCTGGAACTGGTGGAGGGGGAAGATCGTCGAAGCAGCCCCATCCAGTGTCAGAAATTCAGTCCTTGCTGCACGCATCGCCGGTTTTCTCGTTGGTTATGTGGATGAGCGCGACCTCGGCTACGTTACCGGCGCTGACGGCGGCTTCCAGCTTGGGCCGCGCACCGTTCGTCTGCCCGATGCGGCCTTCATCTCAAAAGAACGCGCCGGTGGGCTGGAAGGGTCGGTGTTCGGCGGCGCGCCCGATCTGGCTGTCGAAGTGATCTCCGAGAGCGAGACACCGCGCGATGTGCTGGACAAAGCCCGCGCCTATCTGGACGCAGGCGCGCAGATGGTGTGGACGGTCTATCCCGACGCGCAGGTGGTGGATGTGTACCGCCGCAGCGCCGACGGCGGCATGATCGTGGACACCATCGGCGCGGACGGCACGCTTTCTGGCTTGCCAGCGTTACCGGGCTTCACGCTGCCCCTGGCCGATCTGTTCCGCTGAAAATGACCTCACCCCGCGCCATGTGACGACTCTGCTTGCTAACTTGCTAAGGTTAGAGAGCGACCCAGCAGGCTGCTGTTTTCAGGTTTACGCCGGTTTGTGCAGTTCGATCTGGACAGGGAGCGTCTGCGGCGCGTCCAGCGAGCTGAAACGCGCAGAGAAATTGAGCATCGTCAAACCGATAATCGCGCCTGTTTTGAGGTCAAGACGCAGCAGGACATCATCGCCGGCTTCTTCTGTGACAGCCGGGCGGGGATCACCAATGCTCAAATACAGCACATCTGTTTCAGTGTCGTAATACATCTGCGTCATCTTGTCCACACCACCCCCGCAGCTGACTGACAACTGATCGCTGACGGCTGAAGACTCACTTACGCGCGCAGCTTCGCCCCCAACTGCGCTTCCGCCGCCTTAACGATCTTCGTGTGCACCTTTGCCACCTCTCTATCCGTCAGCGTGCGGTCGTCGGCCTGATACACCAGGCTGTACGCCAGGCTCTTGTGCCCTTCCGGCACAGCGCCGCCCCGGAACACGTCGAACAGCGTTGCGCTGCGCAGCAGCTCGCCGCCTGCCTTGACAATCACCGCCTCGACGGCGGCGGCAGGCGTCTCCTCTTTCACCACCAGCGCGATATCCTGGTAGACCGGCGGCGTGGTCGGCAGCGCCTTCACCGGGTACATGCCGCTGACGAACCCCAACAGCGCCTCTAGGTCGAACTCAGCCGCCAGCACCGGCGCAGCGGTCAGCTCAAAGGCCTGCGCCACCGCCGGGTGCAGCTCGCCGAACGGGCCGATGTCCACGCCCTGCACGCGCAGCCGCGCTGACCGGCCGGGGTGGAACGCCGGATGCCCGGCAGGAACGTATTCCGCCCCGCCGATGTGCAGGTCGCGCAGCAGTCCCTCGACGATGCCCTTTAGGTCGAAAAAGTCCATGTTTTCCCTGTCTGGGCCTGAGGCCCAGTCGGGGGCGCGGCGCGGCCCAGTGATGAGCAGCGCCAGCCGACGCGGTTCGTCGGGCAGCGGCGCGTCGGGCCGTTTGAGGTACACGCTGCCGATTTCGAACGTCTGCTGGCGGCTGGCGTGGCGGCTGTTGGCGCGGGCGTTCTCCAGCACGCTGATCAGCAGCGTCTGGCGCATGACAGTCTTGTCGGCAGCAATCGGATTGGCCAGCCGTACATAGCGCTCTGGCGGCAGGCCGTCCGCGCCGGGCGGGAAGAGCAGCGCCTCGCGCTCCGGCGAGACCAGCCGGTAGCTGATGTTCTCGCGCAGGCCCAGGCCCACCAGCACATCGCGGGCGCGCTCCTCGTTCTCCAGCGCCAGGTTGGCGCGCTGCTCCGGCATCTCGTCAGCGATCATGGTTTTCGGCAGCCGGTCGTAGCCATAAATGCGCGCAATCTCCTCGATCAGATCGGCCTGCCCTGTCACCGGCTCGTCGCTGATGTCCATGCGGTGATCGGGCACGGTCACGCGCAGCGTTTCGCCCAGCTCTTCGACGGCAAACTCCAGCCGGCGCAGCAGCGCCGCCGCCACCGCCGGCTCAAAATCCACCCCTAACAGGCGGCGAATCTCGCTGACTTTCAGATCAACAACCACTAGCTGCGGCGGCAGCGGATAGGCGTCAATCACGCCTTGGGCCACCGTCCCGCCGCCGGTCTGCCGCATCAGCTCGATGCCGCGCATCACGCCCAGCAGCGCCCGGCTGGGATGCACGCCCCGGCTGAAGCGCACGCCGGCATCTGTTATCACCTTCTGCGACTGCATCGTGCGGCGAATGTTGATGAAGTCCCAGTTGGCCGCCTCCAGCAGCACGTTGCGCGTCTCTGGTGTGATCTCGGTTTCCGCGCCGCCGATCACACCGCCCAGGCTGAGCGCGCCCGCCGTATCGCACACCAGGATGTTGTGCGGCTCAAGCTGCCGTTTGCCCCCGTCCAGTGTCTCCAGCGTCTCGCCTGGCTCTGGCAGGCGCGTGATGATCGTAGGCGGCTGGCCGCCGGCCCGCGCCGCCAGCTTGTCGTAGTCGAAAGCGTGCAGCGGCTGGCCGATCTCGAACGTGATGTAGTTGGTCACGTCTACAATGTTGTTGATCGGGCGCTGCCCCACCAGCTTGAGGCGGCGCTGCATCCACTCTGGCGACGGCCTGATCTCGGTGTCGCGCAGCAGCGCCAGCGTGAAGCGCGGGTTGAGCGCCGGTTCGCGAATCTCGATCGCGGCCTGCCCAGCGATGGGCGGCCCCTCCGCCACAACGTCATACGACGGCTGGCGCAGCGGCTTGTCCAGCAGCGCAGCCACTTCGCGCGCCACGCCCAGAACGCTGAAGCAGCGCGCCAAATTAGGTGTTAGCTCGATGTCGAAAATCACATCGCCCAACACATCCTGAAGCGGCGTGCCTGGCGCGAAACCGCCGGAGTCCGCCATCAGGATGACGCCTTCGTGCTCGTCGCTGATGCCCAGTTCCTTCTCCGAACACACCATGCTGCGGTTGGGGATGCCGCGCAGCGTTTTCTCCTTGAGGATCATGCGCGCCGGCGGGTCAGCGTAGCCATCCCACACCTCCGCGCCCTCAGCGGCAAAGGCCACCCACACCGGCTGTGCCAGCGGCCCCTGATCCCGGTAGGGGAACAGGTTGGTCGCGCCGGTGACGCACTGCTCAGGCTCCGGCCCACCATAATCGACCAGCGCCAGCACCAGCCGGTCGGCGTTGGGGTGCGGCTTCACTTCGCGCACCGCGCCCAGCAGGATTTTGTCGCGCGCCCACACCAGATGATCGGAGGCCGGACGGCGCACGCCGGGGATGCGGTTCTGCGGCACGCCGATATAGCGTAGGCTGCCCACCTCCAGCCCCGCCAGCGTCAGCCGTTCGGCCAGCGCCTCCGCCGGGATGTCAATCTCCACAAACTCTTTCAACCATGACAGCGGTACAAGCATGATCCTCTTTCCTCACTGTTCTATAAACCTGTCTCACCCTCCCAGACTATCCCCTGGTTCATCTCACACTCTGTCCCTTTCTCCATATGGGAGGGGGTGCAGAATAGCTGAGGAAAGTCCTCTCTCCGTTGGGAGAGGAGATCAAGGGGTGAGGTTCAGCAGTGGCGTTTTCCTACCCACCCCCCAGCGCGCCGAAAATGACCGACGCCGCCAGCAGCGCCAGCGCGGTGTTGAACACCGTCGCGCCTACGTACACGGCCACCGGCTTCCAGCCCATCGCGCGGATCGCGCCGGGCGCGAACTCCACGCCGATGCACACAAACGCCAGCGCAAACGCCCACTGGCCGGCGCGCTCGATTTCTTTGGCGATCCCCGGCGTGAACGCGCCCAGCGTCGCCAGCGCGCTCACGATCACAAAGCCAATGACGAACTTGGGGAAACGCTGCCAAATCGCCGCCGGGCGGGGCCGCTGGCCTTTGCCGCCCTCAACCACGACGGCAAAATACAGCGCCAGCGCGAACGCCACAAAGCCGATCAGCACGTTCTGCGCCATCTTGACCACAGCGGCTACTTCCTGTGCCTGCTGGCTGTGCATCGTGCCCGCGCCCACCACCGCTGCCGTCGTGTCAATGTTGCCGCCGAACCACGCCCCCGCCACCTGCGGCGACAGGCCCATCGCGTCGGCTAACACAGGCATCAGCACCATCAGCGGGATGGCCGTCAAGATGACCAGCGCCGTGATGTACGTTACCTCTTCTTTCTTCGCCATGACCGCGCCCGCCGCCGCAATGGCCGCCGACACGCCGCAGATAGACACAGCGGCGGCCATCACCGCCTTAAGCGTCGCCGGCAGCCGCAAGCGCCCTGCCAGCCACCACGTAAAGAAAAACACCGATGTCACCAAGACAAGAGCCTGCACCAGCCCGGCCACACCGGTTGCCAGCAGGTCGCCCAGGCTGACGCGCACGCCGAGCAGCACTAACCCGATCTTGAGGAAGAACTCGGTGCGAAAAGCGGGCCGCACACGCCCGTAGATTCGAGCCAGCCGCAGCAGGCCGTTGGCCGCCAGGCCGATCAGCACGGCCGTCAGCGGGTACTCCAGCGGGTTGCGCGCCACACCCTGCGCCTTGAACGCATCGGCAATCAGCCGGTCAAGCTCGGCTACCAGCACGGTAAGCGCCAGCAGCAGCGCGAATCCGGCGATCAGCCCCAGGCGCGATGCCTGCGCTGCGCTTGAAGACGCAGAGGCGGAGTCGAGCTTCTTGGTTTGTGTGATGGTCATCGTTCAGCCGCTCCTTTCTGTCTCAGCGCGCAAACCAACCAAACAGCGGCCAGGGGATGGCGCTGTCGCGCTTAAGCGTCAGCACCACTTCCCCGGCGCAGGCGTTCGCCAGGGTGAGCCGCGGCTGCCCATCGTCGGCAGCAGCCGTCTCCAGCGTGACTGCGCCGTCACGGCAGGCGAAAGTATACACGCTGCTCGCTGCCAGCGCCGACACCGCACCGGCGACATCTACCCTGTCGCCGTCCAGCGTGGCGCTGGTTTTCCAGCCGCTCGCCGCCGGGGCGGACATCTCTACCGTCGCGCCGTTCGCCGCTTTCAGCGTCAGCGTTTGCGGGCCGGGGCCGATCAGCCCCAGGCCGATCGCGGCAGCGATCGCCAGCCCGATCAGCGTCGCCTGCCAGTCCTCCGACAATCGGGATAATGAGAGCGTAAAAGGCTTCATCTTTTCACCTCGTCCGTTCATTCCTGCGGACTCTCATTATCAACCCGTTCGGGTGTTTGCCGCGTTTAGCTTTCCCCGCGCGCGCTCAGAACTGTTCCAGGAAGCGCAGATCGTTGCCCCAGAAATAGCGGATGTCGGTGATGCCGTGCTTGAGCATCGTGGCGCGCTCCGGCCCCATGCCGAAGGCGAAGCCTGTCCACACCGCCGGATCGTAGCCGCCGCTGCGCAGCACGAACGGGTGCACCATGCCCGCCCCAGCGATCTCCAGCCAGCCGGAGTACTTGCACACGCGGCAGCCCTCGCCGCCGCACAGGAAACACTCCACGTCCACTTCGATGCTCGGCTCGGTGAACGGGAAATAGGACGAGCGGAAGCGCACCTGCGCCTGCGGGTTGTACATGCGCCGCGCGAACTCGGCGATCGTGCCCTTGAGGTCGCTCATGCGGATATTGCGCCCAATGGCCAGCCCCTCGACCTGATGGAACTGTACCTCGCTGCGCGCCGTGATCTGCTCGTAGCGGTAGCACATGCCCGGCAGAATGACGCGGATCGGCTTTGTGCCGTTCTCGCCTAGTGTGCGCATGGCGTGAATCTGCCCCGGCGAGGTGTGTGTGCGTAGGATCACGTCTGGCTCGGTGGTGTAGAACGTGTCCTGCATGTCGCGCGCTGGGTGGTGCGGCGGGAAGTTGAGCAGTTGAAAGTTGTACTCGTCGGTTTCCACGTCACGGCTGCTGAACACCTGGAAACCCATCTCTGCCCACACCGCGGCGTACAGGCGCAGCGTGCGCGTCGAGGGGTGCAGCCCGCCGCTGGGCCGCGCCCGCCCAGGCAGCGTAATGTCCACCGCGCCTTCTTCCAGGTCGCGCGCCAGCTCCTGCTGGCGGATCAGCGCCTCACGCTCGGCCAAGGCCGCCTCCAGCAGGTTCTTGACCTCGTTGGCGCGGCGGCCAAACGCTGCCCGCTGCTCTGGCGGGAGCTGGCCGGTGCTGCGCACCAGCAGCGTCACGCTGCCTTTGCGCCCCAGGTACTTCGCCTCCCAAGCGGCTAGGGCAGCACTGCTGGTCACGGCCTCCAGTTCAGCGGCAGCCTGCCGGTACTGCGTTTCAAGCTGTTCGAGCATGTGATAGTCTCCAGTCGTCAGTCTTCAGTCGTCAGCAAGACCCGGTTGCCCGCTGACCATTGTTGGCTCTCAGCCTCTGCGCCGATTTATGTTCAACTTTGCGATCAGACCGTTGAGCATTCTTTTGATCTGTTCGATATGTTGCGACAACACCTGATACTGTGTCTCGCCAAGCCATTCCAGGTCACGCGCCAAAAGAAGCTGGTACTCCACTTCGTGAGCAGAGCCAAGCGCAATTTGCAGGAAACGCACCATTTCCGAGTCACTTCCCCGTCCGCTGCCCTCCGCAATATTGGACGGGATCGAAATTGCTGCCCGCCGTAACTGACTCGTCAGTCCGTAGATCTTCTCTTTCGGAAAGCCACTGCTTGCGCGGTAAACCGACAGCGCCAATTGGTGCGACTTTTCCCATACTGCGAGCCTGCGATAATCGCCCATCCGCTTCACTCCATCAAATTTCAGTTGTCAGCAGGAAAGGGCGCTCTAGTTCATTCTCTCTACAACTGCTTTCGGCTGACGACTGTTGACTGAAGACTGACGACTAAACAAAAAACGCTCCCGTCCCTACAGCTGTTCAGGGACGAGAGCGTTCGATCAGCTCCCGCGGTACCACCCTGCTTCCCCGCGCAGACGCGGAGCGCTCGTTCGTGCCCGCTAACGCTGGGCTGGCGGAGCAGACTACTGGACACCCGCATGCGCGGGCGCGTTCACCCGTCAGCTCAGGAGTGAATTTCGCGGCAGCGGCCTGCCCAGGCTTTCAGTCTACGGCCTGCGGCTCCCTGAAGGCGCGGGGACCGCGAACTGTCTCCGTCATCGCCTTTGACTGCTCTACTATACGGCACGCCGCCGCGCCCTGTCAAGGCGCGAACCCTCGTGAACTGTACGCAGCTGTTAAGCGCAGCAAACATCCCAAAAAGCCTCTTGACACCTTTCCCGAACTGTGCTAAGTTGGCGGAGATTGTGAAAGGTGTATTCCATGCCCGAGTCTGTCAAGCTTATCGAAGCAGGAGCCGTTTACTCCCGGCAGCAAGCTGCTGAGGCACTGGGGATCAGCCTGAGCACCCTCAAGCGGCTGATCAAAAACGGCCACCTCCGCGTAAGCAAACCTCATGGAATGCGCCGCGTGTTCATCACTGGTGAGAGCATTCTGGAAATGCTGAACGAAACCACAGTGGAGCGGGGTGCGTAGAGATGGTTTACAACTGGTGGTTGGCTGCGCCTGACAACAGCATACTGCCATCTCGTCTCCGGTTCGCGGCCGGCATCCGCCCGTTCGCCGCCGTTGGCGGCCCAATCGGGGCGAGCTTGATGAGGGGAGCAGTGCGCCTGGCGCCCGTCACAGGCGATCGGTTCGGCATGCTGCGTCAGTTTCACCGATGGAGGTCGTGTACTTAGCACCAGGTGACCTCCTGGCCCGGCTGAGTTTGCTGGAAGGGCGTGAGACTGACGGTTTTGGAAGCTCACGCCCTTTTTATTTGTCTGTATGACCTGCACAAAGCGAGGTTCATCAAAATGGGACAGACACACCAGCACGCGGCCCAGACCTATTTCATAGACCCCCGGCTGGCAGCAGCTTTTGACCTGCTCGATGAGCTGCACACCGCCGCCAGCGAGGGCGAACTGGGCTTGTTCACCCCGATGAGCACAAGCGAGATCGTGGGTTGGCTGCAGGAGTTCGTGTACACGGCCCAGGAGGCGCTGGTGGAGATCGAGAAGCGCAGCGCGCCGCCCCCGCCCCCGCATCTGCGGTTGGTCAAGTAGGCTGCGCCGGCCAGCCCGCACACAGGCGCGCTGGGAACCTTTGCCCGGCGGGCCGCGTCTCTCTTGGAGGACGGATATAAATCCGGCGCAGCGAGGATTGGAACAATTGGGAGGGCAGCAGGCCAGAGAGGATGATACCGTGAACGCCCATGCATGTGATGCGTCATCGGCTTCGCAGCCAGCGCCCCCCTCAGCGATGAGCGCGGTGGTCCTGGCCCACTTATTCCATAGGATACAACCGTGATCTGAAAGCAGCATCACCGAGCGCGATTTGCTGGAATAACACGCAAACTGGAACACCAACGCGAGGGGACATCTTTACTCGGTAACACACAAGCAGCATTTATCTACCAGCGGGGAGGCGATGCGCGCAAATGGGTGTTGGCTCCGCCTCCCCGCCTCGAAACACCAGGCAAAAGCACAGACGAGCTTCCTGACAACCCGTTTTGTTTGCGCCTGAGCGCCGCCAAAAGCGCCCCTCCTAACATCTCCTTAAACCCTAGTTAGACAAAATAGGATATAATGCCTGTGAAATATAACGCAAAATGGTTCCTCGTTACCCGAGGGAGGCGCGATGTCATCAAGCCGCGTATTGCTGCTTAACGGCAGCACGTGGGAACCCCTCTCCGTTATCACCGTCCCGCGTGCCATCAACCTCGTCCTGGCAGACAAGGCCGTCGTCGTCGAACAGAGCGGCCAGTTCCTCAAGACAGTTCGCGACAAATACCCTATCCCCTCCGTTATTGCCCTGCGCACCTACATTAACGTTCCGCGCCGCCGCGCTCACTGGAGCCGCAAAGGCGTGCTCATTCGCGACAATTACACCTGCATCTACTGCGGCGTGCAGCCCGGCAGCGTGCAGCGCGGCAGGGTGCTGGTCAAGAGCGATTTCACGGTGGATCACATCCTGCCTCGCTCGCGCGGCGGCAAAGATCAGTGGACCAACACCGCCTGCGCCTGCTACGCCTGCAACCACCGCAAAGGCGACCGCCTGCCCAATGAGGCCGGCATGAAGCTGGGCTGGGAACCCAAGACCCCGCGCACCAGCTACCTGGTGATCGCTATCGGCAACGGGCCGGCGGCGTGGCGCCAGTACATCGAAATAGATAACTAACCAGCCCGCTCTTCTCTGCCAGGCGTGTTCCTCGCCAAGCGCGGCGTGGGCCTGCTGTTCCTTCGCTCATGTTTAGGCATAACACTCGCTGCCGATCTTCCCAATCTGCAACATCTGCGCGGCTTTCTCGTATTAGCAGGTGACTGCGCACACTGTTTCTGGGCGCGCGCCAGCCGCCCAGCGCCCAGCCCACACCACATTGTTGGAGAAAACACGCATGCAACAAACACTTGTTGAAGCTCATGGCCTGACAAAAATCTTCAAACGCCCCGATGGCTCTGAAGTGCAAGCCGTCAAGGGCATAGACCTCGCTATTTATAAAGGCGAGATTTTCAGCCTGCTCGGCCCCAACGGCGCCGGCAAGACCACTACGATCTCGATGATCAGCGGTCTGCTCACACCCTCGCGCGGCGACGCCCTCATCGGCGGCCACTCCATCACTAAAGCGCCTATGGCCGCCAAGCGGCTGCTGGGCGTCGTCCCGCAGGAAATCGCCCTTTACCCCACCCTCACCGCCCGCCAGAACCTGGAGTTCTTTGGACGGATGCAGGGGATGCGTGGGGCAGAGCTGGCGCGCCGCGTGGACGAGGTGCTCGATTTCATTGACCTGACCGACCGCCAGAAAGACCGCGTGGAGACGTTCTCCGGCGGCATGAAGCGCCGCGTTAACATCGGCGTTGGCCTGCTGCATCGGCCCCAGCTCGTCTACATGGACGAGCCAACGGTTGGCATTGACCCGCAGAGCCGCCGCCGCATCCTCGACACCGTGCAGAGCCTGCGCGACGAGTACGATATGACCGTGCTCTACACCACCCACCTGATGGAAGAGGCGCAGGAACTGAGCGACCGCGTCGGCATCATGGATCACGGCGAGATCATCGCGCTGGGCACTGTGGGCGATCTCGTCCAGCAGGTGGGTGAACAGGACCGGCTGGTGTTCAACGTTGGCATGCAGACGGTGGATGACGGGTTCGTTGAGCGCATCCGCCAGCAGGTCCCCGGCATCACACGCGCCCTGTACGACCCGCCAGGCGAGGACGGCGAGGAGAAAGCCAACGACAGCGGCCTGTTGATCGTCTACGCCGCGCGCGGGCGTAAAGCGCTGGCCCATATCATCCAGATGATGACTGAGGCCGGCCTGGAGATCAACTCCGTGCAGGTGCGCGAGCCAGACCTGGAAGCGGTGTTCCTGCACCTTACCGGGCGAGCGCTGAGGGATTGAGCCATGCGCAAAGTGTGGGCTATCGCTTGGAAAGACATGTACAGCACGTTTACCAACCGCGGCCTGCTGGCGATCATGTTCGCCGCGCCGCTGGCCCTGGCCACCATCATCTCGCTGGCGTTCGGCGGCACCGGCAGCGCCGGCATCAGCGACATTCCCGTCGCCATTGTCAACCTAGACGCCGGCGACCCGGACACCGGCTTCAACGGCGGGGCGATCCTCGTCAGCGCGTTCGTGCCAGCCCCAGAGGGCGCGGCCGCGAGCGAAGCGCCAAGCCCCGGCAGCGCATGCCCGGCGGAGGAAAGCGCCAGTTCAGACGCCGCCGGTGTCTCGCTGTTCGATCTCACCAACGCTGTTGAACTGGACGACCCCGCCGCTGCCCGCGCCGGCGTGGACGACGGAACGTACACGGCAGCAGTCATCATCCCGGCTGACTTCAGCCGCAGCGTCGTCTACTCGCCGAACAAGCGCGAGATCGCGCCGGTCCCAATTGAGGTCTACGGCAGCGCCGGGCGGCCCATCACCGCCGGCATCGTCCGCAGCATCGTCGAAAGTATCGCCAACCAGATCATCGTCGGCTACGTGTCGGTGGCCGCCACTGTCGAGACAACCCTGGCACGCGCGCCCAGCCCGCTCGTCGGCGGGGCGCAGGCGGCCGCCCTGAGCAGCAGCGAGGCCGCCCAGCGGGCGTTCGCCTGCGCCTTCAGCCCGGCCTACAGCGCCATTGCGATTGACCAGCAGACCGTTGGCCAGACCGGCCTCACCAGGAACAACCTGCTGGTGTCGTTCGGCTCGGCGCAGGCGGCCTTCTTTGCGCTGTTCACGGCGTCTGCCGCCGCCGCCAGCATCCTGGAGGAGAAGCGCGACGGCACGCTTTCGCGCATCCTGGTGACGCCCACCTCGCGTATCACGTTCATGCTGGGCAAGCTGATCGGCACGTATGCCCAGGTGCTGGTACAGATCGCTTTCTTGATCGTGGGCTTCACCATCATCGCCAGCCTGCTGGCCGGCCAGCTCACCCTGCTGTGGGGCAACGACTGGCTGAGCCTGCTGCTGCTGGTGCTGGCCACGGCGCTGAGCGCTGCCGGCGTGGGCATGATCGCGGCGGCAGTGGGCCGCACCGCCGAACAAGGCCAGATCATCGGCGGCGTTATCGCCATGCTGATGGGCATCCTGGGCGGGGCGTTCTTCAACCTGGCAGCGCTGGGCGATCTCGAAATCTTCACGCGGCTCTCGATCGTCCGCTGGGGATCGGAGGGCTTTGCGCGGCTGGCGGCTGGCCAGGGCGACGTGCTGGCCAACGTCGTCGTGCTGGCGCTGCTGGGCGCGGCTTTTTTTGGCATCAGCCTGTACGCTTTCTACCGCCGGCAGGATATTTGAGGGGGCAGCCATGTACAAGACACTCAGCGTCACACTCAACGAACTGCGCCTTGAATTTCTCGACCGCAGCATCTGGCTGCAGCTGGTTATCATCCCCTGCTTGCTGATCTTCTTCGTGGGCCTGGCCAACGGCGGCTTCGGCGCTCAAGCGCCCGACCCGCGCGTGCGCGTGGACCTAATAGACAACGATGGCAGCGCTTTGTCCGCTCAGCTCGTCGCTGCGCTGCGCGCCGTGGCCCCCAACCTGGTGCTGTGCCCGGCGGACAACGACGCAGACGACTACTGCCAGCTCGAAGGCCAGGCGCTGACAGAGGAAAGGGCGGCCCGGCGTGTTGAAGGGCAGACAGCGGCAGCGGCCATTGTCATACCGGCTGGCTTCGGCGAGCGGGCGCTCAGCGGGCAGCCGGTTCAGATCGTCTACCAGTCGCGCAGCCTGCCCGGCCAGGCCAACCCGGCGCTGCAGGCGCTGCAGGCAGCGGCGCAGCGCGTCGGCGGGGCAGCTGCCGCCGCTCGTGTGGGCGCCGAGGCAGCTGCTGACATCGTCACCGATGTCGGTTTTCAGCAGGCTGTCTACGACTACGCTGCGGCGCTGCTGGCCGAGCTGCCGCCGGCTGTCAGCTTCAGCGCCGGCGGCGAGGCTGGCGGTCAGAGCGCGTCCGGCTTCAGCCAGTCCGTGCCTGGCATCGGCAGCATGTACGTGATGTCCATTGTGCTGGTGGGCGTCGTGGGCTTTGTCAAAGAGCGCAGCAACTGGACGTTCCAGCGCCTGATGATGATGCCGGTGCGCCCGGCGCAGATCGTCGCCGGCAAGATGCTGGCGCGTTTCGCCCTGGGCCTCATCATGTACGCGGTGGCGTTCGGCTTCGGCGCGCTGCTGGGCACGCACTACGGCAGCGCGCCGCTGGCGCTGCTGCTGGTGATGGCTGCCTTCACGCTGTGCTGCACCGCGATCACGCTGCTGCTGACCTCCGTGATCCACAGCGAACAGCAGGCCGGCGTGACGCTCAACCTGCTCGTGCTTATCGCCGCGCCGCTGGGCGGCGCGTGGTGGCCGCTGGAGATCGTGCCGCCCTGGATGGCCACCATCGGCCACATCTCGCCCATCGCCTGGGCAATGGACGGCTTCAACACCGTTATCTTCTTCGGCGGGGGCGTGCAGGACGTGCTCGTGCCCGTGGCGGTGCTGCTGGCGATCAGCGCCGTGATCTTCGCCATCTCTGTGCGCCGCTTCCGCTACGATTAAATGCGCGCCTCACCCCCATCCCGCGCAGCAGGATGGGGGGTGAGGTCTCTAAACGAGGTTGCCCCTGCCCCTGAATCCTCTATAATAACCGCCTGTTTGTGTTGGCTTACCGTTAGCCCGCCTGATGCTCTTACACCGTCTCCAGCGCGCCCTGCGCCGCCTGCCCGCTCTGCTCATCCTCAGCCTGATGATGCTGGTGCTGCTCCAGCGTTCCGTCGTGCCAGTTGGCCAGGTGTGGGCCGCTGCCGCTATTATTGTGCGCGAGCACCAGTTCGATTACGTGGGTTGGACTTTCGGCGCGCTGGGGGCCAAACTCGACGCGGCGCTGTTCGGCCTGCACCCCTTTATGGACGAGGCCGCGCGCACGGCGTATGTCCGCGCCTACATGGCCGATCTGGCCCGCGCCCAGGCGCTGGACGCGCGCATCAATGCCGCTTTCAGCGACCCTGCCTCGCGCGACCCGCTGGCCGCCACCGCCGGCCTGCGCGCCGAGCGCGACGCCTTGCGCGCCGACCTGCAGGCGCGCCAGACGCTGGTCGAGAGCATCCTGGAGGGCCAGGTGTCAGCGGTGCTGACCGAGCAGGGCTTCGGCCTGCTGGGCCAGGTTCTGCCGCCGGTGAGCATGCGCTTCACGCAGGTCCCCAACCTGCTGGTGGTGTCGCCGCGCGATGAGATCCGCTTCGACGTCTCAATCAACCTGGACCCGCTGCCAGTAGACCAGATCGCTGCGCTGGAGGCGGAGATCGAGGGGGCGCTGGGCGTCTCGGCGCTGATCGTGCCGCTGGGCGGCATCGCCCTCTACCCTGCCATGATCCTGGAGACGCCGTCCATCCCCTGGGCGGCGGACGTGTTCGCCCACGAGTGGCTGCACCACTACCTGTTCGCCTTTCCGCTGGGGCTGGCCTACTTCAGCGGCGAGGGCTTCGCCAGCGAGACGCGGGCCATCAACGAGACCACCGCCAGCGTTTTCGGCGGCGAGATGGGCCGGCTGGTGCTGGCGCGCTACTACCCCGATCTCGTGCCGCCAGAGCCAAGCCCGCCCGACCCTGACGCGCCGCCTCCCCCGCCGCCCGCCTTCGACTTCGGCGCGGAGATGGATCGCACGCGCCGCCGCGTGGACGAGCTGCTGGCGGCGGGCCAAGTCGAAGAAGCGGAAGCCTACATGGAGCAACGGCGGCAGGACTTTTACGCCAGCGGCTACCCCATCCGCCGGCTGAACCAGGCCTGGTTCGCCTTCTACGGCGGCTACCAGGCGGGCAGCGGCGGCACGCCCGGCGCGGGCGGGGCCGACCCTATCGGCCCGGCAGTGGAGGCGATCCGCGCTGACAGCCCCTCGCTGCGCGACTGGATCGTGACGATGCGCGGCATTACCACCCGCGACGAGCTGCTGGCCGTCCGCGACGCGCTGGCGGGCCAGTCTGTGTTACAATTGCCGTAGTAAGTATCAGGGGCTGCCGATGGTCGCGCGTACCAGATACACGCCAGCAGAATTTGAACGCTTCGTCAGCCTTCCGGAGAATGCGGAGCGGCGGCTGGAACTCGTCGAAGGGGACATCGTCGAAGTGGTGTCCAGCAGCTATTCGTCCGAGACTGCCGCCAATCTGCTCGCTGAAATCCGGCTGTTCACCAAGGTTCACAAGCTGGGCCGCGTGACCGGGGCCGATGGCGGCTACGTCGTCGGCGGTGAGCGTTACATTCCCGATGTGGCCTTCATCTCGTTCGCGCGCCAGCCAGAACCGTCGCACGCAGCGTACAATCCACAACCACCTGATCTAGCTGTCGAAGTGCTGTCACCATCGGACGAAGCCGCCGTGCTGCGCATCAAGATCGTCAACTATCTGCGAGCCGGAACAGCCGTGTGGCTCGTTGACCCCACCCGACAGACCGTTGAAATCTACGCCCCCGATGCCGCGCCGCGCACCCTGACCGCTGATGACATGCTCGACGGCGGCAGCATCCTGCCCGGCTTCACGCTTGCGGTGAAGGACATTTTCCCCGAATAACGCTCACACCAGCGGCAGATCGCCCGCGCCGTAGATTTTCCCCGGCTGGATAACCACCGGCGCGCCCACGTCTACAGCGGCGAACAGGTCGTAGTGCGTGGCCCCGGTGACGCGCACCGGCACGATCTCGCCCGGCGGCAGCTCGCCCTCGACGATCACATAGCCGTCAATCTCCGGCGCGTCGCGATAGCTGCGCCCCAGGCTAAGCATGTCGCCGGTCGGCTGGCCGTCCTCGTCCTCGCCCGCGCCGTGACCCTCCACCAGAATATCGAGCGTTTTGCCGACAAACGCCTGGTTTTTCGCCAGGCTGATCCCCTGCTGAAGTTCCATCAGCGCATTCCAGCGGGCGTCCTTCACGTCGTCGGGAACCTGGCCGGGCAGCGTCGCGCTGGGCGTGCCGATCTCGTAGGAATACTTGAACGCCCCCACGCGGTCAAATTGCAGGTCGCGCACGAACTGAAGCAGCCCGTCGAACTCCTCGTCTGTCTCGCCAGGGTAGCCGACGATGAACGTCGTCCGCACCGCCAGGTCGGGGATCGTCGCCCGCAGCGCCGCCAGCGTCTCGTACACCCACTCGATCTTGGCCGGGCGCTTCATGCGCTTGAGCGTCTCGCGGTGGCCGTGCTGGAGGGGAATATCAAGATAGGGGAGCACCTGTTTGTGGCGGGCCATCGTCTCCATCAGGCGCGGCGTCACATAGCCGGGATAGGCGTACATCACCCGGATCCAGGGGATGCCCGGCGCGGTTGCCACGATCGCGTCCAGCAGATGGGCCAGCCCATCCTTCAGGCCCAGGTCGTAGCCGTAATCGGTGGTATCCTGCGCGATGAGGATCAGTTCCTTGATGCCCTGCGCCTCAAGCTGGACAGCTTCGCGCACAATCGCCTCGATGGGACGGCTGACCGCTGTCCCCTTGATTTTCGGGATGGCGCAGAAGGCGCACGGGCGGCGGCAGCCGTCCGCGATCTTGAGATAGGCGCTGGCCCCCTGGACGCTGGCGCGCAGCACGCCGCGCTCATCCAGGCCGACAACCTGCGCCTCAGTGGGCAGGTGATAGAGCGGCTCTGGGTGCGCGCGTTCGCGCAGGCGCGACACCAGGTCGAAAATGTCCATCCAGCGCCGTGTGCCGATCACGCCGTCCAGCCCCGGCACAGTCTGCACCAGGTCCGCCCCATAGCGCTGCGACAGGCAGCCGGCGGCGATCACCATCTGACCCGCGCGCTTGTTCTCTGCCAGCGCGCGCAGCGTCTCCAGCGATTCTTGCTTGGCGGCGTCAATAAAGCCGCAGGTGTTGACGATCAGCACTTCGGCGCGGCGCGGATCATCGACTCCGGCCATGCCGTTCTGACCGAGCACCTGGGCCATGCTCTGCGCGTCTACTTCATTTTTCGAGCAGCCCAGGTTGAGCAGGTAGTAGGTGTTGCGGCGCGCTTTCATGCAGACGTCAGGTTCCCTCTTTCGTTGGCGGCGGATTGGGCTGGGTGACGCGCGGCGGCAGAATGGCCGTCGGCGACGGCGTGGGCGTGATCGAAGGCGTGAGCGTGACGGTGGGCGTGTCGCTCGGCGTCGGCGTGACCGACGGCGTGAGCGTGACGGTGGGCGTGTCGCTCGGCGTGGGTGTGATCGTCGGCGTGTCGCTCGGCGTCGGGCTGGGGCCGGGCGTGCTGGTGGGCGTCAGCGCCTGAATGAGCGCGCCCACGTCAATGTCGGGCGTTGGGCTGGGTGTGTTGGTGAACTCCGGCGTCGGGTCGAAGCCCGGCCCGGAACGCACGCTGACGCCGTCCTGCGTGAACACGATGTCTACCTTCTGCCCGCGCCCGCCGAACGACCCCTGTGGTCGCCCGTTCCACGTCACCAGCAGCGCCTCGGCGTTGCTAGCCGTCACCGCCACCTGGGTAGCCGCCGGGAACTCCAGCACGTCGCCGGGCCGGACAATCCCTGTGTAGCGCTCCTGCCCGTCGGATTCGACGCGCAGCCAAGAACGCTGTGCCGCGTTGATCGTCACCAGCACGCCCCGCCCAGAGTACACCTGCTCCGGTCGCGGCACAGGTGAAGGCCCAGGCAGCGGCGTGAACGTGGGGAACACCGTCACCGGCGTCGCTTCCGGAAGCTGGAGCAGCAGGCCCGGCGCGAGCGCCTCCGGCGGGGCAGCATCCGGCGGGCTTTGCAGCAGCGCCGCCGCCACGTAAACGATCACGCCGACCGACACCACCGCCACCAGCGCCAGCGCCAGCCGGTTGAGCAGCCGGGCGCGGCGGCGGGCGCGGCGGTCCGCCTGCTCCATGAGCGAGATAGGCGGCAGTTTGGGATGGGTATCGGTGACCCTGCGCGGCAGGATGGCTTCCGGCGAGCTGGTCTGGCGCTTGGCGGATTTACGGCTGGCGCGGCGCTCGCGGCGCTGCTCTTCGAGTTTTGCTGCTTCGTAGTGCTGTAGAACGCGCTCTTCATCTAAGCCGAGGTAGCGGGCATAGTTGCCGATAAAGCCGCGTATCTGCACCGGCGAGGCGTCTATCACGTTGAAGTCGCCCAGCTCGAACGCCTCCAGCACGCGCCGGCGGATGCGCAGCGTGCGCTCAGCGTCCTCCAGGGTCAGTTCTTTCGCTTCCCGCGCTTCCCGCAGATAGCGGCCTAGGGCCAGTGCGTCCATTCCGCGCCGTTCCCCTGCCTAATGCAGCGCGACCCCAGCGCGGCGTTGCGCCGGTGGGGCCGCTGATGAGTCGCGCTTGGCAGCCAGTTCAGGCTTTGTCGGTGTCCGCCGCAGCCTCGGCAGCGGGGACAGCCTCGGCCGCCGGCGTCGCTTCAGCGCTGAGGGCCTCGCCAGCCTGCGCGGCGGCGCGGCGTGCCAGAAACTCCGCCAGCTCCTGCTCGCGGACGATGATCACTTTCAGCACCGGCGCCACTTCAGTGCCCAGCCGCACCGGGACCTCGTGCGTGCCCACTTCGCGCAGCGGCTGCTGGCTGATGCGCCGGCGGTTGATGTCCACGCCGGTTTGTTCGAAGAGCGCCTGGGCGATCTCTGCTGTCGTGACTGAGCCGAACAGCTTGCCGGTGCTGGCGGCGCGCCGGCCAAACACCAGCTCCACGCCGTCAATCCGCCGGCCCAGCTCGTTGAGCTGCTGCTCTAGGGCAGCGCGGCGGGCTGCGGCCTGCTCGCGCAGACGGGCAGCGCGCTTGAGTTCGCTGGGTGTGGCCTTCACCGCCAGCCGTTTGGGGAACAGGTAGTTGCGGGCGAAGCCATCGGCCACGTCAATCACTTCACCGGCGACGCCGTGTTTGTACACATAATCCAGCAGAATGACCTTCATCGCGTCATGCCCTTTTTCGCGCTCGCGGCGTTTGTCGTCTTGTACACAATCGCGCCATTATAAACAGCCCCAGCAGGCCTGCCAAGTGTTAATCAGCGTTTTAACGTCGCCAGTGAATCCCCGCAACTTCGCCCACGGTTGCGCGTATAATAAGGGTGAGAACACAGTAAGGAGCTGGGAACAAACATGACAGACGACAACGGCAGCGAGAAGACAAAAGCCGAGCAGGCCAAGAAAGCCGCTCGCAAGGCAGTAGACGAGGTGACGGCCCAGGTGGAGGAGACCGCCGAGGCCGCTAAGGGGCCGTTCGACAAGTTCGTGGAGCACGAACGCCAGGCGCTGCGCGAAGCCGGCAAGGCGATCGAGGCGCTGCTGCCAGAGAAGTTCTGGACGCACGGGCGCAAGGCCCTGGAGGAGTTCTCCAGCGGTGTGCAGGTGCTGGCCGACGCCGTCATCACCGAGCTGGAAAAGATGAGCAAGCAGATCGAGAAAGAGGCTGAGGACGCTGATCGCCCCTCGACCACTGGCCCGGCCAAAGTCAAGGTTGAGGTTGAGTAGCTGTCACTTGCAGCCGCAGCACAGCGGCAGATGTGGGCAGAAAAACGCCGGCCGCTCTGGGTTACACGAGCGGCCGGCGAATGTTTACCGCTGAAACGGCAGGTTAGTACTCTACAACCGGAAGCTCGCAGTTGCAGCTCACCGGCTCAGGGAAGGTAACGCCCATGGCCTCTGCCATCGCTAACGCGATGTCTTCCAGGTGAATGTTGCCCACCAGCATCTCAGAGCCGGGGCCGCTGGAAAAAGCGAAGACCGGCCCAGCCGTGTGGGTCCAGCTTGACCAGCCGATCTGAGCGCCGGCACTCTGGCTGTGGCTCATGACATACTGCAGCCAGTTGCTAACGTAGCCCTCTGCCGCGTCAAATGCCATGAAGCCGGTCGCGCCTGGCGCGGTGTCGGGCGCGAACATCTCCAGCATCGCCTGGTCTGCATCGGTGAACTGCCAGCCGCACTCCGCCAGAATAGCCTCGGCGTTGTCGGGGTTGCGCCCGATCTGCGACATCGCGTATTCAATGCTGCAGGTGTACTGCTCCAGATGGCCGATGTTCACCGAGAAGATGTTGTCGCGGCCCAGGATCAAACCGCCGCATTCGTGGTCAGCCGTCACGATCACCAGCGTGTCTGGGTTGGCCGCCTGGTACTCAAGCGCCACGCGCACCGCCTCTTCGAACGCCAGCTGGTCGTGCAGCACGCCGACAGCGTCATTGGCATGGCTGGCGTGGTCAATGCGCGCACCCTCCACCGACAGGAAGAAGCCGTTCTCGTTGCGCGAGAGCATCTCAAGCGCCGCCGCGGTCATCTCCGCCAGCGAAGGCTCGTCCAGCTCCTGCTGCACGCGGTCTATCTCGTAGGCCATGTGCGAACCGGTGAACAACCCCAGCAGGCGCTCCGTGTTGGCCAGGTCAAGCGCGTTGAATTCCGAACCGGTGCGAACGAACGTGTAGCCCGCTTCGACAAACTCGGCAACCAGGTCGCGGCCATCGTCACGGCGACCGCCGTTGTCGCGGGGCAGGAAGTGCCGGATACCGCCACCCAGCGCAACCTCTGGCGCGAATTCCAGCAGCTGCACGGCGATTTCATCTTCCATGTCGCGCTGCGGCACGCTGGCGTACACGCTGGCCGGAGTAGCGTGGGTGATGCGGGCAGTCGAGACAATGCCAACGGACTTACCTGCTTCCTGGGCCGCATGGCCAATGGTGAAGCGGGTCATGTTGTTTTCGTCAATGTTGATCACGCCGTTGCGATAGCGGCCGCCAGCGTGAATGGACGACCCGGCCGGGGCAGAGTCAGTGATGTTGTTATTGACCGTCAGCGTTTCAACGTAGGCGATATTGGGCATTGTCTTGATGTACGTTTGCGTGCCCAGCACCTGTTCAGC
>Ga0308414_1000086_pt1 | contig 51446 bp, 40 predicted proteins | sample HotsprSampleOS50_FD_205667 | JGI IMG/M metagenome (GOLD analysis project Ga0308414, IMG submission 205667) | Hot spring phototrophic mat microbial communities from Octopus Spring, Yellowstone National Park, Wyoming, United States - 20090730_OS50 ... | reverse complement strand
TCACTCAGCTCTAGTCTTTAGTTCCCAGCTTCTAGCGCTTAACAGCCGGAGAACGGAGACCAGCGGCCGGCGACTTGTTAGTGCTCGCGTTCGCTGCAGTAGGCGGCGTAGGCTTCGGCGTCCAGCAGATCAGACGTGTCGGCAGGGCCGTCCAGCTTGATCTTGATAATCCAGGCCCCGTAGGGGTCAGCGTTGATCTGCTCCGGTTCGCTTTCCAGCGCACCGTTGACTTCGGTCACGATGCCGCTAACCGGCATGATTAGGTCTGAGGCGGCTTTGACCGACTCCACCGTGCCGAAGGCCGCGCCTTTGGCGAATTTTGCGCCTACCTCGGGCAGCTCAACATATACCAGGTCGTTGAGGGCGTCCTGCGCGTAGTCGGTGAGGCCAATTGTGCCGGTCTCGCCGTCCAGGCGCAGCCATTCGTCGGTGCGGGCGTACTTCAGGTCTGCCGGCGTGTTCCAGTTACCCATTGTTCTGCTTCTCCTTTATCGTTTTTTTGGGCGTCGTGCGCGAACAAAAAGAGCGCACTGGCAAATCTGCTGTGCGCTCTGTTAGCGTACGCTTCCAGAGTGTCGTGCCCTGCAAATCCCTGTGCCTGAGAGTTTCACCGCCAGACCAGCGCATCTGACGGCTTGCCCCTTCGGCGTCCCGCGCCCAGCGCAGGAACTCTCTTTGCAGGCAGCCGCGTTGTTGTTACATCCTCATTGTAACCTCAAGACGGCGAACAAGCAACGCGGTCAGGCCTCGGCGTCGCGTTCGACGGGCAGCCACGCAAAGAACTGCTCGCGCACTGCCGGCGTCAGCGCGAGGTTGAAGCTGAAGTGGCCGGTGGCGTCGGCGACGATAGTTGGGCGTATCACCAGCGTGCCGTCTACGCGCAGGCCGATAGCCAGATACGCCTGGGCCGTCCCCACCTGGCGCGTCGTTTGCAGCCCCTTGACTGGCTGCAGCCGGCCCAGCAGACGGGCCAGCTCCTCGTGTTGGGGCCGCAGCGCAATCTCCAGCGGGCCATAGCTGGCCGCAATTGCCATATACGCGCCCTCGCGCCGCATGGTGATCTGCGGCGCCATGCCCGGCTCCTGGCTGGATTCCAGCCGCAGGATGCCGGACTCGGCATCGTAGTTCATCTTGTCCAGGGTGACAAAGTGTCTCATTTTGTTTTCTCCGAGAGCAGTCAGCGCGCGTTTAACAGGCCGGCGCGTTCCTTAGAGTTTATTGCATATCCCGCTGAAAATGCCATATAATTCACAATCTGTTGGCCCTGTATCTGCGCTCCATCAACCGAGTCTACCACGCTTGTGACGCGAGTCACACGATTTATGTCAGCACAAAAGGCACGCTTATGACCAGATCAAGACTTGCTTCGCTAGTTCTGCTTGCGCTGCTGGCGGCCTGCGGCCGCGCAGACGTCGTTGTGCCGGTGACGCCGACGGTGTTTGTGCCCGCCGGTGTGGCTACCGCAACAGCCCAGGCTGAGCGTGAGGCGGCGGCGGCCACCCAGGCCGCTGCCGAGCCGGCTTCTGCCCAGCCAACAGCAGCTCAAGCAGCGGCAATCGGCGACCCAGACCGCGGCCGCGCGCTGTTCAACGAGCTGAAGCCAGAGGCCGGGTTCGCCTGCTCTACCTGTCACCGCGTTGACTCGCATGAGCGGCTGATCGGGCCTGGGCTGAAGGGCGTGAGCGCCTGGGCAGCGCAGAACATCACCAACCAGACCCCTGAGGAGTATCTGCACGAGTCGATTGTCAACCCGAATGCCTACATCGTCGAAGGCAACCCGCCTTACCCGGAGAACCTGATGCCCCAGATATACGGCGAGTTGTTCACACCGGAACAGATTAACGACCTGGTGGCTTATCTAATGACGTTGTAAGGGCAGATGTGTTGAGCAGTGATTATTTGAGGAGGGATGTGTTCAACATGGCGGAACAGGCACAGACAGGCGGCGAGCCGGTGGAGGCCGCCACCCCCGTCGAGACGCCGCCAGCGGCGTCTCACGAGGGCGAAGGCGAGGGCGGCTTTGTGCCGCGTGGGGCGTTCTACTTCGCAGTGGCGCTGATCATCGGCTACGCGATCTACTTCTTCCTGACCTATTTCGAAGTCGTAATCCTGCGTGGGGGGGCCTAGCCGATGCACATAGACCGCCTTGAGAAGTACTGGATCGTGATCGTGGCGGCGGTGCTGGGGGCGTTCTTTGCGTCGCTGCTGGCGGCCATGCTGGTGTTTGGCCTGCGGCTGCCCAGCCTGCCCGCCGAGTTCGTCAATCCGCTGGCGCTGAGCGAAACGCGCTTTGCCTCGCCTGGGCTGCGCGACATGGGCGACGGCAACTACGAGCTGACGCTGACGTCGCTGATGTGGCGCTTCAACACCGGCAGCAGCGAGCGGGATGCCGACGGCAACGACATCATCCGCGTGCCGAGGGGGTCGCGGGTGACGTTCTTTGTTACCAGCGCTGATGTGACGCACGGCCTGATGGTTGAGCGGCACAACCTCAACATACAGGTTATCCCCGGCCACGTGGGCCGCGGGACGATCGTGTTCAACGAGCCGGGCGAGTACAAGATTCTATGCCACGAGTACTGCGGCGCTGGCCACCACCGCATGCACGCGACCATCATTGTCGAGTGAGGCGGGCCAACTGTCTGGGGGTTTGAGGAGGAGAAGGTAAGAGTATGCAAGCCGTCCAACCTGCAGCGCAAAGCAGCACCCCGGTGCTGATGTTCCCGGCGCTCTCCATGCTGCGCAGCGAACGCTCGCTTATCGGCGTGCACATCCTGGTGTCGTTGGTGGCGCTGTCGCTGGGTCTGTTGATGGGGCCGTTCCAGACGTTCCGGCGCGCGCCAGCCGTCACCGAGGCGCTGGGCGGCCAGGCCGTGGCCATGCCGATTTTCACATACTACTACCAGGCGCTCACGCTGCACGGCGTGCTTAACGCGCTGGTGTTCACCACGTTTTTTATTGTCGGCTTCAGCTATTTCATCACCCAGCGGTCGCTGCAGCGCCCGATGTGGAGCTTGCGGGCGGCGTGGGTGGCGTTCGTGCTGATGCTGGTTGGCCTGCTGCTGGCGGCCTACGCCATCATCACCAACCAGGCCAATGTGCTCTACACGTTCTACGCGCCGATGGTGGCCCACTGGACGTTTTACCTGGGCCTAACGCTGGTCATCGTGGGGACGTGGGTAGCGTTTCTCAACATCGTCATGACTTACTTGGGCTGGCGCAAAGACCATCCTGGCCAGGCAGTGCCGCTGGCGGTGTTTGCCACGCTGTGCAACTACGTCATGTGGTTCACGGCCACGCTGGGCGTGGCGACGCAGGTGTTAACGATGATGCTGCCGCTGTCGCTGGGCATTATCCGAACGACTGATCCTCAGGTGACGCGCATCCTGTTCTGGTTCTTCGGCCACCCGCTGGTCTATTTCTGGCTGATCCCGGCCTATATTTCGTGGTACACCATGCTGCCCAAGCAGATCGGCGGCAGGCTTTTCAGCGACCAGATGGCGCGCGTGGCGTTCCTCATGCTGATGATCTTCTCCGTGCCGGTGGGCGTGCATCACTTGTTCGTGGACCCCGGCGTCAGCGAGTTCGCCAAGATCAGCCACTCGCTGCTGACGTTTGTGGTGGCTGTGCCCAGCTTCCTGACGGCGTTCAACCTGGCTGCCACGCTGGAGCGCGCCGGCCATCAGCGCGGCGCGAACGCGCTGAGCTGGATATGGAAGCAGCCCTGGGGCAATCCGGTGGTGGCGGCGCAGTTCTGCGGCATGCTGCTGTTTGTGGTGGGCGGCATTACCGGCGTGATGAACGCCTCGTTCTCGCTCAACCTGGCGCTGCACAACACCACCTGGGTGGTTGGGCACTTCCACATGACGCTGGCCGGGGCGGTCACGCTGACTTACATCGGCGTGCTCTACTGGCTGCTGCCGATGATGCGCGGGCGCAAGCTGTTCATGCCCAAGCTGGCGCTGGCGCAGGTCTTTCTCTGGTTCTCCGGCATGATCGTGTTCGGCGCTGGCATGGGCCGCGCCGGCATCGAGGGCGCTATCCGCCGCACGGATATGGGCGGGGCGGGGGCTTACATCAGCGACCTGTGGGCGCCATGGCTCAATTTGTCGGCCATTGGCGGCGCGCTGCTGCTGGTGAGTTCGATCCTGCTCTATGTGGTGCTGGTAGGCACGTGGTTCGCTTCAAAGGGCCAGGCGGAGGTCGAAGCGCCGATTGACACCACTGGCCCGGCCAGCAGCCGGCCAGAGTGGTTCGAGCGCTGGGGCGTGTGGACGGCGGTCATTGTCATCTCTAACGTGATCATGTGGGGGCCGGTGCTGATCCAGGCAATAGATGTGGTCAACGGCTTCTTCGTGCCGGGCAATCCTGGCCCGGCCGGGCCGGGGTTCTGACGTTGGGCGGCTGACGAGGCAGGTGAACAATGGCCGAACTGCGCCCTGAAAAGCAGGACTCATCCGTTGAGGTTGGCGCTGCCAGCGCCAGCATGATCACGCTGGCGGCGGTTGCGCTGCTGGCCAGCTTTGGCGTGACGATGCTGCTGTTTAGCATGGCCTACGCCAGAGACGTGCAGACAATCCTGCGCGCGCCGGAGCTGATCTGGGATTTTATCTGCGGGCGGCCAGACCCCGGCGGGCCGGCGCTGCCGCTGATGCTTACGCTGGGCACGCTGGCGCTGATCGGCAGCGCGGCCGTCATGGTGTGGACGCGCCTGCGCCGGAAGGCGTGACCGCAGGTCCGCAGTCATTACGTGATGGCAGCAGGGCCGGACTGCGCGGCGGTTCGGCCCTGCTTATGTATACAGTACCATTGCTGTGATACGCAGTATCGCTTAAATTAAAGCAGAGTAAGTAACATTGTGGCTGCGCAGGCCGTCCGCTAAACTTTTCACAAGCGCTGCAGTCTGTTTACAAGGAGTCTGTTTACAAGGAGGATGCACATGATGAAACTGCGTTTCGCTGTCGCACTTCTGCTGGCGCTGCTGTGCGCTGTTCCGGTTCTGGCACATGAGGCTTCGGATATTGTGATTACCGGCGTGTGGGCGCGGGCGACGGCTGGACAAATGGCCATGGCCGACGACCATTCGATGCACCATCAGGAGACAACCGCTGAGGCGGACAGCGAAGTGGTTTACGGCCCCAGCGCTGCCTACATGGTGATTGAAAACCGCGGCAGCCATCCTATCCGGCTTTCCTCCGCCGCCACGGACGCCGCCGGCACAGTCGAGATCCACGAAACACAGATGGACGGCGGCGTGATGCGTATGCGCGAGCTGGAGAGCGGCCTGGACATCCCTGCTGGTGAAACGGCTGAGCTGGCGCCAGGCGGCTATCACGTGATGCTGCTCGACCTGCCGCGCGATCTGCTGCCGGGCGAGGCGTTCGTGCTGGCGCTGACGTTCGACATGCTGGATGACGATGGCACGGTGAAGGGCGAGCCGATGGTGATCGAGGTGGGCGTGCCGGTGCTCAGCGAGCCGCCCGCCGCTGGCGATGTGGTGGCGATTGACGTGTGGGCGCGGGCCACCGCTGCCAAGATGGACGAGAACGGCATGGAGCACAGCCCCGGCGCGCCCGCTGCTACGCCTGAGCCGGAAGCCGTCTACGGGCCGAGCGCAGTCTACATGATCCTAGAGAACCGCGGCCCTGCTGCTGACCGCCTGGTGGCGGCCCGCACGGACGCGGCCGGGACGGTTGAGATACACGAGACACAGATGGACGGCAGCGTGATGCGCATGCGCCCGATAGAAAATGGCCTGGAAATTCCCGCCGGTAGCAGCGTGACCCTTGAGCCGGGCGGCTATCACATCATGCTGCTCGACCTACCGCGCGATCTGCTGCCCGGCGAGGCAGTTGCGCTGACGCTGGTGTTCGAGTCTGGTTTTGAGCTGGTAGTCGGCGCGCCGGTGCGCGAGATGAGCGGTATGCAAATGGATCACGATTACAACCATGGCAGCGGCGGCTGAGCGCCGGTCTATTAAGGAGAAATAAAGGGCACGATGACTGAGAAAACGACCGACGAGCCTGCTGGTGGAAGCAGCAGGCCCAACACGCTGCTGATCGCTGGCCTGCTGGCGATAGTGGCTGTCACTGGTGTGGTGCTGTTCGCGGTGTTCAGCGCTGTGGTAAACGCGCCTGCCAACACCGGCGCAGCCCTAGTGGACCCGGCCAACGCCTTCGACGGGGCGACGCGCATTGACCCGCCGCGCCCGCTGGACGATTTCACGCTGACCAGCCACACCGGCGAGCCGCTCAGCCTGAGCGACCTGAAGGGCAAGCCTACGCTGTTGTACTTCGGCTACACGTTCTGCCCCGACGTGTGCCCGATGACGCTGGGCGAGTATGTGCGCGTTAAGGCCGCGTTGGGCGAACGGGGCGCTGGTGTGAACTTCGTCATGGTGAGCGTGGACGCTAAACGCGATACGCCGGCCCGGCTGTCGCGTTATCTGGGCGGCTTTGACCCGGCGTTCATTGGCATGACAGGCGATGAGCTGACGCTGCGGCGCATTGGCGCAGACTACGGCCTGTATTTCGAGATTCACGACGATGGCCGCACGCAGAACTATCTGGTGGATCACACTGCGTCGGTCTTCCTGATTGACCCAGAAATGCGGCTGACCGCGATCTACGCCTTCGGCACCGATCCGCAGGTGATCGCAGACGATCTGCGCGCTATGCTGGGTTAAGACGGCCTGCGCTACTGCCTGGGGACGCGCGCGAGGACGCTGCACACCACCTCGTAGTTGTTCGTCCCCAGGCTTTTGGCCACATCTTCCGCAGTGATGCGGGCGCTGCCCTGGCGTCCGATTAGCACGACCTCATCGCCGACAGCGACGCCAGGGATGTGCGTCACGTTGATGCACGTCTTTTCCATGCTCACGCGCCCCGCGATTGGCGCATACTGGCCGTGCACCAGCACCTGACCCCAGTTGTGCGGCTTGCGCCGGAAGCCGTGCGCATAGCCCACCGGTATCACCGCGATGCGCTCGTAGCCAGATGTGACATACGTCTGGCCGTAACCGACCGGGTGGCCAGGCGGCAGCGTCTTGACCTGCGCGATCACCGTTTTCCACGCCATCACCGGTTCGAACGCCGGCGGGATGGGCACTGTCTCTGACGGCGACAGACCGTAAAGCGCGATGCCGACGCGCACCATGTTCAGGTGGGTGTCCTTAGCTGTCAGCGTGGCCGCGCTGTTGGCGGCGTGAATGTATCTGAAACTGAACCCGCTGGCGCGCAGCGGGTTGACGACGCTCTTGAAAGCGCGCAGCTGGTCAGCCGTGTACAGCGGGTCTTCGTCAGCCATGGAGAAATGGGTGTAGATGCCCTCGATATCGAGATGAGGCAGGCTGGCGAGGTGGCGGAAGAAGGGCACCGCTTCGTCAGCCAGCACGCCCAGCCGGCCCATGCCGGTGTCAATTTTGACGTGGACGCGCAGCGGCACGCCCATCTCGCGGGCGGCTTGGTTGTAAGCGCGGGCTATGTCCAGGTCGTACAGCGTCAGCGTGACGTTGTGGCGCAGCGCCTGGCGCACGGCATACACTGGCGTGTAGCTCATCACCAGGATCGGGGCCTCGATGCCGGCCTCGCGCAGCGCCAGCGCCTCCGGCAGCGAGGCGACGCCCAGCGCCTGGGCGCCGTTTGCCAGCGCAGTGACGCTGGCCGCCACCGCCCCATGGCCGTAGGCGTCAGCTTTGACGACCGCCATCAACGCGACTTCGCTGCCGATGATCTGGCGCACCAGGCGCACGTTGTTGGCCAGCGCTCCTTTGTCAATCTCGACCCAGGTGGTGTGTATGCTGCGCGGCGCAGCCGCCGGCTCGATCTCAACCTGCTGCCGCACGAGCTGGTCGCGGTCGGCTGGGTCTTGCAGCAGCGCCTTTACGACCTGTTCCATGCGGGCTGTGCGCCCGCCAGCCACTAGGACGACGTCGTCCGGCCCCAGCGGATAGTTGTCCCGCAGCGCAGCGATCACGTCCTGCGGGCTGTATGTGATCACAACCCGCCGGCGGTCCAGCCCTTCGTCCAGCGCAGCGCGCCCAGCCAGCGCGGCCTCGGCCCCGCCAGTGATAACGAGGTCAGCCACGGCTGCGGCCCGCTGCCCGATCTGGCGGTGGCAGCGCTGGCTCAGCGGCCCGAGGCCCTCGAGGTCGCCCAGAACGAACACCGTGCGCTGGTCAGCCTCGCGCGCGGCTGCCAGCCAGTCTAGGGCCGCCAGCGTGGGCTGGGGCAGGGCGTTGTACGTGTCATCCACAATGAGCGCGCCGTTGACGCCGCGCAGCGGTTTCATGCGGCCCGGCAGCGGCTTTAGCAGGGTCAGGGCTTTCAGGCCTTCGTCCAGCGGGATGCCGTAGTGCTGGCCCACAGCCAGCCCGAACAGCGCACTGTACAGGTAGTGCCGCCCCAGCAGTGGGGTCCAGCGCCCGATGTGCCGCTCCTGGCCGTGGCGCAAGTCGAAACCGGTCTTGGTCAGACCGGCGACGATATTGTAGGCCATGATGTCGGCCCCAAACACCGTCGCGCCCACCGTGACGACGCGCGCGCGGGTGCGCCCCGCCAGCGCCCGCACCTCGTCGTCGTCGTAATTGAGCACTGCCAGCCCGTCAGCGCTAATCTGCTCGACCAGGGCGCTCATCTCGCGCACGATCTCGTCCACGCTGGCGAACGTCTCGGTGTTGGCCAGGCCCGCGTGTGTGACGACGGCCACGTCCGGCCGGGCCAGGCCCGCCAGCTCGGCCACATCGCCCGGCTCGGCCGGCGCCAGTTCCAAGACAAACATCTTGTGGTCTGGACGCAGCTCAGCCAGCGCCAGCGGCAGGCGCAGGCGGCCGTGCTGGTCGTCGGCGCAGGTGTGGACTGCATAGCGCACTGCCAGCACCTGGCACACAGCGCTCACCGCCGTTGACGCGCTGGCAGTTCCCGTGACAGCGATAACGCGCGTCCTGAGCTTGGTCAAGATGTGCTGCGCCCAAGCCATCAGCGCTGCTTCAGTGTCCTTAACGATGATGACAGATACACCGGCAGTGTCGAACTCTGGCGGCTGAACGCAGAGCACGCCGCGCACGCCGCGCTCGACTGCCTCGTGAATGTGCTGGTGGGTGTCGCCCCGGTCAGTTCGGCGGGCGACGAACATCTGGTTCTCGCTGGCGGCGCGCGGTTCCAGGCAGAAGCCGGTGAAGAGCTGCGCTGCCGCCTCGCCGAATAACTGCCCGTTGGCGGCTTCAAGCAGGTCATAGAGGCTGATCATGGGCTGTGTTACCTTCCGGTGCTGCGGTTGGGCACAAGACAAAACTCGCGGCGAGGCCAAGTTTTGTTATAATCGCAAAAGGTTCTTAAGGAATCCATTATCGCATGGCATTTGGCTTCGAAGTTGTTAAGACCCTGGGTCAGGCGCGCGCCGGCGTAATGCACACCCCACACGGCCCGATCCCAACGCCAGTGTTCGCGCCGGTGGGCACACAGGGCACGGTGAAAGCCGTCACGCCGCGCCAACTCGAAGAGATTGGCGTCACGCTGCTGCTGGCCAACACCTACCACCTGCACCTGCGCCCCGGCGACGAGCTGGTGCGCGACCTCGGCGGGCTGCACGCCTTCATGCAGTGGCCGCGGCCCATTCTAACCGATTCTGGCGGATTCCAGGTGTTCAGCTTGGGGCAAATCAGCCGTATTGACGACGACGGCGTGACGTTTCGCAGCCACATTGACGGCAGTCCACGCCGCCTTACGCCGGAGCGCGCTACCGCTATCCAGCAGAACCTGGGCGCGGACATTATCATGTGTTTCGATCAGTGCCCGCCGCCGGAGGATCGGGCGGCGGTGGAACAGGCGGTCGCGCGCACGACGCGCTGGGCCGCCCGCTGCCGTGCGGCACACCCCGACGACAGCGCCCAGGCGCTGTTTGGCATTGTGCAGGGCGGCGTCTTTCCAGACCTGCGCGAGCAATCGGCGCAGGCCCTGTTGGAGATTGGGTTCCCTGGCTATGCCGTGGGCGGGCTGGCGGTGGGCGAGGGCAAAGCCCACATGTACCGCGCGCTCGACTTTACTGTGCCGCTGCTGCCGGCAGACAAACCGCGCTATCTGATGGGCGTCGGCGAGCCGGACGACCTGGCCCAGGCCGTGCTGCGCGGCGTGGACGTGTTCGACTGCGTGATCCCCACGCGGCTGGCGCGGCATGGCTCGGCGCTGGTGGCTGACGGGCGGCTGAACCTGCGCAATCAGATTCACGCGCGCGCTGATCAACCGCTGGACGCCGCCTGCGCGTGCTACACCTGTCAGCACTTTACGCGCGCCTATCTGCGCCATCTGGTGGTTGCGAAAGAGATGCTGGCCGCCACGCTGCTGGCGATTCACAACGTGCACTTTCTGGTGCAGCACGTTGCTGCGATGCGTGCCGCCATCCTGGCCGGCGACCTGGCAGCGTATGTTGACCCGTTTTTGCGGCGTCTCCAGCCTGCCTGATTCTCCCGGTGCGAGGAACCCCTCATTGGACACATCGTCCCCGCAGCAGCAGCCCCGCGCAGCAGCGCCCCGCAGGCCCGCTCTGACGGCCGAGCAGGGTTGACAAGCCGATGTGGTGCACGCGACGCACGCTGGTAGTGGTGGCCTTTGCGCTGGCAAGCTGTGCCACCCCAGTGCCCCCGGCCTCCACGCCAACCACGCACGCGGTGGCCCTGCGGCTTTACGCTACATCGGCGACGCTGCCCCTGCTCAACGACCTAATCCGCCTCTACGCTCAACGCGCTCCTGAGGTAAGTTTCGATGTGCGCAGCGCCAACTACGCCGGCGTAGTCAAACTGCTGCTGCAGGAGCCAGATGCCTACTTCCTGACCAACCACCTGCCGTCTCCGGAGACAAGCGCCCTGTGGGGCGCGCCCATCGGCCAGGACGCCATTGTCATCATCGCCCATCCGGACATCGCCATAGCCGGCCTAACGCTGGCCGAGCTGCGCGACGTGTATCAGGGCCGCATCACCAACTGGCGCGCTTTGGGCGGCGCGGATCAGCCGATCGTGGTTGTCAGCCGGGAGGACGGCTCGGGCACGCGGGCAGAGTTTGAGCGGCTGGTGATGGGCGAGCGCCGCACGACGCGCACGGCGCTGGTCGCGCCGTCTAGCGCTGCCATGGTCGAGATGGTGGCGCGACAGCCTGGCAGCCTGGGCTATGTGTCGCTGGGCTGGTTCGACCCGCGCCTGGCGCTGCTGCCCGTAGATGGCGTGCTGCCCACGCCGCAGACCGTGGCGGCCAACACCTACCCGCTGCGCACGACGCTGTTCATCGCCGGTCTGGGCGAGCCGCAGGGGGCACTGCGCACTTTTATCGCCTGGGCGCAGAGTCCGGAAGGGCAGGCAGTCGTCGCCCGCCGCCACGCCCCGTTGAACTGAGCCAACCGCCGCTCTCAGGGCAGATACGCGGCCATCATCCCCAGGAGCAGCAGCGCTGTCAGCAGCCACATGGCGCCCAGGAACAGGTCGCGGTAGAAGCGCAGACGGGCGCGCTGCTGCTGCTGGCGCAGCTCTGGCTGGCGGATGCGGTGCAGGGCGCTGGCGGCGGCCTGGTTGTGCGGGTTGACGCGCAGCACGTTGTCCAGGCACACGGCGCTCTGGTCAAGGGTTTCAACTGCCACGCTCATCCACATCCAGGCGTCCTCGAAATCGTTGTCCTCGCGGATGAGGGCGCGCAGGATGGGCAGCGCCGCCTTGCGCTCGCCGGCTTTAATCAGCTCGACCGCGTCCAGCAGGCGGTCAACGCGGTCTTCACGACTGTTCCCGGCCATGCAGCACCTGCTGTGGCGCGTCGAGGGTGACGCCGGCGAACAGGTCGTGTTCGTCAACGCGCGGGCGGGCAGGCGGCGGGTGCACACGGGTGAAGGCCTGGCGCGCCGCGAACAACCGGCGCACAAACAGCGGCAGGCGCACGAAACCGCCGCCGAGCTGGCTGGCATGGCAGGCGCTGGCGGCGTCCCAGTCCTTGAGATAGTCGCCGATGTTGACCAACGTAGTGGTCGGCTCGACGTGATCCAGAATGGCGACCAGATCAATGTCGGCGTTGCGGCCCACACGGCGCGGGTCTTTGCCAGCCAGCCGCAGCCGCGCGATTGCCAGTCGCAGCATCAGCGTCGGGATCGAGGAATGGTACAGTTTCTGCGGCTGGTACGGCTCTAGGCCGGGCGTGATGTAGGCGGGGTCGCCGGCCAGGGAGAAAGCCAGCGCTGTGGCGCGCTGGATGGCGATGTGATCGGGGTGGCCGTAGCCTCCGTACGCGTTGAAGGTGACGATCACCTGAGGCCGCACCTGGCGGATGACTTCGACCACGCGGCGCGCCATCTCCTCAGGCGGAGCCTGCCACGAGCAGGCCGGATCGCGGCTGGTCTCGGAGTGCATCATGCCGCTGTCCTTGTAGCCCAGCTTGAACACCTGCTTCAAGCCGAGTTTAGCGGCGGCGCAGTCAAGTTCGGCCAGCCGCAGAGCCGCGACGGAGTCGTGGCCGTCTAGGAACTCCTCCGCGACTGTCCCCGCGTCACCGTTGGTCGAACAGATCAGATACACATCTACGCCTTCGGCCACATAGCGCGCGATCACGCCGCCGTAGCCGAAACTCTCGTCGTCAGGATGCGCCAGCGCGAACAGCAGGCGGCGTTCTGCCACAGCATTTCCCCTCTGGGTCGTCAGCGGTCATGGGCCGTCAAGCCGCACAGCACTAGGCAGCCCACAGCGCGGCCGCAGGCTGATGGCTGACGGCTGACAACTACTAAGGATAAAAGCCCCTGGGCAATCTGTAAAGCGGGGCGTATACTTCCGCCGGCGTGTGCCCGGCCCGGACACCGCCCAACGAACCGCACACGATGAGGTAGACATGCGCCGAGCGCCCGTCCTGCTGACTCTCACCCTAGCGATCATGACCCTGCCGCTGGTGTTCCCAGCTCAGGCCAGCCCAGCGGTGCAGGTGACGCTGCCGGGGACCAACACGCCGGTCCCGACTCAGTTCCTGTTCGACATCGCCACCAACACGCCAGCCGGCCCGTCGCCCACGCCGACCGCCACGTCAACTGCCACCAGCACGCCGACAGCCACCCCAACCAGCACGCCGACGCCGACGATCACGCCGTCGCCGACTGACACGCCTTCGCCTACGCCCACGCCCAACGGCCCGTTCTTCTACCCCGAAGGCGTCAACCCGCTGACCGGCCAGCCGTACCCCAGCGATGAGGCGATGAACCGGCGCAACCTGATTGTAAAAATCTCCAATTACCCGCCGGTCGTCCGCCCGCAGCACGGGGTCAACCAAGCCGATGTGGTGTATGAAGTTGAGGCTGAGGGCGGCGTGACGCGCTTCGCTGCCATCTACCGTAACAACGCTCCCACGCACGTCGGCTCGATCCGCAGCGCGCGCCTGGTAGACCTGGAGCTGATTGTCATGTACAACGCGCTGCTGGCCTACTCCGGCACGAGCGATCCGATCCAGCAGATGATACTGAGTGCCGATTTCGTCTACCAGACGTTCTCGCCGCTGAAGGGCGATAACTGCGAGGCAGGGTTCTGCCGTTTCCCGGAGGAGGGCAAGGCTTTCGAGCACACGCTGTTCCTGGACACGACCAAAGTGTGGGACCTGGCCACCCGCCGCAACGTCAACACGCCGCTGCGGGCGCGCGGCTTTGCCTTCAGCGACGCCCCAGACCCCAATGGCCTGCCGGCCAACGACGTGTTCATTGACTGGTACGGCCAGACTGACGCCCGCTGGCAGTACGACCCCGCTACCGGCCGCTACCTGCGCTACACCGACAGCGTGCCGCACTTCGACGCCGCGGACGGCCAGCAGCTGTGGGCCGACAACCTGATTATTATCCAGGTGCCGCACGAGCGCCGGCCCGATCTGTTCGAGCGCGGGGCCAAGAACGAGTCGTTAGAAATCCAACTGTGGGATCAGGGGCCGGCAGTGCTGGTGCGCGATGGCCGCTGGTACTCCGGTTTCTGGCGGCGGCGCGACAGAGAACCGGGCAGCGCGCTGCAGATCATCTACGGCAACAACCAGCCAATGATGATGAAGCCAGGGCGCACCTGGGTGTCGGTGGTGCGCGGTTTCGGCGACGTGATTATCAGCGAGACGCAGCCAGACATGGCGGCCACCGCCACGACCATTTTCCTCAGCGCGACGCCGACGTTCACCGTTACGCCGGGGCCAAGCCCCACGCCCAACACCAACCTGAACGATTAAAAGCTGACGGTCGGCAGCTTCACCCCCGTCGCGCTGGCGCGGGACTCCCCCCTCCGTTTAATTTAGATTGGAGAGGGGGCTGGCGGGCGAGGTCACTGCTCCCGCGCCAGAATGTGGGTGACGACCGTCGAGCCGGTGCCGCCGATGTTCTGTGTCATACCCACAGCCGCGCCAGGAACTTGGTTAGGGCCTGCCGCGCCGCGCAGCTGCGTGATCACGTCCACCAGTTCGTAGACGCCGGTGGCTCCCACTGGGTGGCCGCGCCCTTTGAGGCCGCCCATCGTGCTGATCGGCACGCGCCCGCTGGGCGCAATGTCACCATCCAGCGCCAGCCGCGTGCCCTGGCCGCGCTCGGCGAAGCCCGCCGCCTCTAGGCTGAGCGCCGCCATGATCGTGAAGGCGTCGTGCACCTCAAACACGTCAATGTCGGCTGGACTCACACGCGCCTGCGCGTAGGCCCGCTGCGCGCTCTGGCGGGCGGCGTCCAGCGCCAGCAGGTCGTGCCGGTCGGCCAGCGCCAGCGAGTCAGTGGCGGTGACGCTGGCCAGCACGCGCACGGGCGGGCTGGCGCTCAAGTCGCGCGCCAGCTCCAGCGGACACAGGATCGCAGCGGCCGCGCCGTCGCAGATAGGCGAGCTGTCGTAGAGGTTGATCGGGTCGGCGATCACCGGCGCGCGGCGGTAGTCGTCCAGCGTGAGCGGGCGGTGGAACATGGCGTTGGGGTTGTTGAGCGCGTTCTGGTGGGCGTTGATGCTGAACGGGGCGAAAGCGTCGTGCGGCACACGGTATTCGTACATATAGCGCTGCATGATGAGCGCGTTGAGCGCCACGAACGACGCGCCGTGCGCGCCCTCGAAGTCAGCGTCGGCGGCAGTGGCCAGCGCAGAGGTTGTCGGGCCGGTGGTGGCGTCGGTCATCTTCTCGACGCCGCACACCGCCGCAATCGTGACAGCGCCGCTGGCCACGGCGCGCACAGCCGCCTGAAAAGCCGCGCCGCCAGAGGCGCAGGCGGCCTCGACAGTCACCGCCTCGATGCCGCGCCAGCCGGCGTAATCGGCCACCAGCGCGCCCAAATGCGCCTGGTTGCTCAGGCGCGGGGCCAGCATGTTGCCCACGTACAGCGCGTCCACGCGCTCAATCCCGGCGTCAGCCGCGGCCTGCTGCAGGGCAGCGGCGGCGAGCTGGCGCAGGCTCAAGTCCCACAGTTCGCCGATGGGCGTCTGCCCGATTCCAATTACACAAACGTCGCGCATAACTGCCTCATCTGGTTGTTCCGGTTTTCACAACTGCGCCCACTATAGCAGCACAAAGCTGTCAAAATCTACCGGATTGCGACCGCTGAGCAAGCTCTAATGCGCCAGGTCAACTGCGCATTCCGTTGTGTGGCGCGGCGCTGTACACTAATGGGTTGTTGCCGTCCACGGGCGCGGCGCTATAATAGAACGCATGTCCCACTCCACGCCGGTTTGAGCATACAGGTGAGCATCTCCATGACGCAGGACAAGATTATCGTGCGCGGCGCGCGCGAACACAACCTGAAGAACATTGACGTGGAGATTCCACGCAACAAACTGGTGGTCATTACCGGCCTTTCCGGCTCTGGCAAGTCGTCGCTGGCTTTCGACACCATCTTCGCTGAGGGGCAGCGTCGCTACGTCGAGAGCTTGAGCGCCTACGCTCGGCAGTTCCTGGGACAGATGGAAAAGCCAGATGTAGATCAGATCGAGGGCCTCAGCCCGGCGGTCTCGATTGACCAGAAAGGCGTGAGCCAGAACCCGCGTTCCACCGTCGGCACAGTAACCGAGATTTACGACTACCTGCGCCTGCTCTACGCCCGCGTGGGTGTGCCGCACTGCCCGGTGTGCGGCAGCGAAGTGGTGGCGCAGAGCGCGCAGCAGATCGTGGACGCGGTCAAGGCGCTGTCAGACGGCACGCGCACGCAGATTCTGGCCCCCATCGTCAAGAACAAGAAGGGCCACCATGAGCGCATTTTTGACGAGGTGCGGCGGGCTGGCTTTCAGCGCGTGCGCGTCAACGGCGAAGTGCGCGAGGTCGAGGAGAGCATCGCGCTTGACCGCTACAAGATACACAACATCGAGATCGTCGTTGACCGTCTCATCATCCGCCACTACGACGACCCGGAGAGCGACGATGCCAAGAGCGCCGAGAGCCGCCTGACCGACGCCGTCGAAACGGCGCTGGAGCTGGGCGACGGCGTGGTGATTGTCAACAACCTGAGCGCTGAGCCGCCGGAGGACATCCTGTTCAGCGAGCATCTGGCCTGCGTCTACGGTCACGGCAGCCTGCCGGAGATCGAGCCGCGCACGTTCAGCTTCAACACGCCGAAAGGGGCCTGCCCCGATTGTCAAGGGCTGGGCTTCCGCCTGGAAATTGACCCGTCGCTGCTGGTGCCGAATCCTGACCTGAGCATCGCTGAAGGCGCGCTGGAAGCTGGCGGCTGGAGCATGGAAGACTATCAGGGCTGGACGTGGAACATGATACAGAGCTTGGCCCGCGCCTACGGCTTCTCGCTCAACACCCCCTGGCGCGAGCTGACGCAGCGGCAGAAGGACGTCATCCTGTACGGCACAGGCAAGCAGCGCGTCGAAATGCGCTACGTTAACAGCCAGGGCTACAGACGCAGCTACACCACGACGTTCGAGGGCATCGTCAACAACCTGGCGCGGCGCTACCGCGAGACCACATCAGAATACATTCGCGAGAGGATCGAGGGATACATGGCGCGCATCCCGTGCAACACCTGCGGCGGCAAACGCCTGCGGCCGGAGGCGCTTGCCGTCACAGTGGCCGACACGCCGATTGACGTCGTGACGGACATGCCCGTTAAAGAGCTTGCGAAATGGGTTGAAAGCCTGCGCGGGCCGCAGGGCCGCCTGTCGGAGCGCGACCAGCAGATCGCGCACCAGATTCTCAACGAGATCGAGGCGCGGGTGGGCTTCCTCAACGCGGTTGGGTTGGACTATCTGACGCTCTCGCGTTTTGCCGGCTCGCTCAGCGGCGGCGAGGCGCAGCGCATCCGGCTGGCCACGCAGATCGGCAGCCGCCTCACTGGCGTGCTGTACGTGCTCGACGAGCCGTCTATCGGGCTGCACCAACGCGACAACGCCCGCCTGATCCAGACGCTGATTGACATGCGCGACCTGGGCAACACGCTGCTGGTGGTGGAGCACGACGAGGAGACCATGCGCAGCGCTGATTGGATCATTGACCTGGGGCCGGGCGCGGGCGAACACGGCGGCCGCGTTGTGGCGCAGGGCACGCCGCAGGATGTTATGCAGGTGGAAGGCAGCCTGACCGGGGCTTACCTGGCGGGGCGGCTGCTCATTGACGTGCCAGCAGCGCGGCGGCCGGGCAGCGGCCAGACGATCACGGTGCGCGGCGCGCGCGAAAACAACCTAAAGAACATTGACGTGCAGATTCCGCTGGGCAAGCTGGTGTGCATCACCGGCGTGAGTGGCAGCGGCAAGAGCACGCTGTTGGTGGACATCCTCTACGCCCGGCTGGCGCAGGTGATCAACGGCAGCCGCGTGCGCCCTGGCGCTCACGACGCTATCGAGGGCATCGAGCAGATTGACAAGATCATCAACATTGACCAGAGTCCGATCGGGCGCACGCCGCGCAGCAACCCTGGCACGTACACTAAGATGTTCGACGCCATCCGCACGCTGTTCGCCGAGCTGCCGGAGAGCAAGATACGCGGCTACTCGCCGGGGCGCTTCAGCTTTAACGTCAAAGGCGGGCGCTGCGAGAACTGCCAGGGACAGGGTCAGCTCCAGATCGAGATGCAGTTCCTGCCCGACGTCTACGTGCCCTGCGATGTGTGCCGCGGCGCGCGCTACAACCGCGAGACGCTCCAGGTGCACTACAAGGGCAAGAATATCGCTCAAGTGCTGGACATGACCGTCAGCGAAGGGTTGGAGTTTTTCGCCAACATTCCCGCCGTTGTCGCAAAGCTCCAGACGCTGGAGGCGGTTGGCCTGGGTTACATTCGCATCGGCCAGCCGGCCACCACGCTCAGCGGCGGCGAGGCGCAGCGCATCAAGCTCAGCCGCGAGCTGTCGAGGCGGGCCACAGGCCAGACGCTGTACATCCTCGACGAGCCGTCTACCGGCTTGCACGCCGCTGACGTGCTGCGCCTGATCGCTGTGCTGCAGCAGTTGGTAGACAACGGCAACACGGTGCTGGTGATCGAGCACAACCTCGACATCATCAAGGTGGCTGACTGGATTATTGACCTGGGGCCGGAAGGCGGCGACGCTGGCGGCCAGGTGATTGCCTGCGGCACGCCCGAAGACGTAGCCCGCGTGGCAGCCAGTTACACAGGGCAGTTTCTGCGCTCATATCTCAACGGCCGCTGACGAACCCATCCGCGCCAGCGGCAGCGCCGCACAAGCCCGGTTTGAAACCCGGCTTTCTGTGCATGTTGCCTGAATCGCGCCGGCTATTTTTGTCGTAATGCACAAATGCTGAAGAATCTCACTTCATCCGCAGGCTTTCCTCGGATATACTGAACAATATGAAAGCAGCGCGTCAGCCGCTTAACATCACTTAATAAATATGAACCGCCGGCTGAATGCCGGCAGAGGAGCTTCCCTTTATGGTGGTCGCTATGGCGCAAACACCCACACAGCACGCGCAAGAAAATGCCTACCGCGTTGCGCTGGCGCAGTATGACCGAGCTACACAATACCTTAACCTGGATGATGGCATTCGAGAGTACCTCCGCTACCCGCGCCGCGAGTTCACCGTGAATTTCCCGGTGCGCCGCGATGACGGCAGTGTAGAGATGTTTACCGGCTATCGGGTGCACCACAGCACTGTTTTGGGGCCTTCTAAGGGCGGCATCCGCTACAGCCTGGACGTCAACCTAGACGAAGTGCGCGCGCTGGCAATGTGGATGACGTGGAAATGCGCGCTGGTGAACATTCCCTACGGCGGCGCCAAGGGCGGCGTTGTGGTCAACCCCAAAACGCTGAGCATGTCTGAGCTGGAGCGCCTTACGCGGCGCTACGCCTCTGAGCTGATCCCCCTCATCAGCCCCTATGCCGACATCCCCGCGCCCGATATGGGCACAACGCCGCAGGTCATGGCGTGGATTATGGACACGTACAGCATGACCGTTGGCTATTCGGTCCCGGCAATTGTCACTGGCAAGCCAATCATCATCGGCGGCAGCCAGGGGCGCACCGAGGCCACCGGCCGCGGCACGATCATTTGCATGATGGAGGCGCTTAAACAAAAGGGCCGCCTGAACAAGCCGGGCATCAAAATTGTTATTCAGGGTTTTGGCAACGTCGGTTCGCACGCCGCCGCCTATGCGTATGAACTGGGCTTTAATGTCGTGGCCGTCAGCGACGTCAACGGCGGCATTTACAACGAAAACGGCCTCGATATCCCGGCGCTGCTCAATTATGTGGCGAGCAATGGCAGCATCCAGGGTTTCCCGGGGTCGGTAGCGCTGACCAACGAGGAGCTGCTGACTCTGCCGTGCGATGTGCTTATACCGGCGGCGATGGAGAACCAGATCACGCAGGACAATGCCAGCAAGGTGCGGGCTGCCATTATCGTTGAGGGCGCCAACGGCCCCACCACGCCGGAGGCTGACGACATCCTCAACGATATGGGCGTGTTTTTGGTCCCGGACATCCTGGCCAACGCCGGCGGCGTGGTGGTGTCTTATTTCGAGTGGGTGCAGGACCTGCAAGCGTTCTCGTGGGACAAGGAAGAGGTGTTCCGCCAGCTGCAGCGCATCATGGTGCGCAGCTACGACAACACCGTGACGATGGCCCAGCGTTACAAGGTTGACATGCGCACCGCAGCGCAGATTACCGCGATTAACCACGTGGCCGAAGGCATGAAGACGCGCGGTTTCTATCCGTGATCGCTGCCTGGCGCAGCCGGCGGCAGAGAGAGACTTCACGGTGCAGCGGGCTGCTGTGCGGCGGCCCGCTTTGCGTTTCTGCGGTGTACCGGCTATGCTTGCGGGCAGCAGTTGAGGCGAACAGGGCTGGATGGCAATGGCATGGTGGAAACGTGTGGCGCGCTGGGCAGGGCTTAAAGCGCGCCTTTTCGGCACGCGCACCGAGCGCGTTGCTCTGCACGAGGCGCTGGCACTGGCTCAGCGCCAGCGGCGCGCCGAGGACTACACGGCCGCGCTGGCCAACCTCGACCGCGCCGGCCAGATCGCCCATCTGGCCGATGACCCCGCCGCCCTGACGGCTGTTGATTTGCAGCGGGCCGAAATCTACGCGCTGCAAGGCCGCTGGGCAGACGCGGAAGCCCTGCTGCTCCAGCTGCGGCACAGCGCCCAGACGAACGCCAACCGTGTGCAGATGGCATACACGCTCAGCGCCTTGGGGGCGCTGGCGTGGGCGCGCGGCGACCACGATGAGGCACGTGCGTTCTATGAACAGGCGGTTACGGTGGCGCAGGCAGCCGGCAGCCCCGGCGCCGAAGGCCGCGCCCAGGCCCACCTGGCGGATTTATATTTGGCTGAAGGCAACGCCAGCTACGCCGCGCACCTGCTGAAAGACGCCATTCCGCGCCTGAACATGGGCGGCGACTTGGACTCGCTGATGCACTATGTTGGCCGGCTGGGCGAGGCGTTCATCGCCAACGGCCAGGAAGCCGAGGGCGAGCGCCTGCTGCACCGGGCGCTGCGGCTTGCTGAGCGCCTGCACGACCGGCCCAACGAGCGCCGCTGGGCGCTGGCGCTGGCGGCGCGCGATTTGGCCGCCCAGCGGCTGGACGACGCTTACCGGCATTATCAACAGGCGCTGGCCGCTTATTCGCCAGCGACGCCTGACGGCGTCGAGCGCGCTCATGCGCTGTGTCAGATGAGCCGGGTGTGCCTGCGCCTGGCCGCAGTTAGCGAGGCGCTGGAACACGCCCGCGAGGCGGTGCGGCTGGCGGCGCTGCACACAGACCCGCTGCTGCGCGCCCATGCGAACGCGGCGCTGGGATTAGCGCTGCACGCGGCCGGCGACAGCGCCGGCGCTGTTCCACACCTGACGGCGGCGGGCGACGCGTTCAGCGCGCTGGGCAGCGCTGATCCCTACCAGATTGAGGCGCTGCGCGCGCTGGCAGCGGCGCGGCTGGTGGTGGATGGGGACGAAGCGGCGGCGGCCGGTTACGCGGCTGCAGCGCACCGCGCCGATGCGATTGGCGCGCGGCTGGAAATGGCGCGAGCGCACCTGGACCTTGGCCTGCTGCACCTAAAGCGCGACCGCATGCACGGCGCTGCTGAGGCATGGCGCGCAGCCCTAGCGATCTACGAGGCTGAGCGCCAGTTTGCGCTGGCGGCGCGGACACGCTGCGACATCGCCGGCGCTTACCGCTACCTAGGCCAGAGCCAGCGCGCCATGCGCGAATACGAACAGGCGCTGATGGCCCTCAACAATGCCGACGATCCGATCACGCGCGGCCTGGTGCTGGCGAACGCGGCTGTCGCCTACGCTGACCAGGGTGAGCTGCAGTCGGCTGAGGCGTTTTTCACCGAAGCGATCACGATTGCTGTCAGCACAGGCGACCGCGCAGCCGAGGCGGTGCGGCGCGGCAACTACGGCTGGTTTAAATACGCTGTCGGCCGCCCGCGCGAGGCCGTCGCCATCCTCGAACACGCCCTGAGCATCAGCCGCGAGCAGCGGCTGGCGCTAGAAGCTGCTGTTCAGACCGACAATCTAGGGCTGGCGCACGAGGCGCTGGAGAACCGTGCCGCTGGGCTGGCCTATCACGAGCAGGCGCTGGAGATGGTGCGCGGCCTGGGCAGCGCGCATTGGGAAGCGATCATCAAGATCAACTTGAGCGCAGCGTTAGTGCGCGACGGCCGTTGTGATGAGGCGGCTGCGCTGCTGGCCGAGGCGCTGGCTGCGGGCCGCGCCGGAGGCGATGTCGAGGTGATCGTGCGCGCCCTGACGGGGCAGGCGCATCTGCTGCTGTGCGACGGGCGCGCGGCTGATGCCGGCGCGCTGCTGACTGAGGCCACTGCGCTGGCGCGCCGGGCCGGCATGCGCCGGCTGCTGGCGGATGCGCTGCGGGCCTTCAGCGAGCAGCAGGCCGCCGCCAACAACCCTGAACAAGCGCGGGCACTGTGGGACGAGGCCCGCCGCCTGTTCGCCATGCTGGAAGCGCCGCTGGCTCGGTTTCAGCCGGCGTGGCTGGACAGCGCCGGCGCTGAGGCGTGACGCGCGCGGCGCGGGTGGGTCACATCGGGAAGTTGATCGACTCAATGGCGCTGCTGCAAAGTTCTATGCGTTAAGCGCAAGCGCCCGCAGTACACTACGGCCTGTTCGCCCCCGCAAACTGGAGGTGCAGCCCTGGCGTCCTTTTGGTTTATTTCAGCGCCGCTGCCCGGTCACCTGGACTGGGGCGGTTTTCTGAAAACAGCACGCGCCCTGGCGGCGCATGGACACCGCGTCACCTGGGTGAGTGAGTCCCCGGTGGCAGGCCTCGTGACAGCCGCTGGGCTGCCGTTCGCTGCTGTGCGGCGCACGGGCTGGCTGTGGCCGCCGCCGCCCGCCCCTGATCTATCGGCTGTGCCGCCGCAGGAAGCGGTCACGCTGCGCTACCGCCGCGCGCTCGACACTTGGCTGAGCGAAGACCTAGTAGGCGAAGCGGTCGAGGCGCTGCTGGCGCTGGCCGCGGAAGCGGGCCGGCCGAACGTTATCGCGGCCGATCCCTTCCTGCCGGCAGCGGCGCTGGCCGCGGAAGCGCTCGATGTGCCGCTGGCGGTGTGCGGCTGGCCGGCGCAGCGCCCGCTCGACAGCGAGCGGCTGTTCCCCGTGCAGCAGACACTGGGAGCGGACAGCCGAGCGCGCATCGGGCGGCTGCTGGCGCGCTTTGGCCTGAAAGGCATCAACTTCTCGACCGGACCAACACCGGCGGTTCTCAGTCCGCGCCTGCACATTTGCTACTTCACGCAGAGCTGGTACGCCGCCGATGCAGATTCGCTGCTGCCACATAATCTGTATGTTGGCGGCTTCCCGCAGCCGCCAGCGGGCGATTCGCCGGCGTGGCTGGCTGACATTCCAATGGAGACGCCGCTAGCGCTGGTCACGCTGGGAAGCGCGTTTACCGGCGATCTGGGGTTTTTCAGTTGGGCGGCGCAGGCGGCAGCGCAGGTGGGGCTGCTGCCAGTCGTAGTTATCGGCACGAACCCGATTGCGCCAGCGGACAAGGCCGCGCTCAAGGCGGCGCTGCCGCCAGGCACGCGCCTGCTCAACTGGGTGGATTTCGACCACCTGCTGCCGCGCGTGCGGCTGGCGGTGCATCACGGCGGCATGGGCACAACGCACGCGGCAGTGGTGCACAGCGTCCCCCAGCTCGTCGTGCCGCACGCTGCCGATCAGCGCGCCCAGGCGCGGCGGGTGGCCCAGGCCAAAGTGGGCCTTCACCTAACCGCGCACGACGTGCGGAACGGCGCGCTGCTTCAGGGCGCGCGGGCGCTTCTGAACGACGAGCGGGTGCAGGCCAACACGCGCCGTCTGGCAGCTGAGATGGCTGCGCTGGGCGGCCCGCCGCGCGCTGCCGCTGCGCTGGCTGAACTGGCTGCTGGCTAGTAGAAGCGTTCTTACCTGCGGCCAGCGATGATGATGTAGCTGTGGTCGAAATCGGCGTCCGGCGCGCCGGCGCAGCGCGGGTTGAGCCAGGCGCGCACGGCGTCTGGGGCCTGGACCAGCATGACTTGTAATCGCTCAACTGTCTCTGGCGTGCAGCCCTGGCGCGCCGCCCAGGCGACCAGCCCGCCAGCGCTGCGCCTCAGTGTCTCGGTGTGTTCGACAGACAGCCCGGCGTCGAGGAACAGGCCGCGCCACTCGTACTCAGCGTAAGCGCGGTGGTGGCTGGGATCGCGCAAGCGTTCGAAGGCGTCAATGTAGCGGGCGGCCCGGTCGTCCTCTGGCAGCAGATGATCCTCGATCAGCAGCAGCCCGCCCGGCCTGAGCACGCGGGCGCACTCCTGCACAAAGCGGAAGCAGTCCGGAAAGTGGTGCGGCGCGATGCGACAGGTTACCAGGTCAAATGCCGAGTCTGCGAATGCCATATTCTCGGCGTCGGCCGCCGCAAAAACGATGTTGGCTGCGCCGCGTTCGGCCAAGAAGCGCTGCGCTGCCCGCAGCATGGCTGGCGTCAGGTCCGCTGCGACAACGCGCCGCACGCGCGGGGCGAACGCCAGCGCCGTGTGACCGCCTCCGGTGGCGATGTCGAGAACTGTCCACTCAGGCTGGGGGGCGGCCAGCGCCAGCAGCCGGTCGAGATCATCCCCCGCGGCGTGGATGCTGCTGTGCACGTAGCCCTGAGCGTGCTGGCCGAAGCGCGCCTGAGAACGGGATTTGGGATCGCTGTGCATAGCCCTCTCCAATCGTCAACACAAGCGTATGCGCGGCGCGGCAGCGGCGCAAGAGCGTTTGTGCAGGGGCGCTGGTCCCATGTGGATCGGTTGGCAGCCGGGCAGTAAGCGGCTATAATTAAATTAAGATTAGATTGTGGCAGGTTGAAAAAATGTCCGATATTGTCACATTGTTTTACCGCGACGCTGAGCAGGTGTGGGGCCGGGGCGACCTGAGCGCCATAGACGAAAACTACGCTGATGATTTGGTGTTTCACTCCCCCGGCCAGCGTGACGGTCTGCTGGGGCGGGCCGCTTACCGGCGGGCGGTGGCAACTTGGCGCGCCGCTTTCCCCGACACACAGGCGCTGGTGATCGGCGAGGTGGCTGACGAAGGCAATCTGGCGATCGGGCGCTGGCTGGTGACGGGCACGCACACCGGTTTCTGGCGCGATGTGCCTCCTTCACACAAGCGGGTGGAGATCGAAGAGCTGGCCGTTTTCCGCTTCGAGGGTAACCGGATTGACGAAATCTGGCTGCTGTTCGACGTGGAAACTGTGCTGGCGCGCCTGGGTGTGCTGGCAGTCACCGCGTCGCCAGGCTGAACGCGCCCCGCGCCCGCGCCCTGGCGCTGTAGTATAATGCGTCTACGTGTACAGCGCAGGAGCGGCAGCCATGTTCCGAGACAAGCGCAACCCCAGCAGCCCGTCCGGTGACGAGACGATCCCCTCGCGACAGGCTGCGGCTGCGCGCAAACGGCCGGCCGCAGCAGAACTGATCGGGCCAGGGCTGCCCGCCACGCTCCCACCGCTGCTGCTCAAGCTGTTTCTCGACGGCGCAGTTGACCTGGACGAGGAGCTGTCCAGGCGTTTCCCCACGCCGCCGCTGCTCTCAGCCGTACACCTTCACGCTGTGTCCGGCCAGGTTGGCCTGGCGTCGCTTGCCACGCAGGACGGCGCTGCAGTTCTGCTCGTGGAGGCCGACCGCGCCAGCCGCGCCGCCAGCTTCGTGTTCCTCTATGGCTCGATGGTGGCGCTGCGCTTCACTCTCGACCGGCTGAGCGACGCTGATCGGTCGCGCTGGCTGCAGCACATGCAGCGCCAGGAAGGCGGCGTGGTCTTTCTGTGGGGACAGTCCCGCTGGGAACAGGATTATATCATCACCAGCGCGCGCCGCTATTTTGTCACTCTTTACGCTTTCTCGCCGCGCGGCGTTGAAGCGGCTGCGCGCTGCACCCCAGAGGCGATGCGCCAGCTCGTCCAGTGGCTGTCGTCCTACTGGGCGGCCCCCCCGCGCGCGCGCCAGCCCACAGACGACCTGACTACCTGGTGAGCGCGGGTTGGCCGAAACCCGCGCTTGCGCTGCGCCTCACCAGCTATTAGGATTAAGCAGACGAAAATCATAAAAATGTGTGCGACGGCACAGAAGGGACGTCGTGTGAACCGCTTGCAGCACGAAACCAGCCCCTACCTGCTCCAACATGCCAGCAACCCGGTGGACTGGTATCCGTGGGGCGAGGAAGCGTTTGAGCGCGCGCAGCGCGAGGACAAGCCCATCCTGCTCAGCGTGGGCTACAGCGCCTGCCACTGGTGCCACGTCATGGCGCATGAGAGCTTCGAAGACGAGCCAACCGCCCGCTTGATGAATGAGCTGTACATCAACGTCAAGGTAGACCGCGAGGAACGCCCTGACGTGGACGATATCTACATGCAGGCGGTGCAGGCGATGACCGGGCATGGCGGCTGGCCGATGACTGTGTTCCTGCTGCCCGACGGCCGCCCGTTCTACGGCGGCACGTACTTCCCGCCAGCGCCGCGCCACGGCATGCCCGCTTTCCGCCAGGTGCTGACTGCTGTGGCCGAAGCCTACCAGCAGCGGCGCGCCCAAATTGAGCAGGCGGCTGCGTCGTTGACCGACGCGTTGGGCCGCGACCTGGCCGGCCTGGGCGGAGACGCGGCGGCTCTCAACGCTGGCCTGCTGGACGCGGCATATGAGCGCGTCGCCCGCAGTTTCGACCGGGAACACGGCGGATTCGGCGGCGCGCCCAAGTTTCCCCAGCCGATGAACCTGGAGTTTCTGCTGCGCTGCTGTGCGCGCAGCGGCGTTGAGCAGGCGCGCGAAATGGCCCTATTTACGCTGACGAAAATGGCGCGCGGCGGCATGTATGACCAAATCGGCGGCGGCTTCCACCGCTACAGCGTGGACGCGCAGTGGTTAGTTCCGCATTTCGAGAAGATGCTCTACGACAACGCGCAGCTCAGCCGCGTTTACCTGCACGCCTGGCAGATCGCCGGCGAGCCGTTCTACCGCCGCATCGCCGAGGAAATATATGATTATATCCTGCGCGAGATGACCGACGCCAGCGGAGGCTTTTACAGCGCCACCGATGCCGACAGCGAGGGCGAAGAGGGCAAATTCTTTGTGTGGAGCAGGGACGAGCTGGAAGCGCTGCTGGGGGCCGACGCCGAGATCGCAATTGAGTACTGGGGTGTGACGAGCGGCGGCAACTTCGAGGGGCACAACATCCTGTACGTCCCGTCGCCAGACAGCACAGCAGCGGCCCGCCTTGGCCTGACGGTGGCCGAGCTGGAGGCGAAGCTGGCGGCTATCAAGAACACGCTGTACGCGGCGCGGGCGCAGCGCGTCGCGCCCGGCCTGGACGACAAAATCATCACCGCCTGGAACGGCTTCATGGTCGCCAGCCTAGCTGAAGCAGCCCGCGCGCTGGCGCGCGACGACTACCGCGCTGCCGCCGTGCGCGCTGGCGACTTCATCCTGAGCGCGCTGTCCGCGCCTGACGGCGGCCTGTACCGCACTTGGAAACGCGGGCAGGCTAAGATCGCAGGCTACCTGGAGGACTACGCCGCTGTTGTGGATGCCCTGCTCGAACTGTACCAGACGACGTTCGACACACGCTGGTTCATCGAAGCGCGGCGCCTGGCCGATTTCGCGCTCGACCACTTCTCCGCGCCGGGCGGCGGCTTTTACGACACCGCCGACCATCACGAAACCCTGATCGTGCGCCCGCGCAACCCGCAGGACAACGCCACGCCCTCGGGCGGCGCGCTGCTGACGCGCCAGCTTATCCGTTTGGCGGCCTACACCGGCGACGCGCGCTACGACAGCGCGGCTCGCGCTGCGCTGGCCGGTCTGACCGAGGCTTTCCGGCAGTATCCGCAGGCGTTCACCGAGTGGCTCAACGCGCTGGATATGCTGGTCGCGGGGCTGGACGAGGTCGCTGTGATTGGCGATCCCGCTGATGCTCGCACTGCCGCGCTGCTGGAAGTTGTGCGCCGGCCATACCGCCCCAATGTCGTAACGGCGCTGTCTGTGTTTGATGCGGACGAAACGCACCCGATTCCGCTGCTGAAGGGCCGCACGCTGCGCGGCGGCGCGCCGGCGGTTTACGTGTGCCGCAGCTTTGCCTGCCAAATGCCGGTGACCACGCCAGAGGCCCTGCGCAGCATGCTCGACGGTGAATAGGCGCTTGCCGCCGGCGGCAGAAGGCGTTCTAATCATACGCTGTTTGTGCCCCTAACCCGACAGGATCGCGGTTCATGACAACAGCCTTCACGCTCCAGCACACCGCTGACGCGCTTGAGGCGCGCATCCGCGCCAACCGTTTGTTCGACCTGCCGGCTGAGTGGGCCAACCAACTGGTCTTTCCCCACTACGGCGGCCTGTCTATCTACAACCTCGCTCAGAGCGTGGCGCACGTCTTAGGCGTTGACCTGCCCAACGCCGCGCCGCTGGATGCTGCTGTGTGGGGCGGCAGCTCACCGGCGGGGCAGGTTGACCGCGTGGTCATGTTTCTATCGGACGGCCTGGGCTACCGCTGGCTGGGGCGCTTTATGGACGACGACCCGGCGCTGCACCAGGCTGTGGCTGACCTGAGCGAAGGGCGCGGGCCGCTGCCCCTGACGTCGGTCACGCCCAGCACGACCGCTGCGGCGCTCACGACATTGTGGACTGGCCACACGCCGATTGCGCACGGCATCGTCGGCCTAACCATGTTCCTGCGCGAGTTTTCGATGCAGTTCTACGCGCTTACGTTTGCGCCGCCGGGCAAGCGCTTCCCGGAGAACGCCTTCGCCCAATGGGGACTGAACCCAGACACCTTTATCCCCGTAGAGGGACTGGCGGCGGCGCTGCAAAAGGTGGGCGTGCCCACTCATCTGGTGCTGGACTACCGCTTGGTGGACACCGGCCTGTCGCGGCTGCTGCACCGCGGCGTGTCAGAGCGTCATCTGCACGTCAGCTTCAGCGACTTCTGGCTGCGGCTCGGCGACACACTGCGCACGACAGCCGGCCAGCGCTGTGTCGTCAGCGTGTACTGGCCGGCGGTGGACGCGCTGGCTCACCTATATGGGGCCGACACGCCGTACCTGCGCGCTGAAGTGCGCCAGCAGTTCGAGACGCTGACGCGCCTTCTGGCAGATGGGCGTGTGCGCGACGGGCGCACGCTGTTTCTGTTCCTGGCTGATCACGGCCACCACAATGTGTCGCAGTTTGTGGACCTGCGCCATCACCCACAGGCCGGGCCGGTGCGCGCCGCGCGCCGCTTCAGCATGAGCGGCGAGGGCCGCCTGCCGTATCTTAACCTGCTGCCGGACGGGCGCGACGAGGCTTTGGAGGCTCTCAGCCGCGACTTTGCCGCTGTGCTCTCCTGGGTAGACGCGCGCGCGGCGGCACGTGCCGGCCTGTTTGGCCCGGAGACGCCCTACGCCGAGTCGCTGCACCGCTTGGGCGACGTCGTGCTGATACCGCGGCTGGGGTACATGGTGATTGATACTCCAGCAGAGCCTTTGGTCAGCGCGCACGGCGGCCTCGCGGACTGGGAAATGCTGGTTCCCTTTATCTGGAAGCGGCTGTGACCGCCGACGCGCGCCAGCCGCTGACGGACTATTTCCGCGTGCTGCTGCTGACGGTAGTGGGCCAGGCGTTCGCGGCGGCGGGCTATCACCTGGAGGAGCGGCCGGCGCAGTGGGCCGGCGGGCTGTTCCGCTTCACGGCGGACCTGGGCGGCGGCGCGCGCGGCAGCATCGCGTTTCAACTGCTGGCCTACACCGACACCGAGTGGTCGTCTGGCAGCGCATCGCGCTTCACTGTGATCCTCAGCCGCCGTACCCCGCCGGGCGCAGCGCTGCCGAGCGCCGAGCGCGCGTTGAGCCGGTTGGTGGTTGATGATTTTGGCGTGGCTATCCTGCCTTCAGCCGATCACTGGTGGTCGTTCAGCGGAACCGAACAGTTGGGCCGTGCGCTGGCTGAGGCGGGCCACCTGATCGTGGGCTACGGGCTGCCCTGGCTGGCCGGCGATCTCGTGCCGCCGTCGGGTTAGAGTCGGCCGATCGTCGTTGACAGACCGCCGCCGGCGCATGATACAATCCGCCGCATGGCAAAATTGAGCTGGACGCACGCGCTGCTGCTGACACTGGCTGCTGCGCTGACTTTGCTGAGCGCCTGCACGCTGGAACAGCCGCAGGTGATCTACGTGACGGCCACGCCGGAGGGCACGCCCACGCCATCGCCGGAGCCGTCCCCGACGCCAACCCCGACCATTCCGCCCACGCCGACCACGCCGCCGGAAACCCTGCTGCGCAGCGCTGATCGCGCCCTGTTGGACGGCTACTACGAGCGCGCTGTAGAGCTGTACCGCGCTGTGCTGGGGCAGGGCGCGCCGCCGGACGCGAGCGCCGCCGCAGCTTTTGGGCTGGGGCAGGCCGCGCTGCGCGAGGGGCTGTTCGCTCAGGCAGCGGAAGGTTTCACTGCGTTCATTGAGTCATATCCGGACGACGCGCGCCGCCCGCAGGCCTTTTTTCTGCGCGGCGACGCCTATCTGGGCCTGTCGCGCTGGGGCGAGGCTATCGCTGACTTCCGGCAGTACCTGGCGCTGCGGCCGGGCCTGATTGACAGCTACGCTTACGAGCGCATCGGCGACGCGCAGCTCGCGCTGGGGCAAACGGCGGACGCGCTGGCCAGCTATGGCCAGGCCGTGGCGGCCAGCCGTACGCTTGTGCCGCAGCTGGCGCTGCGCGAGAAAGTGGCCCAGGTGTATCTCAACGCCGGGCAGACTGCCGAGGCGGTGGCCCAGTACGAAGCCATTTTGGAAGCAGCGCGCAACGCTCCCTACCGCGCCAGCATAGAGTTCGCCGCTGCGCAAGCTGAGCTGAGCGCCGCTGATCCTACGCCTGGCCTGGACCGTTTGCAGCGCATTGTGGAGGCTTATCCATCTACGCCCCAGGCCTACCGCGCGCTGGCCCTCCTGCGCGAAAACGGGCGCGAGCTGGATGGCTACACTGTCGGTCTGGTCAGCTATCTGTATGGCGACTACGAGGCGGCGATCGAGGCGTTCAACGCCTGGTCCACAACGCGGCAGTTGGCTGCTATCCCGGCCGAGATGCACCTGCTGCTGGGACGCGCCTACCGCGAGCTGGGCAACGCCGCCGCTGCCGTGACCGCCTTCCAGACCGTCATTGACCAGTATCCTCGCGACCCCGCTTTCGGCGAGGCGCTGCTGGAGCAGGGGCGCACCCGTTTCCTGCTGGGCGACATTCCCGGCGCAATTGAACGCTACCTGTTCATCGCCGACAACTACGGTTATCTGCCGGAGACGGCTGCCGAGGCGCTGTGGCGCGCCGGCTACCTCTACGGCACAAACGATGACCCGCTGCAGGCACGCCAGGTGTTTGAGCGGCTGGCAAACACCTATCCGGACACGTCCCAGGCGCGCAGCGGGCTGTTCATCGCCGCCTCGGCGGCGTACAACCTGGAGGACTACGCGCGCGCCGAGCAGCTGTTCGCTCGGCTGGCGGCCACCGCCACCGGCAGCGATCAGGCGTCGGCTTATCTGTGGGTGGGGCGGCTGGCACTGCGCCGCGGCGACAACGCCACAGCGCAGCAGGCGCTCAATCTGGCAGTGAGCGCTGCGCCAGAGAGCTACTTTGCCGCCCGCGCCCGCGATCTGATCACCAATACCCCGCCGTTCGCCCCGCCTGCCGCCTACCGCTTCCAGTTCGACGACGTGGCTGAGCTGGCGGCGGCCGAGAACTGGCTGCGCCAGACGTTTGGCGTTGAGCAGGACGGCCCGCTGTGGCCGCTCTCGCCGGCGCTGGAGGCCGACCCGCGCCTGGTGCGCGGGCGCGAGCTGTGGGCGGTGGGCGCGTATGCCGAGGCCGAAAGCGAGTTCAACGACCTGCTGCAGGCCTACCGAACCGACGGCCTGGCGTCGTACCAGCTTTCTATCTTTCTGCGCGCGATTGCCGCCTACCGCCTATCCATCGTGGGAGCTGCCAACCTGATCCAGGCGGCAGGGGCGGCCACGCTTGACACGCCGTCATGGATTGCCCGGCTGCGCTACCCCGCTTACTACCGCGACGTCGTCCTCAGCGCCGCTGAGCGCTACAGCCTGGACCCGCTGCTGCTTTTCTCGCTGATACGGCTGGAGAGTCTGTTTGACACCACGGCAACCGCCGCAGCTGGCGAGAAGGGCCTGACGCAGGTAATCCCCAGCACTGCCGAGTACATCGCAGGCCAGCTCCAGTGGCCCGATTACCAGCACAGCGATCTGTTCCGTCCCTATGCAGGGGTGGAGTTCGGCGCGTTTTACCTGGCCGAGCAGATGCGCCGCTTCGGCGGCAGCGCAATTGCGGCGCTGGCTGGTTACAACGCAGGGCCGGGGCGCGCCGCAAGCTGGCTGCAGCTCGCCGGCGGCGACCCCGATCTGTTTATGTCTGTGATCACGATTGAGAGCACGCGGGGATATGTGGAGCGGTTATACAGCTTCTACACGATCTATCGCGCGCTGTACGGCTCTGCCTGAGCCTTTCCTGATCAAAACAAAACGAGCGCACTGGTAACAGCGCGCCGTTGTTAATTCCTGTTTCTGCGGTTATGAGTTACGCCTCTGGGCTGTCCTGGCCCAGCATGCTGCGCACTTTGGCAACTAGGTCATGGTGCAGGATCGGCTTGGGCAGGTAGTCGTTGGCGCCGGCTTCCATGCCCCGCATGATGCTCTCGGCGTCGCCCCGCGCTGAGAGGATCAGAACGGGTGTGTGGTCGGTGTCACTGCGTTCGCGGATAGCGCGGCACAGATCTATGCCGTTCATGCCGGGCATCATGACGTCGAGGATGATGAGGTCAGGCGTGTTCTGGTCGAGGATGGCGAGTGCGGATCGGGCGTCTTTGGCCTTCAAGACGCCGAAACCGCCGCGCTCCAGCATGATGCCGATGAGCGTAAGCGCGCCGATCTCGTCGTCCACCACCAGGATGTGCTTCTTCATGCAAACCTCCGCAAGGACTGTAGGTCGCTGCCCGAGCTGGTCTTTCCTGCACCGGAAGGCTCTTTCGCAGGGAGGGGCACCCTACAACGATTAAAGATTAAGACAGTCTGCACGCTCATTACAACTTCCAGTGTACCATCATATGCGAACGCGGTGCAACCAAGTTTTTGTTTATTTTTCGAAAACGGTGAGCGGCAGAAAGACGCGCATACCCCTAAAAATTGGGGGGTGAGACGAATAACGCAGCGCATCCCTGATAACATCCTGTGCGTAGTAGCGCTTGAAGTGGAAGATACGCTCAGAAAGGTTAAGGGTATGGGGGGGAATGCGGCTATTTGTGCCGAACACATCTCCAAGGACTACGGGGCCTTTCGCGCTGTAGATGACCTGACGTTTGAAGTCTTCGCAGGCGAGATTTTCGCCCTGCTTGGCCCCAACGGCTCCGGCAAGACCACTACGATCCGCATGGTGCTCGACATTCTCAAACCAGACACCGGCCGCATCAGCGTGCTGGGCGCGCCGCTCAATGAGCAGACCAAGAATCGCATCGGCTATCTGCCGGAGGAGCGCGGTCTGTACCGGGGTGTGCCTGTGCTGGATGTCATGGTGTACCTGGGCGCGCTAAAGGGGATGTCTCCTAAGGAGGCGCGCCGGCGCAGCCTGGCGCTGCTGGAGCAGCTAGAGCTGGCTGAACACGCCAAGAAGAAGGTGAACGAGCTGAGCAAAGGCATGCAGCAGAAGGTGCAGTTCGCCGTTACAGTGCTGCACCAGCCGGACCTGGTCATCATTGACGAGCCGTTTTCGGGCCTGGACCCGGTGAACGCCATGGTAATCAAGCGGCTGCTGATGGACATGCGTAGCGCTGGCACGGCGGTGGTGATGAGCACACACCAGATGCAGCAGGTTGAGGAGATGGCAGACCGCCTGCTGATGATCAACCGCGGCCAGCAGCGGCTTTACGGCCAGGTAGACGCCGTGCGCAAGCGGTACGCTGCGCACGCCATCATCGTTGAGGGCCAGGGAGACTGGGCCAGCCTGCCCGGCGTGGTCAGTGTTGAGCCGTTGGGCGAGACGAACGCGAACGGCGCCGGTGTGCTGCTGCATCTGGACGAACGCGCAACAACCGACAGCGTGCTGGCGGCGATTGCGGCGGCGGGCGACATGCGCATTCGCCGCTTTGAGGAAGCCGTGCCCAGCCTCAATGACATTTTCATCCAGGTGGTGGAGGCGCACCATGGCTAAGGCATGGCTGGTTGCGAAGCGCGAGTACATCACCAATCTGCGCCGCCCCGCTTTTCTCATCGCCGCTTTTGGCGCGCCGCTCTTCAGCGTCGTGTTCATGCTGCTGGTGTTCAACGTGCTGATGGGCGCATTAGAGGAAGACAGCCTGGGCAGGATCGGGTTTGTAGACCTGTCCGGCGTGCTGGCGGATGCAGTTGAGGCGCCGGATAACTTCACACGACTGGCTGATGAGGCTGAGGCGCAAGCTGCGCTGGACAGCGGCGCACTGGGTGCGTATTTCGTAGTGGCAGCGGACTACATGAACACTGGCGCGGTGACTGTCTACAGTCCCAGCCGTATTCCGGAAAGCGTCACCGACACCATAGACCGCTTTCTGCTGGCCAATGTGCGCCACCAGCACGGTGACCGCGAGGTGTTCAATCGCATCAGCAGCCCGGTCGAGATGGTCGTGCATTTGAAGGACAGCGGGCGCACGCTCGACCAGAGCGCAGCCGGCGGGCTTTTCCTCATCCCCTCCGTCTTCGCGCTGGTGTTCTTCATCTCCATCCAGACCAGCAGCGGCTATCTGATGTCCGGTGTGGTGGAGGAGAAAGCCAATCGTGTGATCGAGATTCTAGTCACCAGCGTCAAGCCGCTTGAACTGCTGCTGGGCAAAGTGGTCGGCCTGGGGCTGCTGGGCCTGACGCAGGTGCTTGTGTGGTTGATGGCGATTGTGCTGTTTGTCGCGTTTGGCGGCGAGATCGATTTCCTGCAAGGTGTCACTGTGCCGGCGGACCTGATCGCCATTACGCTGCTGTACTTCTTTCTCAGCTACGCCATGTATGCCGGCCTGCTGGGCGCTGTTGGCGCGGTGGCCAACTCCGAGCAGGAAAGCCGCCAGCTCGCCGGGATTATATCACTGGTGGGTATCGTGCCGTTCTTTTTCATCAGCGCTTTCATCTTCAACCCCCAAAGCCCTCTGGTGATCGCCCTGACGCTCATCCCGTTTACCGCGCCGCTGTCGGTCATCCTGCGGATGAGCCTGAGCACGGTGCCGGCCTGGCAGCTCGTCGCCAGCGTGCTTATCCTGGTGGTGACGATGGTGCTGGCGCTGTGGGGCGGCGCGCGCGTTTTCCGCTGGTCGCTGCTGATGTACGGCAAGCGGCCCGGGCTGCGCGATCTGTGGCGCGTCGCCAGGGGCCAGACCGGCGCGCGCATGGGCACGGCAGCGGTCAAGGAGCAGAGCGCATGAACGGGCGTTTGTGGCAGGTCTTTCTGTACGAGCTGCGCCGCAACTTCCGGCGCAAGGGCTACCTGTTTACCACGTTCGGCATCCCGATCATTGTCATCGTGCTGCTGGTGGGGTATCACGCCATCAGCACGCTGAACCAAGGCGGTGAACCGGCCGCAGACAGCGGACTGGGCAGTATCTTCGGCATGCCTTCAGACTCAACGGCCGGGCGCTCCATCGGCCTGGTGGACCACTCAGGCGTGACTGACAGAGTCAGCGACACGGGCGCGATGCGACGTTTCCCCGACGAAGCGGCGGCCGACCTGGCGCTGCAAGCCGGCGAGATTGACTCGTACTATGTGGTGGCGGCCGATTACATGGAGACCGGCGATGTCACGCTGGTGCTGCCCACCCTCTTGCTGGATCGCATCGCCGAACGGCCCATTCGTGAACTGCTCCAGGCCGTGCTGCGCCACGAGATCGAGGACGATGCGCTGTACTATCGGTTGGTGAACCCGTCGAACCTCAGACAGGTGAACACACAGCGCGACGCGCCAGCCGAAGCGATGCAGGATTTTGGCACATCGTTCCTGCTGGTGTACGTGTTCATGCTTGCGCTGATGGTCAGTCTGTTTCTGACCAACGGCTACCTGCTGCAGGCGGTGATTGAGGAAAAGGAAAACCGTGTGGTCGAGATTCTGATCTCGACAGTGCGGCCGGTGCACCTGCTGGCGGGAAAAATCCTGGCGTACGGCGTGCTGGGGTTGTTTCAGATGGTCGTGTGGGTGGGGGCGCTGCTGGTCATCCTGCAGATGGGCGCAGTGCTGCCCACGCTGACGATGCTGGCGCGCATGTTCGTTCCGCTGGATGTGCTGCCGCTGGTGCTGGTGTTCTTCCTACTGGCGTATCTGCTTTTCGCAGCGGCCTACGGCATCGTTGGGGCGCTTTCCACCACCATGCGCGAGGGGCCGCAGTATGTGGTGCTGTTCACGCTGCCGGCCCTAACACCGCTGTACTTCATCAGCCTGTTTGTCGAGATGCCAGATGCCGCCCTGCCGGTGGTGTTCAGTCTGATTCCGATCACTGCGCCGCTGGCCATGATCATGCGCCTGCTGCTGACGGCCGTCCCGCTGTGGCAGATCGCGCTGAGCATCGCGCTGCTCGCCCTGAGCATTGCGTTCCTGATGTGGCTGGCTGGGCGCCTGTTCCGCGTGCAGGTGCTGCTGGCGGGGCAGCCGCCCCGTCTGCGCGATCTGCCGCGGCTGGTGCGCGGCTGATTCACGCGCCGAGTTTCCTGCCCCTGCAGCGTTCTCACCCTGCGGGGGCTGTCTTTTTATCCGGTTCGCTCCGCCCGGCGGACAGCGCGCGCCAGCACCCAATCGCCGGCGGCGGCCTGGGCGAGCGCCAGCGCCAGCAGCGCTGGGCCGAGCAGGATGCCGTAGGGCACAACAGCCCACACCTCGCCAAACAGGCCCAGGTTGAGGAAGGCCAGGCTCTGATCGCCCGCTGCGCCGAGGGCCAGCAGCAGCGCCCAGGCGGCTGGGTCGGGCAGCGCGGCCAGGCTGCCGGTGATAAAGGCACTGGCTGCTGCGGCCAGGCCTGCGATCAGCGCCAGCCGGGCCAGCACCACGAGCGTCTGCGCCACCACGGCGTAGATGCGCGTCTGAAAGGCTGCGCTGATCCACAATCCGACGGCGGCGTCAAACCCGAGGGATGTCACTGGCAGCAGCAGGCCGGCAGTCATGGCGCAGGCCAGCAGCAGCGCTGCCAGCGGCAGCGGCACGGGCGGCACTATGCCGCTGATGAGCAGGTCAAGGTAGCGGCCCTGGAACGCTGTCAGGTCAAACAGCATGCCGCCCACCAGCAGCGCACGCAGCAGCAGCACGGCTCCCAGCGGCCCGCGCAGACGGTAGAACACCAACGCCCACTGCGCCCGCAGCGCCAGCTCCGCGCCGCCGGCGGTGGCGCGCAGGTTGTCCCACGTCTGGCGGCGGCGGGCTGCAGCGATGCTGCCGCCAGTCATGAGAATGGCAGCCACGCACAGCGCCAGCGCAGCCGCCAGCAGCGGCCAGTAGAGCACGGCCGCCGCGCTCTCGGTCAGGCTGAGGCCGGCGGGCTGGCGCAGGAAATCGGTGGCGATCAGGACGCCGGCCAGCAACAGCGCCGCTGTCAGCAGCGCCAGCCACAGTCCGCGCGCCAGCCGCGCGCGCCGCGTGAGTTGGCCGCTGCGCGCCAGCTCGTAGCGCAGCAGCGGATGATCGGGACGCGCCCAGGCGGGCAGGGCAGCGGTGAGGCGGTTTGTGATAGATGTCATGTCAGGACTTTGTCAATCTGCTGTTCGAGCGCAGCCAGAGCCGCGCGCCAGTCGTCCGGCGTGACGGCAACCGTCTGGGCGTGGCGCAGGTAGTGGATATAGACCTCTGGCGCTGCACCCGGCTGCATCAGGCCCGCCAGAACCAGGTGAGTGGTCAGCGCTTCAGCGTAAGCCCCCACCTGCAGGTGGTAGCGCCGGGCGTGCTCGCGCAGCAGCATGCCGGAGACATAGCCAGTCTTGTAGTCCACGATGACCCACGAACCGTCGGCGCGCTGCAGCAGCAGGTCTACCACGCCGTGCAGGATGCGGTCGCCCCGGCTGTAGATAAACGGCAGTTCAGCGTAAACCCGGCGGGCATCCTCCAGCCAGGCGAAGACCTCGCTGCGCTGCAGCCGGTTCAGCAGGTGCGCCGCCTGGGCCACAATCTGCCCGCGCTCAGCCTCGTCAACGGCGCCGTGCTCCCAGGCCAAGCTGTGCAGCAGTCTGTCCAGGTCAGCGCGCGCTGACCCCCACCAGCGCAGCGCTTCGTGAACGATCTCGCCGACCAGGCGGCTGTCGCTGCGGCGGCGCGCCGCCGGCGGGATGCGATCAGGCGCGTCGTGCAGAACGCTGCGGCGGAAGCGGCGGCGGCACGCTTCGTCGTAGTCAACCCCGCCCAGGTCCATCAGGTGGGTGACAGCCAAGTGGCGCGCGCGGGCAGCGCGCCGGTCGGGGACGGGGGACAGCAGGGGTGGCGGCGCAGATGGCCCGGGCAGCGCCTCGCCGGCGCGCACAACGGGGTCGTCCCAAGCACAATAACTGTCTGCGCTGGGGACGAGGGCGTCGTCAGGCGGCGGCGCGGCAGCGACGCGCAGCCGGCACTCGCCCCACTCGCGCGCCAGCACGATGCCGCCGGAGTCGGCGCTAGTCAAGTCATCCCACGCATCGAGCGCGTCCAGCAGCCAGCTCAGCCAGCCGCCGGCCTGCCATGTTCCGTCTTTTTGACTTTGGCTCACCTGCCCGCTGATCAGCAGGTAATCCTGGGCGCGGGTGGCTGCAACGTAAAGCAGCCGCCGCCGTTCAGCCTCCTCGCGCAGCGCGCGCAGACGGGCAGCGCGGCGGTAGCCGCAGGTATCGGCCAGCGCGTTCTGGTCCCAGTCGTAGACCCGGCAGGCCAGCGCGCCAGTGTGATCGGCTGCGAGCAGAGGCTTTTCTGTGTTTCTACGCTCCCAGGTCGTATCTGCCAGCACGACCAGCGGGAACTCCAGCCCTTTGCTGGTGTGAACGGTCATCAGCGTAACCGCGCCCTGGGTCTCGAGCGGCGCATCGCCCTCGCGAACCTCACGCGCGCTCAGATCGGCGATGTACTGCGAGAACGCCCCCAGCGTGATGCGGCCGCTGCTCTCGGCTTTGGCCAGCAGCTTCTCGACGTTGGCGCGGCGGCGCGCGCCGTCAGGCAGGCCGGTGAGCACCGCCAGGAAGCCGGTGCGGTCTAGGGCGGCGCGCAGCAGCTCAGAGATCGTGACGCGGCCAGCCAGCGCCCGCAGGTCGCGCAGACAGTCCGCCGCGAACACGACGAGATCGCGCTCGTCTGGCGGCACAGCGTCTGCCTGCTGGAGCGCATCCCACAGCGGCAGCGGCCGTCTGTTTGCGCCCGTGAGCAGGCGCAGCGCCAGCAGGGCGTCGTCGCTGAGGCCAAACAGCGGCGCGCGCAGGGCGCAGGCCAAGGCCAGGTCATCGGCTGGGTTGTGCAGGGCGCGCAGCAGGTTGAGCAGGTCCCACACCTCCTGCCGGCCGTAGTAGCCGCGCCCAGAGACAGTGAGGAAGGGCAGCTCCAGCGCCCGGAACACCTCTTCGTACAGTGTAACCTTGCTCAGCGATTGGAACAGCAGCGCCACGTCGCCGTAATCCAATGGGCGCGCCTGGCCGCTGTGCCGGTCGTAGATCGGCGTGCCGGCCCGCACCAGCGCGTGAATCCGCTGCGCAATCTCGCAGGCTTCCCAACGGCGGACATCATCGGCGTTTAATTTGTCTTCGCTGGCGCTCTTGTTTACCAACAGCAGCTCGACGAACGGCCCAGAGCCGGGCGGGTTGGCGCGGGCGGCGTCCATCGGCGCGCCCAGGTCGGTCTGGTAGTTGTACACCGGGCTGGCCGGATCGCGAGTGAGAATGCGGCTGAACACCGCGTTGAATGCCGTCACCAGCGGCTGGTGCGCGCGGAACGAGCGCGCCAGCGCGATCTCGGCCTGCGGGCCGAGGCGGGCGCGCGCCGCCTGGAACACGCTCACGTCCGCGCCGCGAAAGGCGTAGATGCTCTGCTTCTGGTCGCCGACGAGAAACAGGCGGCCGGGCGAGTCGAGATCGGCCAGGGCGCTGATGATCGCCCACTGGGCGGCGTTGGTGTCCTGAAACTCGTCCACCAGCAGGTGGCGGAACTCGGCGGCGCGGTAGCGGGCGGCCACGTCAGGATGCGCGGCCAGCAGGTTGGCTGTCAGCCGTTCCAGGTCGTCAAAGTCAAGGGCGCGCAGGCGGCGCTTGGCGGTGCGGTAAGCCGTTTGCGCCCGCTCGATCAAATCATACCACGCCGGCAGCAGCGCGGCCGCCTGGGTGTCCAGCGGGCCGGGCGGCTCGCCGATGGTGTTTGCTGTCTGTTCAGCCAGACTGCGCAGCGCCTTAAGAACAGACTTGGCCTCTGTCAGGGCTTCTTCGCTGCCCCAGGCGCGCTTGCTGCCGACATTGAGCCGAACAGCCGATTTGAGGGCGGCGAGCGCCGCCGCCCGCGCGGGTATTTCACCGGCCTGAACAAGCGCGCACAGGCGGCGCGCTTCATGCCACACGTCGAGCAGCTTATCCGGCGTCTGCGGCCAGCCGCCCGACGGCTGCCAGCTCGTGGCTTCGACAAACGTCGGGTCAGCGCACAGCGTGTCGAGCGCCGCGACAGCGTCGGCTTCCCAGGCAGCCTGCCAGACGCTGAGCAGATCAGCGGGCGGGGGCGGCAGATCGGCGGCGATAAAATCCGCCAGGGCGGCGCGCAGCGCCTTAGCGTCGTACTCAGCGAACAGCCGCGCCGCACCGCTGGTCGGATCGTGGAGCGCGGCCTGCAGCGCGGCGTCGAGCGCGCTGTCCAGGACGATGCCTGCTTCAACCTCGTCGAGCACGGCGAAATCAGGGTCAAGGCCGGCCTCAGCGGCGTTGGCGCGCAGCAGCGACGCACACAGGCCGTGAATCGTGTCAATGCGGGCGCTGTCTATGCTGGCCAAGCGAGCGGCCCACACGGCACGGGTCTCGTCGTTGAGCGCGCTGCGCAGGCGCTCTTCAAGCGCCTGGCGCACACGATCGCGCATTTCCTGGGCTGCCTTGCGCGTGAACGTGATCGCCACCAAAGCGTTGAGCGGCCAGTCGGGGTTGCAGTCGAGCAGCGCGAGGTAGCGTTCGACCAGCACGCGCGTCTTGCCGGAGCCGGCTCCGGCGACGACGACCAGGTTGCGCCCGTGTTCGCGCACGGCTTGTTCCTGCTGCGGCGTCATCTGCACGGCTCAGTCTGCCTCCCGTTTGTAGCGATTGACGCTGCTGACGCGGCACAGCTGGGCGAACTCGCAGTAAGCGGCGCAGCGGCCGTTTTCCAGCTTGCGCGGGGCCACGCTGTAATCGCCGCGCCGCGCCGCGCTGATGCAGCGTCCCAGGTGAGCGCGGGCCTCGTCCAGCGCAGCGGCGCTGTTAGGATCGTCCAAGTGCATGTCGCCGCTGGCTTTGCGCGTGGAGATATGCCAGAACAGCCCGCCCAGCACACGGCGCGGGGTGTCCGTGCTGAGCTGCGCTTCTAACACGCGCTGCGCGGCCAGCAGGTACACCATCATCTGGAAATTGCGTCCAGCGCGCATCTCGCTGACCGGAATCGTCTTGCTGCCGGTTTTGTAGTCAATGACGATTACACCGTCGTCCACTGCGTCCATGCGGTCAATGTAGCCGGCTACGCACAGGTCTTCAAGAGCGCCGTCAATCTCGACGCTGACTGCTGCCAAGCGGTTGTCCGCCGCCAGCGCCATCTCCAGCAGATACGGACGGCGCAGCGCGGCACTCACCGCGCGCACTGGGCTGCTGTCGGAAAAATCCTGGCGCACGAGGGCTTCCAGGCGGCGCAGCAGGGCAGCACGTTCCTGTTCCCAGCGGGCGTCGGCGGTGAAACGGTAAGTCTGCGGCGCGGCGTCGAGCAAAGGCCCAGCGGCCGCGTGAAGCGCGGCAAGCGCCGCGTCAAGGTTTTCCGGTGCAATGTCCAGCCCGCGCTGGCCTATCTCGCGGTAGGCTGCCTCGAGCACCGCATGGTTGATCGTCCCCAGCACGGCGGCGTCGAGCGCATCCTCAGGCTCTTCCAGCGCCTCGAGGCGCAGCAGGCGCTTGGCAAAGAAGCGAAAGCCGCACGCGCCCAGGTCATTGAACTGGCTGGCGCTCCACACGCGGCCCGGCCCCACGGCAGCGGCAGCGTGGGCGATCAAACGCGGGTCGCGCAGCCGTCCGCTGTAGCGGTCGTGCGGCCGCCGCGACATACGGCTCAACTCGGCTTGCCGCGCGCGGTTTATCCGGCCCCAGAAGGCCGGCTGCGCGGCGCGCAGCCAGTTGTAAAGCGCGGCGCTGTTTGGCGCGAGCGTGGGGGCGCTCAGGCCGTTTGCCGCTGCCAGCGCTGCCTCGGCCAAGGAGGCCGCTTCGTCTGGCCCGGCCACTGCGTTCAGAGGCACGCGGCAGGCCTGGACAATTTCGTCCGCGTCGGCCAGCGTCTGCGCCACGGCCCGCCACAGGTGGCTGGCGATCCAGGGCGCGCCGTCCTGCACTGTCGGGCGCGAGAGCGTCAGCGTCTGACTGGCTTGGCCGATGAGCTGAAGGAACAGGCCTTCGTCGGCGGCGCGCTCGGCGGCGGTCTCCAGCCGAACGCCCGCCGCGCTGAGCGCCCGGCGCTCAGTGTCGAGGTAGAGCGGGTCTTCCGCCAGCGCCGGCGGGAAGATGCCCTCGGACAGGCCAGGAATAAACACGTGGCGGTGGGGGAGGCCGCGCGCGTCGGTTACGGTTGTAACCAGCACCTGGCCCGCCCTGGACGGCCCGCGCTCGACCAGCACTCCGGCAATCAGCGCGCGCAGTTCGTCGAGGAAGCGCTCGGCGTCCACGTCATCAGGATCGGCCAACGCACCCAGCAGCGCCTGGGCCGTCAGCAGGCCGCGCAGCGCGCGCTTGAGTTGGTCAAGGGCTGCAAGGTCACGCGCAGCGATTTCGGGCGCGGCCTCGCCGCGGGCCTGCGCCGGCATGTTCAGGCTGTAGCCGGCGGGCGCTGCTGCGTCGTCTGCGTCGGGGTCCTCGTCCTGGCCGATCAGCGCGTCCAGCCAGCGGACATACGCGCCCACGCTGGCGCGCGCCGGCGGCGTGACAGCGTCAAAGAACGCGCTGAGCGCAGCGGCCAGCGCGTGCGCCTCAGCCTCAGTGAGGAGCGCCTGCGCCTGTGAGTCATCGCCGAACGGCGGCTCATAAGCAGCGCGCGCAACCGCTGCCAGCCATTCCTCACGCCCGCCAATGACCGCCTGCGCCAGGCTGATGCGCTCCAGCCGGTCAGCGGCAGCGGCGTCCAGGCCAGGGACAGCGAAATAGGGCGAGCGCAGCGTGTCGAGCAGTTCGCGGCGGCGGAAGTCACTGGCTGGCAGATCAAGCGCCTGCAGCAGCGCAGCGACAGCTGGACTGCGGGCCAGCGTGTCGCTGAAGTGCAGCGCCAGGGGGATGCCGTAAGCGGCGCTCAGGGCGGCGAAATGATCGGCGTAGCGCGGCCAGTCGCGCAGGGCAATCAGGACGTCGTCCGGGCGGCAGCCGGCCAGCAGCAGGCGCTTGACGCGGCGCAGCACCGCCGCTGCTTCACGGGCCGGGTCTGGCGCTTCGATGAGGGCAACGGCGTCGCGCGCGCGCAGCGGGGCCGCGGCCGGCTGGAATACGCGCGCTGTGATGTGGGCCAGCGCCGGGTGCTGCTGCGGGTTGGCGTCGTGCCGCGTTTCGACAGCCAGCCGGACGCTTTGTTCGGCGGCAGCAGCTTGTAGTTCGGCCAGCGCGCGGGCAAAACGGCGGCCGGCGGTGTCCTCACGGCCCGGCGCAGTCGCCAGCGTGATGAACGTGTGGCGGGCCAGAGCGCTGAGGCGCAGCAGCAGGCGGGCCTGCAGCGGTGTGAACTCGTCGTAGCCGTCCACGACCAACAGGTCGAGCGCCAGCGGAGCCGCGCCTGCTTCAAGAGCGGACAGCGCCAGCCAGCCCTCGCCGTCTCGGTCCACTAGGTCATGAGCGACCAGCCTGGTTTGATACTCGGCGTAGATGCGGGCCAGGTCGCGATCCTTGGCGCGCCCGGACTCCTGGGCCGCGCGCACGAAGGCCTCCGGCGCAACGCGGTTCTGCTTCAGCTCGTAGATGAAATCGGCCACGATGCGCACAAAGCCCGGCGTCTCGGCGATCTGGTCGTAGACGGCCAAAGCGCCCTCGGCGCGCAGCGCCCGCAGCACAGCGCGCAGCAGCGCGGTACGGGCGGCGTCGCTCAAGCGGCGGGCGGGCTGCCCGGCCATTTTTAGCAGCCGAGGGTACAGCTCGTAGAACGTGAAGAACTCGATGTTGAAGAAAACCCCGCCCGGCCCGGCGCGGGCAGCCAGCCGCTCGCGGAACGAATCCTTCTGGCGCGCGCCGGAAACCAGCACCCAGATACGGGCGAACGGGTGGGCGCGCGCGGCCTGCGCCACGCGCTGGAGCGCGGCTTCGGTTTTGCCTGCGCCGGGCGGAGCCAGCAGTACAGACGCTGCCATCGGTCTCAAGCGCCGCGGTCGTAGAGCAGGTCCACCACGCGCTGGACAGTGGCCTGGTCAATACGATCGCGGACGGCAAGGTAGTCGGCAGACATGGTGGCATGGAGCTGGCGGAGCTGTGTGATGGGCACGTGCGGCTCTCTGGCGATCAGCCGCACGACTTTCTCCGGCTGGGTGAAGACGACCACGCCGAACACTGGCACATGCCCCAGCTCGTGCTGCGCCAGGTAATCGCGCAGGGCGCGAATGTCTACTTGGCATTCGCGGGTTGGGTTAATGCCGGCCGGCCGCCAGGTCTTGCTGCGCGTCTCCTTCAGCCAGTCTGCGCCCTCGTTGATGAACGCGCCGGTGCTGCCGACGATGCGGAACACCAACGCGCCCGGCGGCCCCACTAGGACGGCGTCAATGTAGCCCAGGCCGCGCCGGCTGACGTGACGGACAAACCAGTAGCGCGCGTCCAGATCGCGCTCGCGGGATAGGTGTTCGCCTGTCAGGCGGGCCAGGTCGTTGTCCGGGCGGATGAGCAAGGCGGCGGCGGCAGTCGCCACGCCGGCGACAGCCGCGGCTGCTCCCGCGATCAGCAGCGCGCCGCGCATAAAGTTGTAGAACGGGAACGCTGAGTTGCCGGGGACAGCCAGCGGCACGACATACAGCACCAGGCCGACAGCAGCCAAGAAGATGCCGCCGCTGACGATCAAAAAGGCGAACTGCAGAAGCTGGCGCGAGCGGCGCGCCAGAGCGCGCGAGGGAGCGACGTTGTGCATTGATTAGGCCTGATCGGATTTATCCCGCCTTACGGGGTCCGGTGAGACAGGTTCAGGCGCGGAAGGCGCAGCGTCTGCAGCCGGTTTGCTGTTTGCCGCTCCAGCAGCTGCTGCGGCGGCTGGCGGCGCAGGGGCAGCGGCTGTCCGCCGCTGCGCTAGCACAGTTTCCAGCCGCTGCTTGAAATCGTCGAATTTGGGCAGCGGTTTGTAGATCAGGTCGTCAGCGCCGGAGAACGCCATGATCTCAGCGTACTCATCCGGTGTGAGCTTGAAGGCCGTGATCAGCACAATCGCGATGTGGCCCAGTGCCGGACTCTGGCGCAGGCGCTGGGCGACCATGTGCCCTTTGATGGGACCGGGCAAGCGGATGTCGATCAGGGCCATCTCCGGCAGCTCGCCGAGGAAGCGGCCGCTGTCCACGTCGTCAATCCAGGCGGCTGCCTCCTCACCTTCCACAAAGGCTACGCCCTCAATGCCCCACATTTCGAACATCGCCAGCAGCACCTCGTAGATGTCCGGCTCGTCCTCAACCACCATCCAGGTTGACAATGCGCTCACCTCATTTGCGTGCTACGTTGGCTGCCTGTGTCAAACGCTACAATAATAGTTTTCCCACCAAGAATAAGCAAACGACACTGACTCCAGACCTTTCGCAATTGTATACTATTTGTAGATGGTTTTGACTCAGGTGCGCGGAAAGGCACAGAGCCGTTGGCAGTGTGGCTGGTTGCTGAAGATGAAACCGATATTCGCAATCTGATGCAGATGCTGTTCATGACCTGGGGGCATCAGCCGCTGGCGTTTGAGAACGGGCAGAAAGTTTGGAACTGGTTGGACGCAGTAGATGCCGGCAGCCACACTGACCCGCTGCCAGAGCTGGCTCTGCTTGACATTCGCATGCCTGGCAAGCGCGGCGATGAGCTGGCGCGGCGGATGCGCACCACGCCGGCGCTCGGTCAGATGCCGGTGGTGCTGATGACGGCTTATGCGCTCAGCGAAGAGCAGGAAGCCGAGATGCTGGCGCACGGCGCCGATCTCATCATCCACAAACCCCTGCCAGATTTCGACCGCCTCCATGCGGTTTTGCAGGATGTGGTGTACAGTAGACGGAAGTGAATGTTGAAGAAAGCGGCCCAGCGGTATGTCCACCCCGCCTCCACAGACGGATGCCGCCCAGGTGAGCGGCGTGCTCAACCGAGTTAACCACCTGGGCACAGCGACCGAGCAGCTGTTCAGCCGGTTGTACAACACGCTCAACCGGCGTGCGCGCCTGCGGGCCGAGATCGAGCGGGCGCAGGCGCTGGAACGGCGCAACCGCCAGCTTGCCCAGGCAGTGCGCAGACGCGACGCCGAAATCGAGCGTTTGGGCGCGATCTTGAGCAGCATTGACGAGGGCATCATCATGCAGGACACCGAGGGGCGCTTGGTGTTGGTAAACGCCGCTGCCCGCCGCCTGCTGGGCAGCCAGAAGGCTTTCTGGGAGAGCGACTTGGGCAGGCTGTTCGAAGCCTACCGCCACGTCACGGAGCTTGACACCGAGCTGGCCCCGGTAGGCGAGCCAACCCGCGTGCAGATCAACAACCGCATCATCGGGGCGCAGCTTGCCGCCGTTGCCGACCCAGAAGGCAAGCGGCTGGGCACGATGATCGTGCTGCGCGATGTCACGCGCGCCGCCTTGTCCGACCGTTTGAAAGAGCAGTTCATCACCGCCATCTCGCACGAGCTGCGCACACCGATGGCTGCTATCAAAGGGATGAGCGAGGTGGTGGCCAACCAGCCAGAGGGCAAGCCGATCAACCGGCGCTTTCTGGAGACGATCAGCCGCAACGTAGATATCCTCGACCGCATGATCGTCGAGCTGCTCGATATCTCGGAAATGAGCGCGGACGCTTTCAGCGTCCACCAGAACCTGCTGAACGTCAACGAGCTGCTGTCGCACGTCGCCCAGGGCATGGCGCCAGAGGTGCTGCGCGCGCAGTTGGAGGTGACGCTGATGGTGCGCGACGCGGCGTCGCTCTACATCCTGGGCGACGACCAGCGCCTGCGCTGGGCGCTGGGCCACCTGCTGCAGAACAGCATCCGCTACACCGAGCCAGGCGGCCACATCCTGATTACCGCGCGGCTGGAGAGCGCCGGCCGCGTGGCCATCCAGGTGGTAGACACCGGCGTAGGCATCTCCGAGAAGGACCTGCCGCATATCTTTGAGCGCTTCTACCGCGGCGAAGCGCGCACCAGCAGCGGCAAGCTGCTGGACCCGCGCGGCCTGGGGCAGGGGCTGTTCATTGCCCGCAAGGTGGCAGAGGCTCATCAGGGGTATCTAAGCGTCCGCAGTGCGCCCGGCCAGGGCAGCATCTTCACCATGACGCTGCCGGCAGCGCCTGGCCCACAGCCCAACTGACTAAATTTGCGCCCCTGCGCCGCGACTCGTTACAATCCGGAAAATTGCGTTTTTACAGCCCTCAGGAGTTGATATTTCGTGAGCGCGATTGGAGCTTTTACGTTTGTGCTGCACAGCCACCTCCCCTATGCCCGGCTGGCGGGCCGCTGGCCGCACGGTGAGGAATGGATTCACGAAGCTGCCACCGAGACTTACATCCCGCTGCTCCAGACGCTGTATAACCTGATGGAAGAGGGTGTGCGCTATCGCCTGACGATAGGCATCACCCCGATACTGGCTGAACAGTTAATTGACCCGGACGTGCTGGATCATCTTGATCAGTACCTCGACGACAAGATCGAGGCGGCCAAACGCGACATCGTTTACTTCTCTGAGCGCGAGGAGATCGAGGTAGAGGAGGAGACGGAGGCGGGCGAGACGCACAAACACGCCGAGTCCACCGCCGATCCCCACCTGCGCTACCTGGCTGAGTGGTATCGCGGCTGGTATGAGGACGTAAAGCGGACGTTCGACCAGCGCTTCAACCGCGATTTGATCGGCGCGTTTCGCCGCTTGCAGCGGGAAGGGTACATCGAGATCATCACCAGCGCTGCCACACACGGTTACCTGCCGCTGTTGGCGCGCGACAGCTCGGTGAGCGCGCAAATCAGGGCGGGCATCAGCAGCTATCAGCGCCTGTTCGGGCGGCAGCCCACCGGCATCTGGCTGCCGGAGTGCGCTTACCGTCCGGCTTACGTGACTGACAGCGGTCGGATACGCCCCGGCATTGAGTATTACTTGGCGCGCAGCGGGCTGAAAGTGTTCTTCGTTGAGACGCACACCATCACCGGCGGCCAGCCGGTGGGTGTGGCTGCCGGCGACGTGATCGGCCCCTACGGGGCAATCAAGCGGCGCTATGTGATCCCGGCAGCGCTGACCGCGCCAGAGCGCCCAGCGACGACCTTCAGCGCCTACTACGTGGCCGACACAACCGCCGGGGTGCACGCCGAGCAGCACTCTGGCGTGGCGGTGATCGGGCGCAACAACCGCAGCGGGATGCAGGTGTGGAGCGCAGAGTGGGGCTACCCCGGCGACATGGACTACCGCGAGTTCCACAAGAAAGCCGGAACCAGCGGCCTGCAGTACTGGCGCGTGACCGGGCCGCGCGTTGAGCTGGGCGACAAGGATTACTATCATCCGGACTGGGCGGCCTACAAGGTGGATCAGCACGCCGAGCACTTTGCCCACCTGATCGGCGACCTGCTGCGCGAACATCACCACCACACCGGCCAGTACGGGCTGGTGTCGTCCAACTACGACACCGAGCTGTTCGGTCATTGGTGGTTTGAAGGGGTGGCGTGGCTGGGCAAAGTGCTGCGCCATTTAGCCGCCGACCCAGCAGTAGACCTGACGACGGCCAGCCAGTTCATCGCCGAACGCCCGCCCACCGAGGTCTTGAGCATCCCAGAAGGCTCGTGGGGCGCGGGCGGCACGCACTTCACTTGGGATAACAGCGAAACCCACTGGATGTGGGAGCCAATTCACGAAGCTGAGGCGCGCATGGAAGCGCTGGTCGAAGCCTACCCCGACCCCGACGAGGCCGCGCGGCTGGTGCTCAGCCAGGCCGCCCGCGAGAACTTGCTGCTGCAAAGCTCAGATTGGCCGTTTCTGGTGACTACCGGGCAGGCGCGCGAGTACGCTATACAGCGCTTCAGCCAGCACGTCGAGCGGTTTGAACGGCTGGCCGCGTCGCTGGAGGCGCGCCGGCCCGACACCGCGCTGGCTGAGGAGTACTGGGAGCTGGACAAGGTGTTCCCTGAGATTGATTACCGCTGGTTCGGGCCGCAGGAATAATTAACAAGGTGAACCGGCCATGAACGTTCTGTTCGTCAGCGCCGAGGCCGCGCCCTTCGCCAAGACCGGCGGGCTGGCCGACGTAGTGGGATCACTGCCGGCGGCGCTGCGAGCGCAGGGCGTGGATGCCCGTGTGCTGATGCCGTTCTACGGCTTCATGGATTACCATAAGTTTGGGCTGCGCCGCCTGTTTTCGTTCTGGCTGCCGCGCCGCACCGGCAGCGTGGAGGTGCACATTCACACCACGCTGCGCGACGGCGTGCCGGTATACTTCTTGCAAGGCTGGCCCTATTTCGGCCAGGAAGCAGGCGTGTACGACGGCTGGGCGCTGGACGTGCCGCGCTTCATCTTCTTCTGCCAGGCGGCGATGGGGGCGGCCTGGGAGCTGCGCCAGCGCTTCGGCTGGTTCCCGGACGTGTTCCACGCCAACGACTGGCACACTGGCCTGCTGCCGTTTCTGCTGGCTGAGAACAGGGCTGACCCGGTTTGGGGGCAGGCGCGTTCGGTGCTGACGCTGCACAACATGGCTTACCAGGGTAACAACGCTGGCGGCTGGCTGTGGGAGCAGGGCATACCAGGCCGTCACCAGCCCGATCTGGTGTACCAGGACCTGACCGACAACCTGCTGGCGATTGGCATCGCCTATGCCGATGTGCTGACCACTGTCAGCCCGCGCTACGCCGTCGAGATCCAATACCCGTATATGGGCTACGGCCTGGACGGTCTGATCCGCACGCGCGCGGCGGACCTGTACGGCATCCTCAACGGCATTGATATGGCGCGGTGGAACCCGGCCACCGACCCGCACATCGTCTCGCACTACGATGCGGACACGTTTGTTGAGAAGCGCCCGCCCAACAAGCGCCAGCTCCAGCAGGATGTTGGCCTGGAAGCGCGTCCTGACGTGCCGCTGCTCGGCGTGGTGAGCCGGCTGGACGAGCAGAAAGGCATCCGCCTGCTGATTCCGGCTCTGCGCCGGCTGCTGGTGAGCACAGACATACAGTTCGTGGGGCTGGGCACCGGCAGTAACGACCTCAACTACGAAATGTGGCGGCTGGGGCGGGATTTCCACTGGCGGGCGCGCACGTTCATCGAGCTTAACCTGCACCTGGCGCAGCGCATCTACGCCGGGTGCGACCTGTTCCTGATGCCCAGTTATTACGAGCCGTGCGGCATGGGCCAGATGATCGCCATGCGCTACGGCGCGCTGCCGCTGGTGCGCGAAACCGGCGGCCTGGCTGATACTGTGGCCAATTACGACGACGGCCCGGCAGACAGCGGTACTGGCTTTGTGTTCAACTGGACCGAAACCGACGCGCTGCTCAACACCATTCGCTGGGCGCTGGCCACCTACCACGAGCGTAGGGCTGCCTGGCAGCGCATGCAGGCGCGCGCCATGCGCCTCGATTTCAGTTGGGATAAAAGCGCCCGGCAGTACATCGAAGTGTATAACCGTAGCTTACAGCGTTGACAACAGGGAGAAGCTGCTGTGAAAATCAAGGCTGTCATTCTCGCAGGCGGCGCAGGCACGCGCCTGGAGATACTCACTGCAAAGCGGGCCAAGCCTGCCGTGCCCTTCGCAGGCAAGTACCGGATTATTGACTTCACCTTAAGCAACTGCGTCAACTCCAACATCTTCGACGTGCTGGTGCTAACTCAGTACCGGCCGCACAGCCTGAACGAGCACATCGGCCGCGGCCGCCCTTGGGACCTCGACCGGTCGTTTACGGGCGGTGTGCACATTCTGCAGCCGTATAAGGGCCGTTACGACACCGACTGGTATGCCGGCACTGCCGACGCGGTCATGCAGAACCTGAACTTCGTCCGCCACGGCCGGCCTGATTACGTCTTAATCCTCTCTGGCGACCACATCTACCAGATGGACTACGACGTGATGCTCCAGTTCCACCGCGAGAAGAAGGCCGACGTTACGGTATGCACCATTCGCGTCCCGCTGGACGAGGGCAGCCGCTACGGCATTGTGGATGTGGACGAGAATTACCGCGTGCGCGAGTTCGTCGAGAAGCCGGAGCAGCCGCCTGGCAACCTGGCGAGCA
>Ga0308414_1000085_pt1 | contig 51800 bp, 46 predicted proteins | sample HotsprSampleOS50_FD_205667 | JGI IMG/M metagenome (GOLD analysis project Ga0308414, IMG submission 205667) | Hot spring phototrophic mat microbial communities from Octopus Spring, Yellowstone National Park, Wyoming, United States - 20090730_OS50 ... | reverse complement strand
ATTTCCGAAGGATTAAATATTACTTCAAACAACGACACATTAATTTATGAAGGGCATTTGTCAGGTAGAATAATGATTGACGAAATTATTGGTTGGGTTAGAAAGGCGAATTTTCACTATGCTATTATTAATAAAACTGATTTAAATTTGAATTCAAAAGCTAATGATATCGTTTTAAATGCGGATGTCATTTTAAAAATAGAAGCTTCAAACGATCAAATTTTCCGAAAGATATCTTTTTCTCCAGCTTCTGTAATAAAAGGGGATGGTTTAGGATTAACATTTGTAGGAATGACAGTTGTTTTTGCGGCTCTTTTTTTGCTTTTTATTATGTTTTCTTATTTTAAAGATATATTAGAATTTTTAGAAAAGAAAAAAGGAACAAAAGAAAAAGGCGAAAACATAAAAGAAAAAATCGAAGAGAAAAAAGAAGAATTTAGCGGAGAACTAATAGCAGCTATAGGAGCCGCTTTGCATTTGTATTCTCAAGAAATGCATGATCAAGAAACTCAAATTATTACGATCGAAAAAGTATCAAGAAATTATTCTCCTTGGAGTTCAAAAATATATATGTTGAGAAAACACCCAAGATTTTAATAAATAAAAACGAGCTCTGAATATGAAAAACTTTAACATAACAATCAATGGCAATAAGTATTTCGTAGAAATATTAAAGGTAGAAGATAATATTGCCGAAGTGGAAGTTAACGGTTCTATTTTTAAGGTAGAAGTAGATAAAAATTTGAAGCCGACAACAAAAACTCCAATATTAGTAAGAACGCCTGTAGCTCCTTCTACGGATATAGATAAAGCGACAGTAAAAACAGCTCCGCCAACAGCTCCAAAAGGAGCTGGAGTAATAAAATCTCCATTGCCAGGAGTTATTATAAAGGTCGAAGTTAAAGAAGGCGATTATGTGAAAGTTGGACAAAGAATTTTAATATTAGAAGCTATGAAAATGGAAAATAACATAGAATCTGATAAAGAAGGATATGTAAAAAGCATAAAAGTCAAAGAAGGCGATAGCGTATTAGAAGGGGACATTTTAGTGGAGATTGGAGGATAAAATGGAAGGTCTTATCAAGTTTTTTCAATTTTCTGGCTTTGCTAACGTTACACTTGGTCATGTTTTGATGATCTGCGTAGGTTTAACTTTTATATACTTAGCCATAACGAAAGAATACGAGCCTTTGTTATTAGTTCCAATAGGTTTTGGTATTTTAATTGGCAATATTCCTTTTATTCAAAATATTGGACTACAGATAGGAATTTATGAAGAAGGAAGCGTTTTAAATTATCTTTATTTTGGAGTGTTGAAAGGAATATATCCGCCTTTGATTTTTTTAGGAATTGGAGCGATGACAGATTTCTCGACTTTGTTATCAAATCCAAAATTAATATTGTTGGGAGCCGCCGCTCAAATTGGAATATTTCTGACTTTTACAGGGGCTTTGCTTTTGGGATTTTCTCCAGAACAAGCCGCTGCTATAGGTATTATTGGCGGAGCCGACGGGCCCACAGCTATTTTTATCGCTTCAAAATTAGCTCCCGAGTTAATTGGCGCAATAGCAATATCAGCTTATTCATATATGGCTTTGGTTCCTGTTATTCAACCGCCAGTGATGAAGTTATTGACTACCAGTAAAGAACGCCTCATAAAAATGAAGCCTCCAAGAGCCGTTTCGAAAAGAGAAAAAATTTTATTCCCAATAATCGGATTATTGTTAACCACTTTTATAACTCCCGGAGCTTTGCCGTTGTTAGGAATGTTATTTTTCGGAAATTTGCTTAAAGAAAGCGGAGTGACAAGAAGACTTGCTGAAACAGCTCGCGGAGCTCTGATTGATATAGTGACAATTTTAATAGGTTTAACAGTTGGCGCTTCTACGCAGGCTACTGTATTTTTAACTCCTCAATCAGTTTTAATTTTTGCTTTAGGAGCGTTTTCTTTTATCATTGCTACAGCCGGCGGAGTTTTATTTGCTAAGTTTTTAAATTTATTTCTATCCGATGAGAACAAAATAAATCCGTTAATTGGAAATGCAGGAGTTTCAGCCGTTCCAGACAGCGCCAGAGTTTCTGAAATGGTGGGTTTGGAATATGATAAAACAAATCACTTATTGATGCATGCTATGGCTCCTAACGTAGCGGGCGTTATAGGAAGCGCCGTAGCCGCAGGTATATTATTAAGCTTTTTATTGCATACGATTTAATTTAAATCAATTAAAGATTTTTGCGGATCGATCAGGTCCGCTTTTTTTATTTTAAGTTTCAGCTTATAACAAGCATTTTTAATATTTGTTCGATAGCGATTTTTTTTATTTTAATATTCGGGCAAATCTTTCTTTTGGATATTATGTAATAATAAGAATAGCTGGATGAAAATATCTTTTGCATGTTTCTAAATTATAATGACAATTTGATTGTGGAAATTTTATTATTGAAATTAAAGTTTATTATTTAGTTATAAAAATAGATAATTTTTTTATAGATAATTTTTTTATTTCCCAAAATTTTATCTCTTTAAATTAAATTTTTTTTTATTTTATTGCATATATCTCAAATTATTTATAGGAGAAAAAATGAGAAAAGCTCAAGTCGGCGATCGTGTTAAAGTTCATTATACAGGTTCATTATCGGATGGAACCGTATTTGATTCTTCGTTAGAAAGCGAGCCTATTGAATTTACTTTAGGGCAAGGCGAAATTATACCAGGTTTTGAAAATATGATAATTGGTATGGAAATCGGCGAAACGAAAAAATCAACCATTCCTTGCGAGGAAGCTTATGGCGAATTTAACGAAGATTGGGTAGTTAGAGTTCCAAAGTCGCAATTGCCTGCAAACTTTCAACCTCAGTTAGGCAGACATTATGAAATAGCATTTGGAGATAGCGAACCTGTAGATTTTTTTGTCGTAGAAATTGACGATGAGTCGGTTACTTTTGACGGAAATCATCCATTAGCGGGGCAAGATTTAACCTTTGAAGTTAAATTAATTGAGATTATTTAGTTTTAAAATTGTGAAAGAGAAAAAGCTAAAACATAAGTTTTGGCTTTTTAATAAATTTTTTCAATATTAGAATTCTTGAAATAATGGGCTAAAATTTCATCGAACTTATATCCCATATCGGCCATAACGGCGGCGCCAATTTGACATAGTCCAACTCCATGACCCCATCCAGCTCCAGTCAATATAAATTTTTTAGGTATTCGTTCTGATGATTCAATTTTATCGACTACGAAAGCCGAGCTATAAAGATGACTTTTAGATAAAGTTTTTCTAATTTCAAGTTCTTTGCCTATAGTTAAGGTTTGCTTTTCGCCGACGATTTTTAATTTTATTATTCTGCCAGATACTCCTCTTTCAACTGGAAGCAAATCATATATATATCCAAAATCGACGCCAGTTTTTTGTTTTATTATTTCTTTTAATTCTTCTTGTTCGTATTCGACTTTCCAGCGATAGAAATCTTTTGTTATTAAATCATAATCATTTAGCACTTGCAATAGAATCTTTTCAGACGGCTTTGCGCAAAAAGCAGGCGGAGTTGTCCTGATCCAGATTTCGGCGTTTTTTTCTTTTGTTAAATCAAGATCGTAGTCGTCGATAGTAAATTTATAATCTGGTATTCCTACAAGATATGGATGATGTTTTGGCTCCCAAACGTTTTCAAAATTTTCCGTATGTCCGCCGCAAGATTTGTAAAATCGAGCGTCGCATATTTCGTCTTCGTATTTTAAAACCATCCCGCGAGTAAAATTTACCGCTTGTTTAACAGTTTCAGTATAAGCTCGCGTTATTCCTTGATATCTTTGACAATGATCGTCGGCGCATACGTCGTATAACAAATGATCTTCTCTATCGTACCATTTAATATATTCGTCTATAGAAGATTTGATTGTCGAATAGTTTTCTTTGTTTTGTTTAATTTTTTTTGATTTTTCTATTTGAGCTAAAAGCCAACTTCTCGAGATAATTGCATGAGCTTTTAGCAAATGTTCGGAGCTTGTAGCGCTCATTTCAGACGAAATAACGCTTATCAAATAGTGTTCGATTGAGATAATATTGACGGCTGTCAATTTATTGTTTTCTTTAATAATTTTTAATTCGCCTAAAAATTGTTGATCTTCTTTTCTTTCCCAGTGAAATTTTACTCCGATTATAACGTCTTTGATTAAAAATGAGTCTAATTCTTCATTTTGAGGAATAAAGCGAGCATTGTCGTTTATTTCAAATTTTTCATTTATTCCTTCGACGATAATTTTTTCATCAACTTTTTTTGCCTTAAATTTACCCTTTACTATTTTATTTGCTTGTTCGAAAAAATAATAACCGAATAATTCAAATTGTATTTCTTCAGAATTCAATATGCCTACTGAAATTTTAGGATTTTCCATAAAAACTCCTTTTAAAAAATTTATCTAACAGCATGAAATTTTTTTGAAATTATTCGATCCAATCTTCAAGAAAGCTTTGTTTTTTTAAAGGATTAAATTCGATAAAAACATAATCCGCACCGTCGTTTATATAATATGGATCGCGAGAAAAAAAATCTTTTAGTTCTTCTATCGAATTTGAACGAGCTATTATCACGCCGCCATCTCTGGGAACTTTGGGACCGCTCATTAAAAGAATTTTTTTTGAATAGCCCTCGTCTAAGAACAACCTATGAGAGGAAGTTAATTTTTCTATTTCTTCAAGAGTTTTTTTATAGTTGATAATTATTACAAAATGTTTCATAAAATTTTAATTTTTTTAATTTATGAGTATTTATTTTTTATATATTAAACAACAATTTAAATAATTTTGCAAAATTTATGAAAAAAATTATTATATTTTTAACTTTATTAAGTTTTCATATATCTATGTTATTTTCAGAATCTTTAAAATCTCCCGGTGGAAAACTTGAGTTGAACTTTTATTTGGATGAAAAAGGAAGTCCTATTTATAATTTAAATTTTAAAAATATTAAGGCTATTAAAGAAAGCAAATTAGGATTTAAATTAAAAAATTTTGAAAATTTTTACTCAGGTTTCAAGTTAGAAGGTTTTAAAATAGACGAAAAAAACGAAATCTGGACGCCAGTTTGGGGACATCGCTCAAAGATAAAAAATAATTATAAAGAATTAACGGCTATTTTGAAAAAAAATTTTAACGATAAGATATTAACATTAAAAATTATTTTCAGATTATTTGACGACGGCTTAGCGTTTCGTTACGAATTTGGAAAGGAAAGCGGATTTGATCATTTTCAAATAATAGATGAAGATACAGAATTTAACATTGGCGAAGATTTAAATTGTTTTTGGTTGCCAGGCGACTATGATTCACAAGAATATTTTTATGAAAAAACAAGATTAAGCGAGATTGACGCCGAGAAAAAAATTAATGAAGAAGGTTCTATATTCACTCGCTCGTTTATAAACAAAAATGCCGTACAAACTCCTTTTTTATTGACGAATTCGAATAATAAATTTTATATGTTAATACATGAAGCGGCTTTAGTTGATTATCCAGTTATGCATTTGATCGTCGATCGACAAAAATTTATTTTAAAATCTCATCTAACTCCTTCGCCTATTGGAGATATAAAGGCTTTTTTGCAAGCTCCTTTTTCTACGCCTTGGCGAGCAATAATTATTTCTGATAAAGCTCAAGATATTGCGTCAAGCGATGTAATATTAAATTTAAACGATCCTTGCTCTTTTGAAACTACCGATTGGATTAAGCCCCAAAAATATGTCGGCGTTTGGTGGGAGATGCATATTGGAAGATCTACTTGGAATTATTCAGACGAAAGAAATTTAAAACTTGAAACGACAGATTGGAAATCATTAAAGCCAAATGGAAAACATGGAGCGAATACTGATAACGTAATTAGATATATAGATTTTGCGGCAAAGCATAATTTTGACGCTGTTTTGATTGAAGGATGGAATGTCGGTTGGGAAGATTGGTTTGGCAATTGGAAAGAAGATGTTTTTGATTTTATAACTCCATATTCAGATTTCGATTTAAAAAAAATTGTAGCTTACGCCAAAAGCAAAGGCGTTAAATTAATAATGCATCATGAAACATCGGCTTCTGTATCAAACTATGAAAGGAGAATGGAACAGGCGTTTGATTTTATGTTGAAGTTTGGTTACGAAACTGTAAAAACAGGTTATGTTGGATGGATAATTCCGCGAGGGGAAAGACATGATGGACAATGGATGACGAATCATTATTTACGAGTAGTTAAAAAAGCCGCAGAAAAAAAATTATGGTAAATTCTCACGAGTCGCAAAAGCCGACTGGTTTGCATCGAACGTATCCTAATTGGCTTTCTTCGGAAGCGGCGCGCGGCAACGAATTTAACGCTTGGAGTCGCGGCAATCCGCCCGAGCATGAAACTATACTTCCATTTACTAGTTTAGTCGGCGGACCGATGGATTATACTCCGGGAATTTTTGAAATTAAACTTAACGTATATGATCCAAATAAAAAAGAGCAAGTTCATACCACGTTGGCAAAACAATTAGCTTTATATGTAGTAATTTACAGTCCATTACAAATGGCCGCCGATTTGCCAGAAAACTATGAAAAATATATCGACGCATTTCAATTTATAAAAGACGTTCCAGTAGATTGGGATGAAACAATATGGTTAGATTCAGAACCTGGCGAATATGTAGTTGTCGCTCGCAAAGATAAAAAATCGAACAATTGGTTTATTGGAGCTATAACAAATGAAAAAGAAAGAGTCGTAAATATAGACTTTAAATTTTTGAATAATAGCTCGAATTATAAATCGAAAATTTATTGCGACGCGAAAGACGCTCATTATTTAATAAACCCAAAAGCTTATGAAATAAAAGAAAAAAAAATTAATGTTAAATCTAAAATTGAAATATGGCTTGCTCCGGGAGGCGGAGCCGCTATTTCATTGTTTGAAATTAAGTAAAAAAAAAACGGCTGAACGCCGTTTTTTTAAGATGCTCCTTCTCTAATCTTTCTTAATATGCGCGATGGGATGTCGTCGATTTTTATTCTTTCTTGTTCCATAGAATCGCGGTATCGAATTGTAACGGTTTTATCATTTAGCGTTTCGTTATCAATAGTTATGCAGTATGGGGTGCCTGCTTCGTCTTGTCTTCTATATCTTCTGCCGATAGAACCTTTGTCGTCGTAAAATACTTTGAAGTAATTTCTTAATTCTGTTTCTATACTTTTAGCGATTTCAGGCATGCCATCGCGATTTACTAAGGGCAAAACTGCCGCTTTTATTGGAGCTAATTTTGGATGAAATCGCATCACAACTCGCAATTCATCGTTGACAGTTTCTTCTTTGTAAGCGTCGATTAAAAACGCCATGAATGATCTGCTTGCTCCGGCGGAGGTTTCAATTATGTAAGGAATAAATTTTTCTTTTGTTTCTTCGTTCAGATACTTTAATGATTTGCCCGAATATTCTTCGTGTCTGCTTAAATCGAAATTTGTTCTATTGTGTATGCCTTCGATTTCTCCCCAACCGAATGGAAATTCATATTCAATATCGGTTGCTTCTTTGGCGTAATGAGCTAATTTTTCTTTTGGGTGATCGTGAAATCTTAATTTATCTTTTGACATCCCAAGAGATTTAAACCAATTGATTCTTTGTTCTTTCCAGTAATCGTACCATTTTTTGTCTTCTTCTGGTTTGACAAAATATTGCATTTCCATTTGTTCAAATTCGCGAGTTCTAAATAAGAAATTTTTTGTATTGATTTCGTTTCTGAAAGCTTTTCCAATTTGAGCTATTCCAAAAGGAAGTTGTTGTCTGCTAGAATTCAAAACGTTGAGAAAGTTTACGAAAATTCCTTGAGCTGTTTCAGGTCTTAAATATACTACGGCGCTTTGATCCTCGACTGGACCAATAAAAGTTTTAAACATTAAATTAAATTGACGCGCTTCGGTAAAAGAACCTAAAGTTCCGCAGTTTGGACAATTTACAAATTTTAATAAACGCGAGCTAAAAGTTTTATTTTCTAATATTTTTTCGAATTTTTCCTCTGCTGAAAGAGATTCAATGTTGGAAAGAGAAATTTTTTCTTCGTTTGTCAATTCGGCGAATAAGCTTTCTATGGCTTTTTCTTTTTTTTTGGAATTTATATTTTCGGATAGATGATCTAATCTAAATCGAGATTTGCAATTTTTACAATCAACCATTGGGTCGGTAAAATTTTCTACGTGACCTGACGCTTCCCACACGCGCGGATGCATTAAAATTGCGGCGTCTAATCCCTCTACGTCTTCGCGATATGTCATAAATTTCCACCATTCCATTTTAATATTGTTAAGAAGCTCGACGCCTAATGGTCCATAATCCCAACATCCATTTAATCCGCCGTAAATTTCGCTCGATTGAAAAACAAAACCTTTGCGTTTGCAAAGCGATACTATTTTTTCTACTACTTCGTTAGGTTTTTGTTGACTCATAATTTTGCGCAATTTGTTTTTATTAATAATGCAAATATATGAATTTATCGACAATTTTTGTATTTATTTTCTTATTTGCATAATTTTAATTGAAATAGCATAAACCAGAATTTTGCAACAGAAGCGCCCCAAAAAAAAATAAAAATTGCTAATGTTTTAAAACAACCTTTAATTCTAATCTGTATTTTGTGGGTTAAAATTATTTAAAAATTGATTTCCCGTCTTTTTTAATTAATCAAATTGCTAACTAAATACATTGAAAATAAATTCTTGTTGTTTTCCGCAGTTCTTCATCTTTTAATACTATCAATCTACAAAAACCAATTATGTTATATGAAAATAAATCAAATTTAAATTAAAGTTAAGCTTACAGTTGCAAAAATTGATATAAATTGATATAAGATGTTGAAATGATAAATTATGTCAATTAACTAAGTTTCAGTTTTGTTAACGAAGCGAGAGATCAACAAAAAGAAAACGCCGGATGCGATATCGATTCGCAATAATTTTTCGAAAAAGGGAAATAGCAATAGAAGTTTTATTTTTAGGAACAAGAGCGTTTAGAGCTATGCCAAGTGTAAGTTAAATTATATGACTATATTTACTTATTAAATTTGAATTGAAAAAACGACTGAAAATTTGAACGTTTCCAAAAAAATCATAAATTTTAACTAACATTTTTTCCTTCTATAAAATAATTCCCTTTCTATTAAGGATAATTTCAATAAAAAAATTTAATCTTATAACTTCTATTAAACGTAAATTTACTTACATATGATTTACAATTAAATCTATTTACTCGATCTAATAGAAATATTTTTAATAAAACTTTTTTATTATTATGGCAAAACAAAAATTATCTTTCATTTTAAAATGACATTTATTTTATATGCAAAACAAAAATATTTTAGTTAAAAGAAAAATTATAAGCAAAACCAAGCCATGGCAAAAAAGGGAAACCTTCGATCTCAAAGTCTTTCCCCATCGGACGTATAAAACCTAAATCAGCCGCTAATTTTTCTCCAAAAAAACGGACGCCAAAAGATATTAAAGAAATATCGGCGTCAATGGGAAGCCAATTCTCAGATATAAGTTTTATGCTATTTGAAACTTTTGCTTCTACGCCTATCATTATAACTGGCTTTTTATTAATTTTATTTCCAGAAAAACCGTAACCAAAACCGCCTGATATAGAAGCGTTATTAAAATCATATGAGCTTACGCCATAAATAATTCCATAACGATAAGTTGCATTAGCGGTGGAACCTATATATAAAACGCCGCTTGATACGCTAAAGTTTTTATTGTTTATTATAGCGGCTTTTGGAGCGACGTAAAAAATTTGATTGTCCATTCCAGGAATAATTGATATTCCGCCAGCAAGAATAAAATAATTTGTTAATCCGAAAGCTATAAATGGGAAGAATAGCTGATATGCGGATATATAACTTTCGCCATATTTGAGAGAACGACCAGTAGGAGCAAAAAATAATCTTGTGCGATTAGGATCCTGTTTTATATCATTTGAATATGTTTCATTAGAATAAAATTTCTCTATTTTTTTAATTTGCTCTTTTGGAATGCTTATCTGAATATTGCTAACAGTTTTGAAGAGAATTAAAACGGAATCCTCTTTTATTATTTGACCATTTAGTCGCGAGCCGTCAAAAAGGATTATTTTGACAGCGTTATAATTTGTCGTATCCTGTTGAGATAAAATTTTTTGGCTAATGATAATGTTTAAAATCAAAAATGCGATTGTTGTTTTTAATATAATAATCATTTAAAATCATCCTTATATTTGTCAACTTATTAATTTTGACGTTAAAATACTTAATATTATATCATTATTTTAAACAGCTTGAGCTTAAGATAAATAAAATATGCTTGTTTTCTATCAATTATTTTTTGTGATATTTAAAAATATTCTTAATTAAATTTTAATATATTAAATATTGTAAGAAAAAAAAATAATGTTATTCAAAAAATTTTGAATTATATTAGATTTAAAAGTTTTATTTTCATTTATTAAGTCGATTTCAATTGTTATCTTAGAGTAAATTATACAAATCATAATTTTAACTTTTTATTATTTTAAAACTCATTTCGTAAATAATCATTTTCTTTGCTCTTTAGTTTTAATTTGGTCAATTCAAGATAAAATAGCAATTTCATATCATATTTTTTATAATAAGGAATATTTTTTATATTGACAAAATGTTTTTATATAATTTAGAAAAAAAATGAAAACCATTTTTGAAACAGATTTTGAAAAATTGGGCAAGCCAAGAAGGGGCAAAACAAGGGATATTTACGATTTAGGTTCTCGATTATTAATAATTGCGACAGATAGACTCTCGGCATTTGACGTTATTATGCGTCAACCTATACCAATGAAAGGCATAATTTTGACTCAAATGACTTTGTTTTGGCTAAACCTTTTGGAAGATGTTATTGAGAATCATTTAATAACTGCCGACATAGATAAATTTACGGAACCTACAAAAGAATATCAAGAAGAATTAAGAGATAGATCTTTCATCGCAAAAAAAGCTAAAATTATTCCAATTGAATGCATTGTTAGAGGTTACATTACCGGCAGCGCGATAAAAGAATATAAACAATCAGGTTCAGTATGCGGCATAAAGTTGCCTGAAGGACTTGTGGAAGCCGATAAGTTGCCAGAGCCAATTTTCACGCCTTCGACTAAAGCCGAACTTGGAGAACATGACGAGAACATTACCGAACAAAAAGCTATTGATTTAATCGGTAAGGAGACTTACGATTTTATAAAAAATAAATCTTTAGAACTTTACTTAAAAGCTTCAGAATACGCGTATAAAAAAGGAATTATTATCGCCGACACTAAGTTTGAATTTGGATTTTACGACGATAAAATAATACTTTGCGACGAAGTTTTAACGCCGGATTCTTCAAGATTTTGGAATTTAAATGAATATGAAAGAGGAAAAGAACAAAATAGTTTTGACAAACAATATGTAAGAAATTATTTAATGTCTATTAATTTTGAAAAAAAACCGCCAGCTCCGCTTTTGCCGGATTATGTAATTGAAACTACTCGAAAAAAATATCTCGAAATCTTTAAAATCTTGACAGAATAAAAATTATTTTTATATGATTCTTCCAAATCAATTGACGACGCTTAGAATAATTTTATCTCCTGCATTTCTTATTTTATTTCTTTCTGAAAATGTGTTTTATCGTCAAATGTCATTTGTGGTTTTTCTTATTGCTGCTTTGACTGATTGGTACGACGGATGGTTAGCGAGAAAATTTAATTATATTACAGATTGGGGAAGGTTTATGGATCCACTTGCCGACAAAATTTTAGTATCGACTGCTTTTTTCGCATACGTTATAATCGATAAAATAAATTTATGGCTTGTTTTGATTATTGTTATTAGAGATTTTGCGGTTACGGGATTAAGAATTTTAGGGGAGTTTAAGAAAATTCCGTTGCATACTAGCTTTTCGGCTAAAATTAAAACATTTTTGCAAATGGGTTTTATTTATTTTTTGCTTTTATCCGATTTTATTGTTATTTCTAATTTCGAAGATAATTTGAGCGAGTTTATAAAAAAAAATTTCATCGATAATTTTACAGTTTTGAATTATGCAATGTTAATAATTGCTTTAATAACCGTATATACAGGCGTTGAATATTTTTGGAAATCGAGAAAAGTTTTAAAAAAGTTATTTAAATTTAATTAAACATATTTATGCGATTGTCTTTTTTTGAAAAACTTTTAGGTTCGTGTTTGTTTTCTGGATATTTAAAAGGACCGACGGGAACTTATGCGTCTTTTATAGCATATGCATTTTATTTTTACATACCTTCTTTTTCCAATTTAAACATTATTTTGCCGATAATTATAATATTTTCCGTTTATGGAATTTTTTTAGGAGATAAGTTCGAAAATATCGAAAATAAAAAAGATCCAAAAACTTTTACGCTCGACGAAGTTGTCGGCTCGTGGATTAGTTTAATCGGCGCTCCCAAAAATATTGCTTATATTTCAATAGCTTTTATTTTATGGCGATTTTTTGACGTTGTTAAACCTTATCCTGCAAAAAAATTGGAAACGCTAAAAGGCGGAAAAGGAATTATGGCCGACGATATTGTTTCAAGTTTTTACGTTTTTATTTCAATGAATTTTCTTAATTTGCTTTTTAAGTTCCATTAATTTGAAAATTCAAATGAACGTTGTTATAATTTCAATCGGCGACGAATTGCTAAATGGTCAAACAGTAAATACCAACGCCGCTTTTCTTGCGGAAAAACTGTATGAAAAAGCGTTTGACGTTAAGAAAATAATCTCTGTCGGAGATAACGAATCGGAAATTATTCAAGCTTTTGAAGAGGCCGAAAGAATTGCGGATATAATTTTGGTTACCGGCGGATTGGGTCCAACTCATGACGATATTACTAAAAATTGCGCGATAAAATATTTTGACGATAAATTAGTTTTGAATGAGACAGTTCTTGAAGATATAAGAATATTATTTAAAAAGCGCGGTCGCGAAATGGCGCCAATCAATGAATTACAAGCGTGGGTTCCTTCTAAAGCTAAGATATTTAGAAATTTGCTTGGAACGGCTCCGGCTTTTGCTTTAGAAAAAAATGAAAAATTGTTTGCATTTATGCCTGGCGTGCCATTCGAAATGGTTGATTTATTTCAAAATCAAATTTTAAACTTTCTAATTGAAAAAAAAGGATTGACTAATTTTTATAGATATACTTTATCTTTATTAACTACTGGCATCCCCGAATCGACTCTGTTTCAAAAACTTGGCGATATAAAGGAATTAACCAAAGGCTCTAAATTAGCTTTTCTGCCAAGTCAATATGGAGTAAAACTAAGAATTCAAGTCGACGCTAAAAATGAAGATGAGGCCAAAAATTTATTGCAGGAAATAGAACAAAAAATAAGATCTAAAGTCGGCAGATATATTTATGGAAAAAATAATGAAACATTAGAAGAAGTTGTCGCCCGATTATTGATTGATCGAAGATTAAAATTATCTGTCGCTGAATCTTGCTCCGGCGGTTTAGTTTCGCATCGATTGACGAACATCCCAGGTTCAAGCTCTTTTTTTAATCGCGGAATTATTGCATACTCAAATGCCGCTAAAGTTGAGATATTGAAAGTTGAAGAAGATCTAATACATAAATACGGAGCCGTAAGTTATCAAGTAGCAGAGGCTATGGCTTCTGGAGTAAAAGCTATTAGCGGATCTGATATCGGCTTAGGCATAACCGGCATAATGGGCCCGACAGGCGATTCTCCTAATAAACCCATTGGGCTAACGTATATAGGAATTTGCGATAAAAACGGTTGCGTAGTTAAAGATTTTAAATTTGGCGACAATAGACTTCGCAATAAAGAACGAGCTTCTCAAGCGGCTCTTGAAATGTTGCGTCGGAATATACTCGGCATTAATTATGACGAATAGATTATTTATCGCATATAATCTAAATGGCGCTATAAAAGACTTAATCGACGAGCAAAGAAAAAAAATTTTTCCTGAAAATAAAGAGCGTTGGATTGAAAAAAATAATTTGCACGCTACGATAAAATTTTTAGGAGATACTGACGAAAAATTAATTGAAAACATAAATTATAGTCTTGATCGCATCGCTTCGGAATTTCCTAAAGTAAATTGTTTTCTTAAAGGTTTTGGCTTTTTTGAAAGACAAAACGGAGGAATTTTATTTGTCGATTTTGAAGCGGATGAAAATTTTTATGAGATTGCTCGCAAAGTAGAAATTGAAATGGAGAAACTCGGTTTTGATAAGGAGCGTAAAAATCTTAAACAGCATATTACTATTTTAAGATATAAAAATAATATTGAATGGAAAATTAAAGATAGATTGAAATCCTATAAATTTGAGAATATAAGTTTTGAGTTAGATTCAATGTCGCTGATGAAGAGCGATTTAAAACCAAGCGGAGCAGTTTATACGGAATTAAAAAAATTTTATTTAGCAAAAAAAATATCTGATAATTTTTTGACGTAAGGATTTAATAGTTGAACATAAAATCAAATAATTGAATATTAAATAATTGACATTAAAATGTTTGAAATTTAAACAATAAAAATTTTTTTTATTTTTTTTAAGAGCGAAGAAAGAATTTGGCAATTTAATTTAAAAATTAATAACAAAAATTATCATTATTAAGAAATAATTTGACGAAATTGATAAAAAAATCAAAAGGAGATATAAATGGCTGTAGAAGATAAAGACGCAAAATTAAAAACTCTTCAAGAAACAATCGGAGCGATAGAAAAAACTTACGGCAAAGGAACAATAATGAAATTAGGCGACGGAGTTTTAAATCCCGTCGATGTTATCTCTACGGGTTCGCTTTCAATTGATTATGCATTAGGCGTAGGCGGCGTTCCAAGGGGAAGAATAATAGAAATATTTGGACCGGAATCTTCGGGAAAAACTACAGTATGTCTCCATATCATAGCGGAGGCTCAAAAACTTGGCGGTATTGCGGCATTTATTGACGCCGAACATGCTCTTGACGTTAATTACGCAAAAAAGCTTGGCGTTGATATAAACAATTTGCTTTTGTCCCAACCTGATTTTGGAGAACAAGCTCTGGATATTGTCGATATTCTAGTTAGAAGCAACGCTACAGACGTTATAGTTATAGATTCAGTCGCGGCTCTTACTCCTCGAGCGGAAATAGAAGGCGAAATGGGGGACGCTCACATGGCCATGCAAGCTCGACTTATGTCTCAGGCTTTAAGAAAATTAACGGCGGCAATTAACAAATCGAGAACTTGCGTAATTTTTACAAATCAGCTAAGAAGCAAAATTGGCGTTATGTTTGGCAATCCTGAAACTACGACTGGCGGCAACGCTCTAAAATTTTACGCTTCTATAAGGCTTGATATCAGAAAAGTTTCGCCTATAAAAGAAGGCAATGACGTTATTGGAAATAGAACAAAAATTAAAGTGGTAAAAAATAAAGTCGCGCCCCCTTTCAAAGAAGTGGAATTTGATATTTTATATAATGAAGGCATTAGTAAAATTGGCGACGCGATCGATCTTGCCGTAAATATGAATGTCGTTAAAAAAAGCGGCTCGTGGATTACTTATGGAGAAGATCGTTTTCAAGGCAGAGAGCAGTTTAAACAAAAATTGCAAGAAAATCCAGAGCTTTTTCAAAAGCTTTATAACGAATTAAAAGTTAAACTTGGAATGGCGCCGCCTCAAGGCGAATCGACTAATCAAGCAGAAAATAAAGAAGAAAGCGAAAACAAAGCTAATTCTAAAAAAAGCAAGTGAATATTTTAAGCATTAATAATTTAGCTTTAATGAAAGTATTATCAATCGAGTTTGATAAAAAAAATGCGACTATTTATTTTGACGAATCTGCTCCTTTAGTTCTTAGCAAAGAAGTTTTCTTGAAAAGCTCATTACGAAAAGGCGACATAATCGACGAAAAAAAAATACGAGAGCTCGAAAAAGAAGAGAAATTATTTAAAGCTAAGCAAATTTCATTGAAGGCTTTAAGCAAAAGATTGCTTAGCGAGCATGAATTGAAACAGAAATTAAAACAAAAAAATGTCGACGATGAAACGATAACTGCCGCCTTGCAAAAAATGAAAGAATTAGGTTTTATAAACGATGAAAAATTTGCGATTCTATATAGCGAGTATTTGCTGACTTCAAAAAAAAGCGTTAAAGAAATTAAATTCAGTTTGAAAAGAAAAGGAATCGACGATGAAATTATTTGCGAGATTATCGAAAAAATGAATTACTCGAACGCAGATTCAAAAACCGCTCTTCAATTAGCTCAAAAAAAAATTAAGTCGCTATCCGCTAAAAATTATAAAACAAAAGAGCTGAAGCAAAAATTATATCTCTTTTTATTGAGCAAAGGATATGACAGCGAAGTTATTAATTTAGTTATAAAAGAAACTCTAAAAGATAGCAACGACGAGATTACAAATGAATAAAAAAGCAAAGGAAATAAAATGAAAAATCAATTTCAAAAACTTGTCGAAAGCAAAATTTTATACGAAGGAATAACTTTCGACGACGTTTTGCTTTTGCCCGCTAAATCAAATTATTTGCCGCGCGAAGTGGATATTACAACTAAATTTACTCGCGATATAAAATTAAATATACCTTTTCTATCAGCGGCAATGGATACTGTTACAGAATCGCAGATGGCTATAGCTTTGGCTTCTTTAGGCGGAATTGGAGTTATTCATAAAAATTTATCTATAGAAAGACAGGTCGAAGAAGTTGATAAAGTTAAAAGAAGCGAAAGCGGAATGATACAAAAGCCGATTACTTTGTCCCCAGATAAACTAATTAAAGACGCTTTGGATTTAATGAGCAAATATAGAATAGCTGGAATTCCAATTGTCGACGATAAAATGAAATTGGTTGGAATTTTGACAAATCGCGATTTAAGATTTGAAAGAAATTTAAATCGTCCAATTGCAGAAGTTATGACTAAGGAAAATTTAATCACTGCTCCGGAAGGAACTTCGCTTGAGGAAGCAGAAGAAATTTTGCAACGTCATAGAATCGAAAAATTGCCTATAGTAGATAAAAACAAAATTTTAAAAGGTTTAATTACAGTAAAAGATATTAACAAAAGAAAGAAATATCCAAACGCTTGCAAAGACGAAATTGGAAGATTAAGAGTTGCGGCGGCTGTTGGCGTTTCATTTGATACGATTGAAAGAGCCGAAGCTTTGTTGCATGCAAACGTCGACGCTTTAGTTGTCGACACGGCTCATGGACATTCTATGGGCGTTATTAAAATGGTTAAAGAGCTTAGAAAAAAATTTCCATATGCTCAAATTGTAGCCGGGAATATAATTTCTACCGAAGCGGCTTTGGATCTTATTGAGGCAGGAGTTGACGCTTTAAAAGTTGGAATTGGAGCCGGTTCGATATGTACAACGCGAATTATTGCAGGCGTGGGCGTTCCTCAACTCAGCGCTATTATGAACGTATATTTAGCCGCTAGAAGAAAAAAAATTCCAATCATAGCAGATGGCGGCATAAAACAGACTGGCGATGTTCCAAAAGCTTTAGCAGCTGGAGCTGATTCTGTAATGATCGGCGGAATGTTTGCTGGATGCGACGAAGCTCCTGGCGAAAGAGTTTTATACGAAGGACGCAGCTTTAAAGTTTATCGTGGGATGGGCTCTTTAGGAGCAATGAAAGCCGGAAGCAAAGATCGATATTTTCAAGACGCCGAAGACGATATTAAGAAGTTAGTTCCCGAAGGCATTGAAGGAAGGGTTCCAGCTAAGGGACCTTTGGCGGATATAGTTTATCAACTTGTCGGCGGATTGCGAGCCGCTATGGGCTATTGCGGCGTAAAAAATATATACGAATTGCAAACAAAAGCTAAGTTTGTAAAAATGACTGTAGCTGGTTTGAGAGAAAGCCATCCACACGACGTAATAATTACTGAAGAAGCTCCCAATTATAAAGCTCCGAAATAATTTAATATGAAATTAAAAATTTTAATTATATCTTACTATTTCCCGCCTTTAGGATTGAGCGGCGTTCAAAGAGTCGCTAAATTTGTAAAGTATTTATGCGACGAAGGTTTCGATATTACTGTTATAGCTCCTGAAAAAGTCGCTTATTTTGCATACGACGATTCGCTTGAAAAAGAATTGATCGAAAAAAATGTCAAAATCATCAGAGTAAAAGGAAACGAACCTCATTCTTTTTTGAGCAATAAAAATCCTATCAAAATGCCTTCGGAATTCTGGCGAAAACTCTTTAACAGATTAAGTCAAACTTTCTTTTTGCCAGACAACAAAAAATCATGGTCAAAAAAAGCTTATTATGAAGCTCAAAAAATTTTAAGCAAAGAACAATTTGACATTATTTTTTCGAGCGCTCCACCTTTTTCAATGTTTTCTTACGTCGCAAAGTTAGGCAAAGAATTCAATCTGCCTGTCGCTTTGGATTATAGAGATCTTTTTTATCAAAACCAGTTTTCTTTTTATCCTACGCCATTTCATAGATTATATATAAAATTTTACGAAAAAAAGTATTTAAAAAATGTCGAACGAATTTTCGTAATAAATAGACAAATTAAAGAATTTCTCTTAACAACTTATCCTTTCTTAGATTTTAATAAGATTTATATTTTGCCGCATGGGTATGATCCCGAGGATTTTGAAAAAGTTAATCTTCAAAAAAAAATTAAAAATTTACTAGATAACGATGACAAAATTATAGTAACTTATTGCGGAATTTTTTATGAATTTATTACGCCAAAATATTTTTTAAAAGCTTACAAAAAATTGCTTGATACAAAACCAGAGATAGCTGGAAAAATTCATTTAAGATTTGTGGGACATTTAAATAAAACAAATATTAATATCATTAAAACATTAAAACTTTTCGATAAAGTCGAAATTGTTGAATATGTTGAACATAACAAAGCGATAGAATATCTTCTCGAATCGGATGTTTTATGGTTAATGGTTGGCAAATCTAAAAATTCGCATACAATTTCAACCAGCAAACTTTATGAATATATAGCTTCTCGCAAGCCTATTATAGGATGCGTCGTAGACGGCGCTGCAAAGCAAGCGTTAAAAGAATATGGCTGTTCCATAATTGTCGATCCATACGATATAGACGCTATTCAAAAAGTTTTTGAAAAAATATTATTAATGACGAAAAAAAAATTGTTCCCTCAGCCAAACGAAAATTTTATTCAAAGTTGCGATAGGAAGAAATTAACTTCTCAATTAGCAATCGAATTAAGAAAACTTGTATTTAAAAATTTAGCGTAAAAGCAAGCTGAAATTAAAAACGATATAAACAATATGAAAAAATTAAATGTTTTAATAATTGGTTCGGGAGCTCGCGAGCATGCTATTGCTTTTTTTATTTCTAAAAGTCCAATCTTGGGCGCTCTTTACATTCTCCCTGGAAACCCTGGAATGAAAGATTGCGGCGAAATTGTTGCGGGTTTTAACCAAAGCGATTTTGAATTATTAAAAAATTTTACGCTTGAAAAAAAAATTGATCTAATTATAATCGGTCCTGAGCAACCTTTAGTTGACGGATTGGCTGATTTTTTAAGACAAAACGGCGTAAAAGTATTTGGACCTTCTCAAAAGGCAGCCGCAATAGAAGGCGAAAAATCTTTCGCAAAAGATCTGATGCGAAAATATTCAATACCTACGGCAGATTATAAAATATTTGAATCTAAAGACAAAAAAATCGTAATTGATTATTTGAGAAATATAAAATATCCAACCGTAATAAAAGCCGATGGATTAGCCGCTGGCAAAGGAGTTGCAATTTGCGATAATTTCGAAGCAGCATATAATTGCATAGGAGACTACTTTGAAAAAAAAATATTCGGAAAAGCCGGCGAAAAAATAGTTATTGAAGAATTTATGAGAGGTCAGGAAGCTTCTATCTTTGCCATTACCGATGGAAATAATTTTATATGTTTGCCTGCCGCTCAAGATCACAAAAGAGTTCTTGATAACGATCAAGGAAAAAACACTGGCGGAATGGGAGCTTACGCTCCAACGCCTTTTATCGACGATAAAATTTTTGAAGAAATAAAAAATAATATAATTTCTAAAACAATAGAAGCTCTACGCCTGGAAAGAAGAGAGTTTATCGGTTGCTTATACGCTGGGCTTATGTTGACGGAACAAGGACCTAAAGTAGTTGAATTTAATTGCAGATTCGGCGATCCAGAAACTCAAGTTGTTTTGCCTTTAATTGAAAGCGATTTGCTTGAGCTATTATATACTGCAGCTTCTGGCAAATTAAACGCTTCAGAAATAAAAATAAAAAAAGGTTGCTGCGTTGGAGTTGTTGGAGCTTCAAAAGGATATCCTGACGAATTCAAAAAAGGATATGAAATTCAAATAAATGATAAATTTGATTCAGAAAAAGGAGAATTTTTATTTTTCGCAGGCGTAGCCGAAAAAAATGGAAAGTTAATTACAAACGGCGGACGAGTTTTTACTGCTGTCGCTTTTGAAGAAAACAACGATTTAGCAAAATGCAAAGAAAAAGCTTATTCTCTTATAAAGAAAATAAATTTTGATAACATATATTATCGAACAGATATAGCTCAAAAAGCTATTAATTATTATTAAAGTAACAAAGAAAACAACAATGAATAAAGTAATAGATATAAGAAGCGATTCTGTTACAAAACCTTCGGAAGAAATGAAAAGATATATGATACAAGCCGAAGTAGGCGACGACGTCTACGGCGAAGATCCAACGGCTCGAAAACTTGAAGAATATTTTGCAGAATTAGCTGGAAAAGAAAATGCTCTTTTTGTTCCAAGCGGCACTATGGCTAATCAATTAGCGTTAAAAATTCTATCTGAACCGGGCGACGAAATAATTTGCGAAAGCGATTCGCATATTTTCATTTATGAATCCGGATCGCCGGCGATTCTTAGCGGCTTGCAAATGTTTCCCATAAAAGGAGAAAATGGCGTCTTGCCTCCAAATGAAGTAGTAAAAGCTATTCGACCTTCTGACGCTTATTATATGCCGCGTACAAAAATTATAGAAATTGAAAATACTCACAACAGAGCCGGCGGTTCGATTGTACCGTTAGAAAATATTATAGCTCTTCGCGAAATTGCCAACTTTCATAAATTAAAGATGCATTTAGACGGTTCGCGTTTATGGCATGCAAGCGTTGAAACTGGAATATCGATAAAAGAATACGCTCAATATTTTGATACAATAGCATGTTGCTTATCCAAAGGGTTAGGCGCTCCTGTAGGTTCGCTTATAGCTGCAAGATCTGAATTGATTGAAAAAGCTCGACGTTTTCGAAAAGCTTGGGGAGGCGGAATGCGTCAAATAGGAATGCTTGCGGCGGCTGGACTATTCGCTTTGTTAAAGAATGTTCAAAGGCTAAAAGAAGATCATTTAAAAGCGAGATTATTTGCAGATATTCTAGAAAGCGGCGATTTAGTAAAAATTATAAACTATAAACCTCAAACTAACATAGTTTTATTTGAAATTATTAACGACAAAATATCAGAGAATAGATTTATTCATTCATTGCGACAAGAAGGCGTTTTAATTTCGCAGAGCAAAGAAAAAACATTAAGAGCCGTATTTCATCTTGATGTTTCTATGCAAGATTCGGAAATAGCAGCTTTCAAAATTTTAAATCTATTAAAAAGATTGTAATATTTGCCGGATAATGCAAATAATTTTAATAAGACAAATTAACTATTTAATTAATAAAGGTTTTCTTGCTGGAATCAATCGATAAATTAATTAATTGACAATATTTTATTTGTTTAATTTACATTTAAAATGCTTAAGATTATTGATTAGCCATAAAAAATCAAAACAGCAAAACTGATTTTATATCTTAAAAATTTTTAATTATTAAAGAAACAAAGACAACTAAATTTTACTTGCAATCGTCAATACCTTTTCAAATAAAGGATAATTATGGCTTATCAAGGAGAAATTTTTGCTTTAACAACGTCGTTTTTATGGTCGGCTACGGCGGTAATATTCAGCGAAGCGTCAAAGTTAGTCGGCTCTCATATTGTGAACGTTGCAAGATTGTTTCTTGCCGTAATTTTTTTAACGCTGACGATATTTATTTTTGGATTATACAAAGAGGTTCAATTAAATTACGATCAAATTTTATTTTTTTCTCTAAGCGGATTTGTAGGTTTATCAATGGGCGATACCTTTTTATTCAAAGCTCTTGAGTTAATAGGACCTCGCTTAAGCATGTTGCTTATGTCAATGGCTCCGCCCTTAGCCGCTCTTTTATCTTTCTTTTTTTTAAGCGAACGTCTTTTTTTATTAGCCTGGCTTGGAATATTTATATCGACTTCTGGGGTAGCTATGGTAGCTTTTTTTGACAAACATAATAATGAAAAATTTAACTTTTCTTTATATGGATTAGCGATGGGATTTTTAGCCGCTTTAGGTCAAGCGGGCGGTTTAATTTTAGCAAAGAAAGGCTTAAACAGCGGGATTATTAATGAATTTGTCGCATCTTTTTTAAGAATGATCTCAGGATTTATTTTTTTATTGCCGCTTTTAGCGATTGCCAAAAAAATTTCTTTTGGAAAAAATTTTTCTTTAACTCCTAAAGCAGCGATTTTAATTTTAGTTGGCTCTATCGTAGGACCTTACCTTGGAATTACATTTAGCATTTTTGCAATTAATAACTCCGATGTAGGTATAGCGTCTACTTTAATGTCGCTTAGTCCAATTATTTTAATCCCAGTCAGCAGATTCTTGTATAAAGATAAGATAACAATTTATTCAGTTATAGGTACTTTTTTAGCGATTATAGGAGTAGCTTTAATTTTTCTCAGAGACAAATTTTAAAATAAGTTTTATGCGATGAATTATGATGCTTCTTCCGAAATTTTTTAATCTTCAAGTTTAATACAAAAGAGATTGAAGAAACAACAATTACATATAGTTATGACTATGTTAGCGACAATTTATATCGTAGAAAAAATAAAATATCAAATTAGAAAGGAAAACCGCCTTTCGGCGGCAAATCGGGAGGGCATTTATTGATTAGATGCTATTTCTACTTTAGAATTTTCCTCTTCAAGGACTATAATTTCTGCTTCAAGCCAATGAACGCCTATATCTAACATATCTAATTCAATAGCGGCGCCTTTCGAAATGTCAATATGACGGCCAGGGATATAAGGTCCTCTATCATTTATTCTAACAATAACAGATTTGTTGTTTTGCGGATTAGTCAAACGCAATAAAGTTCCGAATGGCAGAGTTTTGTGAGCGGCTGTTAGAGCCATTTCGTCGTAAGTTTCGCCATTAGCTGTGGTTTTTCCATTGAATCTAGGACCGTACCAAGACGCCTTAATCATGCCAATAGATTTAAAGGCTACCGCTTGAGTTATAATTTCGTTTTTAGACGGCAGATTTGCTTTAGTTAAGTATATATTAGTGAACTCGGCGCCAAAGACAATTTTAATAAATGCAAAAACAAAAGCAGAAACGAAAATTATTGCTAATGTAATTTTGAAGTTTTTCAATAAAACCTCAGTTTAATTATAAAATAAATTTTACTATTCATATTTAGGTTTAATGATTGTCTTAATCAAACCATTTGTCGATTATTAAAGCCGCTAAATAAAAAAACGAAAATCTGAACATATTATTTATTTGTTCTATACTATTTTAATAATATTAAATAATATAATAATTATTATGTTAAATAACATAAAAATTATTTATCAAATACTTAATAGTAATATATTTATTATATTTATAATATAAGCTTATATAACAAAAAAGGCGACTCATCGTCGCCTTAATGATATTATTATTTGATCAATTATAAAATAAGAAAAATTAATTACTCAATTCCTTGAGAAGCGAGCCATCTTTCGGCGTCTAAAGCTGCCATACAACCAGAGCCAGCGGCAGTTATAGCTTGTCTGTAATGCTTGTCGGCAACATCTCCAGCTGCAAACACGCCTTCTATATTTGTATAGGTTGTTCCAGGCTTGACTTTAATATATCCAACTTCGTCCATTTCAATTTGGCCTTTAAAGATTTCGGTATTTGGTTGGTGTCCAATTGCTATAAAAATTCCGTCGGCTTGAACTTGTTTGATTTCTCCTGTTTTTACATTTTTTAACAAAGCTCCAGTTACAAATTTGCGTCCGTTTTCTTCTTTTCCTAAGATTTCTTGTACTACTTGGTTTAATTCGAATTTTATTTTAGGATTATTTTTTGCTCTTTGAACCATAATTTTAGATGCTCTAAATTCTTCTCTTCTATGAACAATGATAACTTCGCGAGCGTGTTTAGTTAAATAGGTAGCTTCTTCCATTGCGGTATCTCCGCCGCCAATAACTAAAACTTTTTGGTCTTTAAAGAAAAAGCCGTCGCAAGTTGCGCAAGCCGATACTCCAAATCCCATATATTTTGCTTCGCTTTCGAGTCCCAGCAATTTTGCGCTTGCTCCAGTTGATATTATAACGGCGTCGGCGAGATATTCGTCGTCATATGATTTAACTTTAAAAGGATGTTTGATAAAGTCTACTTCTGTAACTTCGGCGAACATACATTCGGCTCCGAATCTTTGAGCTTGTTTTCGCATTATATCCATAAGTTGCGGTCCCTGTATGCCATGTTCAAAACCGGGATAATTTTCAACTTCGGTAGTTATTGTAAGCTGTCCGCCTGGCTGTTTTCCTTCGAAAACTAAAGGTTTTAAATTTGCCCTAGCGGCATAAATTGCGGCTGTTAATCCCGCTGGACCAGAACCTATAATTATTAATTTTCGGCGATTATTTTCCATCGTTTCTCCTAAATTTTTTTTATCAACTATTATGATGCAAAATCTTTGAAAAAGTTACAAACATTAAAATTATTAAAAATAAATAAAACTTAAAATACAAATTTATTCTTTAGATTTTATCTTTCATTTGAAATTGTTATATCAAAAAGTCTTAAAAGAAAAATAAATTATTAAATAAAAATAATTTTCAAATTAAGACAATTTCTTTTAACGAAATGAAAATTTGTACTTAATTTTTTTTAAATTTCGAGGTTTTACTAAATTAATTTGGCGCGTTAATGGTAATAATAAAAAAAAGAGATTTTTAATATGAATTTAGTTGATTATTTAACTTTAGTTGTTATTTTTATTTATATTTATATTATTTTTATAGACTATTTAAATAGGAGAAAAAAAATGAATAAAAGAAAAAAAACAAATATTATACTAGACCAAAAGATAGCATTTAGACCTTTTTACGCTGATTATAGAGTTATTAAATATCTATTTAAAGAAGAAGCTTTGCTTGCTAAAACAAATAATACTATCGACAATAAAAAAAATACGCATCTAAACAATCGATCAGATAATTCTTCTAACATAATTTATATTGAATCGACTGTTTTTTTAAATTAATATTTTAATATTTCAGGGTTTAGCTTACCTTAACTCTATCATTTTTTTAATCTCAACATCTATCATTTTATTTTGATATCAATTCTTTTAAGCATATTTTAAAAAAATAAAAAAACAAAATTCCGTTGAAATATGAAGATTTATAATACTTTAACGAAAAAGAAAGAAGAATTTTATCCGCTAAATCCGCCTAAAGTAACCATGTATGTTTGCGGTCCGACAGTATATGATTTTTTTCATATTGGAAACGCTCGATCTTTTTTATTATCAGATATGATAAGAAGATATTTAATTTATAAAGGATATGATTTAAAGTTTGTGATGAATTTAACCGATATAGACGATAAAATTATTCGAAAAGCTCAAGAAGAAAATATATCATTTTCAGATGTCGCAAAAAAATATTCTGAAGCTTTCTTTGAAGATATAGAAAAACTTAAAATTAAAAAAGCCGACGCGAATCCCAAAGCTACGGAACATATCGCTGAAATAATATCGTTAATACAAATTTTAATAGAGAAAGGCTACGCTTACGTTTCAGAAGGCGACGTTTATTATGACGTGTCAAAGTTTGCCGAATATGGAAAACTAAGCGGAAAAAAAATTGACGAATTAGAGGCGGGAGCAAGAGTTGAAGTAAGCGAGCATAAAAAAAATCCGTTAGATTTTGCATTGTGGAAAAAGGCTAAGGAGAACGAACCATTTTGGGATAGTCCGTGGGGAAAAGGAAGACCAGGTTGGCATATCGAATGTTCTGCTATGAGTCAAAAGCATTTAGGCGAGACAATCGATATTCACGCTGGAGGCAGCGATTTGATTTTTCCACACCACGAAAATGAAATTGCTCAAAGCGAAGCGGCTTGCGGCAAACAGTTTGTCCGTTATTGGATTCATTTTGGGTTTTTGAATATTTTGACGGGCGATAAATTTGAGAAAATGTCAAAGTCTTTAGGAAATTTTTTTACTGCTCGCGAAATTTTAAAGAAATATTCTGCGGGAGCTATCAGGCTTTTTATGTTTCAAACAAAATATTCTGCTCCCCTAAATTTTAGCGAAGATGCGTTAATAGCTTCACAAAAAGGTTTGGAAAAAGTTTTGAATTTTTCAGAAAATTTAGATGTTCTTGAAAAGAAAGCTAAAAATTCAAACGAGATTTCTTTCGATATAAAAAAGTATTTTCTCGATTTTGATTCGGCTATGGATGACGATTTTAACTCTCCTCAAGCTATAGCTGCTATATTTGATTTTATTAGAGATTTTAATAGTTTTGTAGCTCAAAAAGAGCCGACGCTTCTTGACGTTAAAAATGCAAAAGCATTTTTACAAAAAACTGCCGTAGATGTTTTTGCCTTTTTAGCAGATAACAATAAAACTTCCTCTTTTGTTTCAATTGAAGATGATTTAATCAATATTTTAATCGATGTAAGGCAGAAATTAAAAAATCAAAAAAATTACGAGCTTGCCGATTTTATTAGAAATTCTTTGAACAAAATTGGAATTGTTTTGCAAGACGGCAAAGAAGGAACAACTTTTAAAAAAGAAAGAAAATATGAATAAATTTATCTGGTTCTTTATTGGCTTGATAATAGTTCTTTTTGCTGTTTTATTTTATTTCTATTATATCGAAATTTACGAAGTCTCTTATCAAGTGGAATATTTGAGAGATAAAGAGTCAAATATTATCGTTTACGAAATTGTAAGTTATCCGCTTAATGCAAGCGGAACTAAAGCTTTATTTAGAAAAGCGGATTTTTCTTTCAAAATATTAGAAGGTTTCGAAAATATAGAAGATATTTATAAAATCGACGAAATAAAATTGCAAATTTATATTCGCGATGAATTTTCAAATATTGTAGTGGAATTAAAGTCGGATTATTCGAGATATTCTTCAATAATTGAACTTCCGTTAAAAGAATATAACAAAGCATAAAATAGAAATGAAGAAGAAAAATAGTTTACAAGTTGTCGGAATAATTCTTTTAAGCTTACTTTCGATTTCAATTATTAATGCCCAAGGGACGGCAGGCTCCGACGCGAAATTTGAATATAGATATTTAGTAGATATGCCAACAGCTGGAATTCTAAAAAGAGGAGATGCTAGCGTCGAGTTTATTTCTATGCCATATGGAACGGCGATATTGAAAGTGGAATCTGGCGTTTTTAATAATTTTTCAATTGGAGTTTCTTATGGCGCCGTTAATGCAATTGGGGTAGGGAATCCAGAATGGTATCCTTTGCCAGGCGTAGTTGTTAGAGCAAGGTTATTGACAGAAACGAAAAGTTTGCCTGGCATATTATTAGGTTTTGATTCTCAAGGAAAAGGAAAGTATATTAAAAATTTTCAAACAAGCGACACTACAGTTCGCATAAATAGATATTTGATCAAATCGCCGGGATTTTTCTTGGCAATTTCAAAAAATTTCGCTTTCTTAGGATATTTTTCGATACATTCATGCGTTAATTACACTCTTGAAAGATCTGATAAAGACAAGGACGCAAATTTTTCTTTTGGGATAGAAAAAACTATCGGAGGCTTTTTATCTTTTGTGGGCGAATATGATTTTGCTTTTAACGATAATTCTAAGGTTTCCTTAGGCAAAAAAAGCGGTTATTTAAATTTAGGTTTAAGATGGTCAATTGCGGAAGGCTTGACTTTTGGTTTAGATTTTAGAGATATTTTAGATAACGATAAAATTTCGCAAGGGAGAGCGGAGCGTTCGATTAGAATTGATTTTATACAACCAATTTTTTAATTTATTTGTATAATATATAAAAGGGCTTTAATTAGCCTCTAAAAAAGAAAGGAGGCGTTTATGAAATTGAAATCATTTAAATTTTATGCTTGTTTTGCTATTCTTCTTGCTTTTTCTGGTTGTTATACAGTATTGAAATTAGATAATTCTTCGGATTTTAGAGATTACAATTACGAAAAAAATAAAGTCTCAAATTCGCAAGAAAATAAACAAAAAATTCAGAAGCAAGAAATTGTAACTTCCGATACTTTGCAAAATCAAAAGTCGACAGTAGTCATCAATAACTATAATTATTATTCAGATTATAGAGACGATTATTCGATTTATAGAAGATACTTTTGGGATTATTACCCCGGCTATTACTGGAGCGGAGTTTGGTATGATCCATATTGGAGAAATTGGTATTGGTTTGACTGGTATTGGAGATGTCGATGGTATTATCCGTATTCGGTCGTAATTATTTATAATCCATATTATTGGTACTGGGATTGGGATTATCCAAATTATTATAGAAGACCGTTTTATTCAAGTAGAAGCAACAGTTCTCTAACTCGAACTCGCGATTATATCGACGGCGGCAGAGTTTTGGGAAGAGATAGAAATGTATCGCCAACAGACATATCCAATTCAAACGAGGCTAACGCAATAAAATCTTTTAGAGTGAGCGAAGAAAACAACTCAAATTCTACAAATATAAGATCAAGAGAAATTAGAACAGGTTGGGAAAGAGAAAATTACAATTCTATTTATCGCAATGATAGAAATCGCGAAAGCTATTATGATCAAAGAAGCTCTACCAGAAGTAGAGACAGAAACGACGAAATAAGAAATAATCAGCCAATTTATGAAAATCCCGGCAGGATTTCTCAAGATCAAGATAAGGAAATTAGGCAAGGCAAAGTTGAAAACAGATCAAGTTCTCCTAATCGCGAAAGTAAGGACTCAAGGATAAGAACTAATACCGATAACAGAAGCTCAAGCGAAACAAAATCGACCAACGCTATAAAAGAAAACAGTTCGTCAAGTAGCGGCTCTGCAGGATCTCGGGAAAGAGGAAATTCAAGCTCAGGAAGCGACAATCCGCGGAGAATCAGATGAGAAGATTCGTAGTAAAATATATTTTCTTTTTTATATTATTTTCTTTTTTTGGAATCGGCTGTTATACTTTAATCGAACATCCTAGAATAGAGACATTGAATCCTTTAGGAGAGTTGGAAAAAAGAAAAATCGGCATTTATGAAGATTGTTATTCCTGTCATACTTACGATGAAATTAAAGGAACTAATTTTGCAGCATATCCAAAATTTTATGAGAATCGAAATTCCAGCAATTACGGCTTTTCAGTCGAAGATAGCGCAAGTCTATCAGCGCAAGAAGAAAAGTTGGCCGACTATCGTTATTCACACAGATTTTATGGATACGATCAAACGCCGTGGTGGATATCAATTCCGCGACCTATGAAAATAATTGGAGTTGAGGAAAACGCTTCAAGCGAGAATCAGAAAAGAGAAAATCTAAGAACTTCGCAAGGAGAAAGAAACGAATCGACAAATTCAAATTTGCAAAGCGGTTCGGCAAGATCAATCGGCGAAAGCGGATCGTCTTCTTCAGCTTATTCAGAAAAAGAACACAAATCCGAGACAAGAACTCGCAAATCTTCAGATGAAGAATCAAAATCGTCAAAAAATAGAACTGGAGAAAGAGAAAAATAAAAAAGAAGGCATTATGAAAAAAATACTTTTAGCTGCGATAATATTTGCGGCAAATAATTTTATATTATCGCAAGGAGCTGCTGACGCTTTAAGATATTCAGAGCCTGGATTGTATGCAAGCGCTCGCTCTTTGGCTATGGGTAACGCTTTTGTTTCTATAAGCGACGATTATTCCGGGTTTATGTTTAATCCCGCTGGCTTGGGATTGTTGAAAAGAATCGAATTTGGGGTTGGTTTGCTTTATGACTATTCTAAAACTAAATCGACTTTATATAATTCATCGATGAGTTCAGGAACTGGAGCTTTTAATTTAGCATCCGCTTCTTATGCGTTCGCTTTTCCCACGATACGAGGAAGTTTAACTTTAGGAGCGGCTTTGACTCAGGAAAAAAATTTTAATTTTTCTCAAGAGTATGAGGCTTTCAATTCTGGAGCTCATTCTTTAATTCAAGATTTAGTTTTTTACGGTTCAAGGGACGACAAAGATTTAATCTATGGCGTAGGGTTGTCTTATACAAGCAATGGCAGAGATACGACTTTAATATCTGGCAAATTGTTGCAATATGGTTCAATTGCTCGAAGCGGCGGCATATACAAATTGTCCTTTGCCGGCTCAATTGAAATTGATAAAAATTTATTTTTTGGCTTAAGCATAGGTTTGCCTTATGGCAAATTTGATTCTGATTTTGAATTTGTAGAGTTAGATAAAAATAACGTATATCAAAACAGATTAGATCCATCCGACGCAAGCACGTTAGATTTTTATCGATTTGATTTAATTAGGCTATTGAAGCAAGACGTAAACGGAGTTAATTTTTCATTAGGGCTCTTATATCAAGTAGAAAATTATTTTAGGTTTGGCTTATCGCTTAAAACGCCGACATTTTATACCATAGTCGAAAAATATTCGATGAAAGCAAGAAGCGAATTTGCGGCAAAGAATTTTGAAAGTTCGATAGATTATGAAAAAATTAAATACGATATAAACACGCCGTTTCAATTTGCCGTCGGAGCCTCATACAATTTTGGAGATGCGATAATTTCTATAGACGGAAATGTTATCGATTACTCTACGATGGAGTTTTCCGCTGGTCTGGGTTCGTTTAATAGAAGGGAAATAAATAGGATTATTAAAGAAAGATTCAGAACATCTTTTATTGGGAATTTTGGAGTCGAATACAAACTTAAAGAAAAATTAAATTTGAGAGGAGGATTCATATATCAACAATCGCCTTATAATAATGATCCAAGCGATTATGATAAAAAATATGCGACTTTTGGATTTGGAACTATATTAGGACAAACTTTGGCTTTAGATATTGCCGCAGCTATTGGTTTTTGGAAAGATTATAACGACAATTACGGTTATGGGGAATCTCGCGTATTTCAAGAGTTAAATAAAACGACAATAGTATTAAGCTCTTCTTATAGATTTTAAAATAAATTATTAATCATTCTCTTTTGATAAAATCAGGAGGTCGTTATTAAAGGCGTAGTATCAAGAATTGAAAGCAGAGATCATTATGTTCTTTCTGAGGATAAAAAAATCTATCGCTGTTATTTGAGAGGGAAATTCAAAAAAATTTACGAGCTCAAAAAAGATAAAACATACGCTTTGGATATAGCGGCAGTCGGTGATATTGTCGAATTCGAAATAGAAAGTCAAGATATTGGAGTAATTACAAAAGTATATGAGAGAAAAAATTATATATCCCGACAAGCTCCGAGAATAAAAGGAGCGGGATTTAGAGGAGAACGATTAGAGCAAATAATTGCCGCGAATGTCGATCAAGTTTTTGTAATTGCTTCGGCTAATAATCCAAAATTCAATAATAGATTTGTCGATAGAGCTATTGTGTGTTGCGAAAGCTCTGCCGTTGTTCCTATTATAATCATTAACAAAATTGATATTGGCGATTCTGAAGAAATTGAATTCTGGAAAACTTTATATGAGGAAATTGGCTACGAAGTTTTATTGACAAGCGCTGCTAAAGTAATTGGAATTGACGAATTAAAGTCTAAACTGAAGGATAAGACTTCAGTTTTTTTTGGGCAATCTGGCGTTGGCAAGTCTTCTTTATTAAACGCTATCGATCCTTCGTTAAATTTAAAAGTCGGAGAAATAAGCGATTATAATTTAAAGGGTAAGCATACGACTGTGACAGCTCGACTAATTGAATTGAGCGACTCAACTCGAGCGATAGACACGCCTGGAGTAAGAGAGCTTAATCCCTACGGAATATCAAGCTCTGATTTATCGCACTATTTTATTGAATTTGAGAAATTTTTGCAAAATTGCAAATACAAACCTTGTTTGCATAACAACGAGCCCGAGTGCGCCGTAAGATCGGCTGCTGGCAACGGCATTGCTTACTATAGATACGATAGCTATCTTAATCTTTTGTATTCTTTATTAGAAGAGGAAGAGAATAAATACTAATATTGACCAATCGCAATAGATTTTGCATTTTGTCTTAGATTTAACGATTTTAATTTAATCTTTTTTAGCCTCTACATTTACTAAAGCGCAAAAAAAAATTGTTTAATAAATTTAAAATTGTTACTAATGAAGAAAGCGAGCGATAGAAAATTGATTTGCTAAAGAATAATTTATAAGTTAAGGATGTAATTGACTAAATTTGTTTATTGTTTTTTTATTTCTTTGATTTTTTTCCGCGGCTATAAAGAATTAATATAAAGTTTTAAAAAGGATTTAAAGAGTTATTTTTGATAAAGATTTTTATAAACAAAATTCATCATATAATAAGCGATATCGTAAATAACTTCGTCGGGGACGCCGTCGTAATGATTGGATTTAGGTCTCATATCGCATTGATCGTTGACATAGTCGATTGATACAAATTTGTTGTCTTTTGTTATGGCAATTTCTGTAGAAAAGAAATTCATTCCTGTAATTTTATGAATTTTGCGGGTTATTTTATAAAGTTCGTATAGCTTATATTTTTCTATTTCTTCAGGATAAACTATTTTGTAAACGTGAGTCAAATCGTCCCACCAAGTTGGTATAACTTTTCCGCAAGACCAGAAACATCGAAACCAAGCTCTTCTACCATCGAGTATTGTTGGTTCGATTTTTTCTTGCAGAAGATATTTATCAGCGTCAAATTGTTTTCTTTCTTTCAAGGCGTCTTCTAAAGTTTCCGCTCCAGTAACGACGCCAATTCCGCCCCCAGTTGTATTGGCAGGTTTTATAATAAAAGGTCTTCCGAGCTTTGCAAGGTCGGCGATAGATATATAAATAAATTTATTTTTTTTGTATGGAGGGATTATAATAGTATATGGCGTATAAATTCCGTTAGCGATAAATTCAAGATGCATGGTGGCTTTGTCTGAGGCAAATTCGATTTTATCGTAAGGATTGATAATTAATTTTTTTCTTCGAGTTAAAATTTTTCCTATTGGCTCAAATCGTTCGTCGACATCCGAGGCTCTGTCGAGATAAGCTCCAAAATCTAATTTTCGATTTTTTAAGGCATCGGCAACATAAGTTGCGTTTTCATCCCAAATTACATAAAAGCTTAATTCGTTTTCAAGAAAAGTATCTTCTAATATTTTTACGAATTCGACGTCGTATTCCCAAACATATGAAACTGCAAAATCAAAATATTCCATTTGAAGTTGATTAACCTCTGGAATTTTTAATATGTTATCAAAATGCAATTAAATAAAAAATTGATAAATTATCAAATGGAGGCAATAACGATGAATTCTTTTTATTAGTTATATGAATTGTAATCAGTTTAAATTAAATAAACCTCAAATTTATTTGCCTTGTTAACATTTTTATATTAAGCGGCAAACCAAAAAACATAATTTGCCGATAGGCGATCATTATCGTTTGACTTATTTTTTATAGTATAAAAAATTATATGCTAATGAAATTATCTCCAAAAAGAATATTAAAAGCATATTTTGTTTTGATTTAAATATCAAATATCAATGTAAAGATTGAGCTTATTTCATAAAATAATCGATCTAAAATCTATAAGATTAGAAACTTTCTAATCAACTCAACGTTTGTTTTTACTTTTAATAATTTTTAAATTCCATATTCAAAAATTTTTTATATGAATTTTTTCGTCAAATTAAAAAAAAACGAAGATAAAAGAGCTAGGCAAGGATATCTGTGGATATTCAGCAATGAGTTGGAAACTCTTCCAAAAGACATAGAAAACGGCGAAATTGTCGAAGCAGTCGACAACGATGAAAATTTTATAGCCAAATGTTTTTACAATAAAAATTCTTTAATATCGCTAAGAATTTTATCGTACGATAAAAATTTTGATTTCGAGGAAAGATTTCAATCTTTAACCGTTAAAGCGTATAATTTTAGAAAATTATTATATCCCGATAGCGAATGTTTTCGAATGATCTTTTCTGAAAGCGATTTTTTGCCGGGACTTATCGTTGATAAGTATGAAGACGTTTTAGTCGTTCAAATTAATTCGGCGGGAATGGAGAAAAGAAAAAAATTTATAATTGACAATTTAGCTCGAACGTTTTCAGTTTCTACGATTTTGTTAAAAAGCGACGATTATTTTAGAAAGTTAGAAGGTCTATCAAAAAATGATGACGAAATTTTCGGGGAAGCAAAAAATAAAATTATAAAGATTGACGATATCAAATATAAAATTGATTTTGAGAAAGGGCAAAAAACAGGCTTTTATTACGATCAAAGAGAAAACAGAAAATATATTCGCGAATTTTGCGAAGGAAAAAAAGTTTTGGATTTGTTTTGCAACAGCGGGGGATTTGGATTAAACGCGAGCAAAGCTGGAGCTTCGGAAGTATGTTTCGTAGACGTATCGCAAAAAGAGATAGAATTGGCAAAGTTTAACTTTGAATTGAATAATTTGAAAAGCAAAGCGGAATTTATAAAATGCGACGCGTTTGATTATTTAAACCAAGCCGTAAGTCAAAAAATTAAATACGACGCGGCAATAATTGATCCGCCTTCTTTTGTCAAAAATAAGAAAAATTTGCCTTTGGCGTTGAAAGCTTACGAAAAGCTTTATAGAAAATCTTTGCAAATTGTAAAAGATGACGGAATAGTTTGTTTTGCGTCTTGTTCGCATCACTTAAACGAAAATATGTTTAAAGAAGTTGTTTTAAGAGCTGTAAAAAAAGAAAAAAAAATATTAAGGGAAATTCGTTTTTTAGGAGCGGCTCCTGATCATCCTAAGTTAATAACGATGCCGGAAACAAGCTATTTGAAATTTGGCGTTTATCAAGTTTTTTCTTTGTAATTGAAACTGAAGGTCGTTTTATATTGTAAAATTAAATTACAAATTTTGATATAAAGGAATCAAATAATATTAGGAGATAAAATTGGATATCAAAATTTTAAATGAAAAAATCAAGGCTGAAAGCGAATTTATCGATTTATTAATGACAGAAATGAGCAAAGCTATCGTTGGACAAAAAAACATGCTTGAAAGATTATTGATAGGATTATTGTCCAACGGACATATTTTGCTCGAAGGGGTTCCAGGTTTGGCTAAAACATTGGCTATTAAATCTTTAGCGGCAGCTATAAAAGTAAAATTTCAGAGAATACAGTTTACTCCCGATTTGTTGCCCGCCGATTTAATCGGAACGATGATTTATAATCAAAAAGAAGGAAAGTTCGAGCCTAAAAAAGGACCAATATTTTCAAATTTTATTTTAGCCGACGAAATTAATAGAGCTCCCGCAAAAGTTCAATCAGCTCTGCTTGAAGCTATGCAAGAAAGGCAAGTAACAATAGGGGACGAAACATTTAAATTAGACGAGCCTTTCTTGGTTTTGGCTACTCAAAACCCAATCGAACAAGAAGGAACTTATCCGCTACCCGAAGCTCAAGTCGACCGTTTTATGTTGAAAGTTAAAATAACTTATCCAAGTCGCTCGGAAGAAGAAAAAATTTTGAAAAATCATCATCAAGGAATAGAGTATAAAATTAATCCAGTCGTTACGCCAGAGCAAATTTTAAAAGCTCGAAAATTAATTTACGATATTTATCTTGACGAGAAGATAGAGAAATATATTCTCGATATAGTTTTTGCGACGCGAAAGCCAGCTGATTTTGGCTTAAAAGATATGGAGCCGTTAATTGCATATGGAGCTTCGCCAAGAGCGACGATAAATCTTGCTCTTGCAGCTAAGGCTTTGGCGTTTATTAAGAGAAGAGGTTATGTTTTGCCCGAAGACGTTCGCAGCGTTTGTTACGACGTTTTGCGACATAGAATAGCCGTTACTTTTGAGGCTGAAGCCGAAGAAATTGATTCTGAAAAAATTATAAGCGAAATTTTAAATAAAATTGAAACGCCGTAATGATTGATCGAGAGCTAATAAAAAACGTAAAACAAATTGAAATTAAAACGCGCGGACTTGTAAATCAAGTTTTTTCAGGCGAATATCATTCGATATTTAAAGGAAAAGGAATGGAGTTTGCCGAAACTCGCGAATATCAAATCGGCGACGATATTAGAATGATTGATTGGAACGTTACCGCTCGATTAGGGCATCCGTACGTTAAGGTGATGGAAGAGGAACGCGAGCTGACAGTAATTTTAATGATCGATTCGAGCGGTTCTCTTTTATTTGGTTCAAGCGTTAAAACTAAAAGAAGGATTGCCGCTGAAATATCCGCTATCCTTGCTTTTTCAGCTTTGAAAAATAACGATAAAACTGGGCTGATTCTTTTTTCCAACGATGTCGAAAAATTCGCGTTGCCAAAGAAGGGAAGGAGTCATTCTCTCAGAATTATTAGAGACATACTTTCGTTTGAGGCTTCGGGAAAGCAAACTAATTTAAATATAGCTCTTGAGTTTTTGCTGTCGACGGCGAAAAAAAGAGCCGTCGTTTTTTTGATATCGGATTTTTTTTCTGACGATTATGAAAAAGCTTTGTCTTCCGCGGCAAAAAAGCACGACTTGATTTGCTTGAATGTTTACGATCCTCGCGATTATGAATTGCCAAAGATTGGTCTCGCGAAGTTGAAAGACGCTGAAACTAGCTCCGAATTATACGTGGATTTAAGCGATAGAAATTTTCAAAATAGTTTTGCTGAAACCATAAATAAATATGTTTCGACGCGAAAAAAAATTTTTAAAAGATATAAAATCGATTTTGCCGATATAAGAATCGATAGAGATTACGTTAAGCCTTTAATTGAATTATTCAAAAATCGCGAAAGAAGATGGGCAAGATAAGAATATTAACTTTAATTGTTTTAGTTGCGACCGCGAATCTTTTTTCTCAGAACGCATATATAAGATCTTTTTTTGACAAAAAAGAATACATTATCGGCGATCGCATAATTTTTAGGATCGAATTAAAATCAAGCGAAGAAATAGATAATGTTTTGCCGGAATTTCCAGATACGTCTAAAATTTTTGAAACGCTTGACGTTAAAAAAAGTTCGATGAAAGAAAAGGACTCTTACGTTTACAGAGTCGATTATGTATTGACAAAGTTTGACAGCGGAAGAATTTTTATTCCTTCTTTTAAGGTAAAGTATTTTGTCAAAGGAGAATCGATCGCAAAAATTATAGAAGCCGAAGGGGATGAAGCGTTGGTTAATTACGCTCAAATTTCCACAGAAGAAGAATTGAGGGATATCAAATCTCCTATAAGAATTCCGCTCGATTGGAAATCTATTTTGTTGTACGTTTTAATTTTTTTGGTTATTGGCGGAGCGATTTACTATTATGTTAGAAAATTTTATCTGAAAAAGTACGAATATAAAACAGTAATAAAAAGAATAATACCGCCGGGCGAAAAAGCTTTGAATAGTTTAAAAGAATTGGAAGAAAAAAAACTGTGGCAACGAGGGCTGGTTAAAGAGTATCATTCTGAAATAACAGAAATTATACGATTATATTTCGAAGAGCGTTTTGGTTTTCCGGCTTTGAAGTTAACTACGGGTGAAGCTTTGGATTTTTTAAGGGAGCAGAATCTTGAAGTAGAAATGATAGAAGCCGCGGAGAAATTTTTGAATGCGGCCGATCTTGTAAAATTCGCTAAATTTAATCCCGATCCTGAATTGAACGAACAGATTATGAAATTTGCAAGAGAATTTGTAGAAAAAACCAAAATGGATATCGTTCAAGAAACAAAAGAGATAGTAAAAATGGAAAATTTGACAAACGGAGAAAAAAAATAATAGGAAGAACGTATGTTTGGAGATATAACTTTTGCATATCCATATGTTTTATATTTTTTTGTTTTGATTGCCGCGATAATTTTTTATAGATATTACTATGCTGAGAAAAAAACGCCGACGCTTAAATATTCGAATTTGAAATTAATCGCTCCGCTAAATAAAGGGATAAAAACAAAATTTGCTCATTTGCCTTTTGCTTTGAGAATGTTGTCTTTAAGTTTTATAATTATAGCTCTTGCAAGACCGCAAAATATTAGCGAAGGAGAAATTGTGTATACGGAAGGCATTGATATGATGATAACGTTGGATATATCTGGCAGTATGCTCGCCGAGGATTTTAAACCGAATAGAATAGAAGCGGCGAAAAAGATAATTGATGAATTTATTTCAAAAAGAAAATCTGATAATATTGGTTTGGTGATTTTTGCTGGGGAAGCTTTTACACAGTGCCCATTGACGATAGATTATAACGTCTTAAGGAATTTGTTGAATCAGATTAGTCATGGAATGATTGAAGATGGAACGGCGATTGGAAATGCTGTGGCTTTATCTGTCGCTCGTCTAAAGGATAGCAAAGCAAAAAGCAAGACGATTATTTTGTTGACGGACGGCGTTAATAATCGGGGCGAAGTTGATCCATACACAGCCGCTTTATTGGCTAAAGAAAATAATATCAGAATTTATTCGATTGGAGTCGGCGCAAGAGGAATGGCTCCTTATCCTTTTAAGACCCCTTTTGGAATACAATATCAAAATGTTCCAGTTGAAATAGATGAAGATTTGATGAAAAAGATGAGCGAACTAACAGGCGGAGATTATTTCAGAGCTACTGATAATAGATCTTTAAAGGCGATACATGAAAAAATAGACGAGATGGAAAAAACAAGAATTCAAATTGAATCATATCGAAAAGCGAAAGAAATGTACGCTAGTTTTGCGAGCGCGGCTTTGATTTTATTGGCGTTGGAATTTTTATTGTCTTTTACAATATTAAAGAAATTGCCGTGAGTAAAATATGGCTAAGTTTGAAAGACCTGAATTGCTAAATCTATTATTTTTAATCCCTTTATTTCTTGCTCTTGTTATCGCGGTTTGGAAATTAAAGAAGAAACAATTGGCAATTTATGCAAGCGAAAATCTTTCAAATATTGTTTACCCTGATTGGAGTTCTATTAAATCGCTTGTAAAGGGAATTTTGATAGTGTTCAGTTTTGGTTTAATAATTCTCGCTATTGCAAATCCGTTGATCGGATTAAGAATGGAAGAGGTAAAACAGAAAGGCATAGATTTATTTATAGCGATCGATGTTTCAAATAGTATGAGAGCCGAGGACATTAAGCCAAATAGATTGGAAACGGCGAAAAATAGAACGCTGGATTTAATAAGGAAACTTAAGGGAGATAGAATAGGATTAATAGTTTTCGCAGGCGACGCATTTGTTCAAATGCCGCTTACGTTTGATTATTCGGCGGCAAGAATGTTTTTGAATACGATATCTTTTAATTCCGTTTCTACGCAGGGAACAAATGTGGCGAAAGCGATAGATTTAGCTATTCGTTCGTTTAATTTTGAAGAAAATACATCTAAAGCTATCGTTATTTTTACCGATGGAGAAGATCATGAAGGCGAATGGGAAGCGATGGCTAAAGAAGCAAAAGGCAGAGGGGTAAAAATTTATTGTATAGGCATTGGTTCTCCTGTAGGTACGCCTATACCAATATATAATAATCAAGGACAGCTAATAGGGTTTAAAAAAGACTCTTACGGAAATGTCGTTATGACGAAGCTTGACGAAATGACTCTAGCTAAAATTTCCGAAATCGCTGATGGAAAATATTTCAGAGCCGAAGATTCCAGAAACGAGCTTGATTTGATTTATGACGAATTAAAAAATTTGCAGAAGTCTGAAATATCAGCGACTCAAATTTCTGAGTTTGAGACGAGATTTTATTATTTTTTAGCGCCTGCTTTTATTTTGTTGTTGATAGAAACATTGACATTTGAAAAAAAATCCATTTTTTTAAAGTTGTTTCTTAACAAAATAGGTTTAAATAAAAAAGATCAATCAAAGTTTATATAAAAATATGTTTATCAAAAAAATAATGGAAAAAACAGTTATATTCGCTTTATTTTATAGCGTCTTTTTAATAGGAATAAATTATTCGCAATCGACAAGAAGTTTAATTAACGAAGGAGTCGATTTATACGAAAATGGAAAATATAAAGATTCGGAAATTAAATTCAGAAAAAGCGGCGAACAAGATAAACACAAATTTGAAAGTTATTATAATTTAGGAGCCTCGCTTTATAAGCAAAATAGATTTGAAGAATCAGCAGTTTCTTATTCTGAGGCAATAAAAAATACCATTGAAAAGGAACAAAAAGCAAAAACATTTTATAATCTGGGAAATTCTCTTTTGAAAGCAAAAAAAATTAACGAGGCAATCGAAGCTTATAAAAATTCTTTGCGTTTAAACCCCGACGACGAAGAAGCAAAAACTAATTTATCGTACGCTCTAAAACTTTTAAAGCAAAACGAAAATCAACAACAACAACAAAATCAAAATCAGAATCAAAATCAAAATCAACAACAACAGCAACAACAGCAGAATCAGAATCAACAAAAAGAAGAGCAGCAAAAACAGCAACAGAAACTGGATAAACAAAAAGAACTTGAAAAACAAATGCAAGAACAAATTCTTAACGCCGTAAAGAAAAAAGAAGAAGATCTACAAAAGGATTTAAAGAAAGTTCAACCTTCAAAATATAAACCGGAAAAAGATTGGTGAGAATATGAGAAGAACGATCATTTTAGCTTTAGTGATATTTTTAACTGGGAGCTTTAAACTGAGTTATTCGCAAAAATTTTTGGCAAAAGTCGATAAAAACGAAGTTGGATTATACGATCAATTTAAAATCACATATACTTTTAGCTCGGCAGATTTGAATGCTTTAGAAAAATTTATTCCTCCAAGATTTGAAAAATTTATAGTTTTAAGCGGACCAAATCAATCGACAAGCGTAAGAATAGTAAACGGCGCCGTCAGTTCTGAGGTTTCATATACTTATTATTTGCAACCAAGAGAGTTAGGCGAATTTGAAATAGAGCCAGCTGAAATTGTTTATAATAGACAATCTTTTAAATCAGAATCTATTAAAATAAACGTATTAAATCAAACCCCGCCGCCTAAACAAGAAGAACGAGTCGAGGGACGTCAAAGCGGAGGAGATTCAGATATTGCCGCAAACGTTTTTCTAAAAGCTTTTGTCGACAAAACTCAAGTATATAAAGGCGAACAAATTACTGTTACATATAAATTATTTACGCGATACAATATTTCTTCTCCTGAGATAGAAAAATTGCCTAATTATTCAGGTTTTTGGACTGAAGAAATTCCGATGGACAATAAGATCTCCTTTACAACAGAAGTTTATAATGGAATACAATTTAGAGTCGCTACGCTTAAAAAAGTAGCTTTGTTTGCGACTCAAACAGGCATTTTGACTATAACGCCTTTTGAGCTTAAAGTCCCCGTTTTGATTCAAAAAAGAAGATCAACAGGAAGTTTGTTTGAAGAATTTTTCAATGATCCCTTTTTTACGACAACTCAGACTATTCCTTATATAGCTCGTTCGCAAGAATTGAAAATTAAAGTCTTGCCTCTTCCAGCAGACAAAGTTCCGCCAAGTTTTAATGGCGCTGTGGGATCTTTTACAGCTAAAGTCGAAGTAGATAAAAAAGAAGGAAAAGTTAACGAGCCAATTACCTTAAAATTTACGATTAGCGGAACGGGCAATATCAAACTTGTAGATTTTCCAGAGTTGACATTTCCGACAGGGATAGAAACATATCAACCTAAAATAAGCGAAAATTATGTTAAAAAAGATTTAATAAGCGGAACGAAAACAGCTGAATACTTACTAATTCCGCGAAGTCCTGGCAGAAGAGAACTTCCAGCTATTAATTTTTCTTTTTTCAATCCCGCTAAAAAGGCATACGAAGAAATTAAATTTGATAAAATTGTTTTAAATATAGAAGCCGGAACGACTCCATATTCCAGCGGTATGACTATCGTTACAAAAGAAGGAATTCAAGTTTTAGATAAAGATATAAGATTTATCAAAAATAAAACTTCCTTTTCTAGAGCTCGAGGTCCATTATTTTATGAAAGCTGGTTTATCGTGGCGACTCTTTTTCCAATTTTATTGTTTGTCGGAGGGTTAGCTTATAAAAGAAAAAGAATGGAATTAGAAAGCGATAAAAGTTTATTCAAATTTAAAAGCGCTCGAAAAATTGCTATGAAAAATCTTGCTCGAGCTCAAAAATTTCTAAAAGAAAATAATAAAGAAAAATTTTTCGAAGAGCTTTCGAAAGGATTTTACTCTTATCTTGAAAATAAGCTTGATATGCAAAGAGGAGAGCTTACTATTGACAATCTTTCTGAAAAATTGAGTTTGTATTCTACGGAAGATTACGCCAATAAGATTAAAAGTTTCCTGGAAGAGTGGGAAGCTTTGAGATTTGCTCCAATAAAAAACGAAAGCAAAGATTTAGATAAATATTATCAAGAAGCTATAAAAATAATAGAGGAATTAGAAGAAAATTTAAATTTAAAGAGAGCGAGAAAATGAAAAAATTTTTATTCATTTACTTTTTGTTTAATTTAGTTATTTTCGGTATTGACGCTGAATATTTATTTCAAAAAGGAAACGAACATTATAGAAATTCTAAGTACGATGAAGCTTTAGTTTGTTATAAAAGCATATTAGACGCTAATTATGAATCCGCAGAGCTGTATTATAATCTTGCCAACGTTTATTATAAGTTAAATAAAATCGGCTACGCTATTTTGTATTATGAAAAAGCGTTAAAATTGTCGCCCAACGACGAAGATATAAAGTATAATTTGTCTTTAGCTCAATTGCAAACAATTGATAAAATAAATCCTTTGCCTAAAGTTTGGTTGTGGGAGATTTATGAAAATTATTTAAATATTTTTCATTTAAATACTTGGGCCATTTTGACATTGTTATTTTTAATTACGGCTGTCGCAAGCGGATTAATTTTTATTTTTTATCAAAATTTTTTGATTCAAAAATATTCGTTTATTGCTGCGATAATTTTTACAATTTTGTTTATTGCGACCGCTTTATCAACGCTTGGAAAATATAATTTAGAAATGAGCGAAATTTACGGCATTGTTTTAGAAAATTCTGTTATAGTAAAAACTTCCCCCGATGAAAAAAGTTCCGACGCCTTTATTTTGCATGAAGGAACTAAAGCGAAACTTGTCGATCAAATCGGAGATTGGAATTTAATAAAATTGCTTGATGGTAAAACGGGCTGGATCCCAGTTAAAGCGTTTGGAAAAATATGATTTTGAAATCTGCTTTTTAATAAAGCTTTTATTAAACTATTAATGCGATTAATGCAAAGAGTTTAATGTATTTTCAGGCAATTTGATTATTTTAATTTTTCCATTCATTAAACGAACTTAGAATTTCTAATAAAATTAAACGAATATTTGTTCTATAGCTCTTTTCTCAAATATCTACAAATGCGGCTCTTTAAATTGTTTATCCAAAAAACTTTAAACTTAAAAAGTATGTTGCTTATAATTTTAAGTTAACTCTTTTATGTAAAATTGAATTTATTTGAAGTTAATTTTGTTTATAACAAAGATGAAAATTAAATTATATATTTTATGGTTATTTTTATTAATCGCGAATATTTATTCTCAAAAAATGATAGAAATAGAAAGAGGTAAAATAGAAATATTAAAATTTGATTATGATCCGGAGCTTAACGATAGTCGATTAATTGGGTTAAAAATTTCGCTTGAAGAAGGTTGGCATTTGTATTGGACAAATCCTGGCGACGCTGGAATTCCAACGAACATAAGCTTTGAAGCAAAAGAAAAAATTAAAATAAAGAATATTTATTTTCCCGTTCCAAAACATTTTGTTTCCGAAGGAATGATAAGTTTCGGTTTTGAAGGCTCTTTTTTAATTATGCTTGAATTAGAAGCTGTGGAAAAAAAGATTAAAGCGATAGGAAAAATAAAAATCGACGGTTTAGTTTGCAAAGATATTTGTCAGCCATTTGAAGCGGTTATTGAAGATACTATAAATTTTGTGGAAAAATATCAAACAGGGGAAGATTTAAGAGCTGAATATTTGAATTTCTTTTCAAATCGACAGAAAAAAATTAATAAAATCTTTGAATATAAAATTAATGAAGATAAAATAATTTTTGATGCCGAAATTAAAGAGATTAAAGATTACGATATAAAAACAATTTATTATTATCCTTTTGAAAATGGCATAATTTCAAATCCAGCAAAATATAATTTTGAATTTAAAGACGGCAAAATAAATTTCGCGGCAAAACTGAATCCATACCTAACAAAAGAAATAGACATTATTAGCGGAATTCTCAAGATCGAATTTAATAAAAACAATGATATTTCTATAAAATCGTACGAGTTAAATTTTTCTAAATCAAAATAAAAGGAGGAAAGAAATTATGTTCGAAAAACTTTTTATTATAACGGCTATCCTTACATTTTTAAGTATGATTGTAGAAGGTCAAGAAGCTAAATTAAACGAAACAGCTCCAGACTTTGTATTGAAAGATGTAGATGGAAAAGAATTTAAATTGTCAGACTTAAAAGGAAAAGCTGTGGTTCTAGAATGGATTAACTTTGACTGTCCATTCGTTAAAAAACATTATGAATCTAATAATATGCAAAGGTTACAAGCTAAATATACAGAAAAAGGAATAGTTTGGCTTGCTATTTGTTCTTCTGCTCCTGGCAAGCAAGGCCACTTTAGCGCCGAAGAAATTAAAAAAAGAACTGACAATCATAAGGCAAAATTTACAGCATATCTTATTGACGAAGATGGAAAAGTTGGAAAACTTTATGGAGCTAAAACTACGCCGCATATGTTTATTATCGACAACAATGGAACATTAGTCTACGCTGGAGCTATTGACGACAAACCTACTCGCGATCCAAAAGATATTCCAAATTCGCTTAATTACGTTTCAAAAGCTCTTGACGAGTTGCTTGATGGCAAAAAAGTCTCAACTCAATCATCCCAACCATATGGCTGCAGCGTCAAATATTGATTAAAGACTAAAATATTATTTTATGAAATAGCCGTCTTTTTTAAGGCGGCTTTTTTGTTGATATATTTTTTTTAGATAAAATCTAATAAATGAGATTTCGTTTATTATAAAAATGTAATATAGTAAAACAACTCTTCATAATTCCTAAAGTCTAAACATTTATTTTTGATTTGTTTTAGTTGAATTGAACGTTGCATAAATTTTCATAAAAAAGAAATTATTTCCAGTTGCTTTTTTTCATTAAAATAAAAAAATATTTTTTTAATTTGCTTTATTATTTATAAAAAGTAAATAGTAAAAATTAAACAACGAGGGTAGTATGTTGAAATTTAATCGCTCAAAATTATTTTTTCTGAGTTTGTTAACAATTGCCTTATTAGTTGTTGGATGTTCTTCCAGTTCGACTGTTGAGAAAACTCCAGCTAAAAAAACGTATGGCAACTTTTATCAAGGGATCAATTTAGACACAATTAAGCCGGGCAAATTTGACACTGGAAAAATGTGGACATTCGAATATCCGCCGACGGATTATTTAAAAGAAACTTACAATTTTGTTCCTACCGAGCAATGGTATGAAGAAGTAAGAATGGCCGCTTTAAAATTTGGGACTTGGTGCTCTGCTTCATTTGTATCTGAAGACGGTTTAGTTATGACAAATCATCATTGCGGCAGAGGCAATGTAACCGAAGTTACAAAAGAAGGAGAAAATTTTCACGAGACAGGCTTTTACGCTGAAAAATTGGAAGATGAGAGAAAAGTCGAAGGTCTTTTTGTCGATCAGCTTGTGATGGTTAAAGACGTAACTAACGAAGTTCTGGAAGAAATGGACAAAGGAAAAGACGAAGCTGAAAAATCAGAATTAAGAACGAAGAAGATAAAGGAATTAGAAAAAAAGTTCTCAGACGAAACGGGATTGATTTGCAAAATAACGTCGTTGTATCAAGGCGGAAGATATTCGCTATACGGATATAAGAGATATAACGACGTAAGATTAGTTTTCGCTCCAGAGGAGCAATTAGGCTATTATGGCGGCGATTATGACAACTTCACATATCCAAGATATAATCTAGATTTTACATTTTTTAGAGTTTATGACGAAAATGGAAAGCCTTTAAAAACTAAAAATTTTTATCGATGGAGCAAAGAGGGAGCAAAATCAGGCGAGCCAATTTTTGTAATAGGCAATCCGGGAAGAACAAGCAGATTGCTCAGCGTAGCTCAACTAGAATTTATGCGCGATTATTCTTATCCTTATACTTTGAGATTGGTTGACGGTTATGTAAAAGTTTTAGAAAAACAAATCGCTCGCAATCCTGAAAACGTTATGGAATTAAAAGATAGATATTTTTCAATGACCAACACTCAAAAGGTTTATTTTTATAGTTTGAAAGGCTTAAATGATCCAATACTAATGGCTCGCAAAAAAGCTTTTGAAAAAGAATTGAAAAAAGCGGCGGAATCCAAGCCCGAATTGAAACAAAAATATGGAGAAATTTGGGCCAAAATAGAAAATATCAAGAAAGAACAAGCGACAATATTTAATGAATATCAAGCGTTTGCAATGAATCCAAACTTTTCCTCGAAGTATTTTAATATTGCCGACAAAGCGTTTTCATTGCTTGAGAACAATGATAAATTTGAAAAAGAAAAAGCCGATTCAATAGCCGAAGCTATATTTAAAGATTTCAATGAAACTAATGAAAAAGAAGTTTTAGAATTACAGCTTGATATACTTGCTTATTTGTTGGGAGAAAATAACGAGCTTGTCGTCGCTTTAACAAATGGAAAAAAGGGCAAAGAAGCCGTCGAGTATTTATTGTCGAAATCTTTCGTACAAAGCAAAGACAAAACTTCTGAAACTTTGCAAAAAACATTTGAAGATTTGAAAAGCGCTAACGATCCTTTGGTTAGATTTTTAAATGTCGCTCGAGCGAAAGGAGAATTATTAATTGAAAAATCTCAAAGCTTAAGAAAACAAGAAGAAGTTTTAACAGCCGAATTGGGAAGATTAATATTTGAAGTTTATGGAACAAGCATACCTCCAGACGCGACCTTTACTTTAAGAATTTCGGACGGAACATTAAAGAGTTATGAGTACAACGGCACATTAGCTCCTGAAAAAACGACTTATTATGGGTTATACGATAGATACTATTCGTTCAACGGAAAATTTCCTTGGAGTTTACCAGAAAGATGGAAAAATCCTCCAAAAGAATTCGAGTTGAGCGTATTTGTTAATTTTGTTTCTACTAACGACATCGTTGGAGGAAATTCTGGAAGTCCGATAATAAATCAAAATAAAGAAATCGTCGGGCTTGCTTTCGATGGAAATGTTGAAAGCATAGCAGGCAGTTTTATTTACTATCCTGAAAATAATCGTTGCGTAGGCGTGGCTTCCGAAGGAATAATTGAAGCTTTGAAAAATATGTATAAAGCTAATAGATTAGTTAAAGAATTAATAAATTCTAAAATTGTCGAATAGAGAAAAAAATTTTTATTTCCAAGCCGCTCGAATGGGCGGCTTTTTTATTTTATCATAAATTATTATCATTTCAAATTTTCTTTTTTATAAAGGAGACTTTTTTTATCTTAAATAAAATAAATTTGCATAACCTTATCGTTAAAAAAAATAAAGGATATTATATGAAAAAGATTTTCTCTATGACTATTTTCTTTTATTTATTGTTTTTTTCTTTCTCAAATTCTCAAAATCTTGTAAAAGAAACGGAGCCAAAATTTGAGCTTAAAGATTTAGGCAAAATGTGGATTTTTGAAAATTTGCCTTATGAGTATTTTAAAGAAGAATATAATTTTGAAGCTGATTCATTATGGTTCGATTACGTACGAAAAGCGGCATTAAAGTGGGTTAATTATTGCTCTGCGTCTTTTGTATCTGAAGACGGTTTGATAATGACAAATCATCATTGCGCGCGCGGAGAAATTCAAGCCGGGGCTAAAGAAGGGGAAGATTTTTTGTTAAACGGCTTTTACGCTAAAACGCTCGAAGAAGAAAGAAAAATCCCCGATATATACGTCGATCAATTGATCGTTATAGAAGACGTTACGGAGGAAATACATAAAGCAATGAAAGGCGCTAAAAGCGAAAATGAAAAAATAAAAGTTCGAGATCAAAAAATTTTAGAAATAGAAAGCAAAGCTACGACTCGATATCCTGATTTGATAGTTAAAGTAGTTTCTCTTTATAACGGCGGAAGATTTTCGTTATATGGATATAAAAGGTACGAAGATATAAGATTAGTTTTCGCGCCAGATTTGAGATCCGCAAAATTAGGCGGCGATTATGATAATTTTACTTATCCGCGATATGGATTAGATTTTTTATTTTTCAGAGCTTATGGTAAAGACGGAAAACCAATAAAGACCGATTATTATTTCAAGTGGAGCGAAAACGGACCTAAAGAAAACGAGCCGCTTTTTGTCATTGGAAATCCGGGATCGACAAAAAGATATAACACAATCGCTCAAATAGATTTTATCAAAGACATACAATATCCTATTATTGTTTCGGTATATAAAAGATTATATAAAATTTACGAGCAATTAGTACAAGAAACTGACGGAGCTAATTATAATTTAATAGCAAGATTATATTCGATTGGAAATGGGATGAAATTTTTTGAGGGAACTTTGAAAAGCGTAAATTCGGATTTCGTGTATAAAAAGAAAGTTGCGTTTGAAGAAACTTTTAAATCGGAAGTCGATAAAAAACCAGAACTTAAAAAAAAATATGGCTATATCTGGAAAGAAATAGAAGAAAGCAGAAAAAAAGTCGCTCCTATCTTTAAAGAATACTACGCTTATTATTTATCTGGACCTCACGTTCCAATTTATTATAGAATAGCTCGCGAAGTTGTCAAATTATCTCGAGAAACAAAATTGCCTGAAGATCAAAGAAGCTCAAAATATCGAAGCGAAAATTTGCAAAAAACAGTAGAAAATATTTATCCAAAAAATATCGATGAAAAGATACAAAAAATGATTATCAATCTTCACGTAGAGTTTTTGTATGAAATGCTTGGAAAAGAAAATAAAGTTTTAAAGGAATTATTTTCAAACAAAAAAGAAGAAGAATCCTTTGCGGATTATTTGTTAAACAAGTCACAACTTAGAGATTATGAAAAATATAAAAATTTGGTTTCAAAAAGTTCGGATGAATTATTAAAAACCGACGATCCCTTCGTTAAATTTATATTGTTATCTGAAAAAAGATTTAAAGAAATTTCGAAAATTTACGAAGATTCCGAAGATAAAGAAGAATATTTGAATCAGGAACTAACTCTCGCCTTATTCGAAATATACGGCGATAAATTAGCTCCCGACGCAACAAACACATTGAGAATATCGGACGGCGTAATGAAAGGGTATAATTATAATGGCACATTAGCTCCGCCATATACGACTTTTTACGGTTTATTAGATAGGCATAATTCATTTTATAAAAAATTCCCATTTAATTTGTCAAATATTTGGAAAGATTTGCCTGATGATTTTAATTTAGGAACGCCTCTGAATTTTGTCTCAACAAATGATATCATTGGGGGCAACTCAGGCAGTCCAATAATAAACGCTAATAAGGAAATTGTAGGGCTGATATTCGACGGAAACATTGAAAGTATGAGCTCGAGGTTTTTATACGAAGATATATATAGTCGAGCGATAAGCGTTCATTCCAAAGGAATTATTGAAGTTGTTGATAAGCTTTATAAAGCTAAAAATTTGGCTAAAGAAATCTTAAATGGCAAAATAATTTCTAATTAATTTTTTTAAGACTTTAAAACAAAAAGAAAGAGGTTATTATGAAGAAATTATTTTTTTTATTTTTCGCGGCTATATCTTTTAATTTATTATTGTCACAAAGTATTTACAAACCTGAAGGAATGAATATGCCAGAAAATTGGGACTCTTGGCAAAATCCTCCGTCATTGCAATAATTTGCGGGAGTTCAAGGAAATGGCATATTTTTGTTGGATAGTGGGCTTGCGACAAGAAGATATACAACCTATTTTATGGTTTTATCAAACCAGATTTTGCCGCCAATATCAAATTTAAATTGTAATGATAATTATAAATTATATAAAATTCAATCTTATTCAGAAATTGTGGAAGGAGAATACGAATTTTTATTTACAAGCGGTCCGTCTTCTAATTATTGGCAAAATAAATGGGTATTAAATACTTCTACAGCCGAGTATGTAACTCCAAACTTGATTCAAACTTATTATTATACAAATAATTCTGGAGGCCCAAATAATAAGATTAATTTTATTAGTTCGCCTGGGTTATATTTTGTTTCCTTTAGAGACAATGGTTATCAAAATACAAATGCAATTATAATGAATTTAGGAAATGACTTGCCTCCTTCGATTCAAACTGTAAATTATAATTACGGCGGGGTTGGGAATGATTTAAATATTTCAGCGTCATTATCGCATTATAATACAAATATTTATTACTTTGTCAGATATACTAAAAATAATTGGCAAACGTCTAATATTGTAAAAATGGATGTTATATTTGATAAAGTTATAGGCGCTATAGCCTCAGCTACAATACCTGGTCAAGATGTAGTTGGCGGAGAGGGGAATCAATTCTACATATTTGGATCGCCAGTTGATGTAACTAATATTGAAGGTTTGCAAGATTGGGAATACGATTTATATTCTGTCGTTTATAATAATAATAATAAACAAAATTTTGTTCTTCCAGTGGAGTTAGTCGGATTTTCAGTTAAAGTTGTGAATGGTTATCCTTTGCTTAGTTGGAAAACGATTAGCGAAATTAATAATTGGGGTTTCGAAATCGAAAGAAGAACAAAAAATAGCGACTGGGAAAAAATAGGTTTTGTAAAAGGATCTGGAAATTCCAATAGAGAAAATTACTATGAATTTATCGATAGGAAAGTTTCATACGAAGAATATTCTTATAGAATTAAACAAATTGATTTTGATGGAAAATTTGAATATTCAAATATACAAACTGTAAGAATAGATTTGCCTGAAGAAATAGTTTTAGAACAGAATTATCCAAATCCATTTAATCCAATCACAAATATTCGATTTGCAAGTAAAATAGAAGGAAATGCGAGTTTAAAGATATTTGATATGTTTGGCAGAGAGATTGCAGCTTTGTATGAAGGCAGAATAATTGCAAATAAAACCTACAATTTTGAGTTTAATGGATATAATTTGTCAAGCGGAACGTATGTATATAAGTTGTCGATTAACGATAAGTCCTTGATTCGCAAGATGTTATTAATTAAATAGTTTTGTAAAAAAAAAATAATTTCGGATGGTACTTTTTCTAATTTAGATTGTATAATAATATAAAAAGATATTTAAGTTTTCCCTCTATAAAATCCATCCCTCGCCCCTGAAAGATACGTCGCTCTCTTTCCCCGGAGCGACGTTTTTATTTTAAATTTGATTTTTAAACTTTTCTTAATCAATATAGATAGTTTAATTTGATAAATTTCGTATATAAATTTTTATGAGGTAGAAATGAAAAGAGCGTTGGGAATTTGCGTAGGTTCAAGTTCTATAAGCGGAGCGTATTTAGAGAAAAAAGGGGGAGCTGTTTTTAAGATAAAAGATTTTAA
>Ga0308414_1000082_pt1 | contig 52525 bp, 43 predicted proteins | sample HotsprSampleOS50_FD_205667 | JGI IMG/M metagenome (GOLD analysis project Ga0308414, IMG submission 205667) | Hot spring phototrophic mat microbial communities from Octopus Spring, Yellowstone National Park, Wyoming, United States - 20090730_OS50 ... | reverse complement strand
GGAAAGGGCTACAAAGATAGCAAAAAACTTTTTACACCAAAATCAGAAAATTGTTTCGGTAAACTGCGTTGCTTAGGTGCACCTGCTCTTGCTAACTTTGCATCCAACGCTTCAAAGAATATGACTTTTCAGATTGTGCCTGTTGAGGCTGAACATAAACCAGCTATTCGCACACTTCTCATGCAGACCGATTTTTTCCGAGCCGATGAAATTGAAGTAGCTATGGAACTTATCGATGACACTTTGGCGCGCCAAGGTCGCTTGAGCGCTGAAGATTATCACATCTTTGTCGCCATACAGGCTTGTGAGGTTCTTGGCTATGTGTGCTTCGGCAAAACCCCGATGACTGACTCTACATTTGACCTGTATTGGATTGCAGTCGCACCTCACTGGCAAAGTCACGGGATTGGCAGACAGCTCTTTGAGTTTGCTTGCAAGGAAATCCGAAAACAGGGCGGCACACTGCTGGTGATTGAAACTTCGTCCCAACCAAAATATGAACCCACTTGCAAGTTTTATGAAAAAATCGGCTGCACCTTAGAGGCACGCATCAAGAATTTCTACCGACTCGGGGATGATAAGCTCATCTACACCAAACCGCTGTAACGCTCTGTGGCAACTTACACCATCTCACCGCACTCGCCGATTGGCATTTTTGACTCTGGCGTCGGCGGCTTGACCGTTCTGCGCACCATTAAAGCCCTTCTGCCCAATGAAGAGTTAATTTACTTTGGCGACACGGCTCGCGTGCCCTACGGGACAAAGTCAGCACCCACCGTGCGCAAATACGCCGTTGAAGATACCAAGCTACTTTTGCGCTATGAGCCCAAACTGCTGGTTGTGGCTTGCAACACGGTCTCCGCACTTGCCCTCGATAGCGTGCAAGAGACAGCCAAAGGCATCGGTGTCTTGGGCGTCATCACAGCTGGCGCAAAGCGCGCATTAGAACAAAGCACAGACAAGCGCATCGGCGTGATTGGCACACAAGCCACAATTTCTTCTTACGCCTATCAGCGTGAATTGCATCAGCTCTGTCAAGATGTGCAAGTGTTTGCCAAAGCGTGTCCGCTCTTTGTGCCGCTGGCGGAGGAAGGATTTGCTCAACACGAGGCGACCAAACTTATCGCCAAGGAATATCTTGCCGAGCTTCTCGACTCACGCATTGATACGCTGATTCTTGGATGCACGCATTATCCACTTTTGAAATCCACCATTCAGGAAGTGGTGGGCAACACGGTGGTCTTGATTGATTCTGCCGAGGCGGTGGCGCAGGAAGTTAAAACTTACCTTGCCGAGCGTCAATTGCTTTCACTCGATGCGCCGAAACCGCCACGTGTGTTAGTCAGCGATATGCCGCAGCGTTTTCAAAGCATTGCTGAACGCTTCTTGGGCTTTCGCCTTCCTCATCTTGAGCTGGTGTCGTTAGACGAACTTACCAGCACATACCACTGATTAAAACACGGCACTGATGCCCAATGTTGGCACAATTGGCAACATGCCATTGACGAAGCGAATGACATTCGGCACTTGTCCTGTGGGCACATCCCACTCTACATCGTGGTTATAGCCAATCACGTTGGTGCGGTTGTAGAGGTTGATGACATCGAGATAAAAATCCCAGCGAGCGCCCCAGAATTCTGCGTGAGCTGTTAGTCGCACATCCAAGCGATGATATTCGGGCAAGCGCGCCGCATTGATGTTTTCTTCGCCGCCAAAATCCAGTGAAAACATGGTGCGTCCGAAAAGCGGGTCTTCTTGCACCACATACTGACCATTCGGTGCACGAATGATGCGCGGTTGCAAACCAATCACCAGTGTGACTGGGAATCCGCTGCCGTATCGCCATCGCACCGCCAAATCCAGCCAGTCGTTGATTTTGTAGCCGCCTACAATGTTGATGGTATGGCGTTGGTCGAAGTTAAATGGTATGGTGAGCCCATCTCGATACCGGTTGGCAAACGCCAGCGCATAGCTGACCCAGCCATTGAATCGGTCTTGTGATGAGGTCAAACGCTTTTCGAGCAACACCTCAATGCCGTAGGCTTCGCCGCGTCCGTCATTGACAGGAATTGCCGATAGCACTTTTCGCACTTCTGGTTCGGGGGTCGACCAATTTCTAACATTGTAAGCATCACCGCCAAGAAAGCGCGATGTATAGACCACCTGTTCTTCTTTGCGCTGAACGATAAGGTCATTGAAGAGCTTGTAGTAGGCTTCGGCTTTGAAGAGCCACTTATCGTCTAACCAGCGGTCAATGCCCACAACGAAGTGCATGGCGCGTTCTGCTCTTAGGGAGCGGATGTAGTCGCCATCGCGTAGGTCAATGAACTGTTGCTGGTCGATGAGTTTTTCGTAGCCCGGCGATTGCACATACAGTCCCCATGCGCCGCGCAAGGTCGTATTGTCATCGAGAGCAAAAGACACGTTGAGGCGCGGGGAGAGATAAAATTTTTCAATGATTTGGTAGTAATCGAGCCGAATTCCAGGCTGGATAAAGAGTTTGTCGTCTATGACTTCAAAACGGTTTTGGATGTAGAAGTTGCTACGCAGATAAGTTTGCTGCTGCCTTACGGTTGTATCGAGCGGGAGTGCGCCGACTCGCCCAGAGGCTTGAGCGGCTAAGAACCCTGCTCGCAATTGTTCATTGGGGCGGAGGTAGAAGAAAATCGAGGTGGTGAGCACATCTAATCCGCTGCCGACCTCGAGCAAATGCTTTCCCCACTTGAATGAGAAATCGTCTCGGAAATTCCACTTCTCGAAGCCGAAGGCATTTTCGGATTGAAGCGTGGCTGCCGCCAGTTGAATCACTGCCATGGGGTTGGCTTGCAGCGCGCTATCCACTTTATCGGGCGGATAGTTGAGCCTATCGACAAAGTTGCCAGCAAAGCGTGAAGTGCCAGCATTGTTATACCATGACACCGTCAATTTGTTGAGTATATTGCCATTCGGTCGGAAGTGCCATGACAGTCCAGCCACATCGTTGCTGGTTATGTTGCCCACGTTGAGACTATCGGGCTGGTCTTTGTTGCGTGCGGCGCTAATTACATCAATGCCGTCGCGACTAATGATGCCTGTAAACTGCAATCGGTGCTGCGGTGAGAGTTGAAAAGCCAGTCGCGCTTGAATATCGGCAAAGTTTGGGAACGCAGTATTGCCTTCCACGAGTCGAGCGCTGCGCAAAATCGGTCCGACAATCAAATCGTAGTAGGTGCGCCGCGCAGAAAGAATCCACGAGCCCTCTATGCCAAAAGGGGCTTTGCCTTCAGCAACCACATTTGCATCGGTTACATTCGCATTGATTTGTGCAGTAAAATATCGGTCTCTTACACCATCACGGTTGCTCACATCCAGCACCGCCGAGAGCCTATCGCCATACTTTGCTGGAAAGCCCCCTGTGATTAAACTAATGTCAGCAACGGTTTCAGGGTTAAACATGCTAATCGTGCCATAGAGTCGGTAGGGATTGAATACTTCAATATCATCGACGAGCATCAAGTTCTGGTCGGGTCCAGAGCCGCGAATGTAGAGCTGCGAGGAAAAATCATTTGCAGCCAACACGCCGGGAATTGCCTGCAATCCTCGCAGCACATCTTCCACACCGCCCGCTAAGTTTTTGACTTGCTTTGGCTCCAGTTTATACAGACTGGTTCGCACATCTTCTTTTGGCTGACGATAGTTTTCTGCAGTAACCTGAATTTCACTGACTTCTACACTGCTCTCTTGCATTTGCAGCGTGAGCACAAGCACTTGACCTTCCTCAATGGTAACCGTGCGCACCAGCGGCTGATAGCCCACAAACGTTGCCCGCAGCGTGTATGTGCCAGCTGGGATATTTTCAATCTTGAAACTCCCATCAGCTTTGCTGACCGCTCCGAACTCTGTGCCATCGACTTTGATAATGACGCCGACCATCGGCTCTTTGCTTACGGCATCAATCACTTTGCCTTTGAGCGTGCCACCAGCCCAAGCCGTTGAATAGGTCACGACAGCGGACAGGATGAGGACGATTAGGGATTTTACAGCTTGAGTATTCATCGTCTCTATGCGTTTTTGCAATCGAAGTTACTTTAATGCTGTTCTGGGTTCTGCTACTCTCAACATTGCTTACGGTTGAGAAATTTCGGGCAAATAAAGTTACGATGTTTTTGCTTTACGCCCTGTGCGTTAGCCCATAGCGCCATATAGCAAATACGACGTTTGTTACGCATCAAGTGGCGGGATGTTAGACATCTGTTGAAGTCTGGTTCTACCCAGTGCGCTTAGTCAGAGTGTGTCAGTAGAAACTGCAGCGGAATGTGCACGCGCTTGCGCCATGCCCGTTCAGAGTGTTCATCGCCTTCAAACTTGCGCGTCATCCATGTCTTGCTTGTGTAGCCTTTTGCCTTCATGATGTCATCGGCTTGGCGTTGATAAGGCTCGTAGTCTTTATCCACAGTTTCAGTGCCGTAGTCAAAGTAAATTTTGTGCGTGGAAGGGTCAGGCAGATGGTCTTTCATGTATTCAAGCATGATGCCTTTGCCGGCTGGAAAGTGTGTCGAAAGGCAGCCTGCGCCGCCGAACACTTCTGGATATTCGCAAATGGCGTAGAGCGATACCAATCCGCCCATGCTCGAGCCCATGATGAAGGTGCTTTCGCGCTGCGGCTGCGTGCGAAAGGTTGAATCAATGAACGGTTTGAGTTCAGAGACAAGAAATTTCAGATAGCGGTCTGAATAGGCAGCGGCTCCGTGTTGTGCAATCCATGCGGCTTTTTCTGCTTCAGAGAGTTTCTCGTAGGCTTTTTGCGGCATATACTCGGCTCGACGCTTCGGCACGTTCCACACGCCTACGACTATCACGGGCGGGACACGCTTCTCCCCAATCAGTTGCGTCAGCGTTTCATCGACTGCCCAATCTACACCGATGAATGAGAGTTTTGGGTCGAAGAGGTTTTGCCCATCGTGCATATACAGCACGGCGTATCGCTCATTAGGATTTTTGTCATAATCTGGCGGCAACCATACATCCACGTGGCGCGCCTCCACATAGCGTGAGGGAAATTTTTCAAAGCGCTTGAGCGTCCCCGTTACGCCAAGCGGCACCGTATCGTTTGGCATAGCTTGCATCGCAAATACCGTTGAACACAGCATGGCATGCGCCATGCGCATCAAAATCCATATTAAACATATCGTCTTCGCCAGTGAATGACTCCGCACGGCGCGCCCGCCGTAGCAGGTTTTAGCTGATTTTGCACCAAGCATTTCAAGCAATAGCGAGAAATCCATTGTGTTGTAATATAGCGACTTCGCTTCATCCCGCATGACTGGGCGCTGTCACTCCGAACGCTAGTGAGGAATCCACAAACCAGCTTTACTACTCTCGCATTTTATGCGACCAGATTAGTTTGAGGTGGGGGCAAGCGGTTCTACTCGGGCTGGGAAAGTGGGGTGTCAAGCATGGCTTGAAGAGCAGGGAGCAGAGCAGTTTTTTTCTCTTGGTAGCGCTGCATGGATTGGACGATGCGCTCGAGCATTTGGATGGTATCGAGAATGTGCGCGCCTTTGTTGAGCATGACAGCTTCGGCGCGCTCGGCAAGGGCAACATCGGAGATTTCGGCACGTGACGGTCTACCTTTTTTAGCAAGGGTTTCAAGAACTTGGGTCGCCCAGATGATGGGAATGTGGGCAGCTTCGCCGAAGCGGAGCAATTCTTCTTGGACGAAAGCTAAGTTTTCCCAGCCGACCTCGAGAGCAAGGTCACCACGGGCAATCATGACGCCGAGTGGCGCGTGGCGCATAGCGGTCAGCAAAATCTGCGGGAAATGCTGAAAGGCGCGGTGGGTTTCAATTTTGAGGATAAGCCCCAGATGCGTGGCATGCCGGCGATGCAACGCCTCAAGCAGGTGCTGAATATCGTCTGGGGTTTGAATAAAAGAGGCACTCACCAAGTCCGCATGTTTGGCAACGAAGTCGAGGTCGACCAAATCTTTTTCAGTCAGTCCGCTAACAGGCAAGTAACTTTGCGGCAGATTGATGCCTTTATCGCTGCGCAGGGCGCCGGTTGCCCCGGCCGTGTGAGTAATCTCAATGAGCAGTTCATCAGCGGAGGCTTGTCGGATGACGCCTTCAATGGCGCCATCGTCGAAGAGAATCGGTTCGCCGACTTGGACATGACCGAAGATTTGCGGGAGGGTGCAAGAGAGATGAGCGACTTTGAGACAGGTGCCGTCGCTGTTGTATTCGGCAGGTTCGCCGGGGAGTGGAGCTTTGTGCAAGATGAGTCGGTCGCCGGGACGCAGCGTAATTTTTTCTTCACGCGGGGGCAAGGCAAGGACAGTAGCCGTGCGCTGCGTGCGTTCATGGGTGAGTGCAGTGCCAGTGGCAAAGTAAGCCGAGTCGTAGCATTTTGCCAGCCAGAGCGTGTCGGTGCGCTGCTCAACTTTCAAGGTGCCGGGTTTGCCGCGTGTGTCGACGAAGGTAATGCGGTCCTCGGGTTGAAGCCGCTCGAGCCAATCGGGTGGAAGCGGCAGGGTATCGGGCGGCAGCGGCGAAATCGGCGGCGAGAGATAGACAAGGGCGGGCGCAACCACTCTGCCATAGAGGTCACGCTCTGGCGAGAGATGCAGCACGCGTTCGCCTTGTTTCATTGGACCGGTGCGCAACTTTGGTCCGACCAAATCCATGCAAATTTTGCATGCCAGTCCAAGTTCGGCTTCTGCGGCACGAAGGTGTTGAATCATCTGAAGCCAAGTGGCCTCATCGTCATGTGCGCAGTTGATGCGGGCGCAGGTCATGCCAGCCGAGATGAGGTTTCGAACCAAAGTGGGGTCGTCGGCCGCATCGGTCGGCAGCGTCACCATCACGGCCAATGAACTGCCACGCTGTTTTTTGCCCAGCAAGGCGGTGGTGTGGATTTTCAGTGCGGTTTTGCCTTCCTTGACCGAAATGGTAGGATGAATCGAGCGACGTGTTTTGCCATCGAGAAGTGAGCGCAGCACGGCACGCACAGTCAGCAGCGTCGCTTGAACATGCCGCTCTGAACGCCCTAAGCTCGAGAGCCCATACAAACTCAGGCGCTGTTGCAACGCCCGCATATCCGACGCCCGCAGCGCCAAATAATGCACCAAGTTTTTCGCACTCAATAAGTTACTCGGATGCACCGCTTGCAGATAAGGCTTATACTCTTTCTCAAAAGATGCCGCGCGCTCCAAAAGCGCTTCAATTTCCGACAGCATCCACTTGAGGTCACGTTTCTTGAACTTCATAACACGCGGCAATTGGCATTCCAGAGAAGTTGCGCAAAAATTTTCGCTGGAAAATAATACACTGAGAAAGAAGAACATCATGGCCATCAACTTTTCGGTCATGGCGCACGCTCTTTTTGTCATTCCAAGCCAGAGCGAGGAATCCAGTGCCTGGATGCTTCGCTTCGCTCATCAGGACAAGGCGAGGATAACCTCACCCTCTTGTCTCTCGCCTTGCAAAAGGAGAGGAACGTCTGCGCCAGCAGACAGGGTGAGGTCAATCCAGCGTGGATGCTTCGTTCAGCATGACAGGGTGCGGTCATTGGCGTTCAGCGCTGAAAGGAGATTTTTTTTATCATGCTGAGAAGTGCGAACTTTGTGCTGGATGTGCGATGACGCACAGCAAAAAGCATAAAAACGCAGCAAGCGAAACCCATTTGCAAAGCATTTCGCAAAAACGCTTCGCAAGAGTTTGCAAACCCAAACCCAACAAGGAGAATGAGTATGAATACGCAGTATATCTCCAAGCTAACACTAACGCTGCTGATGGTCGCAGTCAGTCATCTTGTCTATGCACAGGTGCCGCGCTCGCAAGAGGCAACATTTGTGGAAAGTTATTCACCAACGGAAGTCACGCTCAAAGCCAAAGGGATTGGTCCAGATGTGGATGCTGCTGAACGCGATGCGCGCAAGTGTGCCGTATATTTCCTGCTCTATTCTGCCAATGATGCCATCATTCAAACCCCAGCTGAAAAAGAAGCCTTCAAAGCCATCGAGGCAGAATTTTTTACTGACGCCAACATCAATAACTACATTACTTACATGAGCAACACCATTTTGAGCAAGGTCAAGATGCAGGATGGTAATGTCAAGGTTGAAAAGCTCATTCGTGTCAATCGTGAAAAGTTGAAAGAGGATTTGGTGTCGAAGGGCATCATTGCTGGCGCAAAGGATTTGGCGGCGATAGCGGGTAATCCGTTCATCATGGTCTTGCCTGAAGTGCCGAAGGGACAAAGTCCGATTGCCGCCTTGCAGCGCGACCCTAATATCAAGAAGGGCGCTGAAGTGATTGAGTCATACCTGACGGCGCGTCGCTACGAAGTAAAGGTGCCAGAGCAGCAAGATGCCGTCAGCGATTTGGTCAGCGCAAAGAAAGCCGTAGCTGGACTTCAAGATGATATTGCCTATAAGTTGGCGCTCTCGATTGGCGCCGATATTTACATCAGCTACAATGTGCAGATTGAGCAAGGCACCATCGGCAAAAAAGCGGCGGTAGGTTGCCGCGCCTACGAGACCACTACGGCACGCCTATTGGGCACCGAAACTGGCTACAGTCCCGAACGCGTCGGGGTGCCGGACGCCGCACTGATTGAAGAAGCCATGAATTTTGCTATCGACCGTGTGCTCAGCCGCATCAATGCTTACTGGAAAGATGACATTTCCACCGGTCGTCAATACAAGGTGATTTTCCGAATCACCGGCAAGTTTGAGGATCCAGATGAGCTGACCGACGCACTCGAAGATGTGCTCAAAGAAGTAACCACCAAACGCAAAAACAACGCCACCACGAAGGAAACCTCGGACTGGATTTTGTGGCAAAATAGCTACGAAAGCGAGCGCGATTTCTTCAAAGCCATGAGCAAGGCGTTTGAATCCAACAAAGACATCAAAAAGCTGGGCGCAAAACTCAAGCGCATCAATGTCAATCGCAAACTGATGCTATTAGAAATCACTAACGCTTAGTTAAAAGGAGATTTACTATGAAAGCCGTTATATGCACGCTGACACTGTGCCTGCTGATAGCCGAGTTTGTTCAAGCCCAACCGCAGCCCGCGTGGGTCACAACAGGCAAGAGTCCGAAATATCCGCAAGACCTCTACTGGGTCGGGGTCGGTCAAGGCATGGGTGCCCGAGCCCTCGAGGAAGCCAAAGCCAAAGCCAAAGCCGAAATCGCCAAGCAATTCAAAGTAACGGTCTCGTCCAAATCAAAACTTGTGCAAACTGAAAAAATCGTCGGCAATAGTGCGCTCATGACCAGCGACCTTAGCGACCGCATTGAGACCGAGGTGGAAAAAATGCCACTGATTGGTTTGGAAATCGCAGAAACATTCGAGTCAAACGTAACGGGCAAAGCATTTGCCTTAGCTGTGCTCAATCGCGAAGAATTCACGAACACACTCAAATCGGAGCTTGATGCCGAGATTGCCAAGATTCGCGAAAAAATTAGTTCCGCCGCCGCCTTATCCGAAAAAGGTGATATTGGTTCAGCCATCAATGCCTACATGGAAGCCTTAGCCCTTGCCGAAGAAGTCGGACCGAAAGTGGTCTTCTTCAACATTGTGGCAAAAGGCTATGTGCTACCTGAAGATGTGCGTCCAGAGTTCATTGAGTCGCAGGTGCGCGATGAGCTCTCCATGATTTCGCTCAAGAAAGCTGGGGGCGATAACCAGAAAGGCAAAATCGGCGAGGTGTTGCCAGAACCGCTGACCGTGCAAGCCCTCTCAAAAGGCACACCGATTCGCGGCGTTCCCATTACCTTCAAAGCCGGCGATGAAGTTATCGAGAAAGTTATCACAGGCGAAGATGGTCTGGCGCGCCTGACCTACGCCGTGCAAGCGCTGGGCATCAAAGGCAACAAGGGACGCGTGACGGCTACACTTGATTTATCACGTCTCTCGGCAACCCTGCGCTCGGAACTGCGCAACATCACCACCCTCAACTTTGACATTCAAGTCGAAGGTATCGGCAGTTTCGCCTGCGATGTGGAAGTGGCTGATAATGATATTACCGCCGGGCAAAACGCCATGCTTGCAAAAATGGTCGTGCAGGCTTTGGAAAAAAATGGTGTAACCGTACAGCGCAATGCGCCAATTGTGGCACGTGGCGCCTTTACCGCTAAGGAAGCTGGCACTGTGCAAGGTTTGAACGGACAAATGGTCTTGCAAGACATCACCTTTGAAATCTTTTTCATCAACCGCAACACGCAAAGCGTGCTTAGTTCCGTTGCGGTCAATGTCAAAGGTTTAGGGCGCGACAGTGAAGAGGCTTTGCAGAAAGGGCTCAATGCCTTGCGCCTGCCGCCAGCAAAGCTATCGGAAGCTATTGGCAAGGCACGACTTGTTGGTAGTGGCACGAGCAGTGCCCCCGAGCGGTAAAGCACCTGCAAACATGGTCAGAGAAAAAACGCCGCACATGGTGGTGCGGCGTTTTCAATTGTTGCCAAAGCGTGAAACTGCTTGCAAGCACGCCGCATGGTGGCGCGCAATTAAAACAAACCGACGATGTTGCCTTGCTCATCAATATCAATGCTTTCGGCGGCTGGCACTTCAGGCAAGCCGGGCATGCGGACCATCTCACCCGTGATGGGCACAAGGAATCCTGCGCCAGAAGCAATTTCAATCTCACGCACACTTAGCGTAAAACCCGTCGGTCGCCCGATGAGTGCAGGGTTATCGGACAGCGATTTTTGCGTTTTGGCAATGCAGACTGGCAGTTTGTCAAAACCGAGGGCTTCAATGGTCTTGAGATCATTTTGAGCTTGTGCTTGAAAGACCACTTTTTCCGCACCATAGATTTTGGTTGCAATCGTCTCGATTTTTTTCTCGACGCCCCACGACCAGTCGTAGAGTGGTGTAAATCCCTTGCTTTGCTCTGTGGCTTGCAGAACATATTCAGCAAGTTCTAAGGCACCGCCACCGCCGCTTGCCCACACTTCTGAAATCGCCGCCTTGATACCCATTGATGCACAGTGTTTGACCACCAAGTCTAATTCCTCTTGCGTGTCGGTATAGAACTTATTGACAGCGACAACAGGCTGCAAGCCAAAGAGTTTTGCATTTTCAAGATGCTTATCGAGATTAGCCAGTCCCATGCTGAGTGCCGCAAGGTTCGGGTGTTTGAGTGTGTCGAGCGCCGCACCGCCATGATATTTCAAGGCGCGCACCGTCGCCACGATAACCACTGCTTTTGGCGAGAACTTGCCGTAGCCGCATTTGATGTGAAGGAATTTTTCGCCGCCCAAGTCAAAGCCGAAGCCTGCTTCTGTAACCACATAGTCAGCCAGTGATAAGCCCATGCGCGTAGCAAGAATGGTATTTGTGCCTTGCGCAATGTTGGCAAAAGGTCCGGCGTGGATGATGGCAGGGTTGCCTTCAAGAGTTTGAACAAGGTTGGGTTTGATAGCATCTTTGAGCAGAGCCGCCATGGCGCCGTGGACTTTGAGGTCGCGCGCAAAAACTGGTTGCTTGTCGCGCGTGTAGCCCACGAAGATATTGCCCAGCTTTTCTTTGAGATGAAAGAGGTCGTTGGACATGCACAGAATCGCCATGACTTCGGAAGCGGCAGTGATATCGAAGCCCGTTTCGCGTGGAATGCCATAGCCGCGACCGCCCAAGCCGACGATAATTTTGCGTAGTGCGCGGTCGTTCATATCCATAACGCGTTTCCAGCGCACGGAGCGAGGTTCAATGTTGATGTTGTTCTTGCGGTTTTGGATGCTGTTATCAATGACGGCAGCAAGGAGATTGTGTGCTTTTTCTACGGCGGGGAAGTCGCCAGTAAAGTGCAGGTTAATTTCATCCATAGGCACGACTTGTGAGTAGCCGCCGCCTGTTGCGCCGCCCTTGATGCCGAAGACTGGTCCGAGTGAGGGTTCACGCAGCACCGCTGCTGCTTTTTTGCCTAAGCGATTGAGCGCATCAGCAAGACCAATGGTCGTGGTCGTCTTGCCTTCGCCTGCTGGGGTAGGGGTAATGGCCGAGACCAAAATCATCGTGCTGTTTTGGGCTTTATCAAGATCGATGAGCGAGAGCGGGAGTTTGGCTTTGTATTTGCCATAGAGCTCGAGCTGCTCGCCGCCGACGCCAAGCTTTTCGGCGATTTCGACGATAGGACGAAGTTTGGCCGCACGCGCAATTTCAAGGTCAGTTTTTGGCGCAGAGGAAGAAGTGACAGTGGTTGCCATGGTTTAAGAAAGCGTTGTCGTTAATTGGAATTGAAAAATGCTGGCAAAGTTATAAATTTTTAGTTTGTTTTGCGCAACACTTTTGCGAAACCGAAAGTAGCAGCGAAGGGGGTGGCAAACTTCGCCGCATTTGGCAATGCGAGAGAATCGCTGTATTTTTGGCGCTCAATTTTTGAAGCATAAATCGGTAGCAATTTTGCAACAACCATTCAGAAAAGATGCCGCAGCATAAGTCCGCTGAAAAGCGTGTGCGTCAATCCAAGCGCCGCAATGCTTACAACCGCATGCATAAGAGCGAAGCAAAAAAGCTCATTAAAACTGTTGAGCGATTAGCCGCCAGCAATGCCCCAAAAGAAGAGCTCGAGAAGGCGTTACGCGCCGCTACACAGAAACTTGACCGCATTGCCACGAAGGGCGTGATTCACAAAAACAAAGCGGCGCGTAAGAAGTCTGCACTGGCAAAGTTGGTCAATCGTCAGACTCGGTCGGCAAGCGCCACAGCATGAGACCCTGTCCAGCGTGCTAAGCCGTGTCGACCCAGATTAGTGCCCTTGGCACGGTATAATTTTCAAACGATGGTCAGCTCATGATTGCCTATTTGATTGGCACGCTGATTGAAAAATCGCCCATAGAGGCAACGATTGAAGTGGGTGGCGTAGGCTTTACAGCCCATATCTCGGCAAATACCTATGCCGAGCTTCCCGAGCCCCAGAGTGAGGTCAAGCTATTTACCTATTTGTATTTGCGTGAAGACGCCCTGTTGCTTTACGGTTTCATGCGTGAAGAAGAACGTGCTATCTTCAAAATGTTGCTCAGTGTCGGTGGTGTCGGTCCGAAAATGGCGCAAACCATCCTATCAGGCATGGATGTGGGCACGCTGCGAGAAGCAATTATCAGTGCTAACTTAGCGGCGCTGACGCATATTCCGGGTGTTGGCAAAAAAACTGCCGAGCGCATCCTTGTTGAGCTACGCGATAAACTCTCTAAATTAGAGTTGAAACCCGTAGCCGTCGGCAGTCAATCTGATGTGCAGCAAGCGCGCAGCGATGCGTATTCAGCGCTTTTGGCACTGGGTTTTTCAAAGCCTGTGGCTGAAAAAGCCATGCGTGCCGCCATTGCCGAAGCACCTCATGCAAAAACTGATGAGCTCCTGCGTCTGGCACTAAAACATGCGCAAAAGTAACATCAGCATCGCCTGAGTCCGTCGATTACAGAAGAAAAGTATGACAGCATTTCAGCGCCGAAGCGCGCTAAGCAACCATGAGCTAACGCAAACGAACATCGCAAGTTCGCCATGACATACCAAGAGGCAATCGAGTTTCTTTTTCCGCTTCATCGCTTCGGCATGAAGATGAGCTTAGAAAACATCACCGCACTGTGTAACTACTTGGGCAATCCTGAACGCCGATTAGGCACCGTCGTGCATATTGCAGGCACCAATGGCAAAGGCTCGACCGCTGCTTTTGTGGCGTCCATCTGTCAAGAAGCCGGCTTGAAGACAGGGCTATACACATCGCCGCATGTCGAACATTTTGCCGAGCGCATCCGCATCAACGGACAGATGATTGCTGAAGACGCAATTGCTGACCTCACCACGGGTCTGAAGCACAAGGTGCAAGAACACAACGCCACGTTTTTTGAAGCCACAACCGCGATGGCATTCCGATACTTTGCTGAAGAGGCTTTGGATGTGGCGGTAATTGAAGTTGGCATGGGCGGTCGGCTGGATGCCACAAATGTGGTTTCGCCCACCTACTGCTTGATTACACCGATTGACTACGACCATCAGGAGTGGCTGGGCGATACGATTGAGAAAATCGCCGCTGAAAAAGCCGGGGTTATCAAGCCGAGTGCCAAAACCATCGTGGCACGCCAAAAGTTGGAAGCTATGGAAGTCCTTGTTGCCACAGCCAAAGAGCGGAAATCGTCTATCACCATCGCTCCAGTGATGGCACAGACGCAAACGGCCACATCGCCACTGGGTGAATTAGCCGTGCATCTTAGAACGCAAGTGCGTGATTACTTTGGGCTGCGAACCCCGCTATGGGGAACCTATCAAGCCGAGAACTTGCGCCTTGCAACGCTCTGCGCCGAATCAATGAATCTGACGGAACGCACCATTCGCGACGGCATCCGAAATGTTCTGCGCAATACGGGGCATCGTGCCCGATTGGAAGTGCTCTCTCGCTCGCCGTTGGTCATGTTAGATGTATCGCATAACCCAAATGGCATGGCACATACGGTGGAGACCTTATTGCGCTATCGTGGAGAGTTTGAACGTTTGCTGGTTATTTTTGGCGCTATGAAAGACAAAGACCTTCGCGGTTTGTTGGCGCCACTATTGCGTGTGGCAAACAAGTTTTATCTTGTCTCGCCGCAGATTGAGCGTGCTGCTAAGGTAGAGACGCTTGTCGCCCTGCTGGCTGAAACCCCTTGTGCCTATCAAGCCTGTGAAAGTGTTGCGCAAGCAATTCAGGTGGCAAAAGAAGACCTGCAAGAAAAAGATGCCTTGCTCATTACAGGCTCGTTCTATGTGTCAGGCGAAGCGGCGCGTGCTTTGGGTGTGAGCAGAGTGTCTGAAAAAGTGGTTGTGTAAAAAATTTGTTGTTTGTCTCAAATTTGTCCTTATATTTACTGCGTAAGTGTAAGCAAGCAAATCGCTGTTTCAGAACACTCTCTTTCACAAGTCAGTTATCAAGCCTGCATTAAGCGCTAAGACTTTTGAAACACAACTGTAACTTTGAAGATACGCCGGGAAACATTCTGCGGTAGGTAATACCCTTTCAGACATACTGTTAAACTGAATTTTGAAATTGCTTTTACAACAAGCATCGTCAGAAGCATCGTAATACTTAAATCATTTCGAAACGACTATGAGTTCAACAAGCACTGTAACTGCGGCAACGACCAATGGGCTCGATATTGCAGCCCTGCAGAAGAAGAAAGTGGCTGAGCTAACTGCCATTGCGAAGGAAATGGGCATTTCCACCAGCGGGCTGCGCAAAGATGAAATCATCTACAAGATTATTGAGACGCAAGCCCAAAAGGCGGAGAGTGCACCCGAAACTGCAGCAAATGTTATCACCAACACGGGCGTCTTGCAGGTGATGTCGGACGGCTATGGCTTTCTGCGCTCGCCAAACTACAACTATCTCTCTTCGCCGGACGATATTTATGTCTCGCCGTCACAAATCAAGCGCTTCAACATGAAGACTGGCGATACGGTGCGTGGGCAAGTGCGCGCCCCCAAAGAAGGCGAGCGATTTTTTGCACTGCTGAAAATCGAATCTATCAACGGTGTAGAGCCCGAAGCTATCCGCGACCGCATCAACTTCGATAACCTGACGCCGCTGTATCCGAACGAACGCCTGCGTCTGGAAACCACACCCAATGAAGTCTCCATGCGCATCATGGACATCTTCACGCCGATTGGCAAAGGGCAGCGCGGCTTGATTGTGGCACAACCCAAAACTGGCAAAACCATGCTGTTGCAAAAAATTGCCAACAGCATTGCCAAGAATCACCCCGAAGTGTATTTGATTGTGCTACTCATTGATGAGCGCCCCGAAGAAGTCACCGACATGGAGCGCAATGTTCAGGCTGAAGTCATTAGCTCAACTTTTGATGAAGAGCCTGAACGCCATGTTCAAGTTGCTGAAATGGTGCTTGAGAAAGCCAAGCGGTTGGTAGAGGCACGCCGCGATGTGGTCATCTTGCTGGATTCAATTACGCGCCTTGCACGTGCGCACAATACGGTCATTCCTCACTCGGGCAAAATTCTCTCGGGCGGTATCGACGCCAACGCCCTGCATAAGCCCAAACGCTTCTTTGGAGCGGCACGCAATGTCGAAGAAGGCGGCAGTTTGACCATCATTGCCACTGCACTGGTCGACACAGGCTCACGCATGGATGATGTCATCTTCGAAGAGTTCAAAGGCACTGGCAACATGGAACTGGTGCTCGATCGCCGCTTAGCCGACCGCCGCATTTTCCCAGCCATTGATATTCTGCGCTCTGGCACGCGCAGAGAAGAACTGCTGGTCTCGCAAGAAGAAATCTCAAGAATGTGGCTGCTGCGCAAATATCTTGCCGACAAGACCCCAATTGAAGGCATGGAATTTATCTTAGAAAAAGTCGAGAGCACGAAGAGCAATAAAGAGTTCTTCAAGCTCATGAATGCTGGGGCGTGAGAAGTAGCAGGACGCAACAGGGCACCGTGCCCCCACCACAAAGCCTTAGAGATGCTGCTGCGTCTTGAACTGCCGTAGCGCTTGCTCAATCTCGTGCGAGGTGGCCATCTTGAGGCACTGCGCCGCCAGCTCCGTCGCCTCGTCTATCTTGACACGAGAAATAATCTGCTTGATTTCTGGGATATTGGAACTTGCCACGCTAAATTCACGTAGCCCTAAACCCAATAAAAGTGGCGTGGCAAGCGGATTAGCCGCCATTTCACCACACATCGACACACGACGCCGATACCTACGCGCCACTTTGATGGTGCGCGCAATCATGCGAATGACGGCAGGATGCAGCCGATTGTATAAGTTTTGCACAACCTCATTGCCCCGGTCGACCGCTACGGTATATTGCATCAGGTCATTGGTGCCGATGCTGAAGAACTCCAGCTCTTGCGCAAGCTCCTCAATCATCTCCACTGCCGAAGGCACTTCAATCATCGCTCCTAACAAAAGAGGCTGTTCGCCAATCGCTTTCTGCTTTTTGAGCTCTTGCTTAAGTCGTGCCAAAGTTTTTTTGACCGCACGCACTTCTTCAACGGAAGACACCAGCGGAATCATGACTTGGATGTTCCCATGCAAATTGGCTTTGAGCAAGGCACGCAACTGATTTTCCAAAAGTTCTGGAATATCCAACAAAATACGGACGCCGCGCCATCCAAGGTTAGGGTTGGCTTCCTTGTAGGAGGAATAAAGAAACTTATCGCCGCCCACATCAAAGAGCCTGACGGTGAAAGGCTTAGGCGCAAGTTGCAGGGCTAACTGGGTGTAGTATTCCGTTTGTGACGCTTCGCTGGGCGTTTCGCCACTGGCAATAAACAAGGTCTCGCTACGAAACAGCCCGACACCTTCCGAGCCAAACTTTTCAAGCGAGGGGAGCTCTTCTTTGAAATCAATGTTGGAGTAGATGTAAATGCGTTTGCCGCAGGCGGTTTTTGTCTCACGCTGCGAAAGCGCAGAATGTAGCGAGATGCGCCGTCGCTTGGCTTTGCGTTCATAGCTGGCGATGGTGTCGGCAGAAGGGTTAAGAATCACTTTGCCCTCGTAGCCATCAATAAGCATCGTATCTCCTGTGTGAATCTGCGAGACCAAGTTACGCAAGCCGACCACCATGGGCACGCCCAGCGATTGGCAGATAAGTGCGGTATGCGAAGTAGCACCGCCGCTCTCGGTCGCACAGCCCAGCATGTTTTGTCGGCTAAACAAAATCACATCGGCAGGGGTCAGTGCCGTCGCTACCACAATGGAATGTTCTGGAATACGAGAGGTAAGATGCCCGGCGTGAAGATTGCGGATGATGCGCTCTTTGAGGTCTTGAAAATCGTCGGCACGCTCACGGAAAAGGGCTTCATTGGAGCTTAGTAGTGCTTGCTGATATTTTGTAATTTCTTCGCTTGCAACCACGCTGGCACGCCGACGCTCCTGACGAATCCGCTCTTCCATGGTGCGAATGAACACTTCATCGTGGAGCATCATAATTTGTGCGGTGAAAATCTCGGAGTGCACTTTGCCAATTTTTTGTTCGGTAATGTGAGCAATTTTTTCGAGCTCTTTTTCAGAACGCTGCAAAGCAAGATGCAGTCGCTCAATTTCACTCTGAATGTGCTCTTCAGGCAGTTCTGACTTGCTGGACGCTGCGCCAGCCGCGAGCGCACCAAGATCATCACGCTCAAAAAGATACACTGTGCCTCTGGCAATACCTTTGGAGGCAGCAATGCCCTGAAAAAGCAAGTCAAATGCAGAAGGAGCTATAAGCGACTGTGTATCCATTGATTGTTGCAACCTTTGCGGAATATAGCACGCAAGAGAAATTTTTTGCGCAGGGTTCAAAGGAAGTTTGTAACTTCTCATCCAATCAAGAAAAGCGCTAAGCCATGAGCCTAACGACTGGAGCAGACCAATCCTCCCGTAAATCTTCATCCAAAGCCGCCGCACGTGCGGCCGAGATTTTTAAGGCCGAACTCCAAGTGCTCGAGCAAGCCGCTAAGGTCAGCAAAGACGCCACACTAAGTTTTGAAGACTTGCTACGCGAGTATAAGGCTCTGGCGCAAGAGTATCAGTTGCTTTTGCAAGAGGCGGTCAAAATTACCAAAGTTGGCGATACCATGCAGGAGAAATTGCTCAAGGCACAAGAGCAATTGCAAGAGCTGAACTCACAACTGGCAGACACCAATCTGCAACTAAAAAATGAACGCGAGCGCTCTGAACAGTTGCTAAAAAACATTTTGCCAAGTGCAATTGCAGAACGCATGAAGCGCGGCGAAACCACCATCGCCGATTCATTTAGCGAAGTGACGGTGCTGTTTGCCGATATTGTGGGCTTTACCCAACTCTCTTCAGCGACCTCACCAGAATTTGTTGTGGCAATTCTCAACGATGTCTTCGCTTACTTCGATGACCTATGCGAGAAATACGGCTTGGAGAAAATCAAAACCATTGGTGATTCCTACATGGCCGTCAGCGGCGTGCCCGAAGCACGACGAGACCACGCCGTCGCCGCCGCAGAAACCGCCCTTGAAATGCTCGAGAGCCTCGAGAAGTTAGAACTGGCACGCATGGGACACCTGAGCATGCGCATCGGTCTCAACACTGGTAGCGTGATTGCGGGCGTCATCGGCAAAAAGAAATTTATCTATGACCTCTGGGGCGATACGGTCAACATCGCAAGCCGAATGGAATCGCAAGGCGTCGGCGGAAAAATTCAAGTCTCAGAATCATCATTCAAACTGCTTAAACACCGCTACATTTTTGAAGGACCGGGCAAAATTCACGTGCGCGGCATCGGCGAAATGCCCACTTACTTTTTGGTAGGACGCAAATCACTGTTTTGAACCTGCTTCTTGCACCGTCGCCAGCCCCTGCGGCACAAGCTCAAGCCAGCGTGACTCCCGCTCAAAACCAACACACCCAGCCATGCGACACACGCGCCAGATGAGCCGTGATAGAAATGCGGTCGCGCTGACCTTCAAACGGCTGAATTTGATGCAGTCGGTAAGCGTCAATGATGACAAGGTCGCCCATCTGATAGGGGACAACCGTGTGTGCTGTTGCAAGCATATCGGGCGTGATGGTGTCGCTGTTCTGGTAGCGAGTGTTCCACACTTTCAAGCCGCCGCCGCGCTCTGGGGGCTGAAGCATTACAATCATGGTCAGAGCCGCTACATGGCGCAAGGGTTCTGGATATTGCAGCCCCTCGCTATCGAAGTGAATATCGCCACCGTGCCGCGCGCACCATCCTGCCGCTGGGAAAATATGCACGCCTGGACCGCACCACCCCACACGCGCCTTAACCTGTTCGCCAAGCGCGGTGCTCATCAGCTCACGCATCTGCGATTGCATGCGCGGCAGAATGCGCTCGACCAATCGGTCAGACTCTTGACTACGCCCAAAATAGAGCCGCACTCGCTGCTGCTCGAGATGCGTGTACCATGCGCGTCCGAGTGAAAATTGTGCGCCATCAAAATCCGAGTGCCAAAACTGGCGTGCGTCGTAAATCGCACGAACATAGCGTTGGCAAGTCTCTTCTGAAAGCACAGCCGAGTAGCGGACGCAAAGGTAGCGCGTCAAGAGCTCGGTGACGGGCATGCACCCAAGTTCCGTGCTGGGCAGCGTCAGGGTCGGTGCATCAAGTGTAGCCATGGTCAAGCAGAGGGCGTTTCAGGTGGTGGTTCAAAGTAGGCGCGGTGCCGGGCTTCGTAGAGATTGCTGTGTCCGATGAGAATCAGCTGCGTGTCGTCAGCAAGGCGCTGCGTGCGCGAGGCCGGCAATCCTGATTTCATGCACACAGCGAGGGTTTTTGTAACCTCTTCGGCAACTGCCATCAAGAAGGGCATTGGACCAAAAGGTTTACCGCGAAAGTCCAAATCTAATCCTGCCACAATAACACGCTTGCCATCGTTTGCCAGTTGCTCACAGACCTCGACGATACCCATGTCAAAAAACTGTGCTTCGTCAATGCCCACGACATCTGCCTCTTCAGAGTGCGCCAAAATCTCTTGCGAGTGCGAGACCGAAATGGATGCAATTTTTGCCGCACTATGCGAGACAATTTCACTCGAGCTGTATCGGTTATCAATGGTGGGCTTGAAAATGGCGACACGAAGTTTAGCAATTTGCGCTCGACGCAAGCGGCGAATCAGTTCTTCGGTCTTGCCGCTAAACATGCATCCTGCAATCACTTCAATTCTGCCCGTAAGGGCTTTCGGATGAATCGGCTTTGCTTTGGGTTTGTGATAGACTTGTCGCATCGTTTTCTAAAGCGGCTTGGACGTCATCTTGGAAAGGGTATCCGATGAAAAGGCTTCTGGCAAAAGTTCAGCAAGTCTAAATGTCTTGATTTCGCCGTGCTGGTTGGACAAATATATCACCAGGCGAGGTGCGAAATCCATCAGCACTTGTCGGCACGCTCCGCATGGCGGACAAAACTCGCCTGAACTTGCTACAATTGCCATGGCTTCAAAGGTGCGTTCGCCCTCGCTCAAGGCTTTAAAGAGCGCCACGCGTTCAGCGCATATTGTCAGGCTATATGAAGAGCTTTCGATGTTATGCCCTGTATAAATTTTGCCTTCTGCAGTTTGCAGCGCCGCCCCGACACGAAAAGACGAATACGGCGCAATCGCATGCTGCATTGCGGCTGTGGCACGCTCAAGAAGTGCAAGCGAATCCATCATGCAAAACCAGCTAAAAAGTTGAACCACACAAACAAACATAGTGCTTTTCTCTGTAACGCAAGAACATGTTGCAGCAATAAGCTCGCCATGCTGAAGCGCGCACATCAAGGGCGAGCATCCGTGCTGATACGCAGGAATTTGAGAGCTTGAGCATGGAGATTTTTAGGCAAAAGGTTAAATTCCTGATTTTGAAAACAAAACTCAACAAGTGAAGACCACGTCGTTCTACATTGACACGCTGAAAGTCGGTGACCGGAAGAGTTTATTTTTTATTGCGGGACCTTGCGTTGTCGAAAGTCGCGATTTGGTCATGCGGACTGCAGAGAAGTTGAAGCACGCCGCGGCGCGTGTGGGCGTTGGACTTATCTTCAAATCGTCCTACAAAAAAGCCAACCGCACTTCATCAACATCTTTCACAGGCATCGGCGATGAAGTGGCGTTAAAAATTCTGAGGGAAGTCAAGGAAACACTCGAGCTACCGGTTTTGACCGATGTTCATTTGCCAGCTGAAGCCGAGATAGCAGCAGAATATGTGGATGTGCTGCAAATACCGGCTTTTCTATGTCGGCAAACCGAACTGCTTCAAGCGGCGGGCAAAACAGGCAAAGCTGTCAACATCAAGAAGGGTCAGTTCATGGCGCCCAGCGACATGCACAATGCGGCAAAAAAAGTGCTGGAGACGGGGAACACAAAAGTCATGCTTACTGAACGCGGGGCAAGTTTCGGCTATCACAACCTTGTGGTGGATTATCGGGCACTGCCTATCATGTCGGAGACTGGGCTACCAGTGGTGTTTGATGCCACGCACAGTGTGCAATTGCCCAGTGCTGGCAATGGGGTATCGTCAGGTGAGCGGCGGTTCATTCCAGCTTTGGCACGCGCCGCTGTAGCCGTCGGCGTCTCTGGAATTTTTATGGAAGTGCATCCAGACCCGAAACATGCTAAGTCCGATGCGGCCACACAGGTGCCGCTGAAGCATTTTGAGAGCCTGGCACGAGAGCTCAAAGCGTTGTTTGAACTGTCTAAAACCTTCAAAACCAAACTTGACTAAGCACTATGGACTTTATGGGGATACCAACTCCAGCAGTGAATGAAGAAGAACGTTTCAAACGCTATAGAGAAGCACTCAAGCAAATTCGTGTCATCATTCTCTCTGTCGATGGCGTGCTAACTGATGGACAAATCAACTACACGGAATCTGGCGATGAAATCCGCACATTCTTTGCTCGCGATGGCTTTGCCATCAAAGAAGCTCTGGCGCAAGGACTGCGTATCGTGGTCATCTCCACTCGACCTTCCAAAGCCACCATGCGCCGAATGATAGAACTCGGCGTAACCGACGTCTATCTCGGCATTCGCAACAAACTTGAAACCTACGAAGAAATCAAACAGCTCTACAACTTGCGCGACGAAGAATGCCTCTACATCGGCGACGATTACGACGACATGGCTATCTTGCAGAAAGTCGGTTTTTCAGCCACTCCGCTCAATGGCATCGATGCCTTGCGATACAATGTGGGCTATGTTTCAGCGTTCGAAGGCGGCAAAGGCTGCGTGCGTGATGTCATTGAGCTCACACTTGTCGAACAAGGCAAATGGCGATACGGACAGCTGTATCGCTAAGTGGTTATGATGATTGCTCCGCCCGTTACCGTTCAGATACCTGCATTTCTGTAAGCGCTTTTTCGTATCTTACCGGGAAATCAACACAACAAGAAATGAGTTCAACCGCATCTGCCACGAAGTCTGCGGCGCGTCGAGCCGCAAAGCGTTCATCCCTATCGCCTAATGGCAAGGCCAAGAAAGTCAAGACCGTAGGCGTGCTCACCAGCGGCGGCGATTGCTCGGGCTTGAACCCGACCCTGCGCGCCTTGGTCAAAACCTTGATTAACGACTACGGCGTAAAAGTCATCGGCTACCGCGATGGCTTTAGAGGCATGATTGAGAACGATTACGTGGAGCTGGACTACAAGAGCGTCTCGGGCATCATCGACAAAGGCGGCACCATTTTGGGCACCTCCAACAAAGCGAATCCTTTTCGTCAATATCAGCCTAAAACGGGCGAGTTCAAAGATGTCTCCAAGAAAGTGATTGCCGATGCTAAAAAGCTCGGTATTGATGCGCTGGTCGCCATCGGCGGCGATGGCACCATGTCCATGGCGGCACGCTTTACCGACATGGGTCTGCCTACCGTTGGCATTCCAAAGACCATTGACAACGACCTGATGGGCACCGACCTTACATTCGGATTTCATTCAGCGGTGCAGGTGGTCTGCGAAGCCATTGACCGCATCAACACCACCGCCATGTCGCATCACCGCGTGATGGTGATTGAAGCCATGGGGCGCTATGCTGGCTGGATAGCCCTCTATGGCGGCGTGGCCGGTGGCGCCGATGTGATTCTTATCCCAGAAATTCCTTACTCGGTTGAAAGTGTGGCAAAAGTCTGTGAGCGGCGCAATAAGCAAGGAAAAGGCTTCACCATCATCGTGATTGCAGAAGGCGCTAAGCCAATTGGCGGAGAGCTGACCGTGCAAAAAATTGTCAAAGACAGTTTCGACCAGATTCGTCTGGGCGGTGTAGGTGTGCGCTTAGCCTCCGAGCTTGAGCAGCTTATTCCACGGCTGGAAGTGCGCGTTACCGTGCTGGGGCACTTGCAGCGTGGCGGCTCACCGATTGCCTTTGACCGACTGCTCGCCACACGCTTCGGCGTCCATGCCGCACACATGGTCATGCGCGGCGAATTTGCACGAATGGCAGCCCTGCGCGGCAATGAAATTGTCTCCGTGCCAATTGCTGAAGTAGCTGGCAAAAACAAATTTGTTCCCCTCGACCATGACCTTATCCGAGCGGCAAAATCGGTTGGCACATCCTTTGGCGAACCCGACGAGTAACCCGATACAAAGGCTTGAATAGGCGGCATCAACACATTTTGCCGCACCGCTCATGGTTTTGCTGCGCTAACTCAGGCAGTTCAAGATGAAGATGCGTCAAGCCGCGTGCGCAGATAACGCCAACTGTTTAACAAATGTGCCTTGAGAGAACATCCGTGCACGAAACCGTGCAAGTATGCTATCATCTATCAACATAACTGTGCTTCATTCAAATGCGACTCTTCTTTGTGCTTTTCATTCTGACCGTCGCCTCTATTGGCGCTATCCTGTTTTTTATTCGCGGTTATGCCAAGCTCCCTAAAGCCCTGCCCAATGAAACCGCCATACCGTCTCCTGACTGGGTCAAGGATGCCATCATCTATGAAGTGTTCGTGCGCAATTTTTCCGTCGAAGGCACGTTCAACGCGCTCAAAGTGCGCTTGCCTGAACTGCGCGACTTAGGCGTCTCGGTCATTTGGCTCATGCCCATTCATCCGATTGGCACCGTCAAGCGCAAAGGCACACTCGGTAGCCCGTATGCTGTCCAAGATTACCTTGCCGTCGACTCACTATATGGCACCAAAGAGGATTTCAAAGCACTGGTTGATGCCGTGCATCGGGAAGGGATGAAAATCATTCTCGACATGGTGCTCAACCATACCGCATGGGATAATGAGCTTATGAAAACCAACCCAGAGTTTTATCGCCGCAACAAAAATGGTGAAGTGGTCTCCCCAAATGACGATTGGACCGATGTGGCTGACCTCAACTACAACAATCCTGAAGTGCGCCAATACATGAAGAACGTGATGCTCTATTGGATTTTGGAGTTCGATGTAGATGGTTTCCGATGCGATGTCGCTGAACTCATTCCAACAGAATTCTGGTCAGAAAGCTTGAAAGAAGTGCGCCGTGTCAAGCCTGACTTGCTTCTGCTCTCGGAAGGCACACTGCCCGAACACCATGTTGCCGGCTTTGACCTGACCTACTCATGGACGATATACGATGCCCTGACCAGCATTCTCAAAGGCAAAAGCAATGCCCTGTTGCTGCAAGAAATCTTGGAAAAAGAAGAAAAGGTATTCCCAAAACAATCGCTGCGCATGCGCTTCAACACCAACCACGACAAAAATGCCTATGATGGCGCACCGCAAGAGCACTTCGGTAGCAAGAAAGCCGCTCAACTTACGGCGGCAATCGTCTTTACCATTGGCGGCTATGGCACCATTCGCAGCGTTCCCATGCTCTACAATGGCGATGAAGTGGGCAATCCCATGCGCATCAGCCTCTTTGAAAAAACCCCCATTGAGTGGAATACTCCCGATGCGCAAGAGTGGCGCCAGTTCTACAAGCAGCTTATTGCGCTACGCCGAACAGAGCCCGCACTCACACGCGGCAGCATGACCAAATTGCGCACCTCCAACGACGAAGCCATCTTCGCCTTTGAGCGTCGGCATCAAAACAGTCATATCATTGTTGCCGCCAACCTCAGTCAAGCGCCATTCAATGGCTTTATGAAAACCGAGCCCAACAAAATTTTGCAAGAAATCGGACAGAGCGAAAAACAACTGCAAACCAAAGACGGCAACCTTCGGCTCAGCTTAGACCCGCTGGAATTCAAAATCTGGAAAGTGAAAGAAGGATAGCGCAAACATCACGAGCAGAGACCCAAGACAAGCTCATGCCTCAGGCGCCGCCGAAGAAAAACGCGCTGACAAGCCATCCGAAAAGGCTCTAAGCCTCTGCTCATCTTCAAAAGGTGGCACATCCACGCAGTGAACAACAATATCGACGGTAGAAAAGGGCTTAGGAATTTCAAAGCTATCCCAGCTACGCAGTCTCCATGCGCGGTGATGCGTGATGGCAAAAAAAAGTATCGGCGAGCGATACTGTGCCGCCAGACGAATTGCGCCATACTTGAACGACTCTTTCGGCCCACGAGGACCATCGGGGGTCAGGACGACCACTGCACCGCGCTCCAAAGCCGATTGAATGCCGAGCCTGACCGCATCTCTGCCGCGAGAACTGGACCCGCGAATCAGTTGAAAGCCAAGTGCGTGCAGGGCATTAGCTAAAATTTCTCCATCTTTTGAAAGGCTGACCACGGCCATCGGGGCAGAAGCACAAATGTTGTGCAGAGTGTCGGCGACAGTAAGCCAACCCGTCAGCATTTTGCCATGCCAAAATGCGGCAATGCATCCACCATTAGGCAACTGCTTAGGCAGTATCACACGCTTGCGGAGTGTGCGGTGCAGCAGACGCATCGCTGCGGGCAAAACCGTGCGAGACAAAAACAGCTGAAAGCGTAGCATATCGTCGCATACCGTTGATGCAATGACATGTAGGGCGCTCAAAATTGAGCGAACGGTCGAGTCATCAAAAGATATGCAAGTCAGAGCGCATCTATGCGGCAAAGCGATGGGAGTCCTTCACCATCGCCATACCGAAGGATGTGTTAGTAGCGTTCTCGTTTTTGGAAACCGCTACCATCATTTTTGTTGAACCCACCTTTATTGAAGCCGCCTTTGCCGCCGTTGCCAAACTTCTTCTCGCCGTAGCTGCCTCTATCGCCGAATGATTTCTTCTCTTGCGGACGAGCATCACTGACCTTGATAGAGCGCCCATCGAGTTGAGTGTTGTTCAAGGCTTCCTTTGCCGCTTCGGCTTCATCGGCAGATTTGTATTCCACAAATCCAAAGCCCTTGCCTTGAATGATTTTAACCGAGACAATTTCTCCGTAGCTGGAAAAGGCATTGCGCAGCCCTTCTTCGCTGGTGGAGTAATTGAGATTGCCGACGTATAGTTTCGTTGCCATTTTTCTGAGCGTATAATTTAGATTGTTTAAGCAGGACTGAGGCGAGAAGCGACTTCGAGATACAAATGTTTGGGTATCCAAAGATGCAGATTTCTACGCTCAGCATGCCTACGCAATGTAGCAAGTTCGAAGATGTATTCCAAATCTGTCTGAACCCTCGTGCATGGCGCTGTGGCGTAAGGCAAAAGAAGTGAAATGGAACACTTGGTTAAATGCAGTCGTAACCATTTAACGGTCATCAAGCAAGTGAAGTCGTGCCGCTACAACAGAATTTTTAGAATATCATGGAAATTTTAATTTTCCACCTGTCGTTATGAACTGTCAAATTTCTCGAACCAAGACGGATATCGCTCATGTCAAACGCATTGCTTTCTCGGTTGAGATGGAGTGTGCTCATGGTGCTGTTGCTATCAGCCTGCGCGCATGTCAAGAACCTTCCTCCGCAATCTGCTGAAAAGAGAATTGATAGAACAGCACTTGTTACACCGCAGGTGCAACCCAAGCCGAATACCGCAAAAGCAATGCGATATTTTGTCAACGGTGGGCTCTACGAGATAAAGGACCAATTTTCACAAGCGATTATTGAGTATCAAGATGCGCTGCGCTATGCGCCAGAGGAACCAGCCATTCACTTTGCCATGGCGAAATGCTATCGGCGTTTGGGCAAGCTGGAGCAAGCCGTTTATCATGCGCAAAAAGCCATTGCATTAGACGGCACAAACAAATGGTATGACCACCTTCTGGCTCAAATTTTCTTTGAAGCCCAGCAATACGACAATGCGGCACTGGCACTTGAGCGATTTCTCAAAAAAGCTCCATCCGATGTCAATGCCCTGTATATGCTGGCAGCATCATACACTGCCGCAGAAAAATTGGAAAAAGCCATCACCATCTACGACCGCATCGTAGAGCTCTCTGGGGCAGATATGGAGGCACTCTACAAAAAGCTGCTCTTGCAACTCCAACTCAAACGCCATGATGAGGCCACGCTGACCCTGCTGCAAATGATTGTCATTGACCCCGACAACGATGAGCTCTACTACATGCTGGCAGAAATTTATCTCAAGTCCGGACGCTATGAAGAAGCCTTAGCCACATACAATGAAATTGCCGAGAAAAATCCAACAGAACCGCGCCTCTACGCCGGATATTCGGAAATCTATGTTCGCCAGAGAGATTGGAAACGTTTTGAAACCGTAGTAGAAGAAATGTTTCAGCACAGTGCGCGCACCAAAGAGGACCGCATGAATCTGGCTGAAGCCTATTTGGCACGTGCTTCAAAAGATACACTCTATCTCAAACCTGCTGAATTGGTGCTCGCCAAAGTCCAAAAACTCTATCCGAAAGAGTGGCAGCCGTATTGGTTTCTGGGAATTATTCACATGGAGCAACGCAATCTCAACAGTGCTATTGAGAACTTCAAGCAATTGACGGTGCTGCGCCCCGATGTTACGGCAGGCTGGGAAAATTTAGGCATTGCCTATCTGCAAAAGAACGATAACGAACAAGCCATTGCAACCTTCAAGAGCGCCATCAAACGCCAAGCACAACCCAGTTTCCGCCTGCAGATGCTCTTAGGTATTGCCCTCAGTCAAGCCAATCGCGACAGCGAGGCGATTGAGATATTAGAGAGCGCCCTGCAATCAAGCGACCAAGGCTCAAGTGCAGAACGCGTGCAAGTCTATAGCACACTTGGTATTGCTTATGACCGACTTGGCAAAGTTGTAGAAAGTCAGCGCAGCTACGAAGAAGCGCTCAAGCTCGACCCAGAAAATGCCCTTGTGCTCAACAATCTTGCGTATTCGCTCTCCGAGCGAGACCAGCAACTTGAGCGCTGCCTTGAAATGGCAAAAATCGCCGTCCAGAAAGAACCCAACAACGGCGCTTACTTAGACACCATCGGCTGGGTGTATTTTAAGCTCGGCAATTATGAAGAAGCTCGCATCTGGATTGAAAAAGCCCTTAGCGTCGGGCGTGAAAGCCCCGCAGTGCTGGAGCATTTAGGCGATGTTTATCACAAACTTGGTCAGCGCGAAAAAGCCAAGGAATTCTGGCAAAGAGCCTTGCAACTGAACGCAAATAGCATCTCCCTGCGTGAAAAAGTAAACGGAGCGCGCACACCATGAACTGGCTTCCCCCACATTGCCGCTAACTACAAAACCCACATCCAGTCAGCCCTAGCGTCAGAGCCCCTGCTATACGCTTTTTTGAAAAACCGCCCAAGTTATTCTCTCCGCAAGAGAGCTGCGCATGTCCGTCCCTCACACAATAAGCAACCTAAAAAACACAAAGCCGTGTTAGGAATTTTTGCAACCTCTAAGTAAGTTCTACACAAATAGGCAATCAATAACAACATATTCATAAAACACGAACTTACAACACGAAAAAATATGACGATGCTCAGCGCCGCTACCAGCGAGCGCGAATTCGCTACGGTTGACTTACATATGCACACGACTTGCTCGGACGGAAAGCTGTCGCCGAAAGAAATTGTTGAAAAGGCGCATGCCGTAGGCTTAAAAGCCATCAGCATCACGGACCATGATAATTTAGCCGCATACCAAGAAGCAAAACCCGTAGCGGACGCGCTCGGCATTGAACTCATTCCCGGAGTTGAGGTCAGCACCTCGCACTTAGGCAGAGATGTGCATATTCTCGGCTACTTTGTGCAGGAGAATTCAGAACTCAACGCCTATCTCAAAGACTGCCGTGAAAGACGGATTGTGCGCACCGAAAAAATTGTCGATAACCTCCGAAAAATGGGGGTCTATATCCGCATCGAGCAAGTCTTTGAAAAAGCCTCTAATGGGTCTGTAGGTCGTCCGCACATTGCGGCGGTGCTGCAAGAGACCGGCTACGTGCAGAGTTACAGCGAAGCCTTTGCCAAGTATATCGGTCCCAACAGCCCTGCATATGAGAAAAGCGTCGAGACCGACCCAGCTGAAGTCATACGCCTTATCAACGAAGCAGGCGGACTGTCATTCCTTGCTCATCCGGGACGATTTATCCCAGATGATACCATTCGCTTCTTGATTGACGCTGGGCTGGACGGCATAGAAATCATTCACCCGGCACACAACGAAGACCAACAAGAATTCTATCGCGCCATTGCCAACGAGTATTTCCTGTTGATGTCAGGCGGCTCAGACTATCACGGCACCAAGCCGCAAGACGAGGAAAACTTCGGACAGCTCGTCATGCATTACAAATGGTTGGAAAAGATGAGAAATCATCTGGTGCACTCAAATACTTGGTAGGAAGAAATCCATAAGTGGCTGCATCAGTCAGCCATGCAAATGCAGTACAAGCGTAGCGCCCCAAGTTATCCCTTCTGCAAAAGCGCTACGCCTTGTAAATTTGTGCCTGATGCTAAACCAATCTTAAAGGTGAGTTACACAGTTATTGCACGCAAATATCGCCCGCAGAAATTTGCAGACATTACGGCTCAAGAGCACATTACGCGCACGCTTCAGAACGCAATTCGCACTGGGCGAATTGCGCATGGATACATCTTTGCCGGGTCTCGTGGCGTTGGAAAAACCACATCGGCACGGATTCTGGCAAAAGCCCTGAATTGCGAAAAAATTTTAACCGACGAAACTTATCGCCATGAGGTAGCGGAACCGTGCGGGGTGTGCGAAAGCTGCCAAGATTTTGATGCAGGCGCAAGCGTCAATATCGCCGAATTTGATGCCGCATCGAACAACAGCGTCGAAGACATTCGCATCTTGCGCGAAAACGTGCGCTACGGTCCGCAAAAAGGAAAATATAAGGTCTACATCATTGATGAATTCCACATGCTTTCCACAGCGGCATTTAACGCTTTCCTCAAAACGCTGGAAGAGCCGCCACCTCACGCCGTATTCATTTTTGCGACCACCGAACTGCACAAAGTTCCCGCCACGATTTCTTCGCGCTGCCAAAAGTTTATTTTCAAACGCATTGCCGCCGACGACATTGCACAAAGACTGTCTCAAATTTGTCAGCAAGAACACATCGATATCGACCAAGAATCTCTTAACCTGATTGCCCGCAAAGCCGATGGCGCCATGCGCGATGCGCAAAGCCTTTTAGACCAAGTCATCGCGTTTTGCACCGAAAGTGGACAGGGCAAAATAGAATACGCCGCCGTCGCCGACTTGCTCAACATCATTGATGATGAACGCTTCTTTGATGTCAGCGATGCCATTCTTGAGCAGGATAGTCGCAAAATGCTCAGTGTCTCGCAGTTTGTCTACCAGAACGGTTTTGATGTGAGCGACTTTTTACAGCGGCTCATTGGACATTTTCGAAATTTCCTTATCGTCAAAAATGTGCGCTCCACCAAATTAATTGAGACCGCCGAACACTGGAAAAAGCGCTATGAAAAAGACGCCGAGCGCTTTAGCACCGATGCCCTCATGCGCTACATCGATGCTATCACCGAAGCCGAACAGAGTATCAGATTTGCTCGCGAACCCCAGCTTAGACTTGAAGTCCTACTCTTCAAGCTCATGACGCTCAAAGACAGTAGCGACCTTGAAGCACGCCTTGCCAAAGTAGAACAAGCTGTTCAGCTTTTGCAAGAAGAGATAAAAAAAAAGAATTTAGCACGCGTGTAGAGCCGCATACATCAGTAATTACCACCGAATCACCTTCGCCCACAAGCGAAACCGCATCTATTCCACCAACGGCACTGCTGCTGGAATCTTTGCCAGTGATTAGGCTCTCGAGTTGGAAAGAAAAATTTGCCAAGCTGGTAGAAGAAACCCCATATCGCCCGAAAGTCAGACCCGATAGAGCATCAGCAGAGTCAGAGCATCAGCCAGCCGCCGCACATCAAAACGACCGCAGCATATCAGACCAAGAGCTACAAGAGCGATGGATGGAATTTCTGCAAACGCTGGAGCAAAACGGTCAAGCCCGGTTGGCATCGCATCTGCGGCTTTGCACATTGACCGTAGTTCATGCCAAAACATTTAAGCTCAAATGCACGAGCCGCGTCGCCTACGAGACGCTATTGGATGACCTACACATCCTTAGCGAGGGCGCACGTGCATTTTACCAAGCTAATGTCTTCTTTGAGTTGAGCTTAGACAAAACGATGTCAGCGGCAAACGAAGAAAACTCGCTTGAAGCGCGTTTCAAAGCGCTTGCTGAAAAAAGCGAGTTGGTGCGCTACCTCATTGCCGAGTTTGGTGCCGAGCTCTCGTATTAGACGCCAGCCAGTCTGGGAATCACGAAAATATCGAGCGTCATAGAAATCATGGTCAGCGTGTGGAGCCATACGCCTGCCCAGACATTACGAGTCTTGAGCACCAAGTAGCCATTGACAATTCCAATTGGCACGGCCATCATCGCCATCAGGGAGCGTTCCATAAATCCGACTGGCGCCACTGCATAGTGATTGAGCACATACAGGACAGTCGTGATGATGACCACAAGGTGCGAATTCATGCCGCGCCGCAGCAGTGCCGAAAAGAGCATGCCACGCCAGAGAAACTCCTCAGCCAAAATCAAAATCGGGAAAAGGTAAAGAAAGCCCATGTCGACAAGAATGGTCTGCATCTCTTTCATGGGCGCGCCACCATTCTTGTAGTAGAAGTAGGTGTTGCCAACATCCATCAAAAAGAGAATGCTACCAATCGCGCTTGACCAAATCAGTGCCGACTTAAGATTTTTGCGCGTCAGAAATACATCTTCCCAAGCCTTATACTGCTTGCCATACCAAAGCGTGAGCACCAGTGCGCCAATGACATACAAAAACAGCGCTCCCCACTCCTTGAGCGGCGTAAAATGCCCAATCAGACCCAATGCCCAAACGGCACCAACGAGCGTGAGCGTCAGATGCAGATCTTTTTCGCGCAGGGTGGCCTCAGACAAGTGTGCAGCACCCGACGATGGTGAAACCGATGAAGTGTTCATAGTTAGTCCTCCAAATGTGCGAATGTGTGAAAAAACTGCTTTTCAGACAGTTCAAATTTACAGCGATAGGCGCAGTTTTAGAAGCCAGTCCAAAACAGTCTGAATCTAAGCTGGACGCACAAAGCACTTTTAAGAGCCGCAAGAGGTCAGAGTTCAGCAAATTCAATGGTGAGAGGATAGTGGTCAGAACTTTTTTCATCGGTGTGGATGATGCCTTGTTTGACGCGTGCGGCTAATGCAGGAGAAGCGTAGATGCAGTCGATGCGCCAGCCGATGTTATGCTCCCGCGCGCCTTTCCAGTAGGGGAACCATGTATAAAGACCGCTCGTGTTCGGATACAGCTCACGGAACACATCGTGCAAGCCTATGGCAAGCATGGCGTTGAGTGCTTGACGTTCGTCAGGGCGAAATCCTGTTGCATCCTCTTTCTGTTGCGAAGGATGCAAGTCAATTTCCTCTCGTGCCACGTTGATGTCGCCGGCGATGAGCAAGTTTTTTTGTGCTTGCAACATCTGCGCTGCAAACTGCCGAAGGCTTTCGAAGAAACGGAGCTTCAGGGCGTAGTGGTCGGGCTTTTCGCCGCGTGGAAAGTAGCCTCCCAGCAGTGTGAAAGCATCAAAATCAAGTTCAATCAATCGATTTTCTACATCGAAGTCTGGAATCCGCACTTGCGGTTCACCGTGTGTGGCAATAAAGCGCCTGTGCACCAGTGCGCCAACGCCGCTGTATCCGGCTTTGACGCTCGAGTCATTCCAGTATGAGCAGTATTCTGCATGGTTGGCAATAGAGGCAGGAATTTGTGAGCGTGTGGCTTTAATTTCTTGCAAGACGAGAATATCGGGTGCGTGCGTGGCTACCCAAGAAAGCAGGGCTTTTTCACGGGCGCGAAGACCATTGACATTCCAAGTTGTCACGCGCATGGATTACACAATGAGAGTTAGAAAGTTTGCTGACGCAACCGTTGCACTCAGCAGCGCAATGACAAGTTTGAATGCCATGCGGTTGCGTATGCGGTCAAGGTGTGCTAAAATTTCGGCTCGTTCCTTCATGGCAACATCGTAGCTGGTAACCACCACCGTTTTGAAAATAGGCTGGGAGTAGATGTATTTGCCATTTGGCAATTTGCGGCGCGCTTGCATCTCTACTAAGGCAACATTGCCTCTATACTGCATCGGATAGACGCGCTGGCGCGAAAAGTCCGTCCAGTCTTGGTCGTAGTGAAATTTGAAACGCACTTCGCAGTCGGGATTGCGGTCAAGGAAATGATTGACATTGAAAATCACGCGCTGCAGTCGCGGATTGACTCGCGTGGAAAAGGCAAGCCATTTGAACTCGTGCAAGTTGCTGGGTGGCTCCACCGTCTGCGCCTGCTCGTTGATAGGAAAACCATAGCCTGCCATCAAATCCTCAATGGTAACCTGCCGCTGCTTGACACGGGCGCGTGTAGAGAGCTTTTCAAAGCGCTTGGGAAAGCGTGCCGCAAATTCAGCGTCGTAAGCGGCTTTTTGTGCAGGGTCTAAAAGTATGCGTTTGGCTTCTAAAATCAGCTTCGTGCGCTCATGTGCTTGGGCTTGCGTGTAGGCATCCGCATTCTGAAATTTATCTGGGTGCCACTGCTTAATCTGTGCCATATAAGCCGCATGAATCAGCTCGGGAGGGTCATATGGGCGCACACGTAAAACTTCATAGTAATTCTTGAACGTACTGGACGAGGTTGGCATGGCGTATGCAGAGAAACTACTTCTTAAAAAATTATGCAATGCCTAAAAGCAAGGATTAAGATAACAACAAAATAGAAGTTTGTTAAAGGCGAAGCAACACTGCGCACAATAACTTAGCGGAGGAATAGCGCGGACAAAACGTTCCTGCAAGCAAAGCAATAGGCCAACTTGCCCTTATTGCCAAAGCACAATAAGGGCAGGTTGAAACAGAAGACAACTTAGGACAATCTCTACTCGGTTAGCACTCGGTTAGAGTTTGAATCTGACCCCACCACCAACTTGAAAATTGGTGCCTGATGAAATCAAAAGTTTGCCTTGAACATATGGTGCAACAGGACCGGCAGAAAACTCGACACCACCAAAGAGGTTGAGTCCAGCACTGGTCGAGCTCTGGGTTTGCCGACCGCCGAAGGGCACATCCACCGATACCGTGCTAAATGCAATCAGCAGCCCGGCACCAGCATATGGTGAAATCGGTGACTTGGCAATATCAAATTGATAAGCCACATCGGCATGTCCAAAAATGCTGGTTGCGCTTGAGCCGGCAGAGCCTGAAATAAAAAGGTAATCGACCGTGGGGTTGATGATGAGCGTGCCAAAAGCCGGGATTTTAATCGGCACAGCCACGCCAGCGCCAATTGAAAAATTGCCGCCGTTAGTGTAGAGCCCAAGTCGGGCATCGGGTTGGATTTGGGCACGCATGTCCGAAGCGGCCAAAAAAAACATACCAAAGAACAAAACAGCAGTGCAGAATGAGTGGTGTCTTTTCATATTGTTATGGGTTTGAGATTGATGAAAAACTACCAGAAAGAACAGAAAAACTCCACGGTGATACAGTCCGCTATACAGCGTCATTGTCCTCATCCTCTTCAAGGTCTTGCTTAGGTCTAAGCATCACGTTTTTTTCTGGCCATGTTTCAATGAAGCGTTTGAGTGCTTCGGTATCACTGAAAATGAGCGTTTCGCCAGAGACGGAACGCTGCAACTGAATTTTCAGCACCCTTCCCTTTGAATCGCTGAGCTAAATCAGCTTCATGATGAAAGTTTCGCGACACAGCATAGCATAAATGGTCTTGAACATTAAGTTGAATGCAAGGTGCAGTCTGGCGGTAACCAATCAGTAACCGACACGGTCGAATTTGTCAGAGCAGAGGGAGGGCGCTATGCTGCAGAGAAACCTTACTTTTTGCGCTTTTCGTGAGATGAAGCGGCAGTGCGCAGAAATCCTTGTTTGAGGCGTTTCTCGGTCTTGGGCGCAACAACTTTGCGCAACGTATTGGTCATGAGACCGGCGCCGATGAGCGACTGACGAAATTTGTAAGCATCGCGTAGCGAGTAAGATTGCCCATCAAGAATCCATTGGAGAAAGACACCATCGGACATGGCTAATTCCAATCGGGTGAAGGAGTCGACATCGACATCGACGAAGAGTTTGAGCGCAATCAGCTCTCGGGTTACCTGACCGCCGAGCTCGGCAAGGCGTGCTTTCATCTGACGGATGCGATTAAGAAACTGCACATTTTGTGAGCGAATGGCATGTGCCCAAAATTCCAGCAAGATGGCGGCATGGGCGGCGTGCCGTTCGTAGAAGGCAACCGTGGTGTCAATCAGGGCGCTGGCTTTAGAGACAGGGTCTAAGCGAGCTTGTGCTTGGCGCTCCATTTCCATTTCGTATTCATGAATCCATGATTCATAGACGGCAAAGAACAGGTCTTCTTTCGTCTCAAAGTATTCATACAGTGTGCCTTTACCGACATCGGCTTCGTCGGCAATATCCTGCATCTTTGTTTCGTGAAATCCCTTTTGAGAAAACAGCTTGGTTGCGGCATGAAGAAGTCGCAGCCGTTTGGCTTCGCGAGCGTCTTCAGTAGTTGAGCGTTGCAGTGCTTTCATGTAGTGTTATCTGATAGTGTGCTCGCCACAAAGTTAGGTATAGGTATCAATTTCGCAAGGGTATGTTACGCTTTGCAAAGACCAGACACAAATAAAAAAGCCACCAAAAAATTGGTGGCAAAAGAACAGTGCAAGGCAAAAGAAGGTTATGCAACACGCTCTTTGGTTGGCGTAGGAGTCACGCCCCATGCTTCTGCCAGATGTGGCGGAAAATCAATCCGGTATCCACCCTCATCGACATGGTAGTCCCATTCTCGCACAGTAAAATTGCGAATCCCGCGAGTGTAAAAGGGGTCGGTCTTCAGAATTTCTTCTAACGATTCTTTGCTTTCGGCTTTGACGATGCAGAGACCATCATCAAACTCGCCTTTTTCATTGACGAAGGGACCGGCGGCCACAAACATCTTTTTGGGAATGTGTTCCAACATCCATTTGATGTGCTCACCGGCGTAAATCATAACATCTTGAGCGCGACCCGGATTGCAGGTCATTTGAACGACAAAGTATTTCATGGCAATTTAGTTATGATGAAAAGGGTTATGCTGAAACCAACTCTGTTTCCAAAACGCGAGCTGGAAACCACTGACGCGCAAACGAGCTCACAAACCATTTTTTCATATCTAACCGCACAGGCAAACACGGTGTATAGACTTGATACCAAGGCATTTTCTGCTTGAGCATTGACATGACCCTGTCTGTTTCCGACTCGGGCAAGATGGTTGCAACGCCTTGTGCTTGCAGGAAGTCCTTCATGGCATCGTTCTGTGAGATGTGAATCGCCACGCTGGGGTTTTTCCTGAGGTTAGCCATCGTTTTGCCCCCAACTTCTAACATCAGGTAGAGGGAAAGACCATCAGAAGCATAGTATGCTCCCAGAATCCATGGCGAGTATTCACCGCCTGTGGTGGCAATGTTAATGGCACAATTTGAGTGAAGAATATCCAAGATGGCGCTCTTGATGTCCGCTTGTAAATCGCTGTTGCTATCAGCTTGGAATTGATACTGAGACATGACCACTGTTATTTGACTGTTATTTTTTCACTGTTGAAAATTGCCCCGACCGACTCGTCGGTCAGTAGCAACTACAAAATTGGAAGCGATTTCGTTTCAGTGGCGTAAAAAATTTCTGCTGAATTATTGTGTATCTTGGAAAACCTTTAACTCTACTGGATTCAGTATGCAACATGATGCAGAACTTTTGAAGTTAATCGGCGAAATTTTGTTAGAGAAGCAAGAGAGCTTGCGCTCCAAAATGGCAGATAACACCCAAGTGCAAGCCGATACTTTTAACTTGGCTTTTGCTGAAGAAATCATTGCGTTGGCAAAAAATCGTCTGAGTGTGCTACGCAATGAACAGCACAAAGGCGAAGACGTTTGGTTAGAGCGTAGCGATGAGCAATATCCACACATCAGACTGCATGGCGGCGTCCGAGAAGATGACTTGCCACAGTAAAACTTTGCCTTGCAATTAAACCGCCCCTTTTCGTAAAGCGTCTACCATATTGAATACATCAAGTTTGAGTCATGTGCGCTGTCTACTGAACCATGCTCTGAAACAATGAAGCCAGATAGCGAACTGATAGCCCTATTCAAAGCAGGCGGCGCACGGGCAGAGCAGGCATTTACAGAGTTGGTGCGGCGCTATCAAGAAAAAATTTATTGGGTGTGCCGACGTATGCTCAAATCGCATGAGGATGCCGATGATGTGGTGCAAAATGTCTTTATCAAAGCCCATCATGGCTTGATGAGCTTTAATGGGGAGTCAGAATTCTATACATGGCTATACCGCATTGCGACAAATGAAACCATCAACTTTTTGCGCACCCAAAATGTGCGCCGTGCCGAGCCGATAGACGACATGCTTCAAGAGCCTGCGGCAACAGACGCTGAACCCATTGAAGAACTGGAGCGCCGTGAAGAAAAAGCCTTGATTGCCGAAGCCATTGAGTCGCTGCCAGAGAGGCAAAAACAAGTTTTTATGATGCGCTACTATGATGAACTCTCATATGAAGAAATTGCAGAAATTTTAGGCACGAGCATCGGCGGTTTGAAAGCAAATTACTTTCATGCCTTCAAGAAAATTGAGGCATATCTCAAAGCACGATTAAAACAGAGAACGACATAAAACGGACGGTGAGGGAAATATGAAACGCCAAGAGAAACTGCGACTGGAACTGCCCGATTTCATCTTGGGCAAAACCCCCGAGTCGGTGTCGCAAGAGATTCAGCAATGGATAGACAAAGACCCCGACTTCCGTGCAGAGTATGAAGCATTGCGAACGGTCATTCATCAGGTGGAGAGCTTTTCCAAGACGGCATTTGAACATGCGCCAAAGCCAGATGTGCCACCCTTCTACTTTGAGTCATTAGCCGCAAGGGTGCAGCGCCGATTGAAGGTGCCGCGTCCATCGCTCTGGGAACGAAGCGTGGAGATGTTTCAGATGTTGCTTCATACCGAGCAGCGTTATCAATTGGCAGGGGCGTTAGCAGGTGCCGTCATGGCATTTCTGATGATTTTAGCGGCGTCGCATCTGGATACGCATGTCGTGCAGCAAGCCGATAGTGTGGCACAGTGGCATAGCGAGCCTGTTGCTTCAAGCACAGGGCTGGTGTCTGCCATGCAATATGCGGAAAGTTTGAGCCCAGAGCTACTCATTGACACGCTAAGCGAAGACGAAGCAAGGTTGCTACTGGAGACTTTCATGCAAGATTTGACCGAAGACGAAAAATTTAAGGTGCTCTCTGAAGAAGAAGTCAAGATATTGATGCAACTTCTTTAGGCAGTCGACCTTGTCAAATTCAATCAAGCAATGAATATGTGGCGGGCGAAAATTTTACTGGCGTGTATGCTGCTACTCTATGTAGCGGAAAGTGTGGCGCAGCCAATCCCACGAGAGCGAGAGCTGCAAAGAGAACCGGGCGTGCGTGCAAGACTCAGGCAAGGAGCGTTACCCGTTTCGCCTGAACAGCGTGCACGATTCATCGAAAGGCTGCGTCAGTTCCGAATGTGGAAACTTACAGACCGGCTCAAACTCAGCGAGGAGCAATCCATCCGCTTTTTCCCAAGATATAACCGCTATCAAGATGAGTATTTTGCCAAAGCGCAAGAATTGCAATCGCAACTGCAAACGCTGCGTGAATTGGAAGCACGAAAAGCACCAGATAGCGAGATAGACAAACAGATAGAGAAAATTCTTAGCACGCGCACCGAAATGAGTGGCTTGCTGTCCAAATACACGAAGGAGTTTCGTGAGGTTTTGTCATCGCAGCAAATGGTGGAACTGGTGCTCTTTGAGCGAGATTTCTTGGATGATATGAACCGCCTGCTGCGCCGAGAAAGACCCGATACCACACGCTGAGTTTTTGAAAAACGAGCAAGATAGCCTATATTTGAAAATACCTTAACGCACCATTAGGTATGGACACGGCGCTAAGGGCTTTCGGCAAGCGAGATGTCCGAGAGTTGCTCCGAAGTGGAGTCGTGTCCAGAAATTCAATCATTGCACGGCTGCCTTTCCAACTCGGAGAGGCTTTTTTGTTTTATGTCCCTCGTCTTGCCGAAACACGGGTCTCGTCGTTCAACTTCAACTTGCAAGATATGGCACAGCCCAGCATATACGACCTACTCAAAGAGCGTGTCCTTGTCCTTGATGGCGCAATGGGCACGATGATTCAGCGCTACAAGCTCACCGAAGCCGACTATCGCGGCGAGCGGTTCAAGGACTTTAATCCCGTTCAGCCACATGACCCTATCGCCGAGTCAATGGAACGCAAACTCGATGAAGTCTTGCACGAAGCCCACGCACAGTCAGGAACGGGAGTCGAGCGTGGCGGCCATGTATGCAACAACCCTGCACATGGGCACACCGCATCTGCCCCAAAAGGTTCCGTGCGAGGCAATAATGAACTGCTTTCGCTAACACAGCCACAGATTATCAAAGAAATTCACCTGCAGTACTTGGAAGCCGGCGCCGACATCATTGAAACCAACACTTTCAGTGCCAACCGCATCTCGCAAGCTGACTATGTCATGGAGCATTTGGTCTATGAGATGAACTTCAGGTCTGCAAAACTTGCTAAAGAAGCGGTGCAAGAGATGATGAAGAAGACCCCCGAAAAACCGCGTTTCGTAGCCGGTGCCATCGGACCGACAACGAAGCTGGCATCCATGTCGCCAGATGTCAATGACCCCGGCTTTCGCGCAGTTACATTTCAGCAACTCTTTGAGGCCTACTATGAGCAGGTCTGCGGGCTGATTGATGGCGGAGTCGATGTACTACTGATTGAGACCATCACCGATACACTCAACACCAAAGCCGCTCTCTCCGCAATTCAGAGATATTTTGACACGGTCGGGCGCCGTGTGCCCGTGATGATTTCGGGCACGATTGTCGACCAAAGCGGTCGCACACTCTCTGGGCAAACTACGGAAGCCTTCTGGGTATCAGTTGCTCACGCGCCCAACTTGCTCAGTGTGGGCTTGAACTGTGCGCTGGGTTCGGCACAGATGCGCCCGTTCATTGAAACCCTCTCAAAGGTGGCATCATGCTACACCAGCCTGTATCCGAATGCTGGCTTGCCCAACACCTTTGGCGAATACGACGAGACACCTGAATACATGGCGGCGCAATTTGAAGATTTTTTGCGCCATGAGTTTGTCAATATCATTGGCGGTTGCTGCGGCACAACTCCAGAGCACATTCGAGCATTTGCGGACGTTGCCGCCCGCTTTAAGCCACGCCAGCCAAAACCGCGCTCGACCTACATGCAACTGGCAGGGCTGGAGCCGCTGGTTGTAACGCCTGAAACTGGTTTCATCAACATCGGTGAACGCACAAATGTAACTGGCTCGCCAAAGTTTGCTAAGCTCATCAAGGAACAAAAGTATGAAGAGGCGCTCAGCATTGCACGCCAACAGGTAGAAAACGGGGCACAGATTCTCGATGTGAACATGGATGAAGGCATGATTGACTCCGAAGCAGCCATGACCAGATTTTTGAATCTGATTGCCGCAGAGCCCGATATTTCGCGCGTGCCCATCATGATTGACTCCTCAAAGTGGTCTGTGATTGAAGCCGGTCTCAGATGCGTGCAAGGCAAAGCCATAGTCAATTCCATTTCACTCAAAGAAGGAGAAGAGAAGTTCAAAGAGCAGGCTCGCAAGGTGATGGAATATGGCGCTGCTGTGGTGGTCATGGCGTTCGATGAGCGCGGACAAGCCGATACCTTCGAGCGCAAAATCGAAATCTGCAAACGTGCCTACGACATTCTCACCAAAGAAGTTGGATTCCCGCCGCAAGACATCATCTTCGATCCGAACATTCTGACGGTGGCAACTGGCATCGAGGAGCACAACAATTACGCCGTGGATTTCATCAGGGCAACGAAGTGGATTAAAGAAAACTTGCCCTACGCCAAAGTATCGGGCGGCATTTCCAACATCTCGTTCTCATTCAGGGGCAATAACCCTGTGCGAGAAGCCATGCACTCGGCATTTTTGTATCATGCCATTCGTGCTGGGCTCGATATGGGCATTGTCAATGCCGGCATGATTGAGGTCTATGAGGAAATCGACAAAGAACTTTTGGAGCGCGTGGAAGATGTCTTGCTCAATCGTCGCCCAGATGCCACGGAGCGCTTGGTAGAGTTTGCCGAAGCCTTGAAAAAACGCTCTGAAGCCAAAAGCACCGATGTGCAAGAGGAAGAGTGGCGAAAAGCTCCAGTTGAAGAACGGCTCAAGCATGCACTCATCAAAGGCATTGACACTTACATCATTGAAGATACCGAAGAAGCACGACTCAAGTATCCAAGTCCGCTCGCTGTCATTGAGGGACCGCTGATGGACGGCATGAACATCGTCGGTGATTTGTTTGGCGCTGGCAAAATGTTCTTGCCACAGGTGGTCAAATCGGCACGCGTGATGAAAAAATCCGTTGCGCACTTGGTGCCTTTCATTGAAGCTGAGAAGGCAAAAAATCCGCAAGCCAAAGCGGCGGCAAAAATTTTACTGGCAACCGTCAAAGGCGATGTGCATGACATTGGCAAAAACATCGTCGGCGTGGTGCTAGCATGCAATAACTTTGAGGTCATAGACTTAGGCGTGATGGTGCCTGCTGATAAAATTTTGGAAACTGCTCGTCGCGAGCAAGTGGACATCATTGGACTGTCGGGGCTGATTACGCCATCGCTTGATGAAATGGTGCATGTTGCCAAAGAAATGGAGCGACAAGGTTTTACGCTACCGCTACTCATTGGCGGAGCCACAACATCAAAAATTCATACGGCAGTCAAAATTGCGCCAAATTATTCTGGTCCTGTGGTGCACGTCTTGGATGCCTCGCGTAGCGTGCCCGTTGCACAAAGTTTGGTGACACCAGAGCAAAGGGACGAATTTGTGGCACAAATTAAGGCAGAATACGAAGCCCTGCGAGAAGCACACTTCAAAAAGCGCGTCAGCCGAAAGTATGTCTCACTGGCGGAAGCACGCGAAAACCGCACACCGATAGTGTGGGACCCAAAGGACATCTACAAGCCTAAGAAACTGGGCATTACCGTGCTGGAGGATATTTCGCTGGCGGAACTGCGTAACTACATTGACTGGACACCCTTTTTCCAAACTTGGCAACTGGCTGGGCGCTACCCCAACATTTTGCATGACGAAGTGGTGGGCGAAGAGGCACAACGCTTATTCCGAGATGCCAATCGGTTGCTCGACCGCATCATTGCTGAAAAGTGGCTTACTGCAAAAGCGGTCTTCGGGCTTTTCCCAGCTAATGCGATTGGCGATGATATCGAGGTCTATGGCGACGAGTCGCGCTCACGAGTTTTGACCGTCTTCCACACCCTGCGCCAGCAACACGAGAAAGGTGCTGAACGCGCTAACCGTGCACTGGCAGATTACATCGCCCCCAAATCCACAGGCATGATAGATTACATCGGCGGTTTCGCTGTCACGGCAGGCATTGGTCTGGAAGAGCTGGTCAAAATGTTTGAATCAGCGCATGATGACTACAACAGCATCATGGCAAAAGCGCTCGCTGACCGACTGGCTGAAGCCTTAGCTGAAATGTTGCACAAAAAAGTGCGCACCGAATACTGGGGCTACGCACCAGATGAACAAACTAACAACGATGACTTAATCGAGGAAAAGTATCAAGGTATTCGTCCTGCGCCCGGCTATCCAGCTTGCCCAGACCACACCGAAAAACGCATTCTCTTCGACCTGCTTGAGGTAGAAAAACACACGGGCATTTTTCTTACTGAAAACTTTGCCATGTATCCAGCGGCATCTGTTTCGGGACTCTACTTTGCGCATCCTGAAGCGGTCTATTTCGGATTGGGCAAAATTGGCAAAGACCAAGTCGAAGACTATGCTCGGCGTAAAGGCATGAGTGTCGAGGAAGTCGAGCGCTGGCTGGCGCCAAATCTCAATTATGATCCCAGTGCAGCGGCGGTAGAAGTGCCTGCGGCATAGTCTGCAACCAAAACGGTCAGACCAGTGTGAGGCTCACGCAGACAAGCCTAACACTTTCACTGACAAACTTTAGTTGTAGTTAGTTGTAGTTATCGATTTGTGCGCGTTGCAGGGCGCCGCTGAAGTCGACATAGACCGTTTTGGTTTCGCTGAAAAACTCATAGACTTGCCAGCCACCTTCGCGATGCCCATTGCCCGTTTCCTTGACACCACCGAACGGCAAGTGTGCTTCAGCACCAATGGTCGGCGCATTGATATAAGTGATGCCTGCTTCAAAATCACGTATGGCTTGAAAAGCAAGATTGATGTTGTTCGTGTAGAGCGAGGAGGAAAGCCCGTAGCGGACGCTGTTTAGAATTTTGACCGCTTCTTCAAAGGTCTTGAATTTCAGAACAGAGAGCACAGGACCGAAAATTTCTTCTTGTGCAATGCGATGTTCAGGCTTGACGTTGGTAAAAATGGTGGGCGCAATGAAAAAGCCTTTTGCCAAGCCGTTTTCGGTTAGGCGTGTGCCGCCCATGATGCAGGTTGCGCCTTCCTTTTTGCCAAGCTCAATGTAATCCAAAATGCGTTGCATCTGTTCAGCGTTGATGACAGGTCCCATATCGACGCCTGCATCATTGCCATTACCGATTCGGAGACGCTCGACACGGCCAACAAGCATCTCAATGAACTTGTCATGAATTTTTTCATGCAAGAGCAAGCGGCTGGTGGCCGTACAGCGCTGTCCCGTTGTGCCAAAAGCGCCCCATACAACGCCGTCGAGAGCCAGTTGCAAGTCGGCATCATCCATCAAGATGACGGCATTTTTTCCGCCCATTTCGAGCGAGACGCGCTTATGCTGTGCGGCACAGTGTTGCGCCACAATTTTGCCAGTCTCCGATGAGCCCGTGAAAGAAATAAGCTGGATGTTGGGGTCAGCGACGACTGCCTTTCCAGCATCATCGCCGCCATGCACAAGGTTGATGACGCCTTCAGGAATGCCCGCTTCAATCAAAATTTCGACGAAAGTATGTGCCGTCTTTGGTGTATCCATCGCTGGCTTGAAGACCACCGTGTTGCCGCAAAGCAAGGCAGGAAAAATTTTCCATGATGGAATGGCAAGCGGGAAATTCCATGGTGTGATGCACCCGGCAACGCCAATTGGTTGGCGGATGCTCATGGCAAATTTGTTGGGAAGTTCGGAGGGGACGGTGTAGCCGAAGAGTCGGCGTCCTTCGGTGGCGGCGTAGTAGGCGGTGTCGATAGCTTCTTGCACATCGCCCTTGGTTTCGGTGAAAATCTTGCCCATCTCGCGTGTCATTTCTCGGGCAAGTTCATCTTTGCGTGCTTCGAGAATTTGTCCAGCTTTGCGTAGAAGGTCGCCACGTTTGGGAGCCGGCATCAGTCGCCATGTCTTGTAAGCCTCGCGTGCCGCTTCAGCTGCCATGCGCACATCGCTGTCCGTCGACTGCGGAAATTCGCCAATGATGTCGCTGGTATCGGCTGGATTGATGTTGAGAAAAGTTTTGCCCGAAGAAGCGGGGCGCCACTGCCCTCCAATGTAGTTGTAGAATTGCATCGTTCCGTCCACTTTGAAAATTTGCAAGTCAAAAAGTTAAAGTGTTTTGAGCGATTTTTAGAATTGCTCTGCGTGCAAAAATGTGCCAGCCAGCTATGCGGCATCTTGCAGGGGGATGAAAATGGAACCCGAGAGCGCTTAGAAAAGTTGTATCTTTAACTCTCGTTTGAAAACTTCAGTCTTTCTAACCTAAAACTTCAGCATCATGAAAGCAAAAGTCTTATCAGTCTCAAAATGGATGGTAGCGCTGCTGACACTCTCTGCACTAAGCTACGCTTTTGTGCTCAAGCGCAATGCAGCGGAAGTCGGCAAGCCTGCGCCGAATTTCAAGCTGATGGATTATCAAGGCAAGTCGCACCAGCTCTCTGATTTCAAGGGCAAGGTGGTGGTCTTAGAGTGGTATAACCCTGAATGCCCATTTGTGGTTGGGCACTACAAGACGGGCAACATGCAGAAGCTGCAGCAGACCTACACTGAAAAAGGCGTGGTGTGGCTGCTCATGAATTCATCTGCGGAAGGCAAGCAAGGACATTTGACCAAAGAGACTGCCCCGGGCGTGCTGAAAGAAAATGGTGTCAAAGCCACCACGCTACTTTTCGACCACGATGGCACTGTGGGCAAACTCTACGGCGCCAAAACTACACCACACATGTATATCATTGACAAAGACGGTATTCTCGTCTATAATGGCGCAATTGATGATGACAATAGCACCAAAGGCGGAGCAAACGCAAAGGTAAACTATGTGGCGAAGGCATTAGATGAAATTCTGAGCGGCAAGCCTGTTTCAACGCCGACCACCAAGCCATATGGATGCTCGGTGAAGTATGCCAATCCGCAGTAGTCTCGCGCACGAAAGGGAAGAAGATTGCCGCAATACCGCGTGTATTGCGGCATTTTTGTTGCATGAGTGGCAAAAGGCGCCTTAAGCCGTTTCCAATTTCTTCTTCAAGATGTCGTTGATGATTTGTGGATTAGCTTTGCCTTTCATGCGTTTCATGGTTTCGCCGACGAAATAGCCGAAGAGTTTGGTTTTGCCAGAGCGGTAGTCAGCCAGCTGGGTTGGACTTGCGGCTAATACGGCAAGCACTTCTTGCTCAATGAGGGCAGTATCGGAGACTTGCGCCAAGCCTTCACGCTCAACGATGGCAGACGGTGAATCTTGGCTCTGCAGCATTTGCACAAAGACTTTTTCTTTGGCCGTGTTGTTGTTGATGACGCCTTTTTGCACAAGTTGGATAAGTTCGCCAAGCCGCTCGGCAGAAATTGGAAAGTCGTGCATGTCAATAGCTTTTTCTTTGAGGGTGCGCAAGACTTCGCCCATCAACCAGTTGGAGGCGACTTTGGCATCACCGCAGACGCGCACAACCGCTTCGTAGTAATCGGCAACTTCACGGTCGGCAGTGAGCACGCCAGCATCGTAGGCAGGAATTTTATACTCTGCTTCAAAACGGGCGCGGCGCTGTTCAGGCAACTCGGGCAGTGTGGCACGAATCTCGGCAATCATTTCTGGCGTCACTTCAACTGGCACAAGGTCAGGTTCAGGGAAGTAGCGGTAATCATGCGCTTCCTCTTTTGAGCGCATGGAACGCGTCTCTTGTCTTTCGCTATCCCAAAGGCGAGTCTCTTGCACAATCACTCCACCTGACTCTAAGATGGCACGCTGACGCGCCGCCTCAAATTCAATGGCTTTTTCGACATTCTTGAAAGAGTTGATGTTTTTAATTTCTGTGCGTGTGCCAAACTGCGTAGAGCCTTTGGGACGAATCGAGACATTGGCATCGCAACGCAAGGAACCTTCTTCCATATTGCCGTCAGAAATACCAATCCAGCGCACAATCTGACGCAATTTCTGCAAATACGCTGAGGCCTCTTTGGTAGAACGAATGTCTGGGTAGGAGACAATCTCTAAGAGCGGCACGCCACAGCGATTGGCATCAATGTAAGTCTCTGAACCAATATCGTGAATAGATTTACCAGCGTCCTCCTCAATGTGGATGCGAATCAAACGGACAGTTTTCTGCACGCCATCCAGCTCGTAGTCAATACGACCTTCAAAACAAATGGGCTCATCATACTGCGAAATCTGATACCCTTTCGGCAAATCGGGATAGAAGTAATTTTTGCGCGCAAAAATAGAGCGTGGGCGAATCTGGCAATTGGTAATCAGCCCAAGCCTGACCGCATATTCCAGCACTTTTTTATTGAGCACAGGCAAACTGCCGGGCAAAGCCAGACAAACCGGACACACATTCGTATTGGCAGGCGCACCAAAAGCAGTGGAGCAACCGCAGAACGCTTTGGTTTTGGTGTTGAGCTGACAGTGAACTTCAAGACCGACAATCAGTTCGTATTCCATGGGCAGAAACAGTTTAAGGACAATTTTTGGAAAATATACACAAATTGCTGGCGCGATGTAAAGTCGCAGTAAGGCAAAACACGCTGCACGCATCCACAAGTTTTTTGTATTTTCAGAAACTCAATTTACCGCCGTTATTCATGCAGCAATTGGTTCAAAACTCGCGTTCGGGGGCAATCAAAATCAAATCGGTGCCAGCGCCATCGCTCAAACGAGGCATGGTGTTGGTGCGCAATCGCTACAGCCTAATCAGTGCGGGCACAGAGCGCACCAAAGTGGAATTGGGCAAAAAATCGCTTTTGGGAAAAGCCATGGCGCGCCCCGACTTGGTCAAGCTGGTCTTGAAACAAGTCAAAGAGCAAGGTTTATTGGAGACTGCAAACCGTGTGCTCAATAAGCTCAGCACCGATTCAGCAATGGGCTATTCATCAGCAGGCGTGGTGGTTGAAGTTGCCGACGATGTATCGGAATTTTGCGTGGGTGACCGCGTGGCGTGTGCAGGCGGCGGATATGCGTCGCATGCTGAGCTGGTTGTGGTGCCGAAAAATTTGGTCGCGAAAGTGCCCGAGGGCGTCTCACTGAGCGAAGCGGCTTATACCACACTTGGCGCAATTGCGTTGCAAGGTGTGCGACAAGCGGCGCCAACACTTGGCGAAAGCATTGCGGTTATTGGCTTAGGGTTGCTGGGTCAGTTGCTCGTTCAGTTGCTGAAAGCCAATGGGTGTCGTGTCATTGGCATTGACGTCAATCCAGATGCGGTGGAACTGGCAAAAGTGCATGGCTGCGACCTTGCGCTCTGGCGCAATGAAGACACGCTCAAAGAGCAAGTGATGGGATTTACAAATGGCTACGGCGCCGATGCGGTCATCATCACGGCGTCAACATCTGCCAACGACCCCGTAGAACTCGCCGCCGACATCAGTCGCGACCGAGCTCGAGTGGTCATGGTGGGCGTCAGCGGCATGAATCTGCCACGCACGCCATACTACATGAAAGAGTTAGAATTCAAACTCTCGCGCTCCTACGGCGCTGGACGATACGATGCCAACTACGAAGAAAAAGGCATCGACTACCCAATCGGGTATGTGCGTTGGACCGAGAAGCGCAACATGCAAGCATTTTTGCAACTGCTGGCAGAGCGCAAAATTTCTCTGGCTCGCATCACCACGCACACATTCCCAATTGAGCAAGGCGAAGAAGCCTATAAGCTCATCACTGGCGAAAGAAAAGAACGCTACATTGGCATTCTGCTCGACTACGGCGAATTTCAGGACAAAGCCCCACTGCCTACCACCGCTCAAGGCAATGGCAAAGCCGCACGCAAGACCCCACCGCATCCAAAGCGCATTGGATTTATCGGCGCGGGCAGTTTTGCCACAGGATACCTGATTCCAAATCTGAAAGCCATTGAAGGCGTGGAACTGATTACAGTATGCAACGCCACAGGCATCACCGCCGAGAGTGTAAAACAAACCTTTGGCTTTCAGCATGCCACATCAAATGTGGATGATGTGCTCAGCGATGAGAGCATTAGCACAGTCTTTATTGCCACACGCCATAACTTGCATGCAGAACTGGTGATAAAAGCGTTGCAAGCTGAAAAGCATGTCTTCGTCGAAAAGCCACTGGCGCTCAATGAAGAAAGTTTGATGCGCATCGTGGAAGAAGCTCAAAAGCGCCCACATCTGAAAGTGCTGACAGGATTTAATCGCCGGTTCAGTCCGCCAGTGGTGGCAATGAAGTCGTATTTCAAGTCATTACGAGAGCCGCTTGCGGTGCTCTATCGCGTCAATGCAGGACCGCTACCGCCAGAGCACTGGACGCAAGACCTTGACGAGGGCGGCGGACGATTGATTGGCGAAGTCTGCCACTTTATCGACACCATTCAGTATCTGACCGACTCTGAACCGGTGCGTGTCTATGCCGACATGCTGCCGACCAAAGTGCGTGAGAACTTGCTCATCACTATACGCATGGCAAATGGTAGCGTGGGCACCATTCAATATCTTTGCAATGGCGATAAGCTCTATCCCAAGGAGCGCATTGAAATGTTTGGCGGCAATCGAATTGCGATTATGGAAAACTTCAAGAGTCTCACGCTTGCAGAGCAAGGCACCACTCGCACCCGCGAGTTTAGTGGCGGGAAAGGTCATCGTGAAGAGCTCGAGGCGTTCATTGCTTCGCTCGAGGGCGAAGTTGCGCCAATCGATTTGCATAGCCAAGTTTTGACAACCTTAGCCACCTTCCGCATCAACCAAAGCTTAAACACAGGTTTGCCCGAAGAACTCTAATGACAAGCTCTATGCGGAATGAATCCACTGATTTACGTCGTCGATGATGACCCGAGTTTTCGCCTTTTGCTGGAGCGTGTTTTGGCAAAGGACTTTACGCTCAAGACATTTTCGCGCGCGCAAGATTGCCTTGATGCCATTGATGCAGAGCCGCCAGCGTTGGTGCTGACAGACTACACCATGCCAGACATCAACGGCGTGGAGCTAACTAGCATCATTCGAAAAAAATATCCGTCTGTTGCCGTCATTGTGCTCACGGGGTATGGGAGTGTGGAGTCCGCCGTAGAAGCGCTGAAGGCCGGGGCATTTCACTACATTGAAAAAAACATGAGCGGCGCTGGCGCCACGGCAAACTTCACCGTGCTGCGCACCCTCATTGCGCGCGCCATTGAAAGCGCTTCGCTTAAACAAGAAACGGCGCGCTACAAGTCAGAAGTCGAGCAGCTCAAAAAGAAAGTTCGGCAGACCGATGCCGTGGAATTGGTCGGCAATAGCTCGGCAATTTGTGCCTTGCGTGAGCTCATTGAGCAAGTGGCAAAAACGGACTCTACGGTGCTGATTCGTGGCGAGACCGGCACTGGTAAAACGGTGGTCGCTCGTCTTATCCATCGTCTTTCGCCCAGAGAGGCGGAAGGCGAGTTTGTCGAAATCAACTGTGCGGCGATTCCAGACAATTTGCTGGAAGCCGAACTCTTTGGCTATGAGCCCGGTGCCTTCACCGATGCACGCACCACAAAGAAAGGGCTCTTTGAAATTGCTCACAACGGCACCATTTTTCTCGATGAAATTGATGCCACGTCGCTGGTCGTGCAGTCAAAATTGCTCTCGGTATTGGAAACACGCACTTTTCGCAGGCTGGGCGGGCACCAACCGATTTTTTCCAACGTGCGCGTCATTGCCGCCACAAATGCAAAAATTGAAGAAAAAGTCGCACAGCAAAAATTCCGTGAAGACCTCTTCTTCCGCATCAATGTTGTCTCGATTCAAATGCCGCCATTGCGCGAACTGGGCGACGACATTGTTCTCATTGCTGAAAAGTTTATCAAGCAATTCTCGCGCGAGATGAATAAACCGATTGCGGGACTGACAGAAGATGCCAAAGCGGTGCTGCATGCGCAGGAGTGGAAAGGCAATGTGCGAGAGTTGCGCAACGTCATTGAGCGCGCAGTGATTTTTACGCCATCGGGTGAACATATCGGACCAGCGCAACTTGCGCTGCCGACAGTGTATCGTGCGCCAAGTGCTGTGCCCAATGAACACGCCTTCAGCATTCCACTCGGCAGGTCGCTCGAAGAAGTCAAGCTGGCTTACATTCAAGCCGTGCTGAAGAGCAGCTCGAGCTTTGCTGAAGCGGCAAGAATTTTGGGCATTTCTACCAAAACGCTCTGGGAAATTCGCAAGCGATACGGCATTGAGCTTTCCGATGAATCCATGCTCAAGTAGGTAGGCTAACGCTTGCGGCGAGTTTTGGCAGATGCACGCGTCTTTGATGCGGCAGAGCCTTTTGTCCGAGTCGGCTGCTGCGCTGTCACAGCATTCTGACTTAGCAAATCTTTGAGAGCCGCAAGGAGCGCCGAAATCTCAAAAGGCTTTGAGAGCACCCTGACATTGTGCTGCGTCAGCATCTCGGATTGATAGGAATCAAGGTAGCCCGTAATGGCAATCACCTTGAGCGACGGCTGAAGTTTGAAAAGCTGCTGGAGCAACTGTGTGCCATCCATGTTGGGCAAACCAATATCGCTAATGACCACATCTATCTCTTCTTTGTGCTTCTTGAACATCTGCAAGGCGCTCTTGCCATCTTCCGCTTCCATGACCGATAGCCGATGCCGACGCAGAAGGTGCGAGAGCGTCTTGCGCAAAAAGAGCTCATCATCTACAATGAGCACATTGGCATGCAGTTGTAAAAATTCAGCGTCCGCATCCGTTTGTTCCGACTGCGGCGAAGCATTCAGCAAAGGCAAGATAACTTTGAACACAGTGCCTTTACCGCATTCACTTTCCAGTTCAATGGCGCCTTGATGCGCAGAAACAAAGCCATGAACAATCGAGAGCCCTAAGCCCGTGCCCTTGCCTACGCCTTTTGTCGTGAAAAATGGCTCAAAAATCCGAGACCGAATTTCAGGCGGTATGCCTACACCAGTATCGCGCACTTCGGTAACGACCACAGGCGTTGGCGCTTGTGCATCAAGGGGGTGCATCGTGCTGTAAAGATGAAAAGTCAGCTCGCCGCCGTTCGGCATGGCGTCGCCAGCATTGATCCCAAGGTTCAGAAAGACTTGGTAGAGTTGCTGGGCATTGCCCTGAATGTAAGCCTCGCTAAGGTCTAAGCGTGCCGACACACTGATGTTTTTGGGCAAGAGTCGGCGCAAGGTAGTGGTAACATCGCTGACGACACTTACCAAGTTCATGGGCTCCATGGAAACCTTTTCAGTGCGAGAAAAATCTAAGAGCTGGCGAACAATGCTGGCACCACGCTCCACGGTTTTGCGTATTAGCGCAATTTGTTTTTGCGAGACACTATCGCTTACATGCTGTGAGAGA
>Ga0308414_1000081_pt1 | contig 52883 bp, 38 predicted proteins | sample HotsprSampleOS50_FD_205667 | JGI IMG/M metagenome (GOLD analysis project Ga0308414, IMG submission 205667) | Hot spring phototrophic mat microbial communities from Octopus Spring, Yellowstone National Park, Wyoming, United States - 20090730_OS50 ... | reverse complement strand
AATATTTTATTTTCTTGATAACCAGCTTGAAAAAAAATTGATTTGACAAATTGACTTGGAGCTATGTAAGCGTCGACTAAGTGTTTATAAGCGTCTTCATTTTCTAAAATTGAATTTGCAAGCAATAATGTTTGCAGTTTGGAGTTTCTATAACATTGTTTTTCTACGCTGTTAATTAAGGGTTCTTGAAGACATTCGAAACAAATTCTATCGTTTCTAAAAAATTTGCCGTTGACGCAAAGAGGTCTATAATTGTGAAGCGATTGAACTATTGGAATGTTATTTTCTTTGCAAGCGTAGTAAACTGAAGGAGAAATTAAATGAATTAAGTTAAAACAGTGACATAAATCGATTTTTTCTTTTTTAATAATTTCTGTAACGTTTTTAAATGTTTTTTTATTGAATGAGTAATTTACAAGAAGATTTGCTTTTTCAAATAACGATAATTTTTCGATATCCGAATTTGATTTTTGATATACGACTAAATCGATATTATGTCTTTTCATATTTTCAACTTCGGCGTTAAACATATAATCTTCGCCGCCGAAATTGATATAATAGTTATGAATGAATAATATTTTCATATATTTCTTTTAATTTTTTTTGTTTGTATTCCCAAAAAAAGATTTCCTTAATTTTGCAATTTTTGTTATCAAAATTTTTTTTTTCGATTTCATTTATTGCCGTCGCAATTTTTTGTGCTAGACTGCTATAATAGCTTAATTCAATTTTAAAGCCAAAATTATCTGGAATTATTAAAGAAGGACCTTGAACATTAAAAGCTATTGGGACGATATTTTTAGATAAGGCTTCCAGCAAAACGAAAGCTCCAGACTCGCGATAAGCTGGATGCAGTATGATATCATATTCTTCTATTTTTTTTAAGTAATCTTCTCGAGGCAAGGGTTTGTATATATTTATCAGTTTGATTTTTAAGCTTTTAATAATTTTTTCGAGTTTTTTCTTTTCTGGTCCATCTCCATAGATATCGAGTTGAGAATTAGGGTAGAGTTGAATGAACTTAGCGAAGGCTAAAATCGCTAAATCAAATCCTTTGTTTTTTACAAGCTCGCCAGAACATAAAATCTTTATTAAGGGATTTAAAAACGACAATCTTATCGCATATTTAGAAATTATCTCATTATGAGAAATTCCTATAGCTGGCATAAGAAAAACGTTTTTGTTGATTTTTTTTATGAAGTTATAAGTTTCTTGATTGGCGGCAAGGACAAATGCCGCTTTTTTAATTTTTGAAAAAGGATTGATGAGAATGAAAAATCTCATAATTTTTTGAAAAAGATATTTAAGTTTTTCTTTAATTGGCATAGTTAAGAAAAAAGTAAAAGGCAAGTCGTAAACGCCCGCTAAAGGACCAATTCCGAATCTTTTTAATCGCAATGTGAAGCAAGGCGCGTAAAAATTTGTAAACGTAATCGAATGAATGAAATCGATATTTTCTTTTTTTAAAATTTCTTTTGCTTTGAAATAAGCTAAAATTTGCCATAGAAAATAATAGAGCATTATTCCGCGTTTCTTTTTTTTCCAAAAAGAAAACATTTTTGGCAAGTCGACATACTCAAAAAATAAATTTGGATTGGGATTTTTATTTATGTAATCATTTATAGATGACTGATTATTTTGGCGAGTAATTACTATTGTTTTGCCTATCGAGCTTAACATTTCAGAGAATTTCCAGCCGACCAAAGCTTCGGAGCCTTTATTTGGTTCGCATGCGTATGCTATAGCTAAAATTTTCATTGGAAAAATTTTCCATAAATGTCTTTTAATATATTATCGACCGCCTGATCGTCGTTTTTTGTAAAATGTATTATAGAAATTTTCTTTTGAAGCTTTCGCCATTCTTCATATTGTTTGCTAATTTCTTTTAAGGATAATTCTTGTTTGCGATTATAAATTAGTTCGGGGTTTTCTTCAATTGCATAAATTACTTGGGGTTTTGGGATTATTTTCCAGATTAGCAGTACGAATTTATTTGAGCTTAGACCAATTCTTGCGGGGTGTACGTACAAATCTAAAAAGTATCTATCGAATACGACGCAAAAATTTTTGGCAAGTATTTTTTTTATTATAAATAAATAACCTAAAATGTAATCGAGAGAATAGTAAAATAAACGAAATAAAAAAAAAGGGCCGGGTTTATCGCGAGGAGAAACTTGGAAATTAGATTCGTTTTTATTAAGAATTAATTTGGATAGCGTTGGAAATAAGTTAGGTCGCAAGTGAAATGAATTAAATTTTAAAAAACCGTTTGCGTCGGAATTTTTAGAAATAATTTTTTTAATTATAAAGCTCTTTCCGCAGCCGTCTGGACCTACAATAGCAATAAAAGGGGCGTTTGCAAATTTAAAATAGTTTACGACGTAAAATAAAAAAGCGTTGGCAAAAAACTTAATATAAAATAAAGGTCTAAATAATATTTTTGATATTCGAAATTTTAACGCTTGATTTATTTCTAATTGAGTTTCGGAATATTTTTTTCTTTCTATTAAATTAAATATGTATTCGGCTTTAGCGAAATTAAAATTTATTAATTTTGAGATTATTTTTGATTTGTAAGATAATACGAAATAAAAATAAAAAGAATTAACCGCTGAATCGGCTTTATTAAAATCGCCAATTGAAATTTGCATTAAAATATTTTTTATAAAAAAATAAAAAGGGGCGAATTTAAAATTATTGATTAAAATTAGATCGTCTTTAAGAAAGATTGAATTATTGTCGAAAAATATTTTATCTTTTAACGATATTCTAAAAATTAAGTCGATTTGAATTGCGGAATTAATATTTAAATCTCTTTGTATTGCAAAAATTGAAGTTAGTCTATTTTTTTTTTGAAATTTAACAATAAAATGATTTTTGCTAAAAAGTTCGATAATAAAATTAGTTATAAAATTTATATCTCTTTTTTCGCATAGAATATCTAAATCTCTGCCGTTAAAATTATAATTTTCGTCAAAACCGCTAAGTATTGCGTAATTTGTCGAAGATAAATTAAGATTGTTTATTAGCTGTTTTAAGAGCTGTCGTTTTAACGTAAGTTCCTTTGACATAAAAGTATAATTTCCCAATTGCGTATTTTGGATAAAGGAGCAGAGCTATGAGATAATTTGTCGCCGCTTTTAAGTAGCTTTTGCGCGAGAATTCAATCGTAGATAATTTATAAAAAACAAATCCTAAATCTTTAAGTTTAATAATTAATTTTTTTGTAAAAGTGAGTTTTTTAAATGATTCTTTAAAGCGAGCATAATCTTCTGCGGCGTTTTCATCGTGATCTGAAAATATTTTGTTTTTGATCCATCGATTGATTATTTTAATTTCGGTTAAATTTTTGACTGTCGTAGAATCGGATCTAATGCGAGCATAAACAAGTGGAATATCAAGCAATTTAACTTTTAAGCCAGCTTTCAAGAATCTATTGATTAAATCAATATCTTCGCCGAGCAATAAGTTTTCGTCGTAACCGCCGATTTTTAAGATATCATTTTTGCGATAAAAAAAAGAAGCGTGAGAGAATCCCACCAATTCTTTATTATTAAAGACCTCGTAAATTTTTTGTTCGTTGGTATATGGAGAGCTTGAGGCTCCAATTGGCTTGCCATTTTCATCGACGTAATAAATAAAAGAGCCAAGCAAAGAATATTGAGGATTTTGTAAAGCGAAGTTTAATTGAGTTTCTAATCTGTCATAAGTCATAAAATCGTCGGCGTTATGAACGGCAATATATTTGCCGTTTGCTAATTTTAATCCAAGATTTAAAGTTTTAGTTATTCCGCTATGATTTTTTTTGAAGTAACTTATTCTTTTGTCGGCTTCGACTAATTTCATTACGATGTTTGAAGTTTTGTCGGTCGAACCGTCGTCTATAACTAATAGCTCAAAGTTTGAATAAGACTGTTCTAAACAACTTTTAATAGCTTCTTCAATGTATTTTGAGCAATTATAAGAGGGAAGAAGAATTGTTATTAAAGGTCTGTTATTATTTTCGGTAAAGTTTAACATTTTCAATACCATTGTTCTTTAAATAAAATGCGGCAATTTCAGCGCCGATTAGAACTATGATCCATAAGAAATTGGCATAAATGATATTGACGTTTAATATTAAAGAAATTGACAAAAAAATTAGAACAGATAAATAAATTTTTAATAAGACAATAATTTTTTTTTGAGTAATATTTTTAGATAAAGTATTAAAAAGAGATTTGTATAGAAAGACCAAACATAGCGAAAGTATTAAAGCTCCGATAATTCCGAGTTCGATAAAAATTGCTGATATTGATTCATGAGCGGCGCCAATTCCAATTTGAGCAAAGCCAAAAAGTTCAAGCCAATATTTTGAAGCGGCGTAATAACCGCCGCCAAAGAGCGTGAAAAAATTTGCAGAATTATAAAATACCGAAATTAAAACCAGTCGCTCGCTTAAGTTAATAAAGCTTTCCTGGTCTCTAATTAATGTCGATGCGAAAAGATTGCTTGTGAAATGTTCGAAAAACAAAATTAAAAAAATAATTAGAACGAATTTAATAAATGCTTGTCGCGATGATAAAATTAAAATGCCCATAGCGATTATGATTAAAAAATAATATTGTCTCGTTTTAGAAAGATATAAAAAAAATAGAGCGAGAATTAACAAAATAAAAATAACTGTTTTATTTTTTTTTATTGATAAAAGATATAGCAAATATAAAACTATAACGGCAAAATAGATTCCATATCCTCCCAGCCAACCTCCCGTTAAACGATAACCAAAATTGTAATTGTAAACGCCGACAATCGACGGTTCGTATATAAATAATAAAGCTTGAATTGCAAACATAATAGCCGAAGCAAAAATCGCTAATTTGGGGATGAAAAAAATATCGTTAATTCTCTTTAATGCTAAGATTATTCCAAGAGAAAGAAAAGAGAGAGATTTGATTGAAAAAAAAATAGTCAACGTAGGAAAGTAAGAATATGAAAAACTTAATAAAGCGAAAAGCAAAAAACTAAAGTAAAGCGAAATTGCTTTGCTTGAGAAAATAAATCGTTTAAATATACTACAAAATTTTTTGCGAAAGACTAAATTTATCATAATTAAGATAAGAGCAAATAAAACCGATAATATTTCGATTAAATAATAATTGTCGAATTTTATACCATCAGCTTCTAAAGCGGAGAATGTTCGAGGCCTAGGAGGTCCTAAAATTAAAAGAATAAAAATTATTGTTTCAAAAAATGTTAATTTTGCAGGATTAAACATTAGAAATTTTGTTTTTGTAGTTTAAAAATCTTTTAAGCTTTAAGAAATAATAATATGTTTTATATAAAGCTGATATTTCTTTTCTCATTCCATATTTGTCTTCGCAAAGTTTATGCAAAAAATTTTTTTCGTATAATTGCCGTTGGTTTCTTTTTCCATAAAGAATTGCGTTCGAAGTTTTGCTTGAGCCGTCTACTCTGAATTTTGTCGTTTTTAAGTTTAAAAGTTTAGGTTTTAAGATTTTAAAATTTTCTATAAACCATTTTGAGTCCATTGAATAAATGAAATTTTCGTCGAGCGGGCAGTCAATTAGCAGTTTTTTATTAAATAGACTTCCGCTTGTCGGAGGCGTATAAAGAAAATTGTAAATTAATTTTTCTTTTAAAGGAAGCGAAAATAAAGTTTTTAGCGCTTTGCCATTTTCATCGATAAAATCGATATCGCCATAAAAAAAATTATAGTCTTTATTTTTTTTGACTTCTTTGAGATAATTTGCAATAACGCCTTCGCAGAGTTCGTCGTCGGAATTCAGCCATAAAATCCAATCGCCTTTGGCAAGTTTTACGCCTTTGTTAAAAGCTTCGCTTTGACCTTTGTCGGGTTCTGAAAAAAAAAACGATGTTATATTGGGGAATATATTGAGTTATAATTTTTTTTGTATTGTCAGTTGAATTAACGTCGACGATTATGACTTCAATTGAGTTTGTATATTGTCTAGTGACGCTTTGAATGCATTTTTCAATATGCTTTTCGCTGTTGTATGAAGCTACGACTATTGAAATAATAATTTTGATTTCCATAGGATGCATACTGTCAATAATAGCGCCTTTGTTGGAAAAAGAAATAATAAATAATTTTAATGAAAAAAAGAAAATAGAGATACATTTTCTTATAATGAGACGACGCATGTTTCAATAGATTACAAAAATAGACTTTAAGAATATATTTAACGAAGAAATAATGGCGCTTTTGTTGGCATTGCTATATAAAATTTAAGGAAAAAAATGGAATCTAATTTTAAAAATAAAGCGATAAGAGCTATAGAAATAATATATCGGTATAAATATGTTGTCGCAATTAGTTTTATTACAATAGTGGCAATTGTCTTATTTTTTACATTGAACCAAAAAAAGATTTACGAAGCAAGCGTAACTATTTTAGTCCAAAGCAAACCGACTAATCCATTTGAACCGTATGTTCCTAGAAATTTATATAAAGAACTTGAAATTTTGCAATCCAAGACTATGCAACTAAAAGCTGCGGAGAAAGTTTTAGAAAGATTTTATTTAGACGTAGAAAAAAGAGATACTTTTTGGGTAATTAAAGAAGCGATAAAATTGAGACCAAATGATTCTTATTTTTCAAAGGAGTTCAAAAACTTAATTGCATTCTATATCGGTTCTTCGATTTCAATTTATTCAGAAAAAAATACCGACATAATTAAATTTTCTTACAAAAGTTATAATCCTATAGAAGCCGCCGAAATAGCAAATATATATGCCGATTGTTATAGAGAATTAGATTTGCAAAAAAGCAGAGCAAAAGCGGCTGAAGCTCGAGTTTTTCTTGAAGAGCATAATAGACAAAAAATGGAAGAGTTAAAACAAACAGAAGCAAATTTAAAAGAATTTTTGACTAAAGAAATGAGCGCTTCTATTGGAAACGAGGAAATAATAACAAAAAGAATTTTTGATTTAAAGTCGAAAATAGAAGAATATCAGCTTGTATATCAACAAACTTCAATAGAATTAGAACAGGCAAGAAAAGAGCTAAACGAATACGCTCCTAACGCGGTAGATAAATTTGCTTATATCGACGATTTATACATTGTCGAGCTGCAAAAAGTAATTGCAAAAGCCGAAGCCGAAAAAGATATCGCAAAAGTGATGAGCTCGGAATCGCTTAAAGATCCAAATTTTGCTAAAGAATTAATTAGACAAGAAGAGACAATAAGGGAATTAAGAAAAAGGTTAGAAGATAGAACTAAATTATATTTAGAAAATTTGTTGAAGGGAGAAGGAGGAGCTTTTCTTGCGGATAAAACCGACGCGTTGAAAGCTATACAAAATTTGTCGGCTAAAGTTGTTTCATTACAATATAAATTAAATTCGTTGGAAGAATCCATATCGGCTCTTAAATCAAACTTAAAAGATTATGAAGAGCAATTGAGACAATTGCCAGAAAAATCGATAGCGATAGAACAAATGCGGAGAGAAAAAAAGATAAAAGAAAAAATTTATTTAACTATCGGCGAAAAATATCAAGAGGCTGCGTTAGCCGAAAGTTCAGATTTTGGAATCGTGCAAATATTAGCTAAAGCCGACGTTCCAACTTCTCCAATTGGACCAAGCGCGCGACTTAATGTTATGTTTGCAGGTTTTTTTGGTTTAAGCTTTGGGATATTTTTAGCGTTCGTTTTAAATTCTTTATTTGGTTATGTTCGCTCTCCAGCAGATATAGAAAGACTTGGTTATAAAGTGTTGACGGTTATTCCGAATATCAAAAAATTATCCGCCTGCGAAAGAAAATTATTGACCGACGGCTCGGTTTATAAACAATTGCCTTCAAAAGAGGAAGCTATAGTATATGAGTCTTATTTAAGGCTGGCGATAAATTTTACTTATGTGAATGATGTAAAGAAATTATTGATAACCAGTCCTATTCCAGAATCTGGCAAAAGTTCTACAACGGCGAACTTGGCTTTGACTTTAGTATCGTTAGGAAAAAAAGTTTTAATTATAGACGCCGATTTGCAAAAGCCAACGCAACAAGAATACTTTAATTTGCAAAATGAAAAAGGATTAAAAGAGTATTTGATCAGTCAAATTGAATTATCAGAGGCTATTCAAAAAACTAAAATAGAAAAATTAGACGTAATAACTTCAGGTTTTTTTAATATAAATCCAGCTTTAGTTTTAAATTTGCCAAAAATAGAAGAAATGATGAATAAATTGTCGGATGAATACGATGTTATTTTAATTGATACGCCGCCTTTGATTCCTACTGTTTCGGCAATACAACTAACAAAATTTTCAGATCAAGTAGTTTTTGTGGTTCGCTCTGAAAAAACTAAAGGTTCTGAAATTGAAGCGGCTAAGAAATATTTGGAGAATTTAAATATCAAAATAGCAGGCATAGTATTAAATGATTTCGAGCCCGATATTTCTTCGAAAATTTATGGATATGATTATTACGCGTATTATTCCCACGAAGGAAGAAAAGTAAAAAAACAAAAAACTTATCTAAATAATAGAAAAAAATTATGAAAAAATTTAAAAATATTATCGTTATATCCGCGCTGTTAACAGTCAGCCTTTATTCGCAAGCTTATTATAAAGTTCAAGAAAATCAAGGCGAGCTTACAAAAAAAGTAAATTTATGGGGTTACGTGAACGCTCCTGGACGATATGAACTGCCTGCAAGCGCTAATTTAATTCATTTGATAACTTTGGCTGGCGGACCAAAAGATCATGCGTCGCTTGACGAAATTGTAGTCTATAGAATTAAAGAAGATGGTATAAGAGAAAAGATTGATATTGATTTGAAAGATTTGGAAAATATCAATTCTTCGAATCTTGTTTTGTACAACGAAGACATTATTTATGTCGATTATAACTCGATAATTGTGTGGAGAGAGGTTTTTGGATTTGTAGCGGCTCCTCTTTCGATTATTTCCAGCATTGTGTTTATAATCTGGCGTTTAAGCAATTAAAAGGCGTCTCAATGTTAGTCAGTTTAAGGAACATATTGAAATCTGAAAAAATAATTATAATTATATTTGCTTTTCTATCAGCTGCGATTATTGGATACCTTTTCAGTCAATCTTTAATGAATAATATTAGATGGACCGTATATCTATTTTTCGGCCCTTTATTTATTTTTTTGTATGTAATGATAAAAAAAACTTTGCAAAAATTTTTAATTATTCTTATTTCTATTTTTTTTATCGATGGAATCCTTTTTACAAAAGTCGCATTAGGCGATTATGTTTCGTTGACTTTAAGCTTTATATTAGGCTTATTCGCGTTAATTAGATTTAACGAGGTTGAAGAAAATACAAATTCAAATACAAATTCAAATTCAAATAAGCTTATAATTTGGAGCTTGATGTTATTTTTTATCGCTTCCATTATTGCTGTAATAAACGGCATCATAAGAGATTCGCATTATGCTTCCGCTAACGTAAAAGATTTCATATCATATTATTTAGGTTTTTTGATTTTCTTTTTTGGAAGCTATAAAGCGTTTAATAAAAAAGAAGAAGTTTTAACTTTAATGGAAGTAATTTTAATATTTTCTTTATTAATATCCGCGGGACATTTATTTTCAATGCTGACAGGAATACAATTGCAGTCTATAAGATCGGATATGGCAGACGATAGGGATTTAATGGGCGCAAATTGGAGATACGGCGGTTTTTTAGGCAATCCTAACAATTTAGCCGCATTTTATGTAATAAGCATACCAGCGGCAATATTAGCTTTTTTATATTCGAAAAAAATTAGAAATAAAATAATTTCAGTTTTTGCTATTGTGTCAATGAGCGTTTCTTTGTTTTTGTTAGGAAGTAGAGGCGGCTTATTGTTTTTAGCTTTAAATCTTTTTATAAGTCTTTTTTTTTGGAAATTTACTTTAAAGAAAACAATTGCTTTGGCGACTCTACTTTTAATCGGCGCCGCTATAACAGATCAAGCTCTTGATAAGTATTTTAGCGCTCAATTCGAAAAAAAATTAAAAAGATTTGAAAAAACTGGAACGCAAGATATAAGAGAAAAAATTTGGCTTGAAACGATTGATATTATTATATCCAATCCAATGGGGTTGGGTATATCCACATATCATTTTACAGACGAATTAAAAAAAAGATCTGGAATGACGTGGTCAAATCCGCATAATATCTATTTTGAATTTGCCGCTCAAGGCGGAATTTTGATGAGCGTTTTCTTTTTAATGTTTGCAATTAGCAGTTTTATTTTTTTGGCGAAATCTTTTTATAAAAGCGAAGATACTAATGATAAATTAATTTTTGGGATGATTGCAATTATACTAAGCGGCTTTATATTATTTGGCATTACCGAGCCAATATTCAAAAATGGACATAAGTTAAATTATTTTTTAGCCATAGTAATTGGAGCGGGCCTTAATGCCGGCTTGAAATTTAATTATTATGATAAATATCAAATAAGTAATCGAGGAAATTATGTTGCAATTATTTAAAACAAACGATAGAAAAATAGTCGTAAAAGAAGCTCCAGCTCCCGTATGCGACGCGAATGAAGTTTTAATTGAAACAAAGTATTCTATTATTAGTTCCGGCGCTGAAACAATGGCTTTTAAAAATAACGAATCGGGCTCTTTAATTTCGTCGTTGCAAAAAAAACAGGAAAAATTACAGGCGGCTTATAAATTTTTAAATGAAAAAGGAATTCAAGAATTTATACGAAAATATAATTCTCAAGGCAATATAAGCTCTGTTTCAGGATATAGTTTGTCCGGAGTGGTAATTGAGAAAGGAATTAACGTAAACGAATTTGAAATAGGCGATAGAGTCTCCGCGGCAGGTTCTGGTTTTGCCTCGCATGCGGAAATTGTTTGCGTTCCGAAGAATTTAGTCGCAAAAATTCCTGATAATGTTGAATTTTTAGACGCGGCTTTTGCGACAATAGGAGCTATCGCTTTGCAGGGGGTAAGATTGAATAAGCCTCAATTTGGAGAAACAATCTGCGTGGTAGGTTTGGGATTGATTGGAATAATTACCTCTCAAATTTTGAAGTCTCAAGGTTGCAGAGTTATCGGCATAGATATTAATGAAAAAAGATTGCAATATGCCGCCAAATATAATATTGATTATCTTTTCTTAGCAAGCGCCGATGATTTAATATCGAATATAAAAAAAATATCAAATGGGTATGGAGCCGACGCCGCTATAATTACCGCAGCTTCAAAAAGTTCGGATCCTATAAATCAAGCCGCAAAGTATTTAAGAAAAAAAGGAAAATTGACAATAGTAGGGGCTGTTGGCATGGAATTAAATCGCGAACCTTTTTATGAAAAAGAAATTCAAATGACGGTCTCGTGTTCATACGGTCCTGGCAGATACGACGACAAATACGAAATAGACGGCGTTGATTATCCTTACGCTTACGTTCGATGGACGGAAAAAAGAAATCTTGAAGCGTTTTTATAGGCTTTAAGTCGGAATTTAATTGACGCGCGCTCTTTAGTTACAGAAACATATGAAATACAAAACTCGGACAAAGCTTTTGAACAAATTATTAAAAATCCAGACGAGAATATCGCTATTGCAATAAAATATTCTCGGGATATATTCGAAAAAAATAAAAATACTATTTATTTCAAATTCGATGAAAAAGAAAAAAAATATTTGCAAAATAAAGAAAAAATTGGGATCGGCGTAATTGGAGCTGGCGGATACGCCAATAGAACTCATTTGCCATTAATTTACAAAAATAATGACTTCAAGCTTGTCGGAATTTCTTCAAAAACTTCTAAATCTTGTTTAAAGGCAGCAAGCGAATTTCAAGCGGAATATGCTTCGACAGATTATTTGCAATTACTGAACGATTCAAAAATTGAAGCCGTAATCATTTCGTCGCGACATAATTTGCATTTTCAAATGACAATAGACGCTTTGACACGCGGAAAAAATGTTTTAGTTGAAAAACCAATGGCTTTAAAAAAAGAAGAAGTTTTAAAACTCGCCGAAATTGCTCAAAGCAAGGGATTAATTCTTGCAGTAGGTTATAATCGAAGATATTCGCCTATCGCAGTCAAAATTAAATCGTTGCTGGAGAAAGAACTCAAGCCTTTTCTAATATCTTATCGCATAAATGCAGGGTTTGTCGAAAAAGACAGTTGGGTTCAAGATCCGTTAATAGGCGGCGGAAGAATAATTGGGGAAGGCTGTCATTTTATTGATTTTTGCAATTATTTAATTGGCGATGAAATAGAAAGCGTAAAAGCCTCGGCAATTTCTCCTAACGGCTCTACGGTAATAAATTATGATAATTACTTTGCAGCGCTAAAATATAAAAACGGTTCGATGGCTCTTATAAATTATACGGCGTTGGGAGCGGACGAACAGCCTAAGGAATTAATTGAAATTTTTGTCAATGGAAAATCTATAGTAGTCGACGATTTTGTAGAATGTAAGTTCTTTGGATTTAAAGAAAAAAATATAAAACTTAAAACTCAAAACAAAGGGCGAGAAGAACAATTAAAAGAATTTGCCAAAGCGATAAAAGGACAACCGAATAATTTAATAACTCTTGAAGAAAGCGCTTCTGCCGCTCTAACTGCGATAGAAATCAACGATATTATCTTAAACGCATTTTTAAATAATTAAGATGGAATATAAGATAATGTACAAATGCTTAGAAAAATTGACATATAATTATTTTAAGAATAAAATTGAAAAGCTATATCAATGCGACGAAAATGAAAAAAATAAATGGCTCTTTAAAAGGCTAAAACGATTGTTAGTTTTATCTTATAATAAATCTAATTATTATTACGAGCTTTTTAATTCGATTAATTTTAATCCTAATAATTTTGTAAATATTTCTCAGTTTAAATATTTGCCAACTTTATCGAAAGAAATCGCAAAAAAGAATATCGACAAAATATTAATAAGTAATTTTCCAAGGTATTTAATTCAAAAAAAAACTACGGGCGGAAGTACGGGTCAGCCTTTTTCATTTTATACTATAAAAAAATTTTCAGGAATTATTGAACAAGCTTTTATTCATTCTATATGGAAAGATTTTGGATATGAAAATAAAATGAAAGTCGCGACGTTAAGGGGAAATATTATCGGAGATGAATATTCGAATAATATAAGTTTTTACGATAAAGATAAAAATGTAATGTTGCTTTCGTCGTATCTTATGTCAAAAAAAAATATTCGCGAATATTTAGAAATTATTCGAAGTTTCGATCCGCAATTTATTCACGCTTATCCTAGTTCATTAAATACATTAATAAATTTAGCCGAAGAATATTTTCCGATTAAATTAGCTTCTTTGAAAGGAATAATATGCGCTTCGGAAAATCTATACGATTGGCAGAGAGTAAAATTTGAAAAAGCATTTGGAGTTAATTGCTGGGCTCACTACGGATGCGCCGAAGGGGTTGTCTTAGGAAAGTACTTGCGTGAATTGAATAGTTATAAGATAAATCCGTTTTATTCATACGTCGAACTTATAGATAAAAATGGAAACGTTATTGAAGACGAAGATATTGAAGGCGAAATAGTTGGAACGAATTTATGGAATTTTGCTTTTCCATTGATTAGATATAGAACTGGAGATATTGGCAAATACAAAAAAATTGTTGTCGACGGAAAAGAACAATTAGTTCTTGCAAACTTATTAGGACGAGAGCAAGAGAGCTTATATGCAAAAGACGGAAGTGAAATTCAGCTTACAGGCAATTATTTAATAGACAAGGATATTGACGGAATTGAACAAATTCAATTAGAACAAAATGAATTTGGCAAAGTTTTAGTAAAAATAATAAAAAATGAAAAATTTACCGAAAAAGATAAAGTTAAGATAATCGATGCTTTTAAAGCCAAGTATCGCGACGCTATAAAGCCTGAAATCATTTTTACAAACGAAATTCTTTTCGCTTCAAATGGCAAACACAAGTATTTAATTCAAAATATAAAAAAATAGGCTCGCGATGAATTTGATTACATTAAAAGATTATTATTATTATTATTTATTTCCATACATTAAATACTTTAAAGACTACGATAATTCAGAAACAAATTTAAATATATATCAAAGATTTAAGCTATTCATGAATGGTTTTATGTCAGATAAATATTATATCTACGAGCTATTTAAAAATAATCCTAAAGATTATATGAGCGATATTGAAAGATTCAGAATGAGATATATCAATCGTAAATATCAATACTTGCTTAAAGATAAATCTATCTCTTCAAGTTTTCTAAAAAATTATCTTCCAGTTCCAGAATGCTATGCTGTTGTAAAAAAGAAAAATTACTATCCTGTAAATTTAGAATTTGATATAAAAGATTTTGAATCTTTTTTTAGCTTGCTTAAGAATAAAAAATTAATATTAAAGCCAGTTTCCGGAAGCGGAGGAAAAGGGATAATTTTATTGGAGTATAAGAACGAGAATAAAATTTTATATAATCAATGCGAATACAAAACTAAAGATGAAATAAGGAATATAGTAGAAAGCTTGCATAATTATATTATTGTCGAATTTATCGAACAAGCAGAATATGCTAAACAAGTATTTCCATCGTCCTCAAATACGATTAGAATATTGACATACAAAGACGATTATATGACTTCCGCTGAAATTTTTTTAGCTCGTCATAGATTTGGAACAATTAAGTCCATTCCTGTAGATAATATTTCTAATGGAGGAATATCGGTCGTTGTAAACGAAAAAGATGGAAGCTTAATGCATGGGTTTATTTTCAATGCATCAAAAGGCTTGATAAAAATTGATAGACATCCCGATACCGGAACAATTTTTTCTAATTATAAAATCGCAAATTGGAGTAAAATTGTAGAGAAAATCCTGAAAGCTCAAGTAGGATTATCTTATTACTTTAAAATTCTAGGTTGGGATATAATATCGACTGATGAAAACTTTTACGTAGTAGAATGCAATGTCGCTCCCGATATAGCTTTTGCGGCCGATTATAAAATATTTAACAATAAAGATTTTAGCGAATTTCTTTTTAGAAATAAAATATGCAAAAGGAGATAAATTGATAATTCAAGTAGGGCTTTATCCGCCGCCAATTGGCGGCGTATCGGTATATAATAAAAGATTTAAAGAATTTCTCGACAAGGAAAAAATAGAAAACGAATTATGGGATTATAGTTCTATCAAAAAAAATTATAAAGATTCTTCGATAAAACAGATAAATTATAGGTTGGCTCCAATAATCGAATCTTTTAAATTAAAATCGAAAATAATACATTATCACATTCCCGGAGTAAAACCAAAAGAAACAATTGGTTTCCTAAATAAAATTATGCCTCGCAGAGGAATAAGAATACTGACTCATCATGGAAGCGTTCAAAGAATGTTTGATAAATCAAACGGCAAACTTATAGGGGCTTTAAATACGTTTGACGCTATAATTTGTGTCAAAAAAAACGACGCCAAACTTATGATAGAAAAAGGCTTAAAGTCTACGATTGTTGAAATTCCCGCCTTTATTCCGCCAGATATCAGTCAACAAGATTTCGATTTAATTCCGATTAAAGTTTGGAAATTTATCGACGAGCATTCTCCTATTATCGCATTAAATGGAGCCAACTACAATTTAATCGACGGCATAGATTTATACGGCATGGATTTAACAGTCCTCCTTGCGAAAGAAATTATTGCTAAGTACCCAAATATAGGATTTGTCTTTTTTAGACCTTATGTAAACGACGAATTTTTAGGCAAGATTTATACTCAAATTAAAAATTTGAATTTGCAAAAAAACTTTCTGATAATACATGATTCGGTTCCTTTCTATCCAGCTATAATTAAAAGCGATATATTTCTAAGACCTACATTGACCGATGGAGACGCAGTTTCAATCAGAGAAGCTTTGCATTTCAAGACTCCAGTAATCACTAGCGACGCCGTTGAAAGACCCGAAGGCTGCGTATTATTCAAAAAAGGCTCGTTAGAAGATTTATGCGAAAAGACTTTATTCGTTTTAAACAACTTGAGCGAAATAAAAGCTAAAATTTTTTCTTTGAACGATGAAAATTACGCTTTAAGGGTTTTAAATTTTTATAGGAAGTTGACAGGATTAGATTTATGACGAACTATTATCTGACTATGAGAAATTCATTTGCAAAATATTATGTTTTCTCCAAAGCTTTATTCGTAAATTTAAAAGAAAAAGGTTTTTTTCATTTATTAAGTTCTAAGTATTTAATAAGATTTATTGGTTTTGGATCTCAGCTTTTTGTTATAAAATTTTTATCTCCTTTAGAGCTTGGACAAATTAAAACAATTCAATCTTTTCTTGGAATAGCCGCTTTAGCAGCGACTTTTGGATTTAACACTTCGGTATTGAAACTATGTTCTGAAAAAAACGATTATGAAACAAAAGCGGCTATTTTCAAAAATAATTATTTTTACTCTCTATTTTCTTTGACTATTTCTATGGCGGCGATTTTTTTTCTTGCAAAATTTAAAGTATTATCGCCCGACGACAATATTAATTATTGGCTTCCAATATTTGCTTTATCATTGCCAGCTTCCGCCTTTATAGCTATTGCGGGAAACTATCTTCAAGCTCTAAAAAAAATAAAAACTTTGGCTAAAACACAAGCCGCTTTTTCTTTAATTGGTTTTGTCAGTTTAACAGTTCTAACTTATTCTTTCGGTTTTATAGGATTTGTTATTTCCACATTGTTTATGTCATATATCGGCGTTCCTATACTTTATCGCATTTTAAAAGAGTATTTGAAAAGCGGACCTATCGACAAAGAAATAAAAAAAAGAAGCGTAATTTATGCCGTTTGGAGTTTTGCCGCAAATCTAGTAGGAACTCTTTCTGGTTATCTTGACATTTTTATATTAAATTTTGTTTTGCTTGATAGAGCCGATCTTGGTTATTATGGAGTCGCCGCCGTTTTTCTTTTAGCTTTAACGCAAATTACTCAAAGTTTAACGGAAATAGCCGCTCCTTATTTATCTGAAAAGTCTAACGATAAAAAAGAATTTTATAGAGTTCTTTTTAAATACGAAAAAATTTTATTTATCGTAAGTTTTATTTTAACTTTGTCGACGATTTTTGTTCTTCCCTTTTTTATTTCTTTTGTTTACGGTCCATCTTATTCTCTTTCAGGAACTTTATTTCAAATTTTAGCGATTAGATTTTTCTTAAATTCCAGCTTTACTTTATTCGGCATATCAGTTTTAGCCGTTGGAAAAATGAATTATAATTTTCTCTCGACCGCTCTTGCCGTTCCGATTAATTTTGCGATTACATATTATTTTGCGGTAAATTATGGAGCGATTGGAGCCGCTATTGGACAAGTTTTCGCAGCTTTAGTTACTTTAGCGTTTCGTTTTCCAATTTCAATATACGCTTTAAAAAAACACTTTAATGAAATCTCAACTAATAAACAATAATAATTTATAATGAAAAAAAATATCTCAAAATTAAAATATTGCTTCGATTTGCTTGATAGAATTTACTTCAAAGTCTATCGAATGTTGCGAAAAGAATTAAAAAAAATTACAATTCCTAAAATATCAAATCATTATGAAAAAAAATTTAATAACGATATTCAGAAATTCTTCAAGTCCTTAAATTTATCTATTGATATAATTGAAAAAAAATTCGAAGGCAAATTTTACATTACTTTATCCGACGAATTAAAAAATTTTTATATTAAAAATTATCCCGACGAGGCAAATCATTCTATTGAAATAGCAAATAAAATTTTAAAAAACGATTTTACATCTTTTCATCCAGACTTTAAGGTCGAACTTACGGTTAACGGTCAAATTAATTGGCTTATAGATTTTGATTCGAAAAAAAGTTGGAAACTACAACATTGGTCTGAAATCGACATATCTTCCGATAAAAGAATTGGCGACGTAAGAATTAATTGGGAATTAAACAGATTTCAGTTTTTAATTGATTTAGGAAAAGCTTATTTCATTACTGAGGATGAAAAATATGTTGAAAAGTTTGTCGAGCTAATTGAAAGTTGGATAATTCAAAATCCTTTTGGATACGGAATAAACTGGTTGCATTCTCAAGAAACTGCAATTAGAATGGTTTCTTGGATTTGGGGATATTTTTTCTTTAAAAAATCAAAAATATTAAGCGAAAACTTTAAGAAAAAATTTCTGTTTTCTTTATATCAACACGCTTATTTTACTTATTATGACCTATCAATCGCTTATATTACTCACAATCATTTGATAAGCGAGCTTGCCGGGTTATTGATATTTTCCATTTTGTTTGAAGATTTTCCAAAATGTTCGAATTGGAGAAAAAAATCGAAACGAACTCTCGAAAAACAAATATTAAAACAATTCTGGCAAAACGGTCCAAGCGGAGAAACTTCAACGAATTATCATTTGTTTTCGCTTGATTCAATAATAGAATGCGATATCTTATTGAAAAAAAACAACGATTCTTTTTCGAATAGCGTCATAGAAAGAATTGAAAAAATTTTTGAATACGCTATGTATATGATAAAACCAGATGGCGCAATTCCGCTTATAGGCGATAATGACTCTGGAAGAGCTATCAAATTATCAAGTTATACAAATAACGATAAAAGGCATTATTTATCCATCGGATCCGCAAGATTTAATAATTCAGAGTTTAAATATGTCGCTCGCAAATTTTACGAAGAAGCATTTTGGCTTTTAGGGTCGAAAAATTATCGACATTTTGAAACATTAATTGAAAAAGAGCCGACTAAAAAAATTCGTTTCTATCCTGAAATAGGAATACTTTACGCTCGCAGCGATTGGAACGACGAAGCTGAATATTTTATTTTTCGCTCTGGCGCTGCAAAATTAAAAAAAGGAGTTTCATTCGGGCGCTCTCATTCCGATTATTTAAGCTTTCTATATAGTTTTAAGAAGACAGATTTTTTTATCGACCCAGGAGTTTTTACTTATAGCGGAGGCGATAAGTATCGATTTTATTTTAGAAGCTCTAAAGCTCATAACTCAATAATTGTAGATAATTTAAATTTTTTTCCAATTAACAAATCTCGATTTGGATTGCAAGAAATAGCATTATCAGAAATAACGGATTATCGGGATGCAAACGATAAAGTTTTTATAGGAGCTAAGTGTTCTCCATTAGAAAATAAAAATATTATAATTCAAAGAAAGGTTTTATTCAAATGCGGAAAATTTATAGTAATTTGTGATAAATTAAGCGAAAAAGAAAATTCAAAAAATGACAAGCATAATATTGAAACGCTATTTCAAATTCCCGCCGATATTGAACACATGATTTCAAAAGATAAAAATTTAAATATCGTTTTACAAAAAGATGACGTTAAAGTTTTTTTATATCCTGTCGTTAATAAAAGATACGATTTAAATATAATTCAAGGTTCTTACGAACCTTTTGAAGGTTGGATGGCTCCGCGTTATAACAAAATGCTGCCCGCTAAAATTGCCTGTTTTAATTTTCAAGAAAACTTTCCCGCGACTTTTATTTTTATAATTTCGTTTCAAAAAATCGAAAACTTATTTATGGACGATGATATATTATGTGTCGATTTTGATAATGAAAGTTATAAAATAAATTTATCAATAGGAACAATCGTAGAAAAAATTAAGGAAGAAAATAAATGAAAAGAATATACTTTTCAATAATATCTGAATTTCCAAATAATGTAATTAGATCGCAAACTATTGAATATTTGTATAAAATGAAAGAAGAAAAAGGCTTAAACTTTAAATTAATAATTTTAATGAGTTTTGTTCCCTTGATTAAAAGAAGAAAAGAATTAAAAAAAATTCTCGACGATTACAAAAAAAACTACGGAATAGAGACGATAATCTTTCCCGTATTGAGAAATCATTTTATAGCAAGTTCTTATATTGGATTTTTATTATTGTCGATTTTTTTTTTCAAATACAGAAATTATAAAATAGTCATCCACGCGCGCGGAGGCTTTGCCTCTAATGTTTGTTCTAAATTAAAAAAAATATACTCAAACTTATCTTACGTTTGCGATTTCAGAGGAGATTATGAAGCGGAAAACAAATTCAATTTGCAAAGAATTAAAGCGTCAAAATTAAAAATAAAAATAACCGACTATTTATTTCCAAAATTTTTAAAACAATCGCTTCGCAATTCAGATAAAATAATTTGCGTGTCAAATAAATTAAAAAAATTAATAATTGAAAAATATGACGCGAACTCAGATATAATTTTCGTAATGCCGTGTTTGGCTGACGAGGAAACTTTCTATTACGACGAAGAAATTAGAAAAAAAACGAGAAGAAGATTAAATATAGAAGATAAATTTGCATTCATTTATGCCGGAGGAATAGGATCCTGGCGCTATAGCGACGCCGTATTTCAAGTTATTTCGGATATTAAAAAAAAATTCGAAAATATTTTTTTTATTGTATTAACTCCCAATGAAAAAGAAGCTCAAAATTATTCTAAAAAATATTTTGACGATAAGGACATCTTTATCGCAAAAGCTTCCAAAAATGAAGTATTCGAATATTTAAATGCCGCCGATATGGGCGTGCTTTTGCGCGAATACGATCCTTTAAACATAGTCGCTTCCCCGACTAAATTTGCTGAATATTATTTAACTGGGCTGCCAGCGATTATATCTGAGAATATAGGGGATTATAGCGAGTTAGTTCAAAAAGAAAATATTGGAATAGTTTTAAGTTCTTCTTTAAGCCAGAAAGAATATTTGTCAAAATTTGAAAATTATTTAAATAAAAAAGAAAAAGTTGACCGTTCTTTTCTATCCTGTAAAGCTAAAAATTTGCTTTCAAAAAAAATTTACATTGACAAACTTTGCGAAATTTATACGACAATTTAAGTTTAATTGATATACGACAATTTAGTTTTAATTGATTTGCAATTATTCAATCCTCGATAAAAAAATGAAAAGTCAATAATGAAAACAATAAAAATTAGTTTATTTTTGCCAAATTTGCATGGCGGCGGAGCTGAAAGGATGATGTTAAATCTTGCCAAAGGCTTGTTAAAATTTCCCGTAGAGCTTGAGTTAATAGTCGCAAATTTAGTCGGCGATTATATTTCTGAAATTCCAGAAGGAGCAAAAATCGTTAATTTAAATTCTAAGAAGACGATATTTTCTACTTTCAAGTTTATATCTCATTTAAAAAAAAATAAGCCCGATGTTTTAATTTCCACTTTAAGAAGAGCTAATATAGTAGCCGTTTTATCAAAAATCTTAACAAGCAAAAAATTCAAATTAATACTAAGAGAAGCCAATTCTTTTTCTGAAGATGCTGTTAAAAATTCCTCGTTGTCTGAAAAAATTATTAATTCATTATGCAAGTTATTTTATCCGAAAGCCGACGCTATAGTCGCTGTTTCTGAAAAAATGAGCGAAGAAATTGGCTATCATTTTAAAATTTCTAAAAATAAAATACATTATATTTATAATCCTGTTATTGATGAAAGTATAGATGAGAAAATTTTACAAAAGCCAGATCATAAATGGTTCGATAACAAAAATTTTGCAATAATTTTAGGGATTGGTAGAATAACGCCTCAAAAAGATTTTGAAACTCTTATCAAAGCTTTTGATATTGTTAGAAAACAAAAAAAAGCGAAATTAATCATATTAGGAAAACCTGACAGTTCAAACGCGGAACTGGAAAAATTAAAGATTCTTGTCTCAAAATTAAACATTAATAACGACATAGATTTTTTTGGATTCGTTGAAAATCCTTTCGCTTTTTTAGCTAATGCTGATTTATTTGTTCTATCCTCCAGGTTTGAAGGGTTGCCTGGAACGCTTATTCAAGCTTTATATTGCGGTTGTCCTGTTGTTTCGGTTGATTGTACAACTGGTCCGAGCGAAATTTTGGAAAATGGAAAGTATGGTTTATTATGCAAACCGGGCGATTATGAAAGTTTGGCGCTTAATATGCTTAAAACTTTAGAAGAATCGAAAACGAAAGAAGAGCTAAAATCAAGAGGAAAACTATATAGCCTTCAATCGTCGAGCGAGCTTTATTACAAATTATGTTTACAACTACTTAGGAGTTAATATGAAAAAAATAGCTTTTATAAAAATCGGTTCCTTCTCTAAAGTTAACGAGCAAATAGAAAAAATTTTGAAAATGCATTTTCCAGAATATGAAGTCGAAACAATAGATGTCGCAAAACAAATAATCAATTCCAAAAGCTTAAAAAATATTTATCATATTGCAAAACAATACGGCTTTAAATACGGTTTTAATAGACAAGTATTCTCAACTTGTTCCACAAAAACTGATTACTTTGCAAAAAAACTTAAAAAGAAATTGCGAAAGCTAATTAATCCAGAAAATTACTTATTTACTATTCAAACTCAATCCATGTTCGACGCTTCTGTTGACGGAATTCCGCATTTTGTATATACCGATCATACTCATTTAGCTAATTCAAATTATGATAAAATAAGTTCGCTTTTAATTTCAAAAAAAGATTGGCTTAATCAAGAAAAAAAAATTTATGAAAATGCGTTAGTAAATTTTACTACCAGCGAGTTTGCAGCCAATTCAATAGAAAACGATTATGGAATTGATCGCGAAAAAATTCAAGTTGTTTATTCCGGTATTAATGTAGATTTTCCTGATGAAATTCCTCAAAAAGATGAAAGAGATATAAAAATTTTATTTGTCGGATTTAATTGGGAAAGAAAGGGAGGCGATGTTTTATTAAAAGCTTTTGAGCAAGTAAATTATCATTTCCCTTATACTGAGCTTCATATTGTCGGCTGTACTCCTATGATTAATAAAAGAGGAGTCAAAGTTTTAGGGAAATTAAATAAAGAAGAATTGGAAAAAGAACTAAAAGAGTGTCATATATTTTGTATGCCAAGTTATCGCGAGCCTTCCGCGGTTGCGTTAATTGAAGCGGCGGCTTACGGAATGCCTATTGTCGCGACAAACGTTGGAGGCAGCTCGGATAGAGTTATAGAAAATTTTAATGGTTTTTTAACAAATCCTGGAGATTACAAAGATTTATCTAGAAAATTGATTTTTCTAGTTAGAAATTTAGATATAGCAAAAGAATTTGGAAAAAACGGAAGAGAACTTGTTAAAAGAAAATTTTTGTGGAATATTGTAGGAGAAAAAATAGCTAATCGTATTAAACAAGAATTATACCTTATAAACTTAATAGAACTTGACAAAGAAGAAATTATTTATCCCGATTAAAATATTTAAATTAAATTTATGAAGATAGCTTTTATTACCGATGGATTTCAGCATGCCGTCAAAGACAACGCTTATGAAATGTTGAAAAAAAATTTCCCAAACGCTCAAATTGATTGGATTAAAATTTTAGATATTGCTAAAAAAAAGAGAATAATATCTATCGTCAATCTTTTTTTTATAATTAAAGAATATTGGAGATCTTATTTAAATAGCTCAAGTCCGTTTCTTTTTTATTTTTTCCGCACCACTTATATATTTAAAAAAATGAGAGAAGAGCTTACAAAGATAATACGAAAAGAAAAGTATGACTTTACCTTTCAAATGATGTTAATGTTCGACGCTTCAGTCGAAGGCATTCCTCATTTTACTTATAGCGACGTTACGCATTTGACTTATAAAAAATTTCCATCGTACAACAAATGGCGCCAGAACAGCAACGAGTGGGTTAAACTTGAAAAAGAGATTTATCAAAACGCTAATTTAAATTTTCTTTGGAGTCGTAATATTGCAAGAGATATGATTGAACTTTATGGAATTTCCGAGGAAAAAATAAAAGTTGTCGGCGTAGGAGGAAATTCAATATCAGAAAATTCGCATAACATCACAGATCTTAAAAGGTACGAGTCAAAAATAATTCTTTTTGTCGGATATGATTGGGAAAGAAAAGGCGGACCTTTATTATATGAAGCTTTTAAAAAAGTTTTAAAATATCATAAAGACGCAAAATTGATTATAGTCGGCTCGAATCCAGTTATTGATAATCTTAATGGAGCTGTAAAAATATTTGGAAGACAAAATAAAGAATCGACGGCACAATTTTTTGAAAAAGCGTCAATTTATTGTATGCCAACTTTAAGAGAACCTTTTGGATTAGTTTTTGTAGAGGCTATGTTTTATTATTTGCCTATTGTTGCTTGGAATATGGGAGCTTTGCCAGAACTTGTTGAAAACGGAAAAAATGGTTTTTTAATTGATCCTTTAAATGTAGATGAATTGTCTAATAAAATAATCGAATTATTATCTTCGCCAAATATCTGTTTACAAATGGGAAAGGAGGGAAGAAAAAAAGCGGAAGTTTTTTATGATTGGAACTTAGTAGGACAAAAAATAAAAATTGAAATAGAAAAAAACATGCAAGAACAAAAAGCAAAAATATTTATTGATAAAAATTATAAATCTTAAAACTTTCTAATAAAGCAAAAAAAGCCGCCATTATAGACGGCTTCATAATTATTAAAACTTAATATCAAAGTTAAATTCAAACTTATACCTTTTTGAAAAATCGTCGCCTTCTTTAAATACATTTGCAAATCGCGCCGTAGGACTAATTCTAAAGTTTCCTTTTTCAGATTCGTATATCATAAATTCATATTGTATCCAGAAGAATAAGAAATCGAAATTAGTTTTTAAATTTGAAGTTTTATCTGTTCTACGGCAATAGTCAGTCCAGAAGTTTAATGAGCCTGGACCTAATTTGCCAGCGGCTTTAAATCTTGCAAACATTGCCGTATACTTATTTTTTGGGTAGCCAGGTTGATAATCTACGGTTTTAACATTATTTTGTAATGAATATCCGCCAAATAACGATAGCGTTATAGTTTCAATTTTTGGCAAAGTGATATTTGCTCCAAAAGTAATTGGCGCCGGCAGAGTATCGTTTCCTAATGTTTTAAGAGCAGCTAAACTAAATTGTATATCAGAAATTTTATTTGAATAATTTATTTCAAAAGAATATTGATCGTTTAAATCTTTAAGAATTGTTCCTTGAGCATTTTCTTCTTTCATCCCTTTTTGATCTTCAACTAAAGCTTTTATTCCAAATAAGCCGAAATCGGTTTTATAATAACCGCTTGCTCCAAGAGCTCCATCGGTATTAAAGAGAACATATGGAATGTCAACAGGTTTTGCTGGGTAATAATGCAAATCATATATTGGATTATTGTATGCTCCCAAAGAAAATAATCCTAAGGTAAAACCATAAAATTCCGACTTATTTCCAAAGTTTAACTCCATAAAATTGACAGTAGGTCTTCTTGAGCTTTCGTTAGTTGATGGTTTAATAGGATTCTGTTCGTTTCCTAAAATATCTGGATAGTCTCCTGTATTGAAAAGCGAATAGAAAGCTATCCCGTTGTGAGAAAGCATAGTTTTAAAAAACCATCCATCGCCTATTTCAGAAAGCATATTAATTCTTGCGCGATACATATAATAAAAATCTTCGGTCCTATTTTGATTTGCTGCTTTTCTATCATTAATATCATAACGGGGACGAACCTGAGCGTCGCCGGAGATTTTGATTTGCGCTAAGTTTGCCGCGACAAGAATAGCTAAAAAGAAGAAAAGAATTTTTTTCATATTTTACTCCTTTTTTTGAAGATAATTAATTGCTTTTAAAAAAGTTTTTAAAAAATTTTTTTAAATATTCATTCAAATTTCAATTCATTTTAGAAATCTATTTGTAATAATCAAAATAAAAAAAAATACATAATATATGTCAACAATTAAAAAATATTATTTAATAAAAAACTATTAAAGAATTATATCAGACAAAATAATCTGAATAACAATAATAAAAATAATAATTATTTTAATAAAAACAAATTTTTTTTATGATGATAATTTTTTTAGTTTTAATAACAGTTTGCTTAGCGGCATTTACTCAAGGCATAATAGGATTCGGTTTTGCTTTAATTTCAATGCCGATTTTATCCATAATTTTAGGAGTTAAAACTGCTGTTCCTTTAATTGCATTGACAGGATTTTGTATAAATTTATATCTTTTTCTCAAATTTAGGAATAAGATTCATAAAAATGAAATTATTTTCCTTTTGTTAGGTTCTTTAATTTCTGTTCCTATTGGTGTAAATGTATTAAAGTATTTGAGCGAAAATTTTTTAATGATATTATTAGCTTTGATAGTTTTTTTTTATCTTATTGTCAGCGCTTTAAAGGTAGATTATAAAATTTCATATAACTGTAAAAAAACTTTTATTTGGGGTTTTTTAGCGGGTTTTTTTGGGGGAGCATTAAATACGAACGGTCCAGTTATTATAATATATTCAAAGATAAGAGGTCATCAAAAAGACGAATTTCGAGCTTTATTGGCAAATTTTTTCTTTTTTATGGGAATTTTTTTAGTCTCAAATCATATAATATTTGGAATAATCAACGTAAATATTTTGGAATATTTTTTGATTTTAATAGTTCCGATTATGTTATGTTTGCATTATGGATTTTATTTTTATGGAAAAATTATTAAAGAAAAATTTGAGATAATCATAAAAGTTTTTTTAGGCATAATAGGTCTTTTATTGATAATAAAATCAATTTATTAATAACAAAATTTAAAAGGAGAAAGAAATGAAAATTACAGATGATTGCATTAATTGCATGGCTTGCATTGAAGAATGCGAAAGCAACGCAATATTTGAAGCAGGATCAGAATATTCAATTAACGGTCAAACTTATCCTCCATTATCAATGGATCATACCTTTATTGTACCTGAGCTTTGCAACAATTGTAAAACTTGCGTTGAAGCTTGCGCTGTTGACGCTATTGTAGAAAATTAATTTTTTTTGCGCCTCTAAAAAGAGGCGCAAAAAATTCTTGCATAATAATATTTTTTATATTATAATATTACTATTGAAAATAAAAATTTTAAAAAATGCGGGAATAGCTCAGTTGGTAGAGCGCAACCTTGCCAAGGTTGATGTCGCGGGTTCGAGTCCCGTTTCCCGCTCAGTTAACCCGCTTTATAAAGCGGTTTTTTTATTTATGGCGGTGTAGCCAAGTGGTCTAAGGCGAAGGTCTGCAAAACCTTTATTCGTCGGTTCGAATCCGACCGCCGCCTCAAAAATTTTTATTCCTTTCCAATGGCTACATTTCTTGTACTAAAAGAAAAATCTTGCTTTGAATTGAAAGAAAAATTTTCCCGTTTTATATCATTAGCTTATCCTATTAAATCTGAAAATGAAGCTCAAACTTTACTTAAGGATATACAAAAAAATTTTTTTGACGCAACTCATATTTGTTTTGCTTATAAATTGAATGAATTAATAAAATATAGCGACGCAGGCGAACCCAAAGGAACCGCAGGTATTAGAATTTTAAATGCTATTCAGCATTTTGAACTAGATTATATCCTTATATCAGTTGTAAGATATTTTGGCGGCATAAAATTAGGAATAGGACCATTAGGAAAGGCTTATTACGACGCGGCTTTTGGAGCTTTAAAAAATGCAAAATTTGCGCTAATGAAATCTTATTGCAAAGTTAAATTAAATTTCAATTCATCTTTATTTTCTTTTGTCGCAAAAAACTTAAATTCTTTAAAAGCAAAAATAATAGAACAAGGGTATGATGATTATTCTTACATTACTTTTTATATTGAAGAAGAAAAATTTGAGCTTTTTAATAAAGTATTAATAGAATTAAATTCTAAAGATTATTCGAGTTGTATAATTGAAAACGGAATTATGATTGAAAATTAAAATTCTTTTACAAAAATAAAAAAAGCCGCGACTTTAAACGGCGGCTTTTTTATTTCTAAATAATTTTTTTTATCATTGTTTTTACTTTGTCGCCAAAAATTTCAAAAGAGTTATATAAAATAGGTATAATAAATAAAGTCAAAACAGTAGCAAAACTCAAGCCTCCAATTACAGCGGTTGCTAATGGCTTCCACGTTTCGGCTCCAGAGCCAATATTTAATGCAAGAGGTACCATACCTAAAATTGTTGTGAGAGCCGTCATTAATACAGGTCGAAATCTTGTCGTTCCCGCTTCTATTATTGCTTCTACTAATTCTTTTCCCTGTTCTCGCAACTGATTAGTATAATCTACTAATACGATGCCGTTATTGACAGCAATTCCTACGAGCATAACTATTCCCACTAACGCCATTACGTCTAAAGTAAAACCTGTTATTTTTAAGATAAAAATTACGCCTATAATCGATAATGGCACCGAAAACATAATAATGAATGGATTGACTAACGATTCAAATTGGCTTGCCATTATCATATATACTAAAACTATAGCGGCTAAAAAAGCGAGACCCAAATAAAAAAATGCGTCTTGTTGATCTTCCGCATTGCCGCCTATAATAATTTGAAAATCGCCGGGGATTGAAGTTTCTTTAATAATTTTTTCAACTTTTGATTTAGAGGTTGAAAGATCTATGCCTGAAAGATTGCATCCAACTGAAACAAAGCGCGATTGATTTTCTCTAAATATATTTGGAGTAGATTCTTCTTCAACAATATCTGCCACTGAATTTAAGGTAATAACATCTCCGTTAAATAATGGAATGGGCATTTGAATAATAGCTTCTTTTTTGTTTCTATGTTCTTTGCTAAATTGGATAAAAACATCGTACTCGTCTCCTTCTTCTATGTATCTAGCGATAGTTTTTCCTTGTATAGAAGTAGAAATTAAATTTGCCAATTGAAAAGGGCTTATTCCGTAACTATTTAATATGTCTTTTTTTAATTTAATTTGCAATTCCGGAGCAGTTTCTTTAACATTTGTAGTTATGTCGACAAATCCTTGCGTTTTTTCTAATTTATCTTTAATCTCTTTAGCGATGTTAATTGCGGTTTTGTAGTCGTAGCCAATTATTTTTACTTCTATAGCATATTGCGATCCTCCAGTAAAACCTCCTTCTTGAAAATAGTATTTCAATCCAGCAATTTTATCTAATTCTTTTCTAAGTTTGTCTTGCAATTCGAAAGAAGAAATAGTTCTTTGTTCGACCGGTTTGAGTTTTATAAAAGTTTCGATTGTATTAGAACTTCTATTAAAAGCTTGAAAACCTTCTCTTGAACCGTATGTTATAGAAATAGTTTCTATTAAATCTTTATCAATAGTGTTTTTTATAATTTCTTCTAATGTTAAAGCATATTTTCTGAAAGTTTCAATGTTAGCGTTAACTGGAGCTTCGGCGACTAATTGAATGAACCCGCGATCTGATTTAGGCAAAAAATTTCCTCCTAAGGTCGATCCAACAGCAAGCGATATTATAAATAAAATAAATGTCGAACTTAAAATTAACTTCTTTTTTGTAAGAGCTTTTGCTAAAAGGTTTCTATAAATATTGTTTGACTTAACTAGTATTATTTCTATTGAATCTTTAAATTTTTTTATTGCCTTTAATTTAGATTTTGAATCGAGTTTTAATAAGTTGGCGGCAAGCAGCGGAGTTAGCATAAGCGCTACAAACAATGATACTACTAAGCTGAACGAAATTGTAAGAACCATATCTTTAAACAACTGTCCAGTAATATTTGGCACAAATAAAACAGGAATGAATACTGCGACAGTGGTTAATGTAGAAGCAGAGATTGCCATTCCTATTTCTGAGACTCCTTTATCAGCAGCTTCTATTGGATTATAGCCTAATTCTCTGTATCTATAAATATTTTCTAAAGCAACGATTGAATTATCTACCAACATTCCAACGGCAAGCGCCAATCCAGCCATAGAAATAATATTTAGGGTAAGATTAGCGGCATAAAGAGACGCAAATGTGACTATGATAGAAATTGGCATCGATATAGCCATTATTAAACTGCTTCTCAAATTTCTTAAAAAAATGTAAATAACAAGAAAAGAAAGTATAAAGGAAATCAAAGCGGAACTTTGCAAGTTTCCGATAGATCTTAAAATAAAATCGGATTGATCGAATATAATATTAAATTTTGTTCCTTCGGGCAAAACATCTTGAATTTTTGGAAGAACTTCTTTCACTTTACGGCATGTGATGACGGTGTTTGCATCCGATTGTTTAGTTATTGTTAAAAGTATTCCTTGTCCATAGTTTGCTCTTACTTCGGTAGATAGTTCTTTAAATCCGTCTTCAACTGTCGCTATATCTTTGACATAAATTGGTTGTCCGCCAGATTGAGCGACAATTGTATTTTCTATTTGTTCCAAGCTTCTATATTCGCTAAAAATTCTCAAATTATAAGTTGAAACATTTGTTTCAATAGTTCCGCCCGGCAATAAACCTCCGCCAAATGATATAGCTTGAGCAATTTTATCGGCGCTTAAGCCATATTGAGCCATTAATATCGGATTTAAATGAATATTAATTTGCCTTTTTAATCCGCCTTGAGTTTGAACGGCTGCAACTCCATCTACTCTTTCAAGCAATGGTTCTATTTTTTGTTCGGCTAATTTTCTCAATTCGGCGCTGCCTAAATATTCAGAAGATAAATTTATAAACATAATTGGAGTCATCGACGGATCAAAAACGAAAACCAGGGGCGCCGACGCTTCGTTAGGCAGAAAATCTCTTACAAGATCTATGGCCGTTCGCATATCTTGCTCGGCTTTTTTCATATCTGTTCCATAATTAAACTCTACTGTAACAATAGAGGCTCCTTTATAAGATTGAGAGCTGACCCTTTTTACATTTTTAACTCTCGCTAAAGTTTCTTCTAATGGTCGAGATATCAGATTTTCGATATCCTCCGGGCCTGCTCCGGAATATGAAGTAATAACGCCTGCGAATGGAAATTGTATATCTGGGAAAAAATCTAATTTCAATTGCGATAAGGCGAACAAGCCAAAACCAATCGCTATTAAAAAAATCATGCTTGTTGTGACTTGTCGCTTAAGAGAAAATTTGGAAAATATCATATTTATCCTCTTTTTTATTCAACAATTAAGACTTTTTGATTATTTTTAACTATATTTTGACCGCTTACAATTACGCTATCTCCAAACATCAAACCGCTTATTACGCATGTTCGTCCTTCGGCGCTTATTCCTGTTTTGATTTCTTTTAACTGAGCGATTCCATTATTTACTACAAATACAAAATATTTTTTTATATTTTCAATTTGTCCAGTTTCTTTATTTATAATAGCTTCTGTTTGTTTAAGAAATACATTATCAGGCAATGAAATTATGCCTTCTAGTTTTTCTAATTCGATAAAAAATTCTCCAAACATGCCAGACTTTAAAAGATCAGATTTTGAAGTTATAGTTATTTCAATTCCTAATGTTTTGCTTATTGGATTAAGGGCTTTATCTATTTGCGATACGAATCCAAAAAAAGTTTGCTCTGGAATTGTTGGAAATTTTATAGTCGCTTTTTGTCCGACTTTGACTTTTGAAATATTTTCGCCTGAAACTTTTAATTTTGCTTTCATGCTGCCTTCGCTTATAACTTGAGCGACTGGCTGGCCAGCTGGAACCATTTGATCTTTTTCAACAAAAATAGCGGCTATTTTTCCTTTGAATGGAGATTTAATAAAACTATTTTGATACATTTCAAACGCTTGATTATATTGAGCTTTAGCAGCTTCGTAACCGGCTTCTGCGGCGGTTTTTTGCGTTTGAATTTGATCGTATTGTTGTTTGCTTAGAGCTTTTTGTTCGTAAAGTCTTTGAGCTCTTTCAAATTCTGATTTAATTAAATTAAGTTGCGCTTCGGCATTCCTTAAATTCGCTTCGGCTAAATTAAGGGATTGTTTTAAAGCGGCGTTGTACTGAACAGCTATCACTTGATTTTCATTGACGTTTGATCCTACTTTAAGAAATATTTTTTCTATTCTTTCAGAAACTTTAGAATATATCACTGCGTCGTTGCCTGCAGTTATGGAGCCGGTAAGCTTTAATGAATAAACTAAATTTGTAGGTTTTACGACGTAAACTTTTACGGGAATTTTTATTTCTTCAGTTTGCTTTGCTTCTTTATTTGAGCAGCTTGAGTTAAATAAGTTTAGGAAAATTGTCAATAAGATTAAAACTGTTTTCAAAAAAAACTTTTTCATATATTCCTCTTTTTTTAGTTTTCAAATAATATATTTAATTTGCCGATGGATTTTAGCAACGATATTCTCGAAATGTTATGATTGTAAATGCCTTGCAAATATAACACGTACGACGAAGTGTAAAAAAGCTGCGCGTTTAAAACATCGAGTTGGGAAGTCATTCCTTCGCGATATAAAAGTTGCGACAATCTCAACGATTCTCGCGCTGTGGTTAAAGATTCTTCAAGCGATTTTAAATTTTGACGTGATTCTAAAATAGACAAATAGCTTTGTTCGACTTCGAGCTCAATTTGTTTTTCGAGAGCTTCTTTTGCGAGATTTAATTTTTTTTCGTTTATAATAGCTTCTTGATAATTGATGAATTTTCTGCCGCCTTCAAAAAGAGCCCATTGAGCTCCGATGGTTATTGTTTTGCTTCGCATGTAATCGTTCCAACTTATTTTCGAATCTTGCGATTGAGCGACATATTGAATAGCAAAGCTGGATGAAATATTTGGCAGAAATGATCCCATAGAAATATCGACGCCTTTTGCGGCGGCTTCAAGATTATAATTAAATGATTTTAATTCGTGTCTTGTTTCCTTCGCTATTTGCTTTAATTCATACAATGGAAGATTTAAAAATTGTTCGCCAAAGTTTTCCAATCCAAGAGTGTCTTTCAATATTAGGCTATCTTGAAGTGGAATATTAAGAGCAAGCTTCAAATTCTGATAAGCCATTTTTCTTTGATTAAGACTTGATTCGTATTTTGGGATTTGCGAATAATATTGAGCCTTTGCTCTCTGCAAATCAAGTTCTGGGCTTTTGCCAGCTTGATAATATTTTTCCACTTGCTCGTAATTTGCTTTTGCTACTTCCAGGGCTTCTTTATTTGCGACGACTAATTTTTCCGAAAGCAAAACTCCGTAATATGCGTTTAACGTTAAAAAAGCGGTTTGTTGCTCCTGTTTTTTCAATTCTTCAGATAAAGATTTCTTAACGTAATTTTGAATTTTATAATTATTCCATCTGCTAAATCCGACGAATAATGGATAACTAAATTGCAAAGAATGTTGGAAAGAGTATTCTAAGCCGAATTTTAATTTGCCGCCGAAAGGGAAAAAAGGACTTGGAGGAATTATTGTTGTTGGCAACTCAAGATTTCTAACAAAACCGCTTTGATACGTAAAAGTTGGCAAAAAGTATGATAAAGCTTTATATTCTTCATATATTTGTTTGTCAAGATCAAGTCTTGACATCTTTAATGATAAGTTTTCCTTTAAAGTTAAATTCACCGCAGATTTCCAATTAAGTTCCACGATTCTTGGTTGAGCTTTGAAAAAACTCGATGGCGTTAAAGTAATAATTGTTAAAATTAAAATTTTTGTTTTCATATTTATCGCCTTTATTTTTTAAAGTTTTCTAAATTATTTTTCCAGAAGGTTAGGTATGATTTAAGTTGATCGTAAAAAGCTTTTTTTCTTTTAAGTCCCTTATCCCAATGTTCGCCAATTATCATAAATATGCCTCCAAACATAGATCGAATCAGATGGGGAACATTATTTTTTCCAATGATATATTTTTCTTTTTCCAAAATTTTTTCAAAAAAGTTCATTATTGATTTTTTATCTTCTTCGAGAAGTTTCTTTTTATATTTTTTGATTGAATCGGGGAATGACGAAACTATTATATTGGCGTTAAATTGCAAAAAAGCGTTATATTCTTTAAAAAAAGCGTAATATATATCGCATATTGCCATAATATTTTCTTCAAGCGATTTATTTTCCGAAAGATTTTCTTTCATCATTTGTCGACCGATTTGATGAGTTTCTTTAATTAGCTCTTTCATCAAGTCGTTTTTATCTTTGAAATAATAATATAAAACTGGCTTCGTAACTTCTGCGGCGTCGCAAATTTCTCTGACCGATACGTTGTAATACCCTTTCTGAGCGATAAGCTCGGCGGCTTTAAGAAAAATTTTTCTTTTTGTTTCGTTTTCTATATTTAATTTTTGCATATTAAAAAAGAATTAATTTTACTTACAGGTCGGTAAAATAATAACCTAGTTGAAAAAAATCAACTTTAAATTCAGTCTCAGTTTTTATCTTTAAGTAAAACATTGATTTAAGATATTAATTTACTTACCAGTCGGTAAATCTGTAATTATTATTTATCTTTAAACCAAAGTATTTGTTAAATAATTCAAAAAATATTTTTAATTATGCTAAGAAAGTCTACTTTCATCTTTCGGTTTTATTGTTTTGTATTTTGATTCTGAAAAAAAACTTTCTAAAATGGAGATTAGAAAATTGAAAGGCAAATTAATCTTATAAATTATTCATAAAAGTATTAAACGAAATATTGCTTTCAAATCAAAACTTGTTGGCAAGTGATTACTAAAATCTAAATTCTTTTGTTATTTCTTCGTTCATAATATTTTACAATGCAATGAGAATGATTAGAGAAATCCATAATATGAAATGTTTAATAGAGAAACAAAAGAAGCGCTTGCGGAAGTCTATAAAACGCTTCTATTATTTAAGAAATATTAAAAAACGGGATTCAAAGGTTTTTTGCCTTCGAGTACAGAAATGACATTTTTTGCCGCTATTACAGCCATTTCGGCTCTAGTTTCTTGAGTAGCGCTCCCAATATGAGGAAGCAAAACAACGTTTTGTAATTTTAATAATTCTGGATTAACTTTAGGTTCTCCTTCATAAACGTCGAATCCGGCGGCAAAAATTTTATTTAATTTCAGCGCTTTGATTAATTCTTTTTCGTCAATTAATTCGCCGCGACCTGTGTTTACAATAACGCAATTTTTTTTCAAAAATCCAATATTATTTTTATTAATTATATGAAAAGTTTCTGGCGTTAGAGGCAGATGCAAAGAGATAAAATCAGATTTTTTAAGCAGAGCGTTTAACGAAAGTCTTTTCGCTTCTGTTTCATATTCAAGCTCGGGCTTTTCTATTCGACTATAATAAACAATATTTGCTCCAAAAGCTTTTGCTCTTTTAGCGGTTGCTTGACCAATTCTACCCGCTCCAATAATGCCAAAAGTTCTATTTTTCAATTCCAGTCCTAAAAATAATTGAGGCAGCCATCCTTTGAATTTTTTCTTCCTCATAAAATTTTCAGCTTCGACGGCTTTTCTTGACGCCATTAAAGCAAGCATTATTGCGATATCAGCCGTTGCATCGGTTAATACGTCCGGAGTATTTGTAACTACAATATTCTTTTCTTTTGCGTAAGCGATGTCGATATTATTATAACCTGCCGCGTAATTTGCGATTATCTTTAAATTAGGAGCCGCGTCGATTATTTCTCTATCGATTTTATCAGTCAGCATTGAAATTAAAGCGTCGGCGTCTTTTATATTTTTTAATAATTTTTTTCGTGAAATTATTTCGTCTTCTCTATGAACTTTCGTTTCATAGCCTTTTGATTTTAATAAATCTATGCCAATTTTTGGAATATTGCCAGATATAAAGACAACTCGTTTCATATAGCTCCTTGTTTTAAAATAATAAATTTACAATAAAAGTAGCTCCAATAATGCCAGCGGCGTCGGCTAATAATCCTACTGGCAATGCGTATCGAGTTCGCGTTATGTTAACGGAACCAAAATATAAAGCAAGCACATAAAAAGTTGTTTCAGAACTTCCAAAATAAGTAGACGCCATAATTCCAATTCTTGAATCAGGTCCAAAAGTTGTCATAATTTCAGACATAATTCCTAATGAACCGCTTCCAGACAAAGGACGCATTAATGCCATTGGCAAAACTTCAGAAGGCATTCCTATAAGAGATGTTATGGGATTTAAAATTAAAGTAAGAAAATCCATTCCGCCGCCTACTCTAAATATTGCAATTGCGCATAACATAGCGACTAAATAAGGAATAATTTTAACTGCAACGTTAAAACCTTCTTTGGCTCCATCGACAAATTTTTCATATACTTTAACTTTTTTTGCGTAACCGTAGATTAAAAAAGAGAAAATAACAAATGGAATCGCTAAAATTGAAATAACTTCAATTATCGATTTAAATAATTCAGGCTTAATGAAAGAAAACGCTCGGGCAATAATTGAAACTCCGCCGTAAATTAAAAAAATTATTGAGATAGTTAAAAACAAAAATGACGCAATTATTTTTTTATAAGAACTTTTTAGCCAATCTTTGAATGAAAATTTTCCAGAAGAAAATCTTTCAAATAATTTTGCGGAAAGAATTCCAGTAAGAGTCGCGCATGAAGAGCCAAAAATTGTCGTGCCTATAATAATTGTTGGATCCGCGCTGTTTAACGAAGCCCTTACCGCAATTGCCGTCGCTGGAATCAACATAAATCCAGCCGTATTTATCGCTAAAAACATACACATTGCGTTTGTCGCAGTTCCTTTGTTTGGATTTAATTTGTCAAGCTCTTCCATTGCCTTCAATCCAAATGGAGTTGCGGCGTTTGATAGACCCAACATATTTGCGGAGATATTCATAATCATTGCGCTCATCGCTGGATGATCTGTTGGCACGTCTGGAAATAATCTCTTTGTAATTGGTTTTACGCCTTTTGCAATTATTTGAGTCAAGCCCGCCTCTTCAGCGACTTTCATAACTCCGAGCCATAGAGCCATTATTCCAATTAATCCTAAAGCGATATTAACCGCTGTTCTTGCAAAATCAAATACTGCGGAAGTAATTTCTTTCATTTTTACGAATCGAATTTTTTCAAATGTTATATTTGCCTTATAAGACTTTTCGTCGATTTGATTGGATAATTTTATTTCGGCTGTTATGTCGTTGTCTTTGCCCGAGCCTTTTGCTATTTCTTTGATTATCCATGGAGCGTTTTTTTCTATTTCTAAATAAGCCGTCATTTTATCTCTGTGTTCGTCGTAAACTATGGAACTTTTTGCAGTATAATCTTTTTCGATATCGATTCCATAAATTTCTTTCAATTCTTCTTTGTGAAAAATTATATCAGCGGTAAATTTTTTTTCCTTTTTTATTTTTTCAATATCCGATTGGCGATTAATTATAATAGTCGTTTTTATTTCAGCGTTTGTTTTGTATTTGTCTTGAATGCCGTCTTTAATGTCGACTAATAATGCGGCTCCGATGCCGATAATTATTAGATATAACCATATGTGATTTAGCATATAAACTACCTATATTTATTCGTTGATTTGTCAAATAATTAATTAGTCTAACTTGAGTTTGATATTAAAAGGATGAGACGAATTTCCAAAATTATTTTTTGCAATAATTCTAATTTCTAAAGCGTTTTGCATTAGATTTTTAATTCTATTTAATGGAATTTTTACGATTGATTTAGCTTCTTCATATTCAAAATAAGAAATTTTTTTGTTTAAAAAAACTTTAATCGAGTTCTTATCGATTCGATTTTTATCTTTAATGTAAAATTGTAAAGTATCGCTTGCGGATATTTTATTTGGGGAATTATTATAAAGCGGAATAATTTGAGGAAAACCGTCTTTATAATATCGATAAATGCCTTTTAATATTCCCCAAGCTTGAATTTTGTTAAATTCTGGAATAGCTAATCTTTTTTCTTCCATAGCGTTGGTATGGAAAGAGCATTCAATTAGAACCGCTGGCATTTTAAGGTATCTTAAAATAAAAATTCCTAACGTTGGCACTCTATAAACGTCTGGATAAGTTCCATCGAACGAATCAAAACCGCCGGAATTTCTCATCGCATAAGACAAATCTCGTTGAATATAACGAGCCAAATCTTTTGAAGAAGGTTCGTGTTCGTAAATTGTATCGGGGCCTCTGTAATATGTCGCCGTATAATTTGTCCATCTATCGAAAGGATCATTTACAGCGTCGTGATGTATGCTAATAAAAATTTCAGCTCCGGAAGAATTGGCAAGATCGACTCTTTTCTGCAAAGTTACAGTTTCATCTTTTTCGCGACTTAAAATTGGTGTCGCTTCAATTTCTTCAAGAAATTTTTTTAAATTAATCGCTATGCGCAAATTAACGTCCGCTTCGACAACTAAGCCGCGTGGACTAATGTTGTTTCTATCTTCGCCGCCGTGACCAGGATCGATAAAAATTTTTTTTCCTTTAAGCGTTTTTTTCATTTCATCTTTAATTTTTGAAAGCTCTGAATTTGATCTCCACTCGGATGGGATTTCGTAATAAATTAAATCGCAATTTGAGCAAGAGAAGTGAAAAAAAGCAAAGAAAAAAAGCGATATATTATAAAATAATTTAAACTTGGAAGTTAAGTTCATAATAAAAAAGTTTTTCTTTGTATAATTTAAAAGGTAATTTTGTAAAATTGAAATACAAAAGTTGAATATGCCGAAAGAATACTGGAAAAGAAATTTGACAATTGTGTGGATGGGACAATTTTTAACTATGACCGCAATTTCTGCAGTAACTCCTTTTTTGCCTTTATATGTAAAACAGCTTGGCGCGCAAAGTTTAGAGGAGATATCGATTTTTTCCGGATTAGCCTTTGCGGGGCCATTTGCTTTGTCTCTATTTTTTGCTCCCATTTGGGGCTCGACTGGAGATAAATATGGAAGAAAATTAATGACATTAAGAGCTTTGATTGGTTTGGCTATAGCTCAAATACTTGCTGGTTTATGTCAGAATAATTATCAGCTTGCCGGAGTAAGAATACTGCAAGGCGCTTTAAGCGGATTTCTTCCAGCGGCAATGGCTTTAATTGCGTCGAATACTCCGACTGAAAAAGTATCTTATGCATTAGGAGCTTTGCAAGCTTCGACTGCGGCTGGAAATATTCTTGGACCTTTTTTCGGCGGTTTAATTGCCGATTTATTTGGAATTCGTCAATCTTTTTTATTTGTCGGTTTTTTATTGTTATTTATAGCGGCAGCAATGGCTCTTTTTGTTGAGGAAAAAAACAAACCTGATAAAGATAAAAATAACTCCAATACTTTTAAAAACATAGCTTATGTTTTTAATAACAGATTTGCTTTAAGTATTTCGATTATGATTAGTCTTTCGGCTTTTGCTTTATCTTTTGCCAGACCAGTTTTTATTTTATATGTTGAAACATTCGAAATAGATAAAAATTATTTAGCGACAATCGGCGGAATACTTTATAGCGCTATTGGATTGAGTTCGACTTTTTCATCTTTTTATTTTGGAAAAGTCGCTAATAAAAAGGGATTCAGACATATATTAATACCCACTTCTTTTTTTGCTGGAATATTTTATTTAGCTCATTATTTTATTGAAAACGTCTATTTGCTTTTTTTTGATAGATTAGCCATTGGATTTTGTTATGGAGCAATTTCGCCTCTTTTATTTGCTTTAATTGCCGATTCTGCCCCTACAGAAAAGAAAGGGGGAATTTTAGGCGCGGCGACAAGTTTTCAGATTCTCGGAAATTTTTTTGGACCTATCATAAGCGGCTATTTAATTCCAATTATAGGTGTAAGAAGTCCTTTTATTGTAGTTGGTTTGGTATTTCTTATTATTTCGTTAGCTGTTTTTAATAGCATAAAGAATTAAATATATTCTTGCATAAGCGATTTGACCTTTGTTTTCATTTTTTTATTTTTAATTTTTATTTGTATGACAGAGATAATTAATTATTTTATTGGTTAGTTTTCGATTTAAATTTTTCATAATTGATTTATAAAAGCAAGCTTATTAAAGGATTAAAAATTCCTAAATTTCAATTTTTATAAAAATTCAAATTACAAAATATTGTAAACGCATATCTGTTATAAATTTGGATATAAAAAAACTATTGTAAATAATATTGGAAAATACAATTTAGCTTATTTAATTTTCGGCGGTTATACAACCATCATCAACAACATTTAGCTTTTTTATAATAAACAAGAATAATAATATGGATTAAAGTTTTAGAATTAAAATTAGATATACAATTGCAAAAAATATAGCAATATTTACAAATAAAAATAATGATTTATTAATGATAAATTATTTTTATTCTTTATTATTTTGTATAAAAATTTTGTAAATTTCTATGAAAATAATTCTTGTTTGTTTAATGATTATGACTATACAAGATGATGCTTTCAATTCATTTCTAAATAAAGAAAAAAAACAATCTAAGATTTTAGTAAAAGCAATATGCGATCAAAAGCCTTTGCAAAATTGCGTAATATCAGATGGATTTACTTGCGCAATCACAGACAAAAAGGGCATGGCGGAGATTTCTAAGAATGAAAAATCGTCGTTTGTTTTTATATCAATACCATCTGGCTATAAATTAGCAAAGAACGAAAAATTTTATAAAGAAATTTTATCCGATGAGAAAGAATATATATTTGAGTTAGAGAAAATTGAGATAAAAGACAGCTTTAAATTTTTAGCGATAGGAGATCCTCAAATTTTAGACGGCGAAGACTTTAAAAGATTTCAAAGCGAATCGCTTCCATTCATAAAAGAATATGGAGAAAAAATAGAAGCTGAATTTGCAGTAGTATTAGGAGATGTTTCATACGACGATTTAAGGATATTTGAAAAATACTTGAATGCCATTAAAAACATTTCTTTTCCAATCTTTCACTTGCCTGGAAATCATGATCTTGATTCAAAACAAAAAGAAAATACTGAAGCAAAGAAATTGTATTTAAAACATTTTGGACCAGCTTATTATTCTTTTAATTTTGCTAGTTTCCATTTTGTAGTATTAGACAACGTATATTGGGATGGAAAAGATTATTGTGGATACATAACAGAAGAACAAATTGAATGGTTTAGACAGGATATAAGCGCTTTTTCAGAAATGAAAAATTTTATTATCATAATGCATATACCTCCTGAGAGCGATTTTGCCGAACGCTTAAATATTGCCGCTAAGGAAAAATTTTATGTCAAAAACATTGATTCTATATATAAAATACTGGAGAATAAAAATTTTTATATTATAGCTGGACATTTGCATGAAAATTATTTAAAGAAAAATAAAAATTATGAATTATACTGCGTTGCTTCGATTGGGGGAGCCTGGTGGACAAGCGACATTTGTTGCGACGGTTCGCCAAATGGCGTTGGGGTTTTCGAAGTTAACGATAATAAACTTAATTATAGATTTGTTGGAAATGGATTAGACGAAAATGAAAGGTTATTCTATTATTTGCAAAAAAATGGGAAAGATTCTATTGAAGCGCTTTTGAATTGTTGGGATATAATGGAAGATGTAAATGTTATAGGAATAGACGACAATGGCAATAAAATATTTTTTGAAAGATTCGCCGGAAAAGATAAAAAAGCCGAGATTTTATATTCTGACGCTTCTAACTATAAACACAAATGGATAAAACCATATTTGACTCACCATTTATACAAAACTAAAATTTCTAACAAAACAAAAAGTTTGAAAATATTTTACGAATGCAACAAATCAAGAGTTTTCGTAAAAGAGATAAATTTTGAAAATTGAAAACTATAACCTTAACTAATAAAAGGAGTCTTATGAAAAAAGCATTTATTTTTATCGCGCTGTTTATTGTATCAAATTTAAGTTATGCTCAGGGCATAACTACCGCTGGAATTAGCGGAAGAGTTCTAGACAATGAAAAAGAACCTTTGCCCGGAGCCAACGTAATCGCAATGCATATACCATCCGGAACAATGTATGGAACCACTACTCGAGTCGACGGAAGATTCAATATTCCCGGCATGAGAGTCGGAGGTCCCTACAAGGTAACTGCATCATATGTAGGTTTCAGAAGTCAAACTTTTGATAATGTATATTTAAATCTTGGAGTAATAACAAATATTGACTTTAAATTAGAATCTTCAGAAATTGAATTAAAGGAGCTTGTTGTTACGGCAGACAAAAATCCGATAATTTCTAATGAAAGAACAGGCGCAGCGACGCAAATATCATTAGAAAACATTAAAGTATTGCCTACCGTAAGCAGCAGAATCACGGACTATACAAGATTGACTCCTCAATCAAAAGGAAGCTCATTTGTAGGACAAGACAAAAGATTAAATAATATTACAGTAGACGGTTCATATTTCAATAATTCCTTCGGCTTAGAGGGTGAGCCTGGCGATAGAACAGGAGTTGCTCCCATCAGCTTAGACGCTATTGAACAAATTCAAGTAAATATCGCTCCTTACGATGTTAGACAAGGAAATTTTGTCGGCGCTGGCGTCAATACGGTTACTCGCAGCGGCAACAATCAATATCAAGGATCTATTTATTGGAAAACTAGAAATGAAACCTTTGTTGGAACGAAAGCAGCTGAAGCTAATGTAACAATAGGAACTTTTGATTACAATTTGTTTGGAGCTCGCATAAGCGGACCAATTTTGAAAAATCAATTATTCTTTTTTGCCAATATCGAATCTGACAAAATTGTCCAACCGGGTACTACTTTTAGAGCTCGTCAATGGGGAGAACCTTTTGGCGGCAATGTAACAAGAGTTGTAGCTTCTAGAATGGATAGTTTAAGAACATTCTTAAAGCAAAATTTTGGATATGAAACCGGTCCATATCAAGGTTACGATCATGAAACGCCAGCTTTAAGATTGTCCTTAAGATTTGACTATAATATTGACGATAGAAACAAGATTAGTTTAAGGTATAATCATCTTGATTCTCAGACTGACGTATTGTTATCTAATTCGTCTTCATTAGGAGCGGGATCAAGAAGGTCAAATTTGACTGGATTGAATTTTAGAAATTCAAATTACATTATAATGGAAAATATTAGAGCTATAATAGGCGAATGGAACTCAATTATTACAGACAATATGACAAACAATTTATTAATTGGGTATAGATTCCATGATGAAAGTAGAAAATCTCGCGGTACAATGTTTCCATTTGTAGATATTCTTGAAGGAAGCGCCGTATATACTTCGTTTGGATTTGAGCCTTTTACTCCAAATAACGAATTAAGATATTGGACTTATCAATTCCAAAATAACTTTAGCGTCTTCTTGCCTGGGCATACCTTAGTATTTGGCTTATCTATGGAAAGATATCAATCGGAAAACATATTTTTCCCAGGTTCGCAAAGCGTTTATGTTTATAATTCCCTAAATGATTTTTATATAGATGCGCAGGACTACTTAAACAATCCAAGCAGAACAGTTTCTCCTATAACCTTAAATAAATTTGAAGTACGATGGTCAAATATTCCAGGTCAAACAAAGCCTATTCAACCATTGAAGGTTTGGTACGGCGGCATCTATGCTCAAGATGAAATTGAAATCCTAAGCAACTTAAGAGTATTAGCTGGGCTTAGAGTTGATGTTCCAATATTTGAAAAAACTGGATATAGAAACTTTGAAGTTGATACAATGAAGTTTATGGATGAGAATGGCAAAACAGTTTTCTATAAAACCGATAAATTGCCCGATCCAAGACCTTTAATTTCTCCAAGATTAGGATTTAATTTTGACGTTTTTGGAGACAAGCAAACGCAATTAAGAGGCGGAACGGGAATTTTTACTGGTCAACCAGCTTTCGTATGGATATCAAATCAAATTGGAAACAATGGAATTTTAACAGGTTTCGAAAGATTGACAAACACAACAAATCGTCCATTTTCGCCAGATATTAACAGATGGAAACCTGCAACTGTTAGCGGAACTCCAGCATCGAGTTATGAATTATCATTGACAGATCCTAAGTTCAAATTCCCACAAGTTTGGAGAACTAATATAGCTGTTGATCAAAAATTGCCGGAAAATTTATTTGCTACCATTGAATACATTTATTCTTCAGATGTAAACGGTCTTTATTATATTAATGCAAATTTGCCTAATCCAAATGGAGCTTTTAACGGACCAGATAAAAGACCAAGATGGGTTGGAACTAATTCGAATAAAATATACAGCAAAGTAGATAATGCAATTGTTTTAAAAAATCAAAACGTAGGTTATTCCTGGAACATTTCAGCAGCTTTAGAAAAAATTTATGATAAAGGATTATACGGAAAAATTGGCTATAGCTATGGCGTATCCAAAAACACAGTAGATCCTGGATCAATAGCTTCAGGATCGTGGCAAAACAACGCTCATGCTGGCAATCCAAATAATCCAGGTTTATCTTACTCAGCCAACACTCCTGATCACAGATTTTTCGCTGCTCTTTCTTATAGATTAGATTACTTCGATTTTGGAGCAACTACAATATCTTTATTCTTTGACGCTTACAACATTGGAAGAGCAAGCTATGTCTATTCGGCAGATTTTAACGGCGACGGCGGGCGATCAAACGATTTAATTTATATTCCTAAAGACAAGTCTGAAATGAATTTCCAACAATATACTGTTGGAACAACAACTTTTACAGTCCAACAACAACAAGACGCTTGGGAAGCTTACATACAGCAAGACAAATATTTGAAATCACGCAGAGGAAAATATGCTGAACGAAACGGAGTTGTTTTGCCTATGGTTGCGCGATTAGATCTTAGCATAGCTCAAGAAGTTTATGGTTCGATTGAAGGTCAAAGAAATAGTTTAGAAATAAGATTAGATATTATGAATTTTACTAATTTATTAAATTCAGATTGGGGCGTAAGTCAATCTATGAATATTACAGCTCCCTTGGAACCTCGAGGAGTTGACGCTAACGGAGTTCCAATTTTCAGATTGAGAAACATTGACAATCAATTAGTTGGAACAGGAAAATTAGCGACAACATTCAAGAAAAACGCATCAGTTTTTGATGTTTATAGAATTCAATTAGGCTTAAGATATAATTTCAACTAATTATTTTTAGTTTTTAGTTATGAAATGTGGGTCGCCTTCAGGGCGACCTTTTTATTTTAAATTATTAGTTAATTTTGAAATATATTAAGAATGACTTTTTCTTTAATTTATAAGCGGCATATAAGAGGAAAGTAAAAAATCTGAAATAATGTTTCGCAATTTCAAAATGAGAATAAAATAGAAAAAATTATATTTTAGTTTTCATTGATAATAAAAAAACCCCGCCGGGCGGCGGGGCTAAGTTGGGGGCAAGGGAAGGGGTAAAATAAAGTGAATATTTATTTAATTAAGACAACATAAGCGCCAAAAAAGTTGCATTATTATATATAAAAATATAAATATTTTTTTGAAAAAAGTAAATTTTTTAATAAAGTGACTTTTTTAAGTACAAACAAGTCTACTTCAACAAACAAAGAACTTTTCAATTAATAATTATCGTAGTTTTTATTTTAAAGTTTAGCAAAAAAATAAGTTTTTTTTAAAAAAAAATTAAATATTTTTTGTTTTTAAAATATAAAGAAATATGAAATTATTACTAAAAATTTTGGCTTTTAATATAATAATCTTTTTATTTGACGCCATTACTATCGCGAATGATTTTAGAAAGTTGCAAAATAACGCATTTTCGATAAATGAAAAACTTTTTTTTGACGTAAAGTATGGGTTTGTTTTAGCTGGAAAGGCGACAATGAGCGTAGCTCGAGAAAAAAAAATTGCTGGTAGGGACGTTTATCATATAATTTTTGAAGTTAATTCCACCAAAGATTTTGATAAAGTTTATAAAGTTAGAGATCGATATGAGACATATATTGATAAAGAAGGTTTATTTCCATGGAGGTTTGAGCAACACATTAGAGAAGGAAAATATTCGAGGGATTTTTCAGCGGTTTTTGATCATAGAAAATTAATTGCGAGAACGCCTAAAGGAGAGTATAAAATACCAAAATATGTTAATGATATTTTGTCCGCCTTTTATTACGCTAGAACTTTGAATTATGACACAATGAAAGTTGGCGATATTACGCGTTTGGAAAATTTTTATAAAGACAAAGTTTATCCATTAGACGTTTTATATAAAGGAAAAGATATTGTTGAGACAAAAGCGGGAAAATTTAGATGTATTGTGGTCGAACCAATAATTGTCGAAGGAGGCTTATTCAAAAGCGAGGGCACTATTCAAATCTGGTTGACCGACGACGAAATTAGAATGCCGGTAAAAGTACAAACAAGAATAATTATTGGAGCAATTGACGCCGAGCTTATAAAATATGAAGGATTAAAAACAAAGCCAAAATCAAAAATAGAGAAATAAAATGGAAAATAATCAAAGCGCTTTAATTAACAAAAAAAATGCTGTGTGGATTGGAATAATTGGTTTAGCGTTGACTTTTTTTTTATATCAGATAATAGGTTCTTCTTTAGCTTTTTTAATTTTTGGATTTGATATTATAAACGCGCCAAAGATAAACTTTAAATTGTTTACAATAGCTTCTCATTTGCTGTTTATCTTAGCTCCTGCTTTATATTTGCTAAAATTTTACTTTAAGGATCCTAATTTCATCTTAAATTTTCGAAGATTGCAATTTATAGAAATATTAGCTCTTACGTTTGGTTTTGGAATAGTTTATTTTGTATCTCAATTTTATGCGGCTTGTCAAGAGCAATTATTGAATTACTTTGCGAATAATAATCCATTTTTTAAGGCTATTAAAGACGCTATAGACGCTATAAATAGAAGTCTTGAAAGTTCATACGTACAGCTATTAAAAGCCGATTCTTTTTTTGATTACGCGATAACGTTTTTTTTAATTGCTTTTTTGCCCGCAATTGGAGAAGAAATTTTATTTAGGGGTTTTTCTCAAAATTGTTTTTCTATTCGACTCAAAGCTTTTGGTTCGATTTTTTTAACGAGTATTCTTTTTAGCGCTTTTCATTTTAACTTATATGGTTTTATTCCTTTGTTTTTAATTTCGGTTTTGTTAGGATACGCTTTTTATTATTCAAAAACAATAGCTGCTTCGATGTACATTCATTTTTTAAATAATTTCTTAAGTCTTATAGCTTATTATTCTTTAGGAGCGCCTGATACATTGAAAGATACCGCAGATTTTAATTTTTCATGGCAGGCAAATTTGTTTTTGTTAATATTTTCATTGTCGCTTTTTGTGTTATATTTGAGATATTTAAAAGAATTTTATAAAAGAAGGACATTAAATATATGACGGCAATAAAAGATAAATTTAGAATAATCGAAGATTTAATTGTAAATTTTAATAATAACGACGAAGATGATTGGGCGATTGCTTATGTATGCAACCAGATTTATGAAGCTCAAATGTTGCGAGCAAATTTAATAGGAGCGGGCATAGATTGCATAATTTTAACTCAAAAAGATTCAAATTATCCTACGCTAGGCAATTTATCAATAGTGAAATTGCTTGTTAAGAAAAGCGAACTAAAGGAAGCTTTAAATATTATTAAAGCTTTGCTAAGCTCGAATATGAATTTCGATGATGGAAAAACAGACAAGGGATAAATAAATGAATTACTCTAATTTATTTTCAAGAATTGCCGTATCAATTATAGCGATTCCTCTTATTATTTTAGTTTTATGGACTGGAAAGCTGTCATTTTTATTTTTTGTCTTGGCTCTTGCCGCAATAGCGTCTTATGAATTAAGCGGATTAGTCAGAGCTAAAGGCGCGAGCGTTTCGAAATTTATATTTGTGTTAACATCGGTTTTTATAGTAGCAAACGTTTACTTTAAATGGATAAGCTTAGTTTCTTCGTTTATTATTTTGTTAGCTATTTTTTTTGTAAAAGAGCTTTTTTCGAAACATTCTAAGCCTATAGCAAATTTAGGCGGATATTTTTTTAATGCAATTTATATCGGTCTAATGTTTTCTACTTTTATTTTGACAAGAGAAAATGCGACATATGATTATGAGGAAAATTTTTATATAGTATTGTCTTTATTTGCAGGCGTTTGGGTATGCGATTCGGCGGCATACTTCATCGGATCAAAATTTGGAAAAAATAAACTTTATACAAAGATTAGTCCAAAAAAAAGTTGGGAGGGCTTACTTGGCGGTTTGCTTTTTTCTTTTGTATTTTTTTATTTCTACAGTTCTTACTTTTTCAATATATTAAGCTTAACTAACACAATCATACTTGCTCTAATAGTTGGCGTAATCGGACAGCTTGGGGATTTGTGCGAGTCAATGTTAAAACGTGACGCTAATGTAAAAGATTCTTCTGGTTTAATTCCAGGACATGGCGGGGTTTTGGATAGATTCGACTCTTTGTTGTTTGTCGTTCCTGTTGCATATTTTTATTTGTCTTTTATTTTAAATTAAATTTTTGGATATTTCAAAAAAATATTAAAGATATTTTTTCTAAAAGAAAGTTATTAATGAGAAAAATTAGCGTTATAACTTTAGGATGCTCAAAAAATACGGTAGATTCTGAAAGGCTTATAAATCAACTTCAGTTAAACGATTATCAAATCGCTCATAACTTAGAAGAAGCCGATATTATATTTATAAATACCTGCGGATTTATTCAAGCGGCTAAAGAAGAATCGATTGAAACTATTTTAGAAACTGCCGAATTAAAAAAAAAAGGAAAAGTAAAAAAAATTTTTGTCGGCGGATGTTTGTCTGAAAGATATAGAAAGGAGTTAATTGCGGAAATTCCCGAAGTAGACGCTTTTTTTGGAGTGGAAGACTATAAAAATATAATAAAAGAATTAAAAGGAAATTATTACGAAGAGTTTTTGTATAAAAGAACTTTAATCGAAGCTAATCATTACTCTTATCTTAAGATTTCAGAAGGTTGCGACAGGCCCTGCTCTTTTTGCGCAATACCTTTAATGAGAGGAAATCATAGATCGAAAACGATAGAAGATTTGACAAAGGAAGCTCAAAATCTGGCTCAAAGCGGAGTTAAAGAATTAATATTAATTGGCCAAGATACGACTTATTATGGAATCGATATTTATGGGAAAAGAAAACTTAGAGAATTAATACAAAGATTAAGCGATATTGAAGAAATAAAATGGATAAGATTGTTATACGCTTATCCGAGCGGCTTTCCAATTGATATTATTGAAGAGATGAAAGCAAATTCAAAATTTCTAAAATACATTGATATTCCTTTGCAGCATATTTCCGATAAAGTTTTGCGTTCAATGAAAAGAGGAATTTCATCCGAACAGATTAAAAATTTGCTTAATAAATTGCGCGCGGAAATCGACGATATAGCGATTCGAACGACATTTATTGTCGGTTATCCGGAAGAAGATGAGAAAGATTTTGAGGAATTAATGAATTTTATTGAGGAATTTAAATTTGATAGAGTCGGCTGTTTTGAATATTCTCCTGAAGAGGGAACAAGCGCTTATAAATTGGGAGATCCAATAAGTCACGAAGAAAAAAAAAGAAGAATGGATGAGTTGATGGAAGTTCAGCAAGAAATTTCTTATCAAAAGAATTTGAATTTGACTGGCAAAGAATTTGAAATTTTAGTCGATCGAACAGAAGGAGATTTTTATATAGCTCGCAGTTATAGAGACGCGCCCGAAGTTGACGGAGAGATTTTATTGCCTAAAAAATATGGAACATTGAAAATAGGAAATTTTTATAAATGTATAGCGGAAGATTGCGACGAATTTGATTTGTACGCAAAGCCGCTAACGGAGAGCTAAATGAGAAAGTTATTATTATTTGTGGCTTTTTTTTCTAACTTTTTATTGCCGCAAACGACTAAAAATAATCCAAGCGGTTACCTTCCAAAATTTTATTACGACGTCATAAATTATAAGTCTGAAACCCCAAATAAAACTAAACTGACAGTTATATTGCAAATCCCATTTTCAAATTTGCAGTTCATTAAAGATGGCAATAAATTTGCCGCAAAATATAGAATTACTTTTACTGTTCGCTCAAAGGATGATTATAAAGTTTTATACGAAAAAAGTTGGAGCGAAAAAGTTTATGTCGATGATTTTGTTTTGACAAATTCAAAATCCAATTATTCTTTCAGTTATAAAAATATTGAATTTGCTCCTGGAGTTTATTCGCTTAAATGCGAGGTTTTCGATCTCGAATCGCAAAAATCATATGCGTATGAAGATTTGTTTACCGTAAGAAGCTATGATGATAAGTTTGGAATCAGCGATTTGTTGTTTATAAAAACTGATACGATTATAGATTCTAAAAAACAGCTTATTCCTAATATTTCAAGAAATATGGCTAATATAAAAGATGGATTGAAGGTTTATTTTGAATTATATTCGCCAGAAGAAAAAGAAGCTTATCTTGAGTTTTCTCTTTTCAATAATAAAAACGAAATGATTTTTAATAGAGTAGAACTTATTGATTTGAAAAACGATAATTATAAACAATATTCTATGCTAAAATCTCCTGAGTTAAGTTTAGGAGAATATAATTTGGAAGTCGCATTAAAAGATTATCAACATAAAATTTTGGCTCGAACGTCAAAAAAAATTGTGTCGCGTTGGATTGGATTGCCAACAGCTGTGGCGGATTTAAATAAAGCTGTAGAACAAATGGTATATATAGCCACTTCGAGCGAATTGAGCTTTATTAAAAACGCGGCAGATGATAATGAAAAACTCAAAAGATTTATAGAATTCTGGAAAAAAAAGGATCCAACGCCGGATACAGACGATAATCCAGTTTTTGAAGAATATTATCGAAGAGTAGCTTACGCAAATGAAAAATTTAAGTTTTATAACGAAGGATGGCGTTCTGACATGGGTATGATTTATATAACTTTAGGACCTCCCAGCAACATTGAAAGATATCCTTTTAATTATGATTCGAAACCTTACGAAGTATGGGATTATTACGATTTAAATCAGAGATTTATTTTTGTCGATCAAACGGGATTTGGAGATTATAGACTTTTAAATCCAGTATTTGGCAGCTGGTATCGTTATCGTCAATAATATTTAATATTCGAAATAATATGATACTTACCGTTACGTTTAATCCTTTATTAGAAAAAAGATATTTTTTTGATGAAATAGATCTAAATTCCGCAAATAAAGCTAAAGCCTTAAAGTTAATAGCTGGAGGAAAAGGAGTTAATGTCTCGCGACAATTAAATTATCTTGGCGCGAATAATCAAGCATTTCTTTTTTTAGGCGGCGAAAATGGCAAAATTTTAAGAAGAATATTGTTCAGCGAAAAAATTAATTTTGTAAGCGTTAATATAAAAGACAACATAGGAGAAGGTTATGTTTTTATAGATAAATCGAAAAATCAAAAATATGTTTTCTTTGGTTTAGGCTTTAAAGTCAACGATTACGAAGTAATAGAGTTTATCGATAAGTTGCGAAAAGCGATTGCTAACAGCGAAATTGTTGTTTTCTCTGGAAGCCTTCCGCAAGAAAATTGTCAAGAAATTTTATACGAAGGTTTAAAAGCTTGTTTAGAGTATGATAAAATTTCTATTTTGGACACTTATGGTCCATTGTTGAACGAAGTTATAAAATTAAAACCGACGGTTTTGCATAACAATATCGATGAGATGAAAAAATCGTTAAATATTAATCTTGACAATTCTGATCAAATTATAGATTTTCTTAAAAGCGTTTATTGCTTGGGAATAAAAAGAGCGTTTCTTACAGACGGAGATAAGGATTTTTTTTGTTCTAATTTCGATTTCATTTATAAAGTCGCTCCTAAGAAAATTCAAGAGCTTGATTCAATTGGAAGCGGAGATTCTTTTACCGCAGGCTTAGCTTACGGTTTTTACAAAGATTTGACTTTTGAAGAGACTTTAAAATTGGCTTGCGCTCTTGGAACTCTCAATGCCGCTTCTTACGACGCGCGCGAGGTTAAATTTGATGAAAATAATTTAAGAAATTTTTATCCGATTATAACTCCAATTGGGAAAAAAATTAATACTTTATTTGACAATTAACTCTAAAATTATTTGTTCATTTTGCGCATACTTTTTTTTATCGTCTTATATATTTTCATTTCAAGAAACAATCAAAGAAAAGAAAAATATTCGTCTTATTATATTTTCCGACAATTTCGTTTTTGAAAAAAAATTAAGCGACTTTTTAATTAGCGAATTAGAAAAAGAAAATCTTGAGGGTATAGAGTTAAAAATAGATTCTTTGACAAAAAAATTCTTTTTTAATTATGGTTTCTTTTCTGGCGAATTGAAAAATTTAAAGATCGAGATAAATAAAAATATTTTGTTATGCGAAGTAAACTTAAAGTTTGGCGAAAGATATTTATTTGATTTCCTTTTAAATTTTAATGATCTGGAAGATAATAAAGACAAATTGTTTGACGAAAAAAAATTTTTTTTATTAAAAGACGACTACTTTAACTTTTTTGAAATACAAAGCGCGATAATCGAGTCGGTAAAGGAAGCTGCAAATAAAGGTTATGCGTTTGCGAAAATAGAGATTGGAAGCGTACAAATAGACTCCTTGAAAAGAAAAGCTAGGGCGCATTTCTATTTTGATTCTGGAATCAGATGCTCGCTTGATTCTATAGAATTCATCGGGGTAAAAACGAACAAGTTTGAATTTTTAATTGCCGCTGGCAGAGTAAAATTTGGCGAAGCATATTCGGAAAAAAAAATCAATGATATTATTTCAAGAATTAATAAATTGGGTTATTATAATAAATTAGAAAACGACGGATTTTATTTATTAAAGCAGGGCGAACAATATAAAGGAATCGCTAGAATTAAAATATATGAAAGAAAAAACAATAGTTTCGATGGAATTCTAGGTTATCGACCAAAAGAAGAGAATAGAATCTTTTCAAGCGAAAATAATGATCGTAAAAATAATGGCGAATTTGTCGGTTTTGTATCGTTGGGATTTGGGAATTTATTTGGCTTAGGAGCTAATGCAAAATTTAAATGGAACAATATGCAAAAAGATTTTAGAGAATTAGAAGCTATGTATAAACAATACAATTTTTTGTTTTATCCAGTTAATGTTTCTTTATCTTTATCTCAGAAAAGTAATTTGAAAAAGTATGTTCTAACTAATTATGCGATTGACTTAGAGGCGAATGTTTATAATGACTTTCTTGTGAAAGCGGGAGTCGGTTTTGGAACTATAAATTACGCCAAGTTAAACGAAACGGATAGAAATTATTATTCGCGCTCATTTTCTTTTAATTTAGGTTTTGCTTACGACAATTTCGACGATAATTTTTTC